>ENA-UOYA01000091-UOYA01000091.1-activated-sludge-metagenome-genome-assembly--contig:-NODE-91-length-121988-cov-46.818819_pt1 | contig 121988 bp, 106 predicted proteins | sample MGYA00238163_ERZ764804 | MGnify/ENA primary metagenome ERZ764804 (study PRJEB28919, sample SAMN05720223) | activated sludge metagenome | isolation source: Anaerobic digester | place: Hong...
TGCTGGAGATCGGAAGAAACTCGGTCGCGCCCTCGACGATACCCATGATCGTCGCATCAAACAGATTCAATTGCAGGTCCTGTCACTCATCAATCACTGCGACAGCCCGACGGGTAGCCGCGCTGCAATTATCGCCGGGCATGATGTACTCAGCGTGCAGGCACGCAGAAGGTAACGCCTTCACGGCCCCGGCTCCGAGCGACAAGAAGGTTGCTGGTGATAACTTTGATGGTGAAGCAACCATTGTGGTCACACGGGAAGCGCAGACTACCGCGAACACCCGATAGACCAGCCGCAGGCCTGGAGCCGGGATACCCGCAGCGCGTGGCGTGAAGGCGCCAGAACTCACGCCCTTGTTCTGGGGTTAGCCCGACGCCGTAGGCTGCGCCGATTTCAGGTTGGCGAGCGCAGCGACATGGCTATCGAGCAAAGTTCAGAAATGACTGCCTTGCTGGCGCGCTTCGCGCGACCTGATCGCAGTCTGCATGCGCCATGGCAGCGAAGGTAGCCAACGGCATCGTGGCAGGCCTCGCGAGAAGTCAGCTCTCCGATCGACGGAACATGCGCAAAGAGACGGTGCGGAGGTGCAACGACAACTATGCTCGCCGTCCCCCAAAAACATGCACGGCTTGATCCAATCCTACTTCCGTGCCGCCCCGGCCGGCTGAAGATCAGCCGAACAGACCGCCCTTGTTGCCGCCCAGCGCGCCTTTCAGCACACTGCCGAGCACGTTCTGCATCATGTCGTTGGAGTGTTGCTCCGGCACCTGACCGCTGGGCGTCATGCCGTCGAGCACGCCGGGCAGCACCTGAGCGAGCAGGCCGCCAAGTTGATCCTGGCCAACGCCGGCCTGGGCGAGCACGTCGCCAATGCTGCCGCCAGCGGGATGCCCGGGTGCTGCGCCGCCAAGCACTTGCCCCAGCAGGCCGCCGAGGTCACCACCACCGGCACCACCTTGTTGCGCCTGGGCGCCGCCCATCATGCCGCCGAGCACTTTCATCAGGTCACCGCCGTCTACCGGCAGATTTTGACCGGTGCTTTGCCAGGAATCAGCCTGTTGCCCGAGCCCGCCCTTGCGCAGCATGTCGAGCAGGCCACCGACACCACCGGCCTGCTGGATGAGGCCACCGACCAGATTACCCATCAAATCCTGCTGCCCGCCACCATCACCGCGACTGTTCAGCACGGCACCCAAAACTCCATCAAGCAAGCCCATTTTCGTTCCTTTCACTAGCGGAGTCGGCAACGCGCGACACCGGTCATCAAGATGGCGGCACGCTATCACAGCAGGGCGACCATCGCCAGCCCGCGAACTCTGATTCCGCAGTGCCGGTGGCAGCAACGCAGTGATCAGCCTGGCTGTTGACCGGGCGGGCAGCCACCGTCGCTGCTGCCCATCGCGTCGGCGGTCTCGCGCGCAGTGAGCAGGTCGCAGAGGCGGTCCAGATGCGGGTCATCGAGCCCGGCGGCGCGCAGCGCGGCGGCGGTCTGGCAGAGGTAGTCGGCGCCGGAGCCATAGTGGCCGCGGCAGGTGGCCAGCTTTTCGACAACGACCTCATCCGACAGGCGCCCGGCATAGGCGCTCGACGAGTGATTCATCACAAAACCGATGGCGCGCACCGGGCCGTCCTCGGTCTGCGCATTGAGCCAGCGCGCGTGGTAGCTGCCGCCAAACATTTCGCGGCGCCAGAGCAGGGTGAGTTCCTTGCGCGCATCGGGGGCGGCAATGCGATAAACCATGCCGCGACAGGCGCCACCGCGATCCAGCGCCAGCACCAGTCCCGGGTTCTCGGGTGTGCCGCGATAGACGCTGCTCCACAGGCAGAAGCGGCGGTGATAGCCGCGCACGGTGGCGGTCAGCCGGCCGCGATGCTCCATGCAGGGGTTCCAGATCAGCGAACCGTAGCCGAACACGAAGACGTCCGAGGCGCCGTCCCAGTCGGCCAGCATCGCATCCAGCGAGGCGGCCAGCGCCTCGTCGCACAGCATCTTGCCCGCGAGCGGCGAATTTTTGATCGCCTCCCGCGAGTGATTGTTCTCGATGGCTTCGCGCGTGATGCCGGTGAAGGAGGGGCGCTCTGCGCCCGAGGACGAAGGACGAAGGACGAAGGACGAGAGCGACTCTCCATCACCGACCTTTGCGTCATTCGTCATTCGTCATTCGTCCTTCACGCAAGGTGATACGAGGTCACACGCTCCACCTCGTTCTTGCTGCCGAGAATCACGCTGACCCGCTCATGCAGCTTGCCGGGCCGGACGTCGAGAATGCGCTGATGCCCGTTGGTGGCGGCACCGCCAGCCTGTTCCACAATGAAGCTCATCGGATTCGCTTCGTACATCAGGCGCAGCTTGCCGGGCTTGTCCGGTTCGCGCTTGTCGCGCGGGTACATGAAGATGCCGCCGCGGGTGAGAATGCGGTGCACATCGGCCACCATCGAGGCCACCCAGCGCATGTTGAAATCCTTGCCGCGCAGGCCTTCCTTGCCCTGCAGCAACTCATCAACATAGCGCTTGACCGGTGGCTCCCAGTGCCGCATGTTGCTCATGTTGATGGCGAATTCCTTCGTGTCCTCGGGAATTGTCATGTTCGACTGCGTCAGCACCCAAGATCCCATCTCGCGGTCGAGCGTGAAGCAATGCACGCCGGTGCCCACCGTGAGTACCAAGAGCGTGGTCGGGCCATACACCGCGTAGCCTGCCGCCACCTGCGAAGTGCCGGGCAACAGGAAGGATTTCTCGGTCACCGGGCCCAGTTCGTCGGACGATTTCAGCACCGAGAAAATGGTGCCGATCGACACGTTCACGTCAATGTTCGACGAGCCGTCGAGCGGGTCGAACAGCAGCAGGTATTCGCCCTTCGGGTAGCGGTTCGGGATCTCGTGGAAAGTCTCCATCTCCTCGCTCGCCATGCCGGCGAGATGGCCGCCCCATTCGTTGGCCTCCATCAGGATCTCGTTGGAGATGACATCGAGCTTCTTCTGCGCTTCGCCCTGCACATTGTCGGTGCCCGCATTGCCAAGCATGCCGGCCAGCGCACCCTTGCCGACGTTCACCGCAATGGCCTTGCAGGCGCGCGCCACGACCTCGATCAGCAACCGCAGTTCCGGCTTGATGGCGCGCGCCGAGCGCTGCTGTTCAACGAGAAACTGGGTGAGCGTGGTGCGGCGCATGGGCGGGCGATCGGCAGCGCGATCAGGGGAGTCCGGGAGAGCGAAAATTGTACTGCCTGAGACAAAGGCTTTTTGCTGAAAGTACCATTTGACGAGGGCTCTGTGCCATAAAACAGCAAAAGTCGACTTTTGGCAATTTACGGCGTTGAGCCCTTATTGAACGGGCTTTTCACAAGAAAGCTTACCTCTCCAGACTCTTCGCGAAGCACTGCTCGCCGCCTGTCAGGTCGTCGCCCGCTCCAATGCGGCGAGAAAGCGCATCGCATGCACCTGCGTGGCCGCCGCGTCGGGAGATTCACCGCACATTTCTGGCGACGGTTGCAGGCTGCTGCACACCGCTGGCCGCGCCGGGTCGCCAAAGATGCGGCAGCGGTTTGCCTGCCGGCATGCCCGGAATTGACGACGAAATCGACGGCGCGATGCAACAGGCGCCGCAGGCTGGAGGTAGATGATGCGAGAAGGGAGAAACGTTGGCGGACGATCAACGTGGCGCGAGCATGTTATCGCCATCATTGCTTTCGCCCCGGCGGCGCTGGGGTTGCGTTTCTTCACGTTCTCTCCAATAACGTGACACGGACGCTATCGTTTCAGAACGTAATCTCCTACACTAATCCATAACGCGGCAAGAACACGATGAACAACATTTCCCGATCGGTGCGTAGCGTTGCTTCCTCCGTGCGCAATGCAGGCACCGCGCTGGCCTGCCTGTCGCTTCCTCTGGGCAATGCCCTTGCTGGCGCCGTCCAGTTGCCGGCGACCATGGTGGAGTACACATCGTTCGAAGTCATTGTGACGACGGATCAACCACTATGCTTAGGCTTTCCGGTAGTCGGCGACATGCAGTACACGAGTGGCACGCTGGTCACTGTGCTTACACACCTGGTGGCCCCAGGGCGTGATCGAAACTGTGGCGAACAATCCGGCAGAACCCGTCGCCTCACCATTCCAGGCTTGCCGCGTGGACAACATACGCTGCGATTCGATGTGACCAGAACGCCGACTTTCCCGGAGGTCAACGGCGCCACGGTGGCCGAGTCAGTGTCGATCAACGTGACGGTCGAAGCGGCGCCGGGCGTCAGTCTGGTGAACTTCTGGACCGGTACGTATACGCCTGGCGTTAACAACACAACGGTTTCGACCTTCTTCTTGTCGCCAAGCCGGTTCAGCATGTTTGTGGGCCAGAACGACTGGCTGGAGGCAGGCGTATCGGACACCAACTACACCTTCAAGGGGTTTCAGATCGACGCCACCGCCCAGTTGCCGCCCGGTTTGGTTCGCCTCAGTACCGTGCGCTATCCCAGTCCCTTCTCTGGAACGTTCTGGTCTGCGGATGTCAACCTTGCCAACCGGCTCGCCGGTGAATGGGGCAATGCTCGCGTCGAGACAAATTACGCTGTTGGCAAACTGGTCGCGGGTGCCTGTGCAATCGGAATGTCGCCGGTCTATCAGGCCTTTCACCCGGCCACCGTGACCCATCGCTGGACGCAATCGCGTACGGCCTACATCACGATGCTCGCCAACGGCTATCAGGGTGATGGCGCTGTTTGGTGTGCTCCGGCCTTGCGCGGCGAGTAACAGGGCGCAACGCGTCAGAGCGTACGCGTCTCCAGCAGGCCAAGATACTTCATCGCGAATGTTCGGGTGACGTCCGGGTCGGGGCTGGCACCACACATTTCCTCTCCCGGCTGCAGGCTGCCACATACTGCTGGCCGCGCCGGGTCGCCAAAGATGCGGCAGCGGTTCAACTCGTCCAGCTGCACACAGCGAACGCCGGCCGGTTTGCCCGCCGCCATGCCCGGAATCGGTGAAGAAATCGACGGCGCGATGCAACAGGCGCCGCAGCCGGGGCGGCAGTTCATGGCGTCGTCAGCGAGAGGCTAGGGCGCCAGCCGCTCAATATGCCAGCCGCCAAACTGCCGCATGTAGACGAGTCGATCATGCAGGCGCGAACGACGGCCCTGCCAGAACTCCACCCGCTCCGGCACGATCAGGTAACCGCCCCAGTGCGCCGGGCGCGGCGGGCCGTCGGGCAGGATGCCGTAGCGTGCCGTTGCTGCGGCGACGCGTGCCATCAGCGCCTCGCGGCTGCCAATCGGCTCGCTCTGCGGCGATGCATGCGCGCCGATGCGTGAGGCCAGCGGGCGCGACTTGAAGTAGGCATCCGATTCGGCCGCCGGCACTTTCTCGACATGCCCTTCGATACGCACCTGCCGCTCCAGCTCCACCCAGTGAAAGGTCAGCGCCGCCCACTGCGATTCGCCCAGCTCGCGGCCCTTGCGGCTTTCGTAGTTGCTGTAGAAGACAAAGCCGCGCTCGTCGCAACCCTTGAGCAGCACGATGCGCGCCGACGGGCGGCCCTGTGCGCTCACCGTCGCCAGGTTCATGGCGGTCGGCTCCGGCAGCTCGGCCTTGATCGCCTCGTCCATCCACTTGTTGAACTGGACAATCGGGTCGGCAGCGAGGTCGCGCTTGCCGAGCGAGGCGAGCTTGTAGTCTTTGCGGAGATCGGCGAGGTTGGAGGCTGGCGTAGTCATGCGCCGTATCATACGAGCTTCCACGCACACCGCTTTGACCAGCAACAAGCAGGCGCTCGCGGCAGGTGTGTCAACCCTTGCACAAAGCTTTGCCGTGTCCACCAAATTCCAGGGAACAGACTCCTACATCACCACGCCGGACCTGCTGCTCGCAGTGAACGCCGCGATCACCCTCAAGCGCCCGCTGCTGGTGAAGGGTGAGCCCGGCACCGGCAAAACGCTGCTGGCGGAAGAGGTGGCCCGCGCGCTTGGCTGGCCACTCTTGCAATGGCACATCAAGAGCACCACCAAGGCGCAGCAGGGGCTTTACGAATACGACGCCGTGAGCCGCCTGCGTGACTCGCAGCTGGGCGAGGAGAAGGTCAGGGACATCGCCAACTACATCAAGCACGGCGTGCTGTGGGATGCCTTCAGCAGCGACACACCGACCGTGGTGCTGATCGACGAAATCGACAAGGCCGACATCGAGTTCCCGAACGATCTGCTGCGCGAGCTCGACCGCATGACCTTCGACGTCTACGAGACGCACCAGACCATCACCGCGAAGCACCGGCCGCTGTTCATCATCACCAGCAACAACGAGAAGGACTTGCCCGACGCCTTCCTGCGCCGCTGCTTCTTCCACTACATCAAGTTCCCGAGCAAGGAGACGATGAAGCAGATCGTCGACGTGCACTACCCCGGCATCAAGCAGGAGCTGGTCAGCGCCGCGCTGGAAGCCTTCTTCGACCTGCGCGAACTGCCAGGCCTGAAGAAGAAACCAAGCACCAGCGAACTGATCGACTGGATCAAACTGCTGCTCGCCGAAGATGTTGATCCTGCCGTATTGCGTGAGAAAGATCAGCGCAAAGTGCTGGCGCCGCTCTACGGTGCGGTGCTCAAGAATGAGCAGGATACGGAGTTGTTCCAGAAGCTACTTTTCATGGCGCGGCGGGGGTAGGATTGGGTATCGCACACAAACAGCATGTCCGCCGTGCGCTGCTCAAGAACTGGTGGAAGCGATTCTTCTGGTGCAGAGCAGAGTACTGGGCGAAGCATGCGGCAAACAAGGCGTTCGTGAGGGCTTCTGCCTCGTTGCTCCAAACCCATTCCGAATATTTGAAGTGGTCCGACGTTCTTCGTCGGTGCGTCGCATTTTGTGAGTCAACTTACGGTGCGGTCCCTATCGAATTGAGAAACCGCCCTGGTTACCGCCAGCTTAGGCGCAGAACACCCAATAGCGTGGGACAGTGGCTCGCTACCGCGCCATTGCCTCGCCAACGTGTTCTGCGAAATTTAAAATTGTCAGACTAGCTCGTAGGGCGGAACGCTTGCGGTTCCGCCGAATGCCCCGGCGCCTCACTCCGCTATGAATTGCCTTCAGCGACTGCACAAGGCGGAACCGCAAGCGTTCCGCCCTACACACTGACGTACGATCAAGCTCACGGTCGCTTTCCAGTCAAGCCACCGTGGCCGCAATGTTGCTCCTCGCACGGAATCCCGTCTCCGTCGCCGTCCATCTTCGTACCGGGGCAGTTGCGGAGGAAGAAGGTGGCTTCTTCGCAGGATCGCATCTGCGAACAATAAACCCGACCGTCGCAGACAAACTTCGGCGCTGCGCTCAGTGGCGGGGCTGAACGCGCAGGCGGGGGTGATGTTTGACTTCCCGGCGGATGACCGTACCAACTTGGCGGCGTGATCACGCGCTCTTCCGGGGCGCTGGCTGCAGGTGGTGGCGGTGGTTTGCGCGCGACGTATTGCTTGTAGCCAAACCAGCCAGCCACCAGGATCAAGCCGATCACGACCAAACTACGCATGGCTGACCTGAGGAAGTTACAACGCTTGCACATTATAGTCTTCTCCGTACGCGGCTTCGTTGGCGTGCCAGCGCATCGGGCGGAACCGCGAGCGTTCCGCCCTACGAATGGCACACCACTGCTGCGACGTGAGCCCGGCGCGGCACAATGCCTGCATGAACACATTCACCGACGCCATCCAGTTCGCCCAATCCCACGAAGTACCGTGGCCTCGTGACCCGCATGCGGCGCCGCTGCCGGGGCAGGTGCCATTTGGCGTGCATCATGGCGATCCGGCGCCGTGGAATGTGCTGCGCGGCCCGGTGCACATGCGCGGTGGCGTGTCGGGCGTGGTGTTGCAGCGGGGCGTAGAAGTGGCCGCCTGGGGCGCGCCAGACCGTGCCGATCAGACGTTCAGCGTGGCCAAAACCTACCTCGCCCTGCTGGCCGGCGTTGCCAACGCGCGCGGGCTGCTGCCCGACGTCGATGAACCGGTCGTTGCCCGCGTGCCCGGCATCGGTTTTGATTCAGCACACAACCAGAGCATCACCTGGGTGCATCTGCTGGAGCAGACCAGTGAGTGGGAAGGCACCTGCTTTGGTTTGCCGGACACCGTGGATCGCTACCGCACGGTGTCGCATGATCCGCGACCGCCCGCCGGCGTGAAGGGTGATGCGCGACCGCTGCAGGCGCCGGGTACGTACTGGGAATACAACGATGTGCGCATCAACCAGTTGTCGCTCGCGTTGCTGCATTTGTTCCGCCAGCCCTTGCCCGATGTGTTTTTGCAAACCATCCTGCAACCACTGGGCGGCGGCGAAGGGTTCCGCTGGGAAGGTTATGACGACGCGTGGACCGACATCGTTGATGCGAGCGGAACGAAGCGTCGCGTGCAGAGCGTGCCCGGCGGAACGCATTGGGGCGGCGGGGTGTCGATCAGCGCGCGTGATCAGGCGCGCGTCGCCGAATGGATGCGTACGGGCGGCGTTCGCGATGTCGGTGGCGAGCCAATCGTGTCGGCACAGTGGCTCGCGCGCATGACCGAACCCTGCGCCATCGCGCCCTTCTACGGCTGGCTGACCTGGCTCAACCGCGATGGACGCAACTTCCCCGGCGCGTCAACGCAGGCCAGTTTCATGATCGGCGCGGGTGGCCACTACATCTGGATCGAACCGGCGCATGACGCCGTGGTGGTGGTTCGCTGGCTGGATTCAGCCCATGCGCCCGGGTTCATCGAGCGCATGGCAGTGGCGCTCAGCCAGCACTGACGCGGTCACGCAACGCTGCGCTCAACTCGCCGTCAGCGGCATTGAGGGGCTGACGGCACGCTCGCGGTCTGCATAGAAGGCCACGATGGTGTCGTTCTGCTCGGCCGCCAATTGCTCCATGCGGGCACGCGCGGCGCGGCCGATGCGGGCGCGCAGCATCTCATCGTTGGCCAGCCGCGTCAGTTTGGCTAACGCCTCCTCCTCGGTGGCGACGCAGAAGCCATTGACGCCGTGCTCGATCAGCGCGGCAATGCCCATCACTTCGCCGACGACGATAACCGGAATCGCCATCGCCATCGCCTCGGCAATCACGTTGCCGCCGGTTTCGTACCAGTTCGGATGGGCGCGATAGATAAAGCAGTCCAGTGATGCCAAAAAATCGGCAGCCGGCTCGGCGCCTGCGGGGACCACTTCGATGCGATCCCTGATGTCGCTGCTGTCGTGTTGCAGCGCCGACGCAATGACGCTCGCGCCCATCAGACGTACGCGATGACCGGCGCGGGCTACCGCACGGAAAAACGACGGGTCGTTCGGATGGTGCTTGGTGTAGTGGTCGCGGCTGTGACGCCCGACGGTAAAACTGGTGCGCGGGGTTCGTCGCGTGCGGACGGCCGGATGAAAACGATCGAGATCGGTCAGCGAATACTCGACGGCGCCCGGCAGACCGACCCGCGCCTGGAACTGGGCCGACGGGTAATTGAACTGCACGGCCAGGCGCTTGTCGTACAGCTCAACTTCGACGAGTCGCTCGAGCAGCAACTGCGGTTGATCGATGTTGTTGCGGATCACCAGCCGCTGAAAACTGGTTTGCCGGAACCACTCGCCGATGGCAACAAACTGCCCGATCAGCACCATGGTGCCGTCGCGCGGGAAGTCACCGGCCACTGCGTCGATTGCCGTGGCGCCGGAATGTCGCCAGGCGGGGTGAATGATGCCGGTCGACCACAGCCGTACTGGCAGATGCGGCGCCAGTATCCGCAGCAGATTGACAGCGTGACGCTCGGAACCGCCCACGTTTGCCAGATCAGCCACGATGTGGACTGCTTCGGAGTGCGGTGATCGCGTGAGCACCTTGTCGGGGTGCAGTCGCTCGCAAAGGCGGCCGACTTCACGGTACACCGACGCGGCGAAGATGGAGGCGTACTGCCGTTCCGAGCATTGATGCAGTAGCACACCCGCTGACGAATCGGGATTCAATTGCAGTGCCCGAACGAACCATTTCGAGGCAGCCCGTATGTCTCCGGCGCCAAACGCAACAGAACCCGCCTCCGCAGCCTGCGCGGCATCGGCGATCGCTGCGACGTCTGCCGTTGCGATCAGCGTCAGCGCATGGGTGGCCTCACCCACTTGTAGCGCGGCGTGGGCCCGTTGCAGGATAGTGGCCTGCTGCAAGACCGGCAAGGAGGCGTTCGACGCAACAGGCGTGGCCCCGAGCTTGCCGTGACAATCCTTGTAGCGACGTCCGCTACCACAGGTACACAGCGCCAGACGACCAGGTTGCTGGGTCAGTACTGTCGAGTGCTGCAATGCGCCAGCAGGAAGCCGCGACGACAGGGTGTGGGCGGCGTCGCGGAGCCGGGCATCCCGCGCCGCAAGCGCCGCCTCGGTTCGAGCGCTATCAGCATCACCGAGAGCGGCAAGAATTTCTGCCAGCGTCAGGTGATACTCGGCGGCGTCCGGGGCGATTTCAAGAGCGCGCTTCACCTGCCGGCGGGCAGCATCAGCATTCCCTGCCTCGAAGTCGAGGCGCCCCAGGCCATGGAGAGCATTGGGATCGTCTGGATAGTCCCGCAATACTGCCGCGAATTCGGCGCGGGTAGCAGCAAGGTTGCCTTGGAAGTAGGCGGCAACAGCGCGCCGGCTACCCGCAGCCGCGCGCAGCGTGTGATAGAGGCCACCACCAGCCCACTTGGCGCGAAGCAGCGCTTCGTAGGGGATGTGCCGTTCGGGATGCCGATTCTCACCAGTGGCGGTGCCCGAGGTACCCAGCGTCAACCGGTAGTTGAAACCGATGACTGGCACGAAGGAAAAATCGCCATGTTCGGCGATTTGCGCCAGGAAATCGCGATCTTCACAAACCAGCAGACGTTCGTCGAAACGGCAGCCGAGCGCGACCACGCGGCGACTGATGATCGCTGCTGGCCAATAGAGCAATGGGCCGCAGAACATCAGCGCGCGATTGAATGGCACGCCGAAGAGACGAAGCATCGAACCGTCCGGGGCCAGTGTTCGCGACGGCCCGTAGATCAGCAGGCAGCCTGGCTGCTGACGGGCGTGGCGCAACATCGACGACACAAAGTCTGCGTCATAAAAGTCATCATCGTCGAGGAAGCAAATCCATTCGCCGGCGGCAGCCAGCAGCCCGAAGTTGGCTGCCTGCGGTCTTGGCAAGGGTTTGCCGTTACCAATCAGCCGGACTGTGTGGCCTGGGCGCCAGGGCAGATCTGGCAGGGGAGGATGGTTGCCGCCAGTGGCATCAACGACCAGCACCTCCAGTTGTGTGTGATCCTGTACCGACAGTGATCGCAGGGCGTCGTGAAGATGTGGACGCCCCATACTACGAACTACAACCGTAACAAGCTTCAAAGCAGTTTCAGTCCGCCACCTCGCGTAAACCGGATGGGTAGCGTCCAAATATTCCAATGGCATTTATTTTATGTCTTTGACTTGGTCAAGATATTTCCGAGATGTAAAGAAGTGTTAGTTGTGGCACTAGACCACCTTCGCGGTGTGTTGCGTGAGCTGGGTGCGCCGCATGGCGCCCGTGGCGTTGATCGAACAGCCGCTTCCGTGCGAACTGCCGCCTACAATGCCTTTCCCCTGAAGGAGCCCACTGATGCGCATTCAATCCACTCTTTTTGGCACCATTCCGCTGACGCTGGCGTTAGCCCTCGCCGGCTGTGCGCCGCTGGTCACGCAAAGCCCCGGTGGCAAGCTGTCGCCGGTGAACGCGGTGGCGATGGACGGCAATGACCGGGTGATCCTGAAGGGCGCCGACGTGGTGGCCTACTTCACCCAGAGCGCCTACAAACAGGGCAATCCGACGATCAAGAGCACTTACGAGAACGTCACGTTCTATTTCTCGTCGGCCGAAAACAAGGCGTTGTTCGACAAGGAGCCGACGCGTTATCTGCCCGAGTTTGGTGGCTACTGCGCCAACGGCATCGTCTACGCCATTCCGTGGGGCGGTGACGCCGACACCTGGCGCATGCTCGACGGCAAGCTCTACATCTTCGGCGGCGCCGGCTCGCGAGACGCCTTCCTGCTCGACGTGCCGCGCAACCGCCAGCTGGCTGACAAATACTGGAACGAAGAGGTGAAGGGTAGCAACGCGTTTACCCAGCGCACGCTGCGCACCACGGTCAACCGTGTGGCCCATTACAAGTCCGGCGCCGAGCTGGCTGCCGAGGTCGCAGCGGCGAAAAAGTAGCCAGCAGCTTTTGTTCGAAGCCCTTATTTGACGAGGGCTCAGCAGCATTTTTTGTCAAAGTCGACCTCGTTAATTTTCAGCAGCAAGCCCGCATGCAGCGGTCGTTTCATCAAATAGCCAATGCCTGTGGGCGGGTCTTCTCGGACCGCCAGCGGGTGCCTGTCGCGTGAATTCCCGGGCCTTCTTGCAGCTGCTGCTGCTCGGCGCGCTGTGGGGCGCCGCCTTCATGTTCATGCGCGTCGCCGTGCCCGAGTTCGGCGCCTTCTCGATGGCCGCTGCGCGCGTCGGGCTGGCTTGCCTGATCATGCTGGTGATCGTGACGGCGTTCCGGCAAACACTCGCGCTCGGTCGGCGCTGGAAAACCTATCTCGCGGTTGGTGCGGTGAACACCGCCATTCCCTTCATCGCCTACAGTTTTGCCGCGCAGCACATCCCGGCTGGCTACAGCGCGATTGCCAACTCGACGACCCCGGTGTGGAGCGCGCTGATCGCGTGGCTCTGGTTCAAGCAGCGCCTCGGTGCGCTGAAGTGGCTGGGCATTGCCTTCGCGTTCGCTGGCGTGCTGGTGCTGGTCGGGCTGCAGCCAGTGGCATTGACGCCGCTGGCGGTCATCGGCATGCTGGCCGCCGCGCTCGCTGCCAGCATGTACGCCACCGCCGGCTTTCTGATCAAGCACTACCTGACCGATGAGGGCCCGGACGCTGAGGTGTCGCAGGTCGCGTCGGCCACCGGGATGGTGCTCGGCGCCACCGTGTGGCTGTTGCTTCCCGGCATCGCGCTGGCGCCGGCAACGATGCCGTCGGTCAAGGCCTGGGGTGCCGTACTCGCGCTGTCGGTGTTCTGCACCGTAGCAGGCTACGTGCTGTTCTTTCATCTGATCAAGACCGTCGGCCCGCAGCGTGCGTCCAGCGTCGCCTTCCTGTTCCCCGCCTTTGCCGCGTTCTGGGGCTGGCTGGTGCTCGGCGAGGCAATCACCTTCAACGTCATCGCCGGCATGGCCTGTGTGCTGTTCGGCACCGCGTTGGTGTCGCACGACGGCAGCGCGGCAGCCACGCGCACGGGTGCGGCGACCACCGGCGAGCGCATTCGCGACTGGCTGCTGTGGCCGCTTGTCTACAGTTTCTGCGGCACCCGCGGCCGCCGCGCGATTGCCGATCGCTTCATGCGCGACGCGCGCTACTTTCGCGAAGAGGTGCAGGCGCTGCGTGCCAACGTGCCGCAGTTGCTGCCCGACGCCGATCTGGATCGCGCGGCGGCCGACCATCGCCTGACGCGACTGGTTGATCGCGCGGACGTGTTTCTGAGCGCGCTGCGGCAAACGCGCACGCTACAGCGCGACATCGTCGTCACCGGGCTGCCGCCGGTTGAGCAAGGCGCGATGATTCTGTTTGCGCACTATGGCAACGGCTGGTGGACGTTGCCGGTGCTCGCCGCGCAGGGCAAGCCGGTGTCGCTGGTTTCGGCGCCGTTTCCAAAACTGATCGGCTGGCGGCAGTGGCTCTGGTGGCCGTATCTGCGTCTGCGCTGGCGCGAGATGAATCGGCTGGGCGGCACGCCGCTGATCACCATGCGTGGCGCGTCGAACCTGATGCGCGAGCGCCTCGCCGGCGGGGGGCGTGGCCTGGCGGCGATCGACATTCCGCCGGCACTGGCCAAACGCACGGCGCCGGTGCCGTTTTTCGGGCGAACCGCACACATGGCGCGCCGCGCGATCGAATTGGCCAACGAGACCGGCGCCGCGCTGTATGTGTTTTTCGGCGAAGTGGATCGCGACAGCCTGCAGCAACGCGTGAGCTTTGAGCCGATTTCGCTCGCAGCGGGCGTGGACGCTGCCTATGCCGACTATGCCGCACGACTGGAGCGGCATATTCGCGCGCGGCCCGGCCTGTGGCACGCGTGGGGCGATGTCGCGCTGTACTTTGAGGCGCCGCAGGTGACACCGGAACTTCTCTGAGTTGCCCGGCGATTTGATGCAAGTCAAAAACATCGCCGGATGACCGTCGCACACTGGCCGATTCTGTTGTCAAGAATCATTCGCATGGCCAGTCGTACTCCAAAGCGCGCGGTTGCGCGTGCTACCCCGAAAACCAGCACCCCGCCCAAGCCCCGCGCGCGGCGCGTCGCACAGGGTGACACCTCGCCGAGCCTCAAACCCAAGGCGCTTGCTGCATTCGCGGCACGCGAGGCGGAAAAGGCAGCGGAAGGCGCGCAACTCGCGGCCGTGCAGACGGTGCTGGAGAGCGCGAAAACCGGCCGCGACAAGGCCAAAGCGCTGCGCGCGTTGCTGGACGGCGCATCCAGCGATGATCTGAAGGCGATCAAGCGTCGGCTGCTCGGCGAGCACAAAGGCGACGCCAAGGTCGAGAACCCGGACGAGGAGCTGGCCGACAATTGGCGCGACGGTGGATACCCGTACAAAAACCTGATGCTTCGGCGCAACTACGAGGCGCAAAAGTATCGCCTGCAGGTTGAGCTGCTCAAGTTGCAGGCCTGGGTCAAGACGACCGGCCAGCGCGTAGTCATCCTGTTCGAGGGGCGTGACGCAGCCGGCAAGGGCGGCACCATCAAACGCTTCATGGAGCACCTGAATCCTCGCGGCGCGCGCGTGGTGGCGCTGGAAAAGCCCACGCCCACCGAGTCGGGACAGTGGTACTTTCAGCGCTATGTGCAGCATCTGCCGACCGCAGGCGAGATCGTGCTGTTTGACCGCTCCTGGTACAACCGGTCCGGCGTGGAGCGCGTGATGGGCTTTTGCACCGACGCGCAGTACGAAGAGTTCATGCGGCAGGCGCCGGAATTTGAACGCCATCTGGTGAGGAGCGGCGTGCATCTGTTCAAGTTCTGGTTCTCGGTCAGCCGCAAGGAGCAGCGCCGCAGATTCAAGGAACGCGAGAACCATCCGCTCAAGCAGTGGAAGCTGTCACCGATCGACAAGGCCTCGCTCGACAAGTGGGATGACTACACGCGGGCGAAAGAAGCAATGTTCTTCGATACCGATACTGCCGACTCGCCGTGGACCGTGATCAAGAGTGATTGCAAGAAGCGCGCACGGCTGAACGCCATGCGCTACGTGCTGAGCAAGCTGCCCTATTCGAACAAGAACCCCGAGACCATCGGCAAGATCGACAGCCTGATCGTCGGCCGCGCGCATGTGGTGTATGAGCGTGGCGAGAAGACATCACCCGCAGTGCCGACCAACGACTAGGAGCAGAGTCACATCGACAGTGGCTGCCGGATGCGGCGTCTTTTTAGCGACCCAGTTCACGACGCAGCGCTGCCACCTCGGCACGCACTGCGCGAATCTCCTGCATCAGTTCGCGTTCGATGGCGCGCTCTTCAGTGTGCACGTCCTTTTCAACAAACAGGGCAGCGACTGATGCGGTGACCAGTGACAGCACGGCAAGACCGAGCAGCACGACGATTACTGCAAACGCGCGAGACGCATGCGTTGACGGCACCATGTCTCCATAGCCCACCGTTGCCGCCGTGGTGAACGCCAGCCACAGACCGTCCGCCAGCGTGTGCACATGCGGGTCAAGCAGCCAGAACCCGAAACCACCGCCGAGCAGGATCAGCATCGAGATGATCAGAGAATAGATCACGCCACGACGGACGAGAAAGCGACGACGGAGCTGGTGGCGGGTGGTCATGCTGGCCGGATGCAGAGGTGATGGCAGGCCACGATAACGCTGCTGGCAGGCAATGGCTTGACCTGCATCAAGCGTGCACAACGCCCGCGACGCCGCGCGTATCATCGCAGCGACAATCCCAACTGACCGGTGACTGCGTCCAGCGTGATGGGCGGCGAGCCGGCTACGATCATGAAGCTCGCGCTGCTCTCCGACATCCATGCCAACCTGCAGGCGTTCGACGCCTGTCTCGCCGACGCGCGCGCGCGCGGTGCAACGCAGTTTGCGTTGCTGGGCGACCTGGTCGGCTATGGCGCCGATCCAGCGCCAGTTGTTGAGCGCGTGATGGCGATGGCGGCCGATGGTGCCTGGGTGCTCAAGGGCAACCACGATGCTCTGGCCTGTCGCCCACCGGCCGTGGCGGGTGACGCCCTGGGCGAAATGACGGCTGCCTGGACGCATGCGCAGCTGAGCGCAGCGCAACGGCAGTTTCTCGACGAGCTGCCACTCCTGCATCGTGACGGCAGTACCTTGCTGGTTCACGCCAGCGTCGATTCCCCGGAGCGCTGGCACTATGTGCACGACGGTCGCGGCGCCGGCGAGTCGCTGGCAGCCGCCACCGAGATTGCCGCCGACATTCGCCATGTGTTTGGCGGACATGTGCACCGACAGATGCTGTACTACCAGGGCCAGGGCCGGGGCCTGCTGGAGTTTGTGCCAACGCCCGGTGCCGCGATTCCGGTGCCGGCGCACCGGCGCTGGGTCGCCACCATCGGGTCCGTCGGGCAACCGCGTGACGGGCGACAGGAGGCCATGTACGCGCTGTTTGATCGTGATGCTGCGCGGCTCACGTTCGCGCGCGTTGCCTACGACCATGCGGCGGCAGCCGCTGCCATCCGTGCCGCAGGGTTGCCGGATTTTTTTGCAGAAAGACTTTCGAGGGGTCAATGAAGTTGCTGGAGCCGGGCGAAACGCTCGACGGGTTTGTGGTCAAAGCCAACCTCCACTCGGGGGGCATGGCGCACATCTATCAAGTTCAATATGCCAACGGCGCGCCCGATCCGGGATTCCGGATGGCGATGAAGGTGCCACGCATGGCGACCGGCGACGGCGCCGAGAACATCGTCGGCTTCGAGGTCGAGGCGCAGATCCTGCAGGCGCTGTCGGGCCCGCATGTGCCGCGCTTCGTGGCGGCGGGCGACCTGACCCGTGTGCCCTATCTGGTGATGGAGTACATCGAGGGCCGGCCGTTGCAGCACTGGCTCGACGTTGCTCGCGAGACGCGCACCCAGCCGGATGCGGAGACCATCGCCCGCCTGGGTGAAGCGGTCGCCAGTGCCGCCCACAGCCTGCATCGGCAGAACGTGGTGCATCAGGACCTGAAGCCGGCCAACGTGATGATTCGCCCCGGTAAGGATGGCATTGGCGGCGGCGTGCTGCTCGACTTCGGGCTCAGTTATCACGGCCACTATCCCGATTTGCTGGCGGAGGAGTTGCGCAAGGCGATTGGCTCACCGGTGTGGATGGCGCCGGAGCAGGTGGTCGGTGTGCGCGGCGATCCGCGCAGCGACATCTTTGCCATTGGCGTCATGCTTTACGAGCTGGCCACCGGTGAATTGCCGTTTGGCGAGCCACAAACTGCCGGTGGCCTGCGCCAGCGCATGTGGATGCAGCCGAAGCCGCCACGGGCCTGGCGCTCCGAGATTCCGCCGTGGCTGCAGGAAGTCATCCTGCGTTGCCTGGAGCCGGAGGCGGCGAAGCGATATCCGTCGGCGGCCCATCTTGCGCTTGATCTTGCTGATCCCTCGCTGGTCAAGATCGGCGATCGCGGCCACGAAATGCAGGGCGCGTCGCTCGGCACCCATATCAAACGCTGGTTCAAGGCGGCGGGTATGGAATACAAACCGAGTCCGCTGCCGATGGAGCAGATTGATCAGGTCCCTATCGTCATGGTGGCGCTGCCGTACAAGGATGTCACCGATGCCACGCTGTACTCGCTACGGGTTGCAGTGAACCGGGCACTCGGCTCGCGGCCGGGTGCGCGCCTCGCCTGCGTGACCGTTATTTCGCCGTCCGACACCAGCAGCACCGACGCCGAGCGCAGCGAAAGCCGGGTACACAGTCACCACCTTGAACGGCAAAAGCAGTGGGTACGCGGCGTTGATCTGGAAGGGCGGCAGGTGTCGCACCACGTGATCGAGGCGGGCGACGTGCCGGGGGCGATCATCGAGTATGCACGCGGCAATCACGTGACGGTAATCGTGATGGGCGCGGCGACGCATGGGCTGAAGCTGCAGGCGTTCAAACCGACCATCCCGATCAAGGTGGCGATGGAGGCGCCGTGCACGGTCATTCTGGTCAAGCAGGAGTTGCCGTTTGCACAACTGAGTGAAGTGCCTGCCTGACGCGGCTGGCAATCAATTTGCCGCAGGTGGTCAGATAACTCCGAGAAGTCGACAGCCGATTGGAGTAGGATAGCCGCCACGGTAGCAAGCCCGTACCGGTTCGCGATGCAGTAAACCAAGACGAACGGACGCTGGCTGCCGGATAAGACCGGAAGACCATGTTGAAACTGTTCCAGAAGTCGTCGCTGAGGGGCGAAGGCTCGCCCGATGGCATCGCGCTGGCCGAGCAGGCATTGCTGGCCGAGGCGCTGCTGCAAACCAGCGCGCAATTGATCGGGCGTCCGGATCCGGCCGGCATGGCCCGTCGTTATTGTGAGGCGATCGTCAGCGCATCGCCCAATATCTGCATGGCGTGGGTCTGGTTTGGGGACCCGAACGCGACCGTGGTTGAGCCACAGGTGGCAGTGGGTCCGGCCATTCTGGCCGAGAAGCGGCTGTCGATTGGCGCCGATTTTTTTGCATCACCCCGCTCAATGGCAGTGCTCACCACCAGCGGTGTGCCGACCCGGACTTTCGACCTGTCGCCAACGGCGACACATGGTCCGTGGCGCGCCGCCGCCTCTCGTTACGGCGCACGCAGCGTGCTGATCGCACCGATCAGCAGCGGCGGCGATGAGCGCGGCCTGCTGGCGGTCTATTCAACCCGTGCACGCTATTTCGAATCCACCAGCGCCGGGCTGTTTCAGACGGTTGCGCAGTTATTGCACGCAGTGCTGGCCAGTTCGCGCCAGCAGGCCGACCGCCTGCCGGACGAGGCCAGCGATCTGGTCACCGGCCTGGCCAACCGGCGGCATGCCAGACGCACACTCGAAGAACAGTGGAATCTGGACAGCGAACATGCCACCCGTGGCGTGCTCGCCATCGTGGCGCTGGACGGCTTTCGTGGCGTCAACGACCGCTTTGGCCGGCTGGTCGGCAATCTCGCGCTGCGCGACGTGGCGCAAGCCCTGCTGGGCAATGTACGGCGCACCGACATGGTGTCACGCTGGGGAGGAGACCAGTTCCTGCTGTGGCAGCCTGGCATGGCCGCGAGCAATGCGGGCGCAATTGCCGAGAAATTGCGCGCAGCTGTCGCCGCGCTCGCCATCCCGTCCGATCAGGCGGCCGGCGAGCACCTGCATGCGTCGATCGCGGTTACGCCAGCGCCTGCGGGCGAGCCACTCGTGTCTGTGCTCGACCGTGTCGATCGCGCATTGCACCGCGCCAAACAGAGCGGACGCAATTGCGTGATCGTTGCCCGGCCTGACATTTAGCTCTGCTCCCGAGCCACGTCAACACGGATCAAGCGCAGCCCGGCGGCTAGATGCCGCCAATGCAGATGTACTTGATCTCGAGATAGTCGTCGACGCCGTACTTCGAGCCTTCGCGGCCGAGGCCGGATTGCTTGACGCCACCGAACGGCACCACCTCGTTGGCAATCACGCCGGCATTGACGCCGACCAGGCCCACTTCGAGTGCTTCAGCAACGCGCCACACACGGCCGATGTCGCGTGAGTAGAAGTAACTGGCGAGGCCGAATTCCGACGCGTTGGCAAGACCGATGACTTCCTCTTCGGTCTTGAAGCGGAACAGCGGCGCCACCGGGCCGAAGGTTTCTTCGACGCTGACGCGCATCGCTGGCGTCACGTTGGCCAGCACGGTCGGCTCGTAGAACTGGCCGCCTTTCGCGTGCGGCTTGCCACCCGTCAGCACCGTGGCGCCCTTGCTCACGGCGTCGGCGACGTGCTCCTGCACCTTCTTCAACGCCTGCCCGTCAATCAGCGGGCCCTGCATCACGCCGTCCTCAAAGCCCTGGCCCACCTTCATCTGCTTCACCTTCTCGGTGAGCTTGGCGGCGAAGGCGTCGTACACCTTGTCCTGCACGTAGATGCGGTTGGCGCAGACGCAGGTCTGGCCGGTGTTGCGGTACTTCGATGCCATCGCACCTTCGACTGCGGCATCGATATCGGCATCATCGAACACGATGAAGCTGGCGTTGCCACCGAGCTCCAGACCCATCTTCTTCACCGTGTCGGCACTCTGGCGCATCAGGATACGGCCCACTTCGGTGGAGCCGGTAAACGTCACCTTCTTCACGATCGGCGACGCGCACAGCACCTTGCCCACCTCTGGCGCTTTTGACGAGTCACAGGTGATGACGTTGAACACGCCCTTGGGCATGCCCGCCTGCTCGGCCAGCGCCACCAGCGCCAGCGCGCAGTACGGCGTCTGCTCGGCCGGCTTGACCACGAAGGTGCAGCCCACCGCGAGGCCCGGCGCGCACTTGCGCGTGATCATCGCAATCGGGAAGTTCCACGGCGTGATCGCCGCGCAGACGCCAATCGGCTGCTTGATCACCACGAAACGGCGGTCCGGCGACTGGGTCGGAATCACGTCACCGTAAGCGCGCTTGCCTTCCTCGGCAAACCATTCCACAAAGCTGGCGCCGTAGGCCACTTCGCCCTTCGCCTCGGCGAACGGCTTGCCCTGTTCGAGCACCATCAGTTGCGCCAGATCGTCAGCGTTGGCCATGATCAGGTCAAACCACTTGCGCAGGATGGCGCCACGCGCCTTCGCGCTCAGCTTGCTCCACGCCGGCAGCGCTGCGTTGGCAGCGTCGATCGCGCGCTGCGTCTCGGCGGCGCCCATGTCGGGCACGTTGCCGATGATTTCGCCGGTGGCCGGGTTGTCGACGCCGAAGGTGGCGCCGGAATCGGCGTTGCACCACGCACCGTCGATGTACGCCTGTTGCCGGAAGAGGAGGGGTTCTTTCAGTTTCATGGAAAGCCTTGCAGGAGGGGGCTGGCGCGCCGTCAACCAGCGCGGCAGTGAGCCGGAAATTATGCGCGTCGAGGCTGGCAGATCGCCTGCGTGCGACTCGGTTGACGAAATGCCCGAGCCCATGACTTTTTCACTAAATCGCCGCCGGATGCGGGCGAGGGCGCGGAAATGGCAGAAGTCGACTACAGGTCATTTTCCGAGCCAAGCCCTTATCAAACCGAGCTTCCACCGAAAAGCCAATGAGCTGAAATTTCCTCTGCCACGACGGCCGCAACGTCAACGGCCCAATTCGCCCAGCGCCCGCGCCGCCAGCTGCCGTGCCAGCGTCGCCCCGGCGGGCAGCTCCATCGGCAGACCGTCAAAGGCACCGTCGATCAGCAAATTGCTGAGCCCATGCGCCAGACTCCAGCCCAGCAGCGCCAGCTCCGCCCCGCGCTCGGCGTCAAGCGCCGTCGAGGCCGCCAATAACTGCGCAAACGCCCCCTCCGCGGCGGTCTTCAGCGCCGGGAACTCGTGCTTGCGCGCCAGCAGCGGGCCAAACATCAGACGGAATTGCGCCGGGTGTGACCGGGCGCAATTGACGTAAGCCTCGCAGATCAGCAGCAGCCGCTCACGCGGATCGCTTTCGTCGGCGGGCGCCGCCATTGCCGCCGTCAGCTGCGCGAAGCCGCGCTCGGCGACCGCCGCCAGCATCTCATCAAGGCTGGCGAAGTGATGGTAAGGCGCCGCATGCGACACGCCAGCCGCCTTCGCCACATCGCGCAGCGTGATCCCCGTTGCTCCCTGCCGCGCCAGCACCGCATCCGCCGCCGCCAGCAGCGTCTCGCGCAGATTGCCGTGGTGGTAGGGCTTCGGCTCTGGCGCGGGCTCAGCCGCCGTGGCCCGTTTGCGGGAGGCTGCGGCATTCACTGCCGCCGGTTTTTTGTGCGATCTGGCGGCGGATTTGGGGGCTTCCGCTGCTGCTTTCAGGGGTTTCATGATCGTAATCTTGACACGAGAAGGATTGCGATGGAAGAATGTGGTCAATCTTTTGCTTGTAAAGATTATCTATAAAGGATCGCCACATGCTCGCCTCCACCCTCGTCGCCGCCAGCGCCGGCATCGTGCTGCTGTTCGGCAGCATCCACCTGCTCTACACGCTGCACGGCAACAAGCTGCATCCGCGCGATCCCGCCGTGATGGCGGTAATGCAACAAACGCATCCGGTCGTCACTCGGCAGACCACCATGTGGCGGGCGAATTACGGCTTCAACATTACCCACAGCATGGGGCTCATGCTGTTCGGGCTGGTTTACGGCTATCTCGCACTGGTGCAAACGGCGCTGCTGTGGCAATCCGGCTTCCTGCTTGCGGTCGGCCTGATCACACTCGTCGCCTACGTCGTGCTGGCAAGACTTTACTTCTTCAGCATCCCGTTCCGCGGCGTGACGCTGGCGACGCTGCTGTACGTGACGGGCATCACGTTCCACTTGACGAACGCCTGAGCGGCGCCGAAAGGAGACCGCATGTACCACTTCATCGTGCGCCAGAAGCTGCGTCGCGCCTTCGCCGACATCAACGCCGGGCGCTACGAGCGAATCGTGCCGCAGTTCGCCGCAAAGCACCGGCACATCATGCACGGAGACCACGCACTGGGTGGCGAGCGCACCACCGTCGCCGCGACCGCGCGGTGGTACGCGCGGCTGCAACGCCTGCTGCCCGATCTGCGCTTCGACGTACAAACGATAGCCATTGCCGGCTGGCCCTGGCATACGGTCGCAATGGTGAGCTGGAACGACCAGTTCACGCTGCCCGATGGCAGCCCCGGCAACAACCAGGGCGTGCACGTTTTCACGCTCGTCTGGGGGCGAGTCACTGCGCTGGTCGTGCACTGCGACACGGGGCGGCTAACCGCCTATTGCGTAACGATGGGTGGGTTGGGGCTTGCCGAAGCAACAGCGGCGCCCATTCGCGACACCCCCGTAGAGGTGGATCCGCGTCAGTAGGTATAGAGGCCGCACTCGCTGCCGATGAAGCTTAGGATTGCCGCAGGCGTCGTACGCGTGGCACCGGCACCGACGGCACCGGCGACCAAGGCCGTTCCGCGCAGGCCCAGCATGAAGCGGAGCAGAAGAACGCCATCTGTCGCCGCCAATGTCTGGCCATCGCCATCCAGGTCATAGCCAGTCAGAGGAAGCTGCCAGCGTAGGTTCTACCAGCCGGCGGCACGCAGCTATGCGTCGCGCCAAGCGTCAAGGGGTCCCCCGTCATTCCGAGCATGCGGCGTAACGCGACGATGCCGTCCGTCGTCGCCATCACCGCGCCGCCGCCATCGACGTCGGGCTTGCAGCCATAGAACTGGAAACCAACATTCAGACGAGGCGCGCTGAGGACGCCCGTCAGGCTGCGGTAGCGGATCGGCGTGCCGGGATAGTTGTAGTAACCACCAGCAGTGCCTGGAATGAAGAAAATCTCGCCAGTTGCGTCGGCAGGGCCAGCGCAGCGCCAGTCATAGGGGTATTGACTGTCAAGCGCACAGGTGGTGCCTGGTGCGGTGCTACAAATCGTCGTCACGCCGGATGGATAGCCCGTACCGCGCACCACGGAACCGCTCGTGATGGTCGTCATCGCCGTGACTGGTGTTGCGGCCAACAGGTCGTCGTTGCCTGCGAAGCGGACTGTCGCGTTCGGCCCGCCAGCGCCGTCATCGGAGACGTAGCGCGTCAGCACGAGCTCGCCGTTGGCTCTTGTCAGCGAGCGCTGGTTCCATATCTTGTCGTCAGCGTAGAAAGGCAGCTCCGTCGCAACGTCACTCAGCTTGCTACCTTCGGCCGCGCCTCAGCGCTTCAGCCGGCCGCTACGGACCTCGAAATAGTTACCGTCGCTATCGGCGCCATACGAGTGCAGGTCGTTGGAAAAAGCGCTTTCACTGCGTGCCCAGCGCACGCTGCCGTCGGTCCAACTTTGCGTACCGTCTGGCCCCGATCAGACGACACGAACACATCGTTATCGCCGCTCGGGCGACAGCGGCGCAAAAAAACGGTCGGCGAAGCAATTGCGGGAGCGTTCGCTGCCGCTGGCGAGGAAATTGACGACGCAAAGCTTGCCGTTGGCGTTCACGGCGACAGTCGCTGAGGCATCCGCGTGCACAAGAACAGGGTTGCGGGCAGCAATGGACAAGCCGGTGACGTAGCGCACCCACTGCACCGCCCCCGTCGAGCTGTGCTTCGCGAAGCGCAGCCGATCCATCTCGCCGTCGTTGATGGTGGCGGCAATGTAAACCGACCCGTCAGGTGCGCCGACGACGTTCTGGTTCTGCAGCTTGATTGGACCCGTGGACGATGGCAGTTCAGTGGTCCATTGCACTTGGGCCAGTGTCGGCCAAGGCCAACACGACGCTAATGCGAGCAACCCGATCACCCGCCGAAAACACATATTCGTATCCCGATCACTAGACTTAGCGGTATTTGAGCAGAAGCCGACATGTCAGCCACTCAAATTGGCTACAGCTTTCTCCGAAAGCCAAATCCAAACTGGGCTTGCAGGCGGTTTTTAAAGATGTCGACTTTTGGGAAAATCACCCCTTGAGCCCATCACGAATGCACTTCTCGCGAAAGAGCTGACCTCGGTCAGGCGCTCGGAAACCGCAACCGGAACGTGCTGCCGTGCTGCTCGCCGCCGACCGTGCTTTCGATTTCCAGCTTTGCTCGGTGGCGTTGCGCGACGTGCTTGACGATGGCGAGGCCGAGGCCGGTGCCGCCGGTTTCGCGCGAGCGGGAGCGATCGACACGGTAGAAGCGTTCGGTCAGACGCGGGATGTGTTCGGCGGCGATGCCGACGCCGCTGTCCTTCACTTCAACGACGATTTCTCCGTTCGCGTGGGCCGCGACATTGAGCGTGATGCGGCCACCCGCGGGCGTGTAGCGCACTGCGTTGGACAGCAAATTGCCGAGCGCGGAGCGCAGCTCGCCGACGCTGCCGAGCAAGTGCGCGGGGGCGATCGTTGCCTCGAACGTGTGTGCGCCTGCCGACAGCGCCTCGGCGTCTGCCAGCGCGTCGCGCGCGACCAGCGCCAGGTCAATTTGCGTGGCCTCCGGCGGCAACTGGTCATTCTCCAGTCGTGCCAGTGTGAGCAAGTCCTCCACCAGCCGCCGCATGTTGGTGGTCTGGTTGGCAATCAGTTGCAGGTAGCGATTACGCTCGTCCTGTTCGAGTGGCAGATCGGTGAGCGTTTCCACGAAGCCGCCGACGACAGTGAGGGGTGTGCGCAACTCATGCGACACATTGGCGACAAAGTCACGGCGCATTCGGTCGAGCTTCTCGCGTTCGGTTACGTCGCGGGTCAAGAGCAGGCGCGCGCCTTCGCTGCCGCGCTCGAGATGAAAGGCGATCGAGCGACCGCCGAGCGTCACCACTGGCTCTGGTTGCGTGTCATCGTCCAGATAACGGGCAAATTCCGGGGCTCGAATCAATTGGGCGATAGGCTTGCCCATGTCGCGGAAGGCATCCAGCGAATGCATCACCAGCGCCGCCTGGTTGCACCAGATGATGCGGCCGCCGTTGTCGAGCAGGAACAGACCGTCAGGCACCGCATTGGTGATCTGCTTGCGCTGCGCGATCTCGGCATCGCGGTCGCGCAGGCTTTGCTCACCGTCCTTGAGGCGGGCGCGGATGATGGCCATGGCGTCATCAAAAGATCGATCGACCGATTCCGGCTCGCGCAGCAGTGCGGCAGCGGCGTCATCCTGACGTTGCAGTTGCCAGAACAGCCAGGCGCCGATGGCGGCCAGCATCACCACGGCCACCCAGGGCGTCCATACCCACGACAGCACCAGCGCAATCAGCGCCAATGCGACAAGGGTTTGCCGGATCGCCTTCATGCCGGCAGTGTAGTGGCGGGTGATGACACTAAAAGGAAAGCGGGGTAGGGGCCAGCCGCCCGCAGTTACCGCAGCGGCTGTTTGCGCAGCCGGTAGCCGCCGCCGCGCACCGTTTCCACCAGTGCGTCATGGCCGGAGGGCTCCAGCGCGAGGCGCAGGCGGCGGACGTGTACATCCACCGTCCGCTCCTCGATGAACACGTGATCGCCCCAGACGCCATCAAGCAGCGCCTGCCGCGTCATCACCCGTTCCGGCCGGGCCATGAAGAAGCGCAGCAGCCGGAACTCGGTGGGGCCAACCTTGAGTTCCGTGCCGTTGCCGGTGACCCGGTGCGAGGCCGGCTCCAGCCGCAGGCCCGCCACTTCCAGCGGCTCCTCGCTCACGTCCGGTGCGGCACGGCGCAACAGGGCCTTGATCCGCGCCACCAACTCCTTGGGCGAAAACGGCTTGGTGACGTAGTCGTCGGCACCTACCTCAAGACCACGCACCTTGTCGTCCTCGGCGGCACGGGCGGTGAGCATCAGGATCGGCAGATCGCGGGTACGCTCGTCGCGCCGCAGCTCGCGGGCGAAGTCGATACCCGATTTGTCGGGCAGCATCCAGTCCAGCACCACCAGGTCGGGCAGCGTTTCGTCCACGATGTCACGGGCGTCAAGCACCGCATGCGCCACTTTGACCGTGTAACCGGCGTGCCGGCAGTGCAGCGACACCAGCTCGGCGATGGCAGGTTCGTCTTCAACAATAAGGATGGTGGCTGGCATGCGAAAGCGGTTTGATTCGTCAGACGGCGAGCGCCTGATGGTCGGGGCATTGCCGGGGCACTCACTTCGCGTTTTATGACAACGATGTTACGGGCAGATGACACCGAATTGGCCGGCTGTGGCGTGCGCCGGCAGCGGCGGCGGGCATCCTTCGGCCCCTAAGTCTGTCGTATTTCCCCCGAAAATTCTTATTTATCAATAGCCAGTTGACGTGTTGTTTCCGCTGTTTTAAGCCAGATAGCGCCACAATGAGAACGTCAGACACATTGCTGACTCGCTGCAACTCCAAAAAGAAAAAACTGTGACTCCGCTGGACTTCTCGGGGCAGATACCGTTTTCGGGCACTGATGTAGCTGCGGTAATTTTCGGTACGCTGTCGGCGATCTTTCTGGTGCTCTGGCTGCGCGATCGCGAGCCAGGCGCGTCATGGATCGCGCTCGGCTATGGCTTTCTCGCCATTCACTTCTTCAACGATGCCTCGTTGCGGCCGAACACCGTCAACATGAACCCGGTCGCTGCGGCCCTGCATGGCATGGCCGCAGCCTCCTGTGCCTGTGGTCTGCTGCAATATTTCGCGGCACCCGGGCGGGCGTCGAACTGGCTGATTGCGCTGGCAACGGTACCTTCGCTGGCGATCACCTTTTGCGCGACAACCGGCATCCCGCTGCCGCGGCCATGGGCATTTTTCCCCTACATGCTGACCGGCCTGATCATCGTCTACGCCGCCTTCAGCGCCGCCTTGCGCGAGCGTTCGTCCAGTCATGCGCTGACCGCGCTGGGGATTGTGCTGATGCCGGTCTATCTGGTCTGGCAGGTGGCCAACGGTGCCGAGACCTTTACGCTGCGCTATTACGCACTGATTCCGGAGATCTTCCTGGGCATTGCCGTGCTCACGGTCAGTCTGGTCCGCCGGCGCGTCGCGCTCGAGATCGAAAACGCGCGACGGATGGACGCGGAGCACTCACTCACTATCCTCAACGCCTCGCTGGAGGCGACCATCGCCAGTCGTACTGCCGACTTGCAGAACATCGTGGCTGGCCTCGAAAGTTTCAACCGCAATGTGTCGCACGATTTGCGCGGCAGTCTGGGCGGTATCGCTGGCCTTGCCAATGTCGCCAACGACGCCTTGCGCCAGGGCGATACAGCGGTGGCGCGGCGGGTGCTGCCGCTGATTGCCGGCCAGGCGCAGCAGTCCTCCGATCTGGTAACCGCGCTGCTCACGCTGGCCAAGGTGGGCGACAAGGACTTGCACAAGACCCATGTCGACCTGACAGCGCTGGCCCACGAAGCGATCGCCCTTGCCGAAGCGCAGACCAGCAATCAGATGGCATTGTTTGCGGCGGCGTCGGCGCGTCGCGACGTGGCCACCGGCACCAACGGTGTGTCGGCCACGTCCAGCAACGTGGCCAGATTGCCAAACAGCAACCTGCGGGCACCGCTCCGGCACGGCCCAAGCTACATCGTTGGCGATCTGCCCGTTGTGGAGGCTGACCCCTCGCTGCTGCGGCCGGCGCTGGCCAACCTGATTGGCAACGCCATCAAGTTCTGCGGCCATCGCCCGGACGCCTGCATTGAGGTGCTCGCCAGTCGCGACGACGAGCAGACGGTGGTGCAGGTGCGTGACAACGGCGTTGGTTTCTGTCGCGAGAACGCCCGTGTTCTCTTCCAGCCGTTTACCCGTCTGCACGGGCACGACTACGCCGGACACGGCATCGGCCTCAGCATCGTGCGTCGTGCGGTCGAGCGCCACGGCGGCCGGGTATGGGCCGAGGCGGCGCCGGACGAGGGCGCAAGCTTCTATTTCTCGCTGCCAAACGCCGGCATCGAGGCGCTGTCGATCACCGAGCCGCTCGCCAGTGCGGCGGAATGAAAGTCACGCGCACGCGCATCGGGTTGGCTCGTCACCTTGGCCGCTGTGGCGCAAGGTCATCCGGCAAAAACGTCTGATCCGACGCTGGTCGATGGCAGAACGGCAGATTTGCCGGCGGCGCCTGACCGCGCTACGCTCGTCCATCGACGCTGATCGTCAGGCTATCGGAGGCTCATCATGTCGAATTTCGGATACCGCGCGCTGAAACTTGCTCCGGCCGCCGTGCTGACGGCCGCCCTGCTCACGGCGCTCGCCGGCTGCGACAGCAACCCACCGCGACCAGCAGTCGCGGCAGCGCCGGCAGACCCGGCACGCGCGGCGCTGGCCGAGGCGGAGCGGGCCTACAGCGCACAGGATGATGCCCGCGCACTGCCGCTCTACCTGCCGCTCGCCCGCGCCGGCAACGCCGACGCACAGTTTCGCGTTGCCCGCATCTACACGCGCAACAAGGGCGTGGCGCCGAACGCAGTGGAGGCCTGCAACTGGTGGGAAACTGCCGCCAACGGTGGTGAGCCGATCGCCGCCACCAACTACGGGCTCTGCTATGAGTCGGGCAAGGGGCGCGGTCAATCCTATCCCGCTGCCGCGCAGTGGTACCGTCGCGCCGCTGATGGCGGCAACGCCTATGGCATGTACAACCTCGGCCTCGCCTACGAGTACGGACGCGGCGTGGCGCAAAGCTTCGACAACGCCATGCTCTGGCTGCAACGGGCACTGGACGCCCGGATCGACAGCAGTGATGCCGCCGACGTCATGCGCCACCTCAAGCGTGCCCGCAACAACGTCGAGGCAGCGCGGGGTGATCCGCAGGCGCAATACGATCTCGCCATCGATTTGTTCAACGGCCACTCACCCGAAGTGAAGGACGAACGCCGCGCCGTTGCCATGATGCGTGAAGCAGCCAAGGCAGCCCTGCCGCAGGCGTGGTTCATCTATGGCACCTGGGTGCACGCCGGCGTTGGCGGCATCAAGTCCGATCTTGCGCAGGCGGCGCTCTGGATCAAGAAGGCGGCCGACACCGGCCACGAGGAAGCGGCGATCCGCTACGCCGACATCCTGCTCTGCGGCATCGGGGTGCGCAAGGATGCAGCGGCAGGCGAACGCATGTTGCGGCAGTCCATCGAGCGCGGCAGCTGGCGGGCGATGACCACGCTTTCCTTCTGGTACCAAAGCGGTAGTTGTGGTTTCCGGCAGGACGCCGCGCTCAGCGCCGAATGGCGCAATAAGGCCGATGCCGCGCAACGGGCCGCGTCGCGCTGATTCACTGCCTCACCCGTCGTCGTATTGAACAGTCCACGCGCGTTGGTGTTGCCTGTCGCCACTTCATACGCTCTAATGCCGCACCAATTCAGCCGAAAGGCCCGGCCAATGCAACGTTCAAATGCTCCGACAGTTTCTTTGGTCGCATACATTCGCCGGGCGTTGGCCCTGGTCGCAGGCGTACTGCTGGCGACCGTCGTAAATGCCGCCAACGTGACGGTCACATGGAGCTTCAATCCGATGCCCGAGACGGTCAATATCAACACCAACGAGACCGTGACGTGGATGGGCACTTTCGCCAACCATCCGCTGCGCCAGGCAACCGACAATACATTCACCGTGGCCGGATCGACACTGATCGCCAACGCGGGCACCTCCAACACGCGCACGTTCAGCACACCCGGTACCTACTACTTCATGTGCGAGGCTCACCCGACTTTGATGCGCACCACGGTGGTAGTCACCGCCGCCTGCCCGCTGCCGCCCTATGCCGCGCTTGATATTGACGGTAATGGCCAGGTCGACGCCCTCCCGACGGCGTGCTGACGTTGCGCTACCTGCTCGGTCTGCGCGGGGCTGCACTGATTGCCGGCGCGACGGGCAGCTGCGCGAGCCGCGATACGGCGGCGATTGAAGCGTATCTGGCGGCCCGCGTGGTGCCCTGAGCGGGCCGCCGGACGCGGCCGTTGTCGCCGCCGCGAAATCCGTTTCGTCGCTTCCTGCGTATTCCCCTGAGCGTGGCGCGTAGGCGTTCGCGTGCTGCAAACTGGGGGACGAACGATGATGCGATTGAAGACGATGACGCTGGCCGAAGTGCACGAATTTCAGCGCGAGGCGGTGCGTATCGAGACCGAAATCACCATCACCCGATCACCCGAAGACGTGTTCGATTACGTCACCACGGCAGCGCTCTGGCACACCTGGCACCCAGCCACGCTTGGCGTGTATGACGTTGAACCGCGGCCGCTGACCACCGGCGAGACCATGCGCGAGAAGATCGCCGTTGCGTGGCGGCGCAGCGAAGCGGTGTGGACCGTGCTCGGCCGCGACCGGCCCGGCATCTGGGAAATCGGCACCGACACGGCGACCGGTAGTGCCCACATCGTCTATCACCTCACCGCAGATGGCGCCGGCTGCCGCTTTCACCGCACGCTCGACTTTCGCTCCAAAGGCTGGCTGTGGCGAGCGCTGGACGCGTCGGTAACCCGCTGGATTCTCGAACGGCAATCGGCGCGTGCCTTGCGCAACCTGAAGGCGGTGATGGAGCAAATGGCGGTCATCTGCCCTGCACCATAGCTTTCAGCGAATCACGATTCACACGAAGCACGACGGGGCGGCATCGTGTCGTGTTTCCCTCACGGTTGCCGGGCGGCTCAGGATGCCACGCCTGTCGCCCACGCCAACCGCAGCTTGCGGCCGCAGGCGACCGAATCCATCGCCGGCTTGCCGACCAGCACGGCACGCACCAGTACACCGTAGTAGGCCTTGGTCGGCTCGATCCACGGATAGAAGCCGAAGGCACCCGCGCTTGAGTAGGCGCCATCGGCGACCAGGGTGTCCTCCACCCAGTGGCCGATGCTGTAGTTCGGGCTTTCAGTCGTGGGGAACGGCGTCTCGATTGCGCTCGCGCAGGTTTGCGGATTGGTGCAGCGGGCATAGGCGTTGAGCTGACTGCCGGCGACCAGATCGTGACGCAGCAATCGGCGCAGGAATGCGGTGTAGACGTTGGCCGAAGTGTTGATGCCGCCTGCGAGCTGCGGTTGCGAGTAGTGGAAGCTGGTGGCGTATGACGTCATGCCGAGCGTGCCCAGAATGGCATCGGCCAGCCCCGCGTTGTAGAGACCGCCGAGGCTGGTGTAGCGGGCGGCGTGAGTTTGCATGTGACTGCCGGCGTAGAAGAATTTGCCGTCCGCAGCGGGCGTGTAGTTACCGTTGGTGCCCGCCACGGCGCAACTGCTGACCGTGTCGTCACGCGCGCAGGCGTCAAAGGTGACATAGCCGCTGCTGAAGGTCAGAAAGCGCACGTCTTCCGCGCTCAGATTGCCGCCACGCTGCTGAGTGACGTAAGCGCCGTAAAACCATTTCGACGCCGATGCGATGGGCACCTCGGTTGCTACACCATAGAGCAGACCGACGCTGTCGTTGACGCGTGCGCCGTCGCGGTCGCCGATCTCGTAGTAAAACGGCGCCGCCTGAGTGCAGGCCGGATCATGCACCGCTGTCTGTTGCACGGCCGCCGTCCGCAGACTATCCGCCACCGGATACAGCGCGGCGGTAGTGCAGTAGGCAACACCCTCGCCGGCCCAGCCGAGTGAGAGCATGCGGTTGTATTCGGCAACGCTGGCCGTGTAGCGATGATTGGGCGTTTTGCCACCGGCCGCAGCGCGGAACGCGCGGTAAACCGGAATGCGGCTATTGGCCGGGCAGGCGCCGCTGCTGTCCGGCCGCGCCACGGCAAAGTCGTAACCCTCAAAGCTGAATCCGGCCGGCGTGCTGGCGAGCAGCATCGCGCAATCCGTGCTTTCCACGCCGTAGAAGTGCGAGCTTACAAACGGCGAGGTGCCGGAGATGTAGAAGCGGCAGATGCGCGTCTGCGCGGCCGTGGCATCCACAGCAGCATTGGCCACAAAACGCGTCCCGGTCCGCGAGAAGCCGGCGGTGGCGTCAAGCAGGGACTGTTCGTTGCTGCGCGCCGTGATGAAGTAGGCGTCGAGATTCTGGTTGTAGTACTCGATGACGGTCACGGTCTCAATGGCATGCGCAACGCCAGCGCAAGCGGCCAGTAGACACAGTGCGACCGCACGTGCGCGATGCCAGACGACGTGGAGGAGGGAGATTTGGCCTGTCTTCATGGGCGCATGAAGCATCGCTGCGCCGGGCTGTGGTGATTCAGATGTAACGAAATGCTGCGCCAATGACGGCCGTGCGGGGGAGACGTCAATCGATCAGCGCAATCTGCTTGCTGTCCGTTGCAAGCGGTTCGTCATTCACGATGGCGCCGCGTTCTGACGCCCATGCATCAATCAGCGTTGGGTCGTTGACCGTGCGCAGCACCGCGTAGGCGGCCTCTGCCTCCGGGTAGCGGCGACGCAGAAAGTTGAGCCACTGTTTGAGCCGGCCCGCGCGATGCTTGCGCGAGACACGGGCCGACACAAGTTGCCAGAAATCGGCGATCAACGGTCGCAACTGCGGCCAGCTCACGGTGTCGGTGCTGGCTCCCGCGTCATGCGCGCGCAGCGCCCACGCGAGGCCGGGATCGACCACCATGCCGCGGCCGAGCATCAGGTCGGCGCAACCCGAAACTTCGCGGCAACGCAGTGCATCGGCCACCGACCAGATTTCGCCATTGGCGATGACCGGCACCTTTACCGCGGCGCGTACATCGGCGATACGTTCCCAGTAAGCCGGCGGGCGGTAACCATGCGCCTTGGTGCGGGCGTGCACGACGATTTCGTCGGCACCCGCATCGGCCATCGCCTGTGCGCATTCCTCGGCGCGGCGGTCGTCGTTGAAGCCAAGCCGCATCTTCGCCGATACCGGCACCGTAGATGGCACGGCGCTACGAACTGCGGCGACGATGCGCGCGATCAGTTCCGGATCATCCAGCAGCATGGCGCCACCACCGTGGCGATTCACCACCTTGGCCGGACAGCCGAAGTTGAGATCAATGCCAGCCGGACCCAGCGCACCGAGGCGCGCCGCATTGTCGGCGAGGCAAGCGGGGTCGGAGCCCAGCAACTGCGCCCGCACCGGTACGCCCGAGAGTGTGCGGCCATCATTGAGCAGCTCCGGCATCACCCGCACAAAGGCGCAGTTGGGTAGCAGGGTGCCACTGACGCGGATGAACTCCGACACGCAGTGGTCGATGCCGCCACCGGCTGCACCGGTGAGCGGATCACGCACGCGGGTGAGGATGTCGCGCAGCACACAGTCGAGCAGCCCCTCCATCGGCGCCAGCAGAATGCGCGGACGCATTACGGCGGTGTTGGCGGGTGAGGACGAGCGAACGATCATTGGTCAGGAGGGCGATGCGTCAGGCAGGCGCCGTGCGCAATTGCCATTGCCCGTCATCGAGACTATCGGGCAAGGCAACTTCACCACGACGCAAGCGCAACAGAGTGACTTGCCAGCCCAAGGCAGCGCACAGTTCGGCGAGTGCGCCCTTGCCCAGTCGCGAGGTGGTGACTTGTAGCGTGCTGTCGCCGCACCGTTCAACCATCGTCGCCGAACCACCCGCATCGACAATGGCCAACCGCAGTACGTGCTCGGCCTGCGCCGGAACGTCGTGCGTGAAGCTGATGCGCCACACTTCCTCCACGTCGTCAGCGGCGAGACGCCGCGCCAGTGCGGTGTCGGTGGTGTAGACGACCAGACCGCTGTCGCCCACGGCGAGGCGTCCGGCAACCCGCAGGCCATAAGTGGACATTATGGGCGGTTGCCCCAGACCACCAAAGTTTTCGCCGACCAGCAGGCTCATCGCCCGCGCGCCGCCGGTTTCGTCCGGTGCCGAGACAAAGCCGCGCGGCTTGTTGAGCAGCACGGTGACGGTGCTTTGCAGCCGCTCCTGGGCTTCCGGCGACAGCGTGATCACGGCGTCCGGCAGCGCGCGGTCACCGGATTGCGCCACGCGACCATTGACGCTCACCCAGCCGCGCTCGATCATGCGGTCTGCCTCGCTACGCGAAGCAATGCCGCGCTGCGCGAGCAGTTTGGACAGGCGCTGCGGCTCGCCGCTGCCGCCGGTCCCAGCTGGCGCGACATCGGTCACGATTTGCGTCCGGTTTTTGCGGGCAGTTGCTGGAAGAACGCCAGAACCCCGCTTTCACCCATCTTGCGCGCATCGGCCAGCTCACCACCGTTGGTGGCGTAAACAAGCTGGTTGTCCGCCGTGGCGACGACGATCGACGGGATGCCCTTCTTGATCACTTCGCCGTAGGGCTTCACCACATCGAGATTCTTGTTGAAGCGGCCGACATCGACCTTGACGATCACATAGCTGGCATCGAGCACCGACTTCAGCGCCGGCTTTTTGAATTCACCGTCGAGCATCTTGCAGTCGCCACACCAGTTGGCGCCGAACACGATCATCACCTGCTTGTTCTCGGCCTTCGCCCGCGCGAGTGCCTGCTTCACCTGCGCCTGCGCGTCAGCGCTCTCGTCGTATGGCGCAGGGTCGCTGGCGAACGCGGCGATGCCAAGCGTGAAGGCGGCAATGAAGCTGATGAGTTGTTTCATGGGTGTTTCCTTTCCGGTGCTGCGCACTGCCATCGGGCCGGCAGTTACAGACTTTTGCTGATGGATGACTTTAGCGCACGAATGCCTTTTTCGTTGCGCCGGTAGAAGGTCCACTGCTTGATGCGGGTGGCGATCAGCAGACCGGCATCGGTCATCAGTTTGAGATGCACGCTGGCGGTCGGCGCGCTGACGCCCAGCTTGTCGGCGATGAACATGCTGCACACGCCGTCGCGCACCAGATCGCCATCCACCTGCGGCGGAAAATGCGTGACGGGGTCCTTGAGCCACTCCAGAATCTGCAGGCGTTTGTCGCTGGCCAGCGCATTGAATGCGTCGACGTTGGCGAGCGAGCTTGGAGCATCGGATTGAGTAGCAGCCATCCCCGGGTTTGACGATTAGTTTTTTAGCTAATTACAATATTGACGAACAAATCGCATTTTAGGAGCAGACATGACCATGGCGCTGACGACGGTGCAGATACGCGAGGCTGCGCAACGGCTGCGCGGTTACGTCCGCCAGACGCCGGTGCTGGAGGTCGATGGCGATGATTTCGGCCTGCCGGGCGTCACCCTCGTGCTCAAGCAGGAATATCTGCAGCACGCCGGATCGTTCAAGACGCGTGGTGCGCTCACCCATCTGCTCACGCGCGAGATTCCCGCAGCCGGTGTCGTTGCGGCGTCCGGTGGCAATCATGGCTGCGCGGTTGCTTATGCCGCGCGACGCATGGGAAAGCAGGCAACGATTTTCGTGCCCGGCGTCTGCCCGCCGGGCAAGCGGGAGCTGATTGCGTCCTATGGCGCCACGCTGCGGGTGGTCGGTGACCGCTACGCCGACGCTCTCGCCGCGAGCGAGGACTTTCAGCGTGACAGCGGCGCGCTGGCGATCCACGCCTTCGACCAGCCGGAGACCATGCTCGGGCAGGCAACGGTCGGCTTCGAGTTCGAGCATCAGGCACCAGCGCTGGACGCTGTGCTGGTAGCTGTCGGCGGCGGCGGTCTGATCGGCGGTATCGCGGCGTGGTATCAGGGCCGTACCCGACTGATCGGTGTCGAGCCGGAAGCGGCGCCGACGCTCGCCCACGCGCTGGCGGCCGGGCACCCGGTCGAGGCGCCGGCGGGCGGTGTCGCGGCGGACTCGCTGGCACCGCGACAGGTCGGCACGCTGATGTTCCCGTTCGCCCAGCGCTATGTGGATCACGTCGCGCTGGTCAGCGATGAGGCCATCGTCGCGGCGCAGCAGGCGCTGTGGCGGGGGCTGCGTATCGTCGCCGAGCCGGGCGGCGCTGCTGCCGTTGCCGCACTGTTGAGCGGGCGCGTCGCCGTGCAGCCGGGCCAACGGATCGGTGTGCTGCTGTGCGGCGCCAACACCGATGCCGTGCATTTTCCTTCCCTCCCCATTGCCAGCGCAAAGGATTCCGCCAAATGACTGCCACCAACAACTACGACACCCGTCTCGCCGAGCTTGGGCTGACGCTGCCCGTTCCCGCCGTGCCAATTGCGAACTTTGTGCCCTGCGTGCAAGTGGGCAACACGCTCTACGTGTCCGGCCAGGTGCCGCGCGAGAACGGCCAGCTTGCCTTCGTCGGCAAGGTGGGCCGCGATCTGGATGTGGAGCAGGGGCAGGCTGCCGCGCGCAATTGCGTGCTCGCCATCCTGTCACTGGTCAACGCCCACCTCGGCACGCTCAACCGGGTGCGCCGCGTTGCCATGCTGCAATGCTTCGTCAACGCGGTGCCGGAGTTTGGCGATCATCCGAAAGTCGCGAACGGGGCCTCTGATTTGCTGGTCGCGCTGTTTGGCGATGCCGGGCGCCATGCGCGTTTTGCGCTCGGCGCCGGCTCGCTGCCGGGCAATGTTGCCGTGGAAATTGCTGCCGTGATCGAAGTCGAATAGTCCGGCGGGAATCAGGTACAGTTACGGCTGTTGCGGGCGTAGTTCAATGGTAGAACTTCAGCTTCCCAAGCTGACTACGAGGGTTCGATTCCCTTCGCCCGCTCCACTGCCAAACGCCCAGCCGGGCGTTTTTTGTTTGGGCGAAGAGAATCGAACCGCTCGTGTTGTGCCGGGTTCGACGAGACGCGCAGCGCGGGGCCGGATGCCTGATGACCCGGCGGCCATCTTTTGGTGGAAAACCCTGCCCGCAAAGGGCTCAGAGCCCAATATCGTTGAAAGTCGACTTCAGTCGATTTGTCTCGATAAGCCCAATGCCGACGCCATTTGAAGCAAAAGATGATGCCTTGCCACGGCTATTTGACTGGCGCCCAATCACCGTGATCACGCACCTTCCAGGCCTTGCTGGCGAGCTGGACGGTGGCGGTACCGCGCTGTCGGCGGCCATTGAGATCGGCCTCAAACACCACCAGCGCAGTGTTGCCTTCGATGCTGCCGCCGAGTACCTTGCAGCGCTGCGGGGCACTGCGGTTGTTGTCGCGGCGTAACGCCCAGTCGCGCTCGACGTATTGCCGCAGCGTCAGCGCCTGGCCGCTCTGCTGGTTGCGCTGGGCGATCTCGTCCTCGCGCGGCAGGCGCTTTTCCCGCTGCAACCGGTTGTAGTAAGCGCCGGCGTCGCGGTCAAGCTCGAAGCTTCGGCAATAGGCGAGCACCGCGCGACCGGGCGCACCGCCGTCGGCCGGTAGCCGCTTGCCGCGCCGCGCGTAGTCCGGCAGTTCGATCGGCGCTGCCTCGCGCGGCGGCTCCGGTGTGACCGGTGGCGGTGCTGGCGCGACCGGCGGCGGCGCGACTGCGGGTGCCGGTGATGGCGGCGGTACGGGCGCGGTTTCCACCGGGGCGGCGATCGGCGCCGGCGCGGGTGGCGCCGGTGGCGGCGTCGCGCAGCCAGCCAGCAGCAAGGCAATGGCGACGACGGCGGTACGAAGGGGCGTTGGATGCGGCAGGTGGCGCGGCAGGGTCATGGTGGTCGTGGTTGGGCCTTGGAGCCGGATGAGCGTTTCGTTCGTCGCGGCGCATGAAAACGCCGCGTTATCCAGCGTCACTTTCAGCGCAGGCATTTTGCCTTCGGCAGCAAGTATGCCATTGGCATTGGACGTCAATCATGCAAGCTGTGCACTGACCGTCATCGGTGCCGACTGTTTGTCGCGATGTCGCGTTGCGGGAGCAGCCCTGACTACGGCGCGACGGCAGTGGTGGTCGTTACCCCGTCAACGGTGGCGGGCGCAGAAGTGACGGCTGACTTCGCCGCCATCGCCGCGATCATCACCTCCATATCGGCCGCGCACATTGGCCGCCCGAACAGATAGCCCTGCCCCTCGCGGCAGCCGCGGGCGAGCAGGTATTCACGCTGGTCCTCGTGCTCGATGCCTTCGGCGACCAGTCGCAGATTGAGGCTGTCGGCCAGCGCGATGATTGATCGCGCGATGGCCGAATCCACCCGGCTGTCCGGCAGAGCGCCGACGAAGCCGCGATCGAGCTTGATGCCATGAACCTGAAAGTGCTTCAGGTGCGACAGCGCCGAATAGGCGACGCCAAGATCGTCGAGCACCACCCGCACGCCCGACTGGCTGAGCAGGCGCAACGCTTCCGGCGTGCCCTCGATGGAGTGCACCAGCGCCGTCTCGGTGATTTCGAGTTCGAGTTGTTGCGCGACGCCCGGGTGGCGTGCCAGCAGCGCGCGCATTTCGCGCACGAAGTCCGGATCACGCAACTGGTACGCCGAAATGTTGAGCGCCATCACCAGCGGTCGCCCATATTTGGCCAGCCAGTGCGATAGCTGAGCGAGCGCCTGCTCGGCCACCTGGAACCCGATACGACCGATCAGTCCGAGCTCCTCGGCGTCGCTGATGAATGCTGCCGGCTCTATCAGCCCGCGCTCCGGATGCCGCCAGCGCACCAGCGCCTCGACGCCGAGCAGGGCGCCACTCTCCAGTGCCACCTGCGGCTGATAGAAGACCTCGAACTGTCGCGCCTCAATGGCCGAACGCAGCTCCGCCATCAGCGTAATACGGGTCTCGGCGGCCGCGGCGAGTGGCGGTTCAAAGATGCGAAAGGCGTCGCGTTGTTCCGACTTGGCGCGGAACATCGCCAGATCGGCGTTCTTGAGCAGCGTCTCGAAGTCACCGCCGTGCTCGGGGAACAGGCTCACGCCGATGCTGGCGCTGATCTGGAAGCGGATACCGTCCACCTCGATCGGCTCGGCCAGCACCCGCAGCAGTTCGCGCGCCGTTGCTTCGATCGCATCGCGGCCGCGCTCGCCGATCCGCTCCAGCACCGCAAACTCGTCGCCACCCATTCGCGCGACCACCGCCCCGCCCGGCGCCGCGTTGCGCAGGCGGCGGGCGATTGCGCGCAGTACATGATCCCCCACCGCATGGCCGAGGGAGTCGTTGATCAGCTTGAAACGATCGAGGTCAATGAAATGAATGGCGACGCGCTCGTCGCCGCTGGCGATCACGTTGCGCAGCGCCGCCTCGAACGCGGCCCGGTTGCGCAGCCCGGTCAGCGAATCGACATTGGCCATGGTGCGCAACCGCTCCTGCGCGAGATGGGAGTCGGTGACGTCGCGCAGATTGAACACGACACCGCGCACCGCCTCGTCATCCAGGCGGTTGTTGGCGAGCGTGGCGAGGTAGCGCCAGCTGCCATTGGCGTGCAGTACGCGCAAAACGGTTTCGGTACCGGAATTGGTGTTGCTGATGACGTGTACGAACTCGGCCTGGCTGGCTGCCGAATCGGCAGGATGCACGAAATCAAACGCGTGGGCGTCAAGCATCGAATCCGGCTCGCGACCAAGGATGGTGCGCGTCGCCGCACTGGCGTAGCGGATGCGCAGGTCCTGATCGCAGAGCAGCGTGATCACCTGCGCTTTCTCGGTCAAGGCGCGGAAGCGGCGCTCCGATGCGCCCAGTGCCAGTTGCGCTTGCCGCTGCGCGGTGATGTCCTCGACGGTGCCTTCGTAGTAACGGGTGCCAGCCTCGGCATCAACCACGACGTGAGCGTGCTCGCGAATCCAGATCCGTTCGCGGGTTTTGTGACGATAGACCTCGGAGACGAAGTTGGACACAAAACCCTGTGTGTCCATGGTGCGACGGAACTCTTCGCGCCGTTGCGGTGACACATACCACTCGCTGTCGAGATCACTAACCGCCGAGAGCATCTCGGCCTCGGTGGCGTAGCCGTTGAGGCGCACCAGCGCCTGATTGGCGCGCAACTGCTTGCCTTCCGGTGAGGTGCGATAGGCCCCGATCGGCAGCAGATCGAACAACGACGAAAAGTTGTCGCGCGTCATCACCCCCGGAAGCCGTCAGCACAACTTCAACGCGACGGCGTCGCACCCCTTCGGAAAATTCGGTATCGGGAGCCACTCTACGCCCGCAATCAACGGAGCGCAAGCCGCCAAATCGAATAAACGGTACCCGCTATTGCGGCACGGTGACAACTGTCTCGTATGTCCCAAATGTGACGCCATGCGCGCAGTGGCAGCGGTGCGGCCGGCTCGGATCAGCGCGCTGGGGCCGGATGACGGTCGACGGACGCCAACGACTCCGGCGGGTGGGCGTAATGATCAGGCGGGGGTGCGGTGCGCGGTGATCGTGACCCGCTCCATCACCACCACATCATGGTCAGTCACCGACGGCGTGGCGGTCGAGAACGCAGCGAGTACGACACCAATGGTCGCCACCGACAGCAATGACGCCGCAACGGCGGACATTGTCGTTTCGGCGGGGCTCAGTACAGAAAACAGGCGGCTCATGATCGGTTCCTTCCAGTGGGTGCGCCGGCAGAGTGGCGCTGTGCTTCAATGGAACGAACTGTAGAGCTGCACTCGCCATGCCGCGAGTGGCATGCGATGACTCGCAGCGTGGTAGCGCCAGTTGCGGAAACGCTACGCGAATGGGTTGCCGCTGTCGGTTAAGGCGTCATGTAGGTGAGCGGCAGCACGGTCGTCTCCTTCACCTTTTCGAGCACAAAGCTCGACTTGACGTTGATCACCCCCGGTAGCGTCAGCACCCGATCCATCAGGAACGATGTGTAGTGTTTGAGATCAGGCATCACCACCTGCATGGTGTAGTCCATTTCACCTGACAGCGAATGGCACCAAGTCACCTCACTCCAGGTTTGCACCGCCGCCTTGAGCCGATCACGTGCTTTGGCGTCACGCTTGTCGAGTGCCACATCCAGATGCACGGTGAGCCCGAGGCCAAGCTTTTCCGGGTCAAGCAGCGCGGCGTAGCCGGCGATGATGCCGGCCTCTTCCAGCGCGCGCACCCGCCGCAGGCAGGGCGAAGCCGACAGCGATACTTTTTCGGCAAGCTCAATATTGGAGAGGCGACCATCGCCTTGCAGGGTCTCCAAAATGCGCAAATCAGTGCGATCCATTGATGAAATGTCTATTGCGTCAACGACTGAGCAATTATGCGCCCTCAAATCATGCAAATGTGGATGTTTTTGCGCTTTCATTGCGCGAGATCAACGCCAGAATTTCAGGTTTTGGCCGATAACGCGCAATTCGTGATTCAGGAGCAGCAGATGGCATCGCAATTTCAGACTTGGGACAACCCGATGGGCACCGACGGCTTCGAATTCATCGAATTCGCCGCCCCCGATCCCGCCGCGATGGGCCGGATGTTTGAGCAGATGGGTTTCGTCGCCGTCGCCAAGCACCGCTCCAAGAACGTGCTGCTCTACAAGCAGGGCGACATCAACTTCATCCTGAATGCCGAGCCCGGCTCGTTCGCGCAAAGCTTCGCTCGGGTCCACGGGCCGTCAATCTGCGCCATCGCTTTCCGCGTGAAGGACGCGGCAGCGGCCTACAAGCGCGCCGTCGAACTTGGCGCCTGGGGCGTGGAGGCGCATCCGGGTCCGATGGAGCTGAACATCCCGTCGATCAAGGGCATCGGCGACTCGTTGCTTTACTTCGTCGATCGTTACGACGGCAACTCGGTGCACGGCGGCAACAACGTCACCATCTACGACATTGACTTTGTGCCCATCGCCGGCGCACCGCGCGTGCCCGCTGGCGCCGGGCTGACGTACGTGGATCACCTGACCCACAACGTACACCGTGGCCGCATGGAAGAGTGGGCCAGCTTCTACGAGCGGCTGTTCAACTTCCGCGAGATTCGCTACTTCGACATCGAAGGCAAACTCACGGGCCTCAAGAGCAAGGCCATGACCAGCCCCTGCGGCAAGATCCGCATCCCGATCAACGAATCGAGCGACGACAAATCGCAGATTCAGGAATACCTGCACGCCTACCACGGCGAAGGCATCCAGCACGTCGCTTTCGGCACCGACGACATCTATGACACGGTGAACGCGCTCACCGCCAAGGCCATTCCGTTCCAGACGACGCCGGCGACCTACTACGAGCAATTGCCAACGCGCATCCCGAACCACGGCGAGAACACCGAACTGCTGCAAAAACTCTCCATCCTGGTGGACGGTGCGCCGGAGGACTCAGGTCTGCTGCTGCAGATCTTCACCCAGAACATCTTCGGCCCGATCTTCTTCGAAATCATCCAGCGCAAAGGCAATCAAGGTTTTGGCGAGGGCAACTTCAAGGCATTGTTCGAGTCGATCGAGCTGGATCAGATTCGAAGGGGCGTGCTTCAGGCATGATGTGGGGGTGAAAGCCCGCTCACGTCCTCTCGCACCCTTTCGCCATCTGCACGCCCGGCCACGGTTGTGGTCGGCACTGGCGTTCGGCGTAATCGTTGGGCTGCTGTTGCCGACAACGCTGGTGTCGGAATGGATCACGCGGGCGCTGATCGGGTGGAATGCAGGCGCGTTGCTTTACCTGATACTGGTGTTGCTGATGATGCATGGCGCCGACGCCGCACGCATCCGCTCACAGGCAGAGCGCGAGGACGAGGGGCGCAACACCATCCTGCTGCTGGTCAGTGTGACCATGGTGGTGGTGCTGCTGGCCATTGCAGTTCAACTGTCCTACGCGAAAGAAACCCACGGCGCATCGAAGGCCGGACATGTGGGTCTGGCGGCGCTGACCGTGTTCACGGCGTGGCTGTTCGTGCAGACGATTTTTGCCCTGCACTATGCCCACGAGTACCAGTTGCAGCATTCGGCGAAGTCGCCGTCGCTGTTGTTCCCCGGCACCGAGGCGCCGGACTACTTCGACTTTCTGTATGTGTCCTGCGTGATTGGCACGTCCGGCCAGACGGCGGACGTGGCCTTCGCTTCGCGCCGCATGCGCCGGGTCGGTTTGCTGCATTGCGTGCTCGCCTTCGTGTTCAACACGACGTTGCTCGCGCTGACGATCAACGTTGCGGCTGGATTGATTTAGGTTAGACCAACCCCCGCTAGGCACGGATCATTGGCAGCAAATGCCGCACACCGGCCGGTGTTTCAACCAGCGCACGCGTCACGCCCACCCGTCGCAACCAGCCGATCGCAATGAATTGGGACAGCAGGGCCTTCGGCAACGCGCCGGCCAGGTGTTCACGTCGCTCCGACCAGTCCATGCAGGCATAGGCAAAGCGGGGGCGTGCCGAATCACGCTGACACCGGTTCATTGCGTCGTCGTCAAAGCCTGCCACCCGCAGCCATGCGCCCGCACGGCGTCCGAGCGAGAGTTCGCCGCGCTCGTTTGCGACCAGAACCTGCCGGGCCAGCAGCGCATCGCGCAATTGCACGCCCAACTCTCCGGCGAGATGGCAATAGCAACTGCGCGCGTGCTTCAATGGCTGCCGGTCGGGGCGTGTCCAGCGCGTGGACACCTCATCACGCTCGGCGACCAGCGACAAGGTCTCCAGCATATGCGCCACGTCACCGTCGGCCAGCGAAAAGTAGCGATGTCTTCCCTGCGTTCGCTGCGCCACCAGGCCGGCATCGCGCAGCGCGGCGAGATGCGTGCTGACTGTCTGCGGAGTGATGCCGACAGCACGCGCCAGCTCACCCGCCGAGCGTGCCTCACCCGCCAGCAGCAGCGCCAGCATGCGCGCCCGAGACGGATCGGCGAGCAGCGCCGCGATGCGGGCAAAGCGCGGTTCGGCGGCTGTGGCCATCAGTCGGCACGTTGCGTGGAAAGCGCTGGCTGATGCAAGGTGCCCTCGACGCCGCGCAGGAAAGTGCGCTCCTCACGCAGGATGAACTTCATCTGCTGTGCCATCGTGAAATTGCGCTTGCCTTCGTCATCGGTTTTAAGCCGTGCACGATAGGCCTCATACGCTGCCAGCGAGTCAAACGAGATCAGTCCCCAGGCGATGTCGTTGGTGCCTTCGTCGGGCAAAAAGTAGCCGATCAAATCGCCGCCGCAGCGCGGAATGATGCGGCCCCAGTTTTCGGCATAAGTGCGGAAGGCATCCTTCTGGAAGGGATCGATTTGATAGCGGATGAAGCAGGTGATGGAGGGCATGGCGAGATTCCGGGCTATTGATGGTGGTTGCGCGAGTCAGCGGGCGCCTGCTCACGGTCGTCGAGTCCGTAGTCGCGCAGCACCTGTGCCACACGCAGTCGATAACCTGCGAACACGCCATGCCGACCGTCGTTTTGGGCCTGCCGATGTGGCAGCGTGTTGCGCCACACCGCGACGGCGGCTTCGTCACGCCAGAACGACAGTGACAGGAATTTGCCAGGCTGCGTCACACTTTCAAATCGCTCCACGCTGAGGAAGCCGTCAATGGTTTCGAGCGCGGGTTTGAGTTGTCCTGCCAGGTCGAAATAGGTGCTGGTGGCGCCGGCGGCGGGCTGCACCTCGAAGATGACGGCGATCATGAACGGGAGCCTTTCGCTGTTGCGGTTTAACTGGCGGACGGCGCTGGTCGGGCGGGCCAGTTGATCAGGGCGACGCCCGAGATGGTGATGCCCAGACCAACCAGCACGGACGGCGGCGGCTGCTCGCCGAGCACCAGAAAGCCGAGCAGCACACTGACCCCGGCGCGCAAATAGCTCTGGCTCGCCACGCCCATTGCGCCCAGCGTTTTGATCAGACGGAAGTAGATGATCAGCGCCACGCCGGTGCACAGAATGCCAAGCGTGACTGCGGCAACCAGCGAAGTGGCCGACGGCACCAGTGTCCACGGGCGATCAACCAGCAGGCTCAACGGCAGCAGCGTCGCAGCGGCGCACAACATGGTCCCGCAGGCGGTGGTCAGTGACGGCTGGTGCGCGAGCCGTTTGCCGCTGAGTGCGGCGCACGCGTACAGAAACGCACCGAACAACACCGCCGCTTGCGCCAGCGTTTGCTGACCAAGGCCGCGCAAGGCATCCACGCCAATAACCAGCACCACGCCCACCAGTCCGAGCGCCACGCCTGCGCTCTTGCGCGAGGTACTGGCGGCACTGTTACCTGCTGGCTTGCCGCGCAGTCGCGCCCAAGACGCCGTCGCCATGCCGATCAGCAACACAAACAGCGGTGATGTGGAGTTCAGTACGCCCGCCGTGCCGCTAGGCACGGATTGCTGGCCCCACGCGAGCACCAGCCACGCCAGGCTGCTGTTGAGCAGCGACTGCACGAACAGCAGGCGCCAGTCACGCGAGCGATGCGGCAGGCGCTCGCCACGCAGACGCATGATCGTCAGCAGGAACAGCGACGCAATCGTCACTCGGATCGCGATGAGCGTCACCGGCGGAATGGTCGCCAGCGCCAGCTTGATCAGCAGGTAGGACGTGCCCCAGAACGCAGCTAGCAGCGCGAGTAGCGCGTATTCCGATGCAAGGCTCTTGGGTGACGGGATCACGAACGCAGTTGATTGAACAGCATGGTGCTCAGTCTAGGCAGTTCACGGCGCGAATGTCTCGGTGCGGGTCGAAGTGTCGCGGCGCCCGACATCCCGGCTGCTCGACGAAATTCAGCTCAAATCCCATCATGCGCGTACACCAATACGGTGCGAGCCGGTGAAGCGAAACAATGGCAGGTCCCGCGCATCTCGCGACGAAAAACGATTGAACGCGCCGGGAAGGCGCGCAGGCGATGGGCGCCAGCCAGAAGTGATTGCTGCGCGAGCCGAGCGAGCGCATCCCCGGTGGCGACCAGCGCGCTGCCGGGCGGAGTCGACGCCAGGCCGCCGGCGCGCACTGCAACGCCGGCCTCGGCCAATGCCGGCAAACTGACGCGTAACAACCTGTAACCCCTTGGGTCGCACTGGCGCGGCGCGGCCGCCGCACAATGCCGTCTACCTCATCACGACACCGGGTTCACGGTGCGTGAAACCACCGGAGGGCACGGCCATGGCTGACCATTTTTACGCCGAAGTACGACTGCAGGGGCGCTCTGCCGTTCTGCTGATCACCAGCGACAACCAGTGGAAGCTGGTCCACGAAGAACCGGGCATGAACTTCGCGAAGTTCGCCGGCAACGGTGGCAGTTGGGGGCAAGGCATGGCCCAGATGACGCAGTGGGACTTCTATCCCGCCGGTAGCAACGAGGCCGCGTTCAAGCTCTCCAACCTGTCGTTTCCACCGATGATCGTGATGGAACCGCGCATGTTCCAGAACCAGTTCCAGGTCGGTGCGGCGTGGGCCAAGGCACTCGGCTTCGACAACGGCCCACGGGCGGCTATGGGCCTGCGCGCACACTGGTATCCGGTGGCGACCGGCGCGCTGATGTCGTGGATTCGCCAGTATTGCGAAGAGCGCAACGAGGAGTTGAAGAAGCTGGCCATCAGCCTCGGCATCAACATTGCCGCGATCTTCGATCCCACCGGAGGGCTGTCACTGGTGGGTGCGGTGGAAGCATCCACTCGCGGCGACTATCTGGGCTGCGCGCTCAATCTCGCCGGTGCCATTCCGATCCTTGGCAAATTCGCGCAGGCCGCGCGCAATACGCGGATCGCTGCCCGCATGGACGCCCTGCTCTCCGAGATCAAGGTGCTCAACGACTGGCTCACGCAATCGAAGAATGTGTTGCAGCGTTCACGTCTGGCGGCGGAGGCCGGCCTGGCAGGCATCGTCAAGCGCATCAGCGCCGGCGCCAAACTGCTGCGCAACGAGGGCTGGATTCGCCGCCTCGACCCGAAGGACTGGGCGCAGGTCGGCTTCCTGCCGAAGGAGGTGGACGTGCTGCGCGAGTTTGCGCAGCAGGGCTACTACATCGTAATCCGCGCCTGTAATCCGGAGCGGGTGGAGTGGCTGACCTGGGCAGCGCGGGTCGGCGTACGCACCCTGTCCAAGCCGCTCTGGATCAAGGCCAAGTCGCTCAAGGTCGGTGGCTATCTGCGCGGGCTGGTGGGCTATCGCAAGATGCACGGCGTTCGCGATGCGCTGCGCTCGGTCAAACCGCCCACCGGCTTCAACCCCGGCTGGATCGCGCGTGGTGGCGGCAAGGTGGACGCGGTCTACGGCATCGCGCCGGGCGCGCACAAGGTATTCGGTCTGACCGATGCCGGGCAGGCCGCAGATCACTTCCTGGTCGAGACGGATGGTTTTCTGATTCTGGTCGACAGCAAGGGCGCAGCCTATGTGTCCGATCTCGACGTGGTGCTGATCCAGAAACAATTGCCCTCGGGTGCATTTGCGCCGCCGGGCATGAATGTGGGGCCGAAAGGCATCCCGTGGAAAGGCGGCGATAACGCAGAGGTCGGCGCCTTCTGGAACAAGTCCTTCGAAAAAGCCGGCTACCCGCCGGGCTATCGCCCCGTTCAGCACGGCGAAGCCGGCGGTACCGCAGCGAACTTCAAACCTGCCGGCGAGAAATTCGATCCGTCAATGGATGTGCGCAAGCAGGTGTGGGAGCCCGGCGACACGTGGGATAGCGAGCGACTGGTAGTCGCCGCGCAGGCCGACAACATCGGCGGCGTAGGTCTGGCCGAAAGTTGGGGCAAGATGGATGCATTTCACGCCGCCAATCCGATGGGGCAATTCCGCTTCAGTCGGCCCGGAAAGTAGTGCAGCAAGAGCCGGCCGGGCAACTCAGGTCTTCTTCTGCGGTCGTTTCCAGTTCGCAATGGTGACTGGTTTGCTGCGCGCCACCGTGAGGGCGCCTGCTGGGGCATTCTTGGTCACGGTGCTGCCGCCGCCCACGGTACCGCCTGCGCCGATGGTGACCGGCGCTACCAGCACGCAATTGCTGCCGACGTGAACGTCCGCCTCAATCACCGTGCGGTGCTTGTTGGCGCCATCGTAGTTGGCAGTGATGGAGCCGGCGCCGTAGTTGACGCGCTCGCCGACCGTGGCGTCGCCGAGATAGGCGAGATGGTTGGCCTTGGCGCCTTTCGCCAGCGTTGAGTTTTTCACTTCGACGAAATTGCCGATGTGAACTTCATCGCCGAGCGCAGCACCGGGGCGCAGGCGCGCGAACGGCCCGATCAGCACGCCTTCGCCCACCGTGCAGCCCTCGAGATGGCTCATCGGATGAACCACACTGCCGGTGCCGACGGTGACGTCACGCAGCACACAGTTGGGCCCGATACGCACGTTGTCGCCCAGCTTCACGGCGCCCTCGAACACGCAGCCAACATCGATGAAAACGTCGCTACCGCAGTTGAGCGTGCCGCGCACATCAATGCGCGCCGGATCGGCCAGGGTAACGCCCGCAGTCATGAGTTTCTCTGCCTCGGCGAGCTGCACCTTGCGCTCCAGCGCGGCGAGTTGAGTCTTGTCGTTCACGCCTGCAATCTCCATTTCAGAGTCCGGCTGTGCGGTGGCGACCCGCAGACCATCAACGGCTGCCATCGCGATCACATCGGTCAGGTAAAGCTCGCCCTGCGCGTTGTGCGGCGTCAGTCTCGCAAGTGCCCCGCGCAGCCACGCCGTCGGCGCCGCCATGATGCCGGTGTTCATCTCGTGAATGGCGAGCACGGCGTGGTCGTTCGCCGCCAGCGCGTCCTTGTGCTCGACGATCTTCACCACCTCGCCCGCCGCGTTACGGACAATGCGGCCGTAGCCGGTGACGTCAGCCACCACGCAGGTCAGCAGCGCAAACGTCTGCTCGTTGACCAGGCTGACCAGCGCGCCCAGGGTTTCGCTGCGGATCAGCGGCGTATCGCCGGTCACCAGCAGGGTCACGCCGTCGCGCTCCACCGGCGCCAGCCCCACGGCGGCGGCGTGGCCGGTGCCGTTCTGCGGGCTTTGCAGCGCCCACGTCGCCGGTGCCGCCGGGAACGCGGCGCGCACATCCTCGGCGCCATGTCCAACCACGACGACTGTCTGCGCTGGCTGCAGTGCGGCCACGCTGGCGAGCGCGTGTGCCAGCAACGGTTGCCCGGCCAGCGGTTGCAGCACTTTTGGCAGACGCGACTTCATGCGCGTACCTTTGCCTGCAGCGAGGACGATGACGGAAAGCGGTAGGGCAGTGGAACTCATGAGCACTCGGCGATCGCGGTAGTGCTGCGGTGCAGCAGTGATGTTGGCAGGGATTCTACGGAGACTGTCACCTGTCAGCGCTCCTACAATGGCTGGTTGTTGTACGGAGGATTCCTGAATGAATATCGCAAGGCGCGCGGCAACTGCCGCAGCGACACTCGCGGCGTTGACCCTGAGCGCGACCGCCGCTGCTGCCGATGACTGCAAGAACCGCGGTGAGCTTGATACCAACTACTGCGACGAAAACGGCGATCTCGTTGCAGAGGCACCGAAGGACAAGAGCAAGTGGAAGGACCCGAACACGCTGGTCTTTGCCTACACGCCCATCGAGGACCCGGCGGTTTATCAAAATCTGTTCAAGGGTTTCACCGACTACCTCGCCGCCTGCACGCAAAAGAAAGTCGTCTACTACACGGTGCAGAGCAATGCCGCACAGATCGAGGCGATGCGCTCCGGGCGTCTGCATGTGGCCGGGCTGGCGTCGGGCGAGACCGGCTTTGCGGTGAATCTCGCCGGCGCAGTGCCGTTTGCCATCAAGGGCAACCAGGACGGCCCGCGGCTGTACCGGCAAGTGGTGGTGGTGAAGAAGGACAGTCCGATCAGGACCATTGCCGATCTCAAGGGCAAGAAAGTCGCGCACACCTCGCCGTCCTCCAACTCCGGCCATCTGGCGCCGCTGGCGCTGTTCCCGAAGGAAGGCATCACGCCGGGCAAGGACTACAACATCGTGTTCTCCGGCAAGCACGACCAGTCGCTCGCTGGTGTGCTCAAGGGTGACTACGATGCCGCGCCGATCACCAGCGACATTTACGACCGCTGGGTGATGCGCGGCCAGATGAAGGCCGACGACGTGCGTATCATCTATCGCAGCGGCACTTTCCCCACCTCGGCGTTCGCGCACTCGCACGACCTTGCGCCGGCACTAGCCGACAAGGTGAAGAAGTGTTTCTTCGGTTACAAGTTCTCACCCGAGCTGCAGAAGGAATTCCTCGGCGATGACCGCTTCCTGCCGGTGAACTACAAGAAGGACTGGGAACTGGTACGCGCGGTTGCCGTGGCGTCGGGAACGCCGTATAACCGGGCGCAATTTGACAAAGAAAACGCCAAGAAGAAATGAGGAGTGATCTGATGAAAAAAGTATTGCTGTCGGCGACGCTGTTCGCCGGATTCGCCGTCGTGTCCACCAGCGCCTGGTCACAGGCCGCTTGCAAGAACCGTGGCGAGCTTGATGTGAACTATTGCGACGAGAACGGCGACCTGGTTGCCGATCTGCCGAAAGATCAGAAGAAGTGGAAGAACCCGTCCACGCTGGTGTGGGCCTACACGCCCGTTGAAGACCCGGCCGTCTACGAGAAGATCTTCTCACCGTTCACGCAGCACCTCGCCGCCTGCACCGGCAAAAAGGTCGTGTTCTTCCAGGTGCAGAACAACGCTGCCGAGATCGAGGCCATGCGTTCCGGCCGCCTGCATGTGGCGGGTTTCTCGACCGGTCCGACCGCGTTCGCGGTGAACGTCGCTGGCGCGATTCCGTTTGCAGTGAAGGGCTACGAGAAGGATTTTCAGGGTTACAACCTGATCATGGTGGTCAAGGCAAGCAGCAATCTGACCAAGCTCACCGACCTCAAGGGCAAGAAGGTCGCGCATACCTCGCCGTCGTCGAACTCGGGCAACATGGCGCCGCGCGCGCTGTTCCCGAAAGAAGGCATCACGCCCGAGAAAGACTACACGGTGGTCTATTCCGGCAAGCATGATTCCTCGATCCTCGGTGTGCAGAAAGGCGACTACGATGCCGCGCCGGTGGCGTCTGACGTGTACGAACGCATGGCACGCCGCGGCCAGATCAAGGAAAGTGATTTCCGCGTGATCTATCGCAGCAAGAAGTTCCCGACGTCGAGCTTTGCCTATGCGCACGACCTCGAGCCGAAGCTGGCCGACAAGGTGCTGTCCTGCTTCTACGACTACCGCTTCACGCCCGAGATGCAAAAGGCCTTCGACGGCGCCGACCGCTTTTTCCCGATCAACTACAAGACGACCTGGGCGCCAGTGCGCGAAGTGGCCGCTGCCGGTGGCGAGAGCTTCGGCAAGGCCGCTTATGTGAAAGAAACCGAGCGCGAAGCGGCGGCGGCAGCAGCAAAGAAGAAGTAGCGCGCTGAGGCGCGCAGGACGAAAGGACGAGACGACGTCGCGCTTTGCGGTGCCAAAACGGGACCGCTACTGCAGCGGACCGCACGTGTTGCGTCATTGCAAGGGTCAGGAGTTTTTGATGCTGTATACGATTCAGTGGCGGTGCCGTTCGGCTCGCCCACATCGCGTCTTGGCCGCCGAAGATCGGCGGCGTCCTCTCGTCCTCTCGTCCTTGCACGCAGTGCACTCATGAGTTCACTTTCCATCAAACACCTCGTCAAGGAATATGTCCCCGGCAAGCCGGTTCTCAAGGACATCTCGCTTGATATCGAAGGCCGCGGCATCACCGCCATCATTGGCCCGTCCGGCACCGGCAAGTCCACGCTGATCCGATGCGTCAATCGCCTCGTTGATCCGACCGCGGGTGAAATCCTGTTTGAAGGCAAGGATCTGGCGAAGCTCTCCGGCCAACCGTTGCGCGAGGCGCGGCGCCGCATTGGCATGGTCTTTCAGGAATACAACCTGGTCGAGCGGTTGTCGGTGATGGAAAACGTGCTGTCGGGCCGGCTCGGCTATGTCAGCGCGTGGACCGCATGGCGCCGCAAGTTCGACGATGCCGACATCCAGAAGGCATTCGGCCTGCTCAAGCGCGTTGGCTTGGCCGATTTCGCCAATCGTCGCGCCGACGAACTCTCCGGCGGGCAGCGCCAGCGCGTGGGTATTGCGCGCGCCGTGATGCAGTCACCGGGGCTGCTGCTGGCCGACGAGCCCACCTCCTCGCTCGACCCGAAAACCTCGGTCGAGATCATGGAGCTGATGCGCGACCTCGCCGCCGAGAACAACGTCCCGGTGATGATCAATATCCATCAGGTCGAGCTCGGCAAGCGTTACGCCGAACGCGTGATCGGCATGAGTGGCGGCCTGGTGGTGTACGACGGCGCCCCGGATGGCCTGGATGGTGACGTGCTGCGCAAGATTTACGGCGGCGAAGACTGGCTGGCAACGTGAGCGCAACGTTGCCGGGGCGCGCCGTTACCCGCGCCGATTTCTTCACGCCATCGCTGGGCAAGCGCCTGGCGTACGTCGCGGTATTGGTGTACCTGGTGTACGCCGCTGCGACGCTTGGCCTCTCGCTGGAGCGAATCGAGAAAGGCGTCGGCTACGGCGCGCGCTTTCTGGCGGGCTTCTTTCCGCCCAATTTCACCGAAACCGATATCGTTCCCGGTCTGCTCGAGTCGCTGCAGATCGCCCTGTTGTCGTCGCTGATCGGTACCGTGCTGGCAATCCCCATCGCCGTGCTGGCAGCACGCAACCTGATGCCTGCCGGCGTGAGCTGGGTGGCACGGCTGGTGATCATCTTCTGCCGTTCGTTCCATCCTGTCATCGTCGCCATCATCGCGGTCAAGGCGGTGGGCTTCGGCGCGCTGGCCGGCATCATCGCTCTCACCTTTGCCAGCGTGGGCTTCGTCGGCAAGCTGCTCGCGGAAGCCATCGAGGAAATCTCGAAGAAGCAGATCGAGGCCGTGCGCGCGACCGGAGCTTCGTTCATGAACGTGATCGCTTACGGCGTGGTGCCACAGGTGATGAACCGCTTCATCGGCTTCGTTGCCTATGAAACCGACAGTAATCTGCGCAATTCAACGATGGTCGGTGTAGTAGGCGCCGGCGGCATTGGCGGCACGCTTTTCTCGGCGTTCCAGCGCTTCGACTACAACTTTGTCGCCGGCATCATTCTCGCCATCATCGGTCTCGTGATGATCGGCGAAGTGCTGCAGATTTACTTGAAGCGGGTGTTCCGGTGAACGGTCCCGAAATGACCGCAACTGCGGAATTGCGGCGCTGGGTGCGCTTTACGCCGGCGCAACGGCTGGCGCGATTCGCCGTGTTCTTTGTGATGGTCGCCGCCGTCGCCTGGGCGCTGAAGACGATCGAGATCATCCCGGAGTTCCTCTACGACGCGCCCGAGCAAGTCGTGGATATGGGCTCGCGCATGTGGCCGATCGATTGGGGGCATTTCTGGCCAGTGGTCTGGCCCGCGCTGGTCGAAACACTGCACATTGCTGCGATGGCAACCATCCTCGGTTTGCTGATGGGCATTCCGGTCGGTTTTCTCGCCGCACGCAATGCCACGCCCGTGCTCTGGCTCAACGCAATCGCCCGCTTCATCCTGGTCGCAACACGTTCGATCTCGACGCTGATCTGGGCGCTCTTTTTCGTGGCCATGTTCGGCCCCGGCCCGCTGGCGGGCGCGCTGGCCATCGCGTTCCACTCCATCGGCTTCATCGGCAAGATGTTTTCCGAGGGCGTGGAGGAGGCCAATCGCGGCAGCATCGAAGCGCTGCAGGCCGCCGGCGCCACGCGCATGCAGCAGATCCTGATGGGCTACTGGCCGCAGGTGATCCCGACCTTCTGGTCGATCGCCCTCTTTCGCTGGGACATCAATGTGCGTGAGTCAGCCGTGCTCGGGCTGGTTGGTGCCGGCGGCATCGGCATGGCACTCAACGCGGCCATCGACCTGATTCAGTGGGAACGGGTGTCGCTGATCCTGTTCACAATCTTCATCGTGGTCATCATCATTGAAACCATCGTGACCCAGATCCGCAAGCGGGTGATCTGAAGACGGCTGCGCCGTCAAGACGAGAGACGAAGGACGAATGACGACAACGGTATTCGGTATTCCCAATTGCGATAGCGTCAAAAAAGCACGCGCGCTGCTTGACCAGCGCGGCGTTGCCTACGTATTCCACGACTTCAAGAAGTCCGGTGTGCCCGACGCCGAGTTGCGCCGCTGGGTGGCAGCGAAAGGCTGGGAGACTCTGCTCAACCGCAAGGGCACGACGTGGCGCGGGCTGGACGACGCGCTGAAGCAATCGGTGAATGACGCCGAATCGGCGACCGCCGTCATGCTGGCGCACCCGAGCACCATCAAACGTCCCGTTGTTGCAGCGGGACAAACGCTCGTGGTGGGCGTGGACGCGGAAGCGCTGGCGGCGCTTGGCTGATGTCCTGGCCAGAAATGGCTGAACAACTTTTTTGCGAAATGCCTTATTTGGCAAGGGCTAACTGATGCTTTTTGCCAATAATCGAGTTTCGCCAAAAACAGTCTTCTAGCCCTTATCGAATGCGGCTTTCAGCGAAAAGTTGATCGCATTGGCGCCTGTGTCGCCGCGGTGCGAAACGCGATTCCGAACGGGGATTCCTCAGGCCGCCCGACGCATGTCAGCCTGCCCCACCCGTAGCGCATGCTGCTTGACCTGCGACGGTGTGGTGAAGCCGAAACTGGTCGACGTAATAGGCCGCAGCCACGCGGGCTGCCGCCATCGATAGGCCCGAGAGCTCACTCCGGCACACAAAGTGCAATGCCCTCCGCCACCCACGGCTGGCTTTGCTTTGGCTGGCCCGGCCTCGTCATGGAATTACCCACCTCGCTTGTGAGCAGGTAGCGATGATTGGGTGCCACGGCCGCGTTGGTGGGTTGGTTGAAGTAGCGCCACAGTGCCACCGTCTTCTCCGGGCAACGGGCCGGGTCATTCGCCGCTTGACCGTCCGCTTGTGGCCTCGGCAGGCTGGCGCGGAAGGGCGTGCCCTCATAGCTGAAACCTGGCGTCGTCTTGAAGCGCTCGCACTCATCCGCCTTGGCCGTGTAGAAATGCGTCGCGGGGCCGCCATTGGGTGGGCGATAGAAGAAACGGCACACCGGCAGATAGCCGCCGCTTTTGAACTCCCGCCCGCTGCGCATCCAGTCGTCGTTGCCGTCGAGCAACGTGCGCTCCGCTTCACTCGCGGCGTAGAAGAAGTGGCCCCACGGCGAATTCGGTACCACCGGCCGATAGATGTATTCGGTGACCATCCCCTCTACGATGGGCTCGGGCAGGCTCACCAGATCGTAGCGCTCCTGGTCGGCCGCCGGAACAATGGCGGCCGTCTGCCCGGCCACGCGTCCAAGCCGATAGCCCAAATGATGGGTCAACCAAAGCACGCCGTTGCGCTCCACGGTGACCGCGAGGGATTCGTACTCTGATCCATCCAGCGTGGTGCGGCGCGAGATCGTTCCAAGCGTGTAGCGATCCGTGGTCCCATTCGCTGTGAAGCTCGCGCTCGCACCAGTCCGAGTCCGCAGGTTCAGAAACGGGCCTCCTGCGGGTGGGGTGCCGAGCGAATAGTAGTCAGGCTTCATCTGTATCAACGGTAGGCCAGTACCGACAGGCGTGGTGTCGTCATACATATCATCTCTCACACCAGAGAGTGCCCAAGCGTCCAGACGGTGCAATCCGTTGCCCGTGACGTAGCCGGACTTCACCTCCCCCGTCAGCAAGTTCTTCCAGGTTTTTGCCCGTGTCTGAATTCCGGTTGCGTCCAGGAGCGGGTTGGTTGGTGCCGTGAAAGTAGAACGAGCTGTGTTCGCGTCGAAGAAGTACCTCACATCCTGACCGGCCGTTGCTGCCGCTGCCAGGCCTGACCCTGCGGCCGGGATCGCGAGCGCGCAGACGCCACGCAGTGCTATGTCCAGCAGTCGGCGCCATCCGCTAAACGGTGTGGAATACAAGCGCTTCATTGCAGCCTCACCATGGGCAAACCTGACGGCAACGGGGCAGCGTTGGCGCGCAACGTCTGCTCCACTTGTGACGGCGTGGTGAGGCCGAGCTTGTCGATGTAGTACGCCGCAGCCGCCGCCACGTGCGGTGCCGCCATCGAGGTGCCCGACAAGTGCATCCATCCTGACTGCGGCGGCGATGTGCATGTGCCGCTGGCACAGGCCGCGGGCTGCCCGCCCCCGTAGTTCATCGCGGCGCGGGTGCCGTAGATATCCATGCCCCACGCGGAGTAAATGAAATCGCCCGGCGCCCAGAGGTCGATACAGTTTCCAAAGTTTGACCCATTTTCAGGGGCAAAACCATTTGGATACCCGGTCACACCGGGATACGACAACTTGAAGGTTGATGCGCGTTGCCCATCGCTGTTTAGCGCGCCGACAACAAGAACGCCATCCGTCGCGTTAGTCGAAGCGCCAACCGACGGTTTATATGCTGCCGATGCACCTGCAAGAAGGCTATTCGAACACGAATCTCCCGCTTGATTTCCGGCGGACTGCACAAAAACGTTGCCGGGGTAATACCAGTACCAGTTGCCGGTCCCTGCGAAGGGGTAAGTCGGCATCACCAGCGCGGTGATCTTCAGCTGATTGGTCTGCGCGATGCCGCTGGCGGAGAATCCTTCCTCCATCCCGTTGGCGGACACATTGACGACATTGGGTCGCGGCGCCGACGGAAGCGCCACGAGCGATTGCCAGTAGATGTAGTCAAGCGCTGCCGTCAGTTCATTCGCGGCGAGTCCCCCACCCAATGCGCACACGTAAGGCCCGCCTGGATTCGAACTGTCGGTCACTGGAGGTCCCGCGTTGACGGAACGCATATTGACGCCCGCGTAGATGCCACGGCGCCCCTGTCCGTTGTTCGAGGCGGCGCCGACAATGCCCGCCACATGCGTTGAATGGGCATAACAACCCACCAGCGCCGCGCTCTGCGAATAATTTACGTTGTATCGTGATGAGAGCGAGGGCAAGTCAGTGTGATACGCCACGCCGGAGTCAACAATCCACACCGCGCGATTGCTACCGGGCAGCACCGACTTGCCGACCACCGCATTCCAGCCCCAGTCGTTGAGCTCTGTCCAGGACGACCCGTTCCACGACGGGCTCCACGGCGGCGGCGTGTAGGCGCTCTGCGAAAATTGGCCGACCCGGTCGTCAGTGAGCAACCTCACATCCTCGTCCCGTCGCAGGGCGTTGATTTGCCCTGTGCTGAGGTATGCCGTGATGCTCGCGCCCACCCAGGTGGTGATGTTGGAGCGCTCCAGTTCGCCGCGATCATTGCGGCGATATTCAGCGGCAATGCCATGCTGCGCCCCTTTGGCATCCAGCAAGCGAAGCGTTTGCGGGTTGTGGCGATCACGCGTCGGGTCGAAGCGCGCGATGTCGGCCCGGGCAGCCTCCAGATAGCGATCTGCTGCGCTTTCGATGAAGTCAATGACCACGCGCACCCGTCCCTGCGCATCGGTAATGGGCTTGGCGGCCTGCTGGTAGGGTGCCAAGCCGTCAATCGTGACGCGCGCTGGCCTGGGCGTCGGGACGTAAGCCGGAAACCCTTCGGGCGGCTTACCGGGCGGCTCCGCCGCAAACGCTAGAGCGCCCACACAGGCAGCCAGACCGGCGGCCAGACCTGGGCAGATAAGTTGCCGAGAAAGAGAGAGAGAGAGAGAGAGAACATTGTGAGCCCTGCGATCAGTGGAGGAGTGAATCGTTCAGTGTCGATGCGGCAGACGGCCGATAGCGTGGTCAACCCGTTAGCGCCTTGCTCAAAGTGTCTAGGGAAACGTAGGTAGATTCCGTTCTCCCCGAGGCGTAGACGAAGGGTCTGCATCCCGCCGTCAAGCCCCTCACCCCATTCAGGGTAAGCGGAGACTGATTCGGTGTTTCCTTAGTTCTTATCGGTCGAGCGGTGTGGTTGGCTACTTCCGCTTTGAGGCTACGTCAAAACTCGTTGTTCCGCAACCTTTGCTGCACCATTGGAGAGTCATCGCGAGTCGCCTTCAGCGGTTTGACGAAGGCAAGTGTGCGACGAGCGGGGACGGGGCGGCACGTACGCGAGCCCAACGGTAACCGTGGGTGTTGCGGGCGCGGCTCAGATGCCGAAGTCAGCTTCACCTTTCGCGGGCGGGCCCGCAGCTGGGGGCAGGTGGGCGGCTAGCCGGTGGTCGACACGCTACGCTGCGCGACACAGGGCGGCAATTGTCACGTGCAAAGGATGTTGCTCAACCCTCGCGTGGCGCACCATCACCGCAGTATCCGGCGGCACCGCAACCCACTCCGGGCAACAGGGGTTGGCACGGTCCTGCAGCGGCTCGGAAGCGACGATCGTGCCGTGACCGCAGCGGTTGAAATAGAGCGTGGGTGGTCTGCTGTCGCTCGAATAGCGAAACGCGTGGATCGTTTTGCCATCCGCAAGCGCTGCGGCGAAACGAAGCGGCGCACCGATGCCCGCCTCGCCCATCAGTCGCCGCACATCGCCCAGCATCGCCGCCATCGCATCAATGGGCGTCATGCCCTGCTCGATGTGATTGACCGCGAGCAGAAACATCAGCTCTGAATCGGTCGCGCCCTTGCGCGCGGCGTACAGCTCGTCGGGCAACAGCGATTCGAGACGGCGGCGGATCTTCGCGTAGTCGCCGATCTGGCCGTTGTGAATGAACAGCCACTGCCGGTAGCGGAAGGGGTGGCAATTCTGCCGCGCCACCGACGTACCGGTGGTCGCGCGCACATGCGCGAAGAACAGCGGCGAGCGCACGGCCGCACATAGTGCCAGCAGGTTTTCATCACTCCACGCAGGCGTGACTTCGCGGTAGACGCCCGGCTCGGGTCGATCAGCAAGCCCGGTGTACCAGCCAATGCCGAAGCCGTCACCGTTGGTGGTCAGTTTGGCCTCTTCCGCCTGCATCGATTGCCGCACCAGCGAATGCTCGGGCTTGCAGACAAGGTCTTCAAGAAAAATCGGTTCGCCGGAATAGGCAAGCAGTCGGCACATGGTTTGGTGTCTCCCTGTGTTGCATTCGTGGCAACGCAGTGGCTGTTACGCTTGCGGGCCATTATTGCACGCCAATTTGCCCCATGTCGAACGCATCCCGAACCGTACGCAGCGCCTGGCTTTCGCAAGCGGTAGGGCGCATCGAAGCGGACTTCCAGCGCTCTGCAGACACCCATCTGATTGCGTTGCCCATCGCCGAGTTCGCTGGCGCCGGTATCGACTTTTATTTCAAGGACGAATCGACGCACCCCACTGGCAGCCTGAAGCATCGTCTGGCGCGCTCGCTGTTTCTCTATGCACTATGCAACGGCTGGTTGCACGAAGGGCAAACGGTGATCGAGGCATCCAGTGGCTCGACCGCCGTCAGCGAGGCCTACTTCGCGAGGCTGCTCGGCCTGCCGTTCATTGCCGTGATGCCGCGTTCCACGTCAGCCGAGAAAGTGGCGCTTATCGAGTTCTACGGGGGTCGTTGCCACTTTGTCGACCGTGCCGCCGAGGTATATGACGCCTCACGCCAGCTCGCCCGCGAAACCGGCGGGCACTACATGGATCAGTTCACCTACGCCGAACGCGCCACCGACTGGCGTGGCAACAACAACATCGCCGACAGCATCTTCACCCAGATGGCGCACGAGCGTCACCCGGTGCCGCGCTGGATCGTTGTCGGCGCCGGCACCGGAGGCACCAGCGCCACCATCGGCCGTTACGTTCGCTATCACCGGCACGCTACCCGGCTTTGCGTATCCGATCCGGCCGGGTCGGTGTTCGCTGACTACTGGCGCACCGGTGACACAGCGCTGACTTCAGCAGGTTCACGCATCGAAGGCATCGGTCGACCGCGCGTTGAGCCAAGCTTCATCCGCGAACTGGTGGACGATCTGATCACAGTTGGTGACCGTGAGTCGATCACGGCGATGCTCGACCTTTCAGCGCTTCTGGGCCGCAAGGTTGGCCCGTCCACGGGCACAAGCTTTCATGCGATGCTGCAGCTCGCTCGCGACATGAAAACGCGCGGCGAACAGGGGTCACTGCTTGCGCTGATCTGTGACTCCGGTGAGCGCTACCTCAACACCTATCACGATGAGAGTTGGGTAACGAAGCTGCTCGCAGCATAAAAACGTTGTCCGCACCAGCAGTCGATACTGGTGACGGTCGTAGCTTGCGGCGTTACCGGTTACGCCGCCAACCGCGCCTGTATCTTCGCCTTGGTGGCCGGCAGTTCTGGCGGCAGGTTGTGCGCGAGCTGTTCGAAGAGGTCTTCGTGCAGCTTCATTTCCTCCGCCCAGGCGTCGCGGTCGATGCTGGTGACGCTCTGATACTGCGCTTCGCTGAAGTCGAGGCCGTGCCAGTGAATGTCGCTGTAGCGCGGCGTGATGCCGAACACGTGCTCTTCGCCCTGCCCTTTGCCATCCACGCGCTCCAGCATCCACGCCATCACGCGCATGTTGTCGCCGAAGCCTGGCCACACGAATTTGCCGTCGGCATCCTTGCGGAACCAGTTGACGGTGAAGATCTTCGGCAGTTTGGCGCCGCTGGCGGCGAGACGCTCACCGAGCTTGAGCCAGTGACCGAAATATTCCGCCATGTTGTAGCCGGCGAACGGCAGCATCGCGAACGGATCGCGGCGCACAATGCCTTGCTGGCCGGCCGCTGCAGCGGTGGTCTCCGAGCCCATCGTGGCCGCCATGTAGACACCCTCCACCCAGTCGCGCGCCTCGGTAACCAGCGGCACCGTGGTGCTGCGGCGTCCGCCGAAGATGAAGGCGTCGATTGCCACGCCCGCCGGGTTGTCCCATTCGCTGTCGAGCGCCGGGTTGTTGGTGGCGGCGACGGTGAAGCGCGCGTTCGGGTGCGCGGCCTTGGCGCCGGTCTGTTTGGCAATCTCGGGCGTCCAGTCCTTGCCTTGCCAGTCGATCAGGTGCGCGGGCGCCTCTTTGGTCATGCCTTCCCACCACACGTCGCCGTCATCGGTGAGCGCGACGTTGGTGAAAATGACATCGCGGTTGAGCGAAGCCATGCAGTTGGCGTTGGATGACTTGTTGGTGCCCGGCGCCACGCCGAAGTAGCCGGCCTCAGGGTTGATGGCGTACAGGCGGCCATCCTTGCCCGGTTTGATCCACGCGATGTCGTCGCCGATGGTGGTGACCTTCCAGCCCTCGAAGCCCTTCGGCGGAATGAGCATCGCGAAATTGGTCTTGCCGCAGGCCGACGGGAAGGCCGCCGCGACGTGATATTTCTTGCCATGCGGATTGGTCACGCCGAGGATCAGCATATGCTCGGCCAGCCAGCCGTCGCGCAAGCCCATATTGGACGCGATGCGCAGCGCGAAGCACTTCTTGCCGAGCAGCGCGTTGCCGCCGTAGCCCGAGCCGTAGCTCCAGATCTCGCGCGTTTCCGGGAAATGCACGATGTACTTGGTCTTGTTGCACGGCCAGGCGACGTCCTGCTGGCCCGCCGCGAGCGGTGCGCCCACGGTGTGCACGCAGGGCACGAATTCGCCGCTCTCGCCCAGCACGTCAATGGCGCCCTTGCCCATGCGGGTCATGATTTTCATGTTGACCGCGACGTAGGCCGAATCGGACAACTCGACGCCGATGTGCGCGATCGGTGAGCCAAGCGGGCCCATCGAGAATGGCACCACGTACATGGTGCGGCCCGCCATCGCGCCCTTGAACAGCGGGTTCAGCGTAGCGCGCATCTCGGCGGGGGCCATCCAGTTGTTGGTGGGGCCGGCGTTCTCCTTCTTCTCGCAGCAGATGAAGGTGCGGTCTTCGACGCGGGCGACGTCGGACGGATCACTGCAGGCGAGAAACGAGTTCGGGCGCTTCGCTTCGTTCAGCTTTTTGAAGGTGCCTGCCTTGACCAGGCCGGCGCACAGGCGGTCGTACTCTTCCGTGCTGCCGTCGCACCAGTAGATGTCGGCCGGTTGCGTGAGCGCGGCCATTTCGCGCACCCAGGCGAGCAGGCGGATGTTCTTGACGTAGGCAGGAGCCTGCACAGAGGCTTGCAAAGTGGCGAGCGTTTCGGGCTGATTCATGAAGTAAGCGAAAGACGTGGTTGCGACGGAAGGAAAACGGGTCGCCGCAAACAGGAGGTCGGTTGGGCCTTGCGCGGGCTGCCCGCGCGCTGGCGGGTGGCCGCGCGGTGGGGACTGAGATTTTAGCCGGTGGCTACGGCGGGCTACATTCCGGCCTCATGCGTCATCGGCATGAGTGGATGCCGAAGGCTAATGTCTCGCTGCGACGCAACATTTGTGACATTGGCTTTTCTGCCAAATGCCCATCGGCATTGGGCCAAGCGTCTATTTGTTGGCAAAGTCGATATCGCTTGTTTTTGCAACGCAGGCCGCGTGCTGCGGTCATTGCGGAGAAAAGATGATGTCTTTTGACTTCCTTGACGCGCGTCACGAATCACCTCTGGTAGTTTTCTGTAGTTTCTGATCTAGACAGCAAACAACCCGCGTCACGGCGCCGCGAGGCGGGTTGTTTGCAGACGCTGCCGGAACGTAGCGAAACTACGCTGCGCGGCGCGGCAGATCGAAGCGATCAAGCTCCATGACCTTGGTCCACGCGGCCACAAAGTCGCGCACGAACTTGGCCTGGCCGTCGTTTTGCGCGTAGACCTCGGCGATCGCGCGCAGTTGCGAGTTGGAGCCGAATGCGAGATCAACGCGGGTGGCCGTCCACTTCACGGCGCCGGTCTTGCGGTCGCGGCCTTCGTAGGCGTTGTCACCTGTCGGTCGCCACGCGGTGGACATGTCGACCAGGTTGACGAAGAAGTCGTTGCTCAACTGCCCCGGCCGCGTGGTGAAGACCCCCGCCTTGCTGCCGCCATGATTGGCGCCGAGCACGCGCAGGCCGCCGACCAGCACGGTCATTTCCGGCGCCGACAGCGTCAGCAGCTGCGCCTTGTCGACCAGCATTTCCTCCGGCGACACGCGATACGCGGCCTTGCGGTAGTTGCGGAAGCCATCGGCCTGCGGCTCGAGCACGGCGAACGATTCGACGTCGGTCAGCTCCTGCGTGGCGTCGGTACGCCCCGGCGAGAACGGCACCGTCACCGGCTGCCCGGCAGCCTTGGCAGCGGCCTCGACACCCGCATTGCCGGCGAGGACGATCAGATCGGCCAGCGACACCTGCTTGCCGCCCGTCGCCTTGGCGTTGAAGTCACGCTGAATGCTTTCGAGCGTGGCGAGCACTTTGGCCAACTGCGCTGGCTGGTTGACTTCCCAGTCCTTTTGCGGTGCCAGGCGGATGCGGGCCCCGTTGACGCCGCCGCGCATGTCGCTACCGCGATAGGTGGACGCTGCCGCCCACGCAGTGGACACCAGCTCGGCCACACTGAGGCCACTGGCGATGATCTGCGCCTTCAGCTGCGCCGCGTCGTTGCCGTCGATCAGCGGGTGCGTTGCCGCGGGCAGCGGGTCTTGCCAGATCAGGTTTTCTGCTGGCACTTCAGGTCCAAGGTAGCGCACCTTCGGTCCCATGTCGCGGTGGGTCAACTTGAACCAAGCGCGGGCATAGGCATCAGCGAACTCTGCCGGGTTGGCGAGGAAGTGACGCGAGATCTTCTCGTAGGCCGGGTCGAATTTGAGCGACAGGTCGGCCGTGGTCATCATCGGCGCGTGCTTCTTCGACGGGTCATGGGCGTCAACGACCATGTCCTCGGGCGCCACGTCCTTGGCGCGCCATTGATGCGCGCCGGCCGGGCTCTTGACCAGCTCCCATTCGTACTTGAACAACACTTTGAAGTAACCCATGTCCCAGGTCGTCGGGTTCGGCTTCCATGCGCCTTCGATGCCGCTGGTGGTGGTGTCGCCGCCCTTGCCGCTGCCGTGCTGGTTGATCCAGCCGAAGCCCATGTTTTCCATCGGAGCCGCTTCCGGCTCGGGGCCAACGAGTTTCGGGTCGCCGGCACCGTGGGCCTTGCCGAAGGTATGGCCGCCGGCGATCAGCGCGACGGTTTCGTAGTCGTTCATCGCCATGCGGGCGAAGGTCTCGCGCACATCGCGGCCGGACGCGACCGGGTCCGGTTTGCCGTCCGGGCCTTCCGGGTTCACATAGATCAGGCCCATCTGCACTGCCGCGAGCGGGTTCTCAAGCTGGCGATCACCGCTGTAGCGGCCGTCGGGCTTGTCGCTGGTGGCGAGCCATTGCTTCTCGGCGCCCCAGTAGATGTCCTCTTCCGGCGCCCAGATGTCAGCGCGGCCGCCACCGAAGCCGAAGGTCTTGAAGCCCATCGTTTCCATCGCGACGTTACCGGCGAGGATGAACAGATCGGCCCAGGAAATCGCGTTGCCGTATTTCTGCTTGATCGGCCAAAGCAAGCGGCGCGCCTTGTCGAGGTTGCCATTGTCGGGCCAGCTATTGAGCGGGGCGAAGCGCTGATTGCCGGTGTTGGCGCCACCGCGGCCATCGGGCTGGATACCGGCTGATGCTGGTGCAGGATGGAGAGATTCAACTGATTGGGCCACCAGTTGGCATTGGACTGGGCGCCATGCGTGGCGCGGGCACCGCCGGCGGCATGAAAGGGGCATTTGCTCTCGGTTGTCATCACGTTCTCCTGTATCGGTGTTGCAGTCTGGAATCGACAGGGCGAACATTAAGCCGTTCTGGTGATCGTGTCCAACGATTAAAAATGGCTTCTGTAATCGTCAAAGGCGATATGGAACGACGAGCATCCGGGCTTCGCAGGCAAGAAAAAACCCGCTGTCGTTACCGATCAGCGGGTTTCCGGCGATGAGTCGGGAGGGGGTTAGCCCTTCTTGAACTCTTTCGGGCACTCGCCCGGCTTTTGGCTCATTACCCAGTCGACGATCTTGGCGATATCGGCATCGGCAACTTGCGGATGCGCCGGCATCGGGATCTGGCCCCAGACACCTGCGCCGCCAGCCTTGACGTGCTTGACCAGCTTTTCCTTGTTGGCCGCCAGTTTCTTGGCGTCCTTATCGGCGTAGCAGGCAGCCACGGCGTTGTAGGCCGGGCCGACAACTTTCTTGTCGACCTGATGGCAGGCGGTGCAGCCTTTGGCTTGTGCCAGCGCCGCATCGGCGTGGGCAACGTTGACCAGCGCAACCGGCGACAGCGCGGCGGCGACGAACAGTGCAAATTTCTTCATGACGAGTCCTTGTTAAAACGGGCGCGAGTGTAACCGAAGCCCCGCGCGATGACGCTCAAGCGTTAACGCGACGTTAAGGTGATTTGTTGACGCCCGACTGACAGCGAACAATAGCGAGGCTGAGTCAGGCAGACAACGGTCGCGCCTGCATGTGCATATGCGACGAATCGGCTCCCCTCACGGTTAAGCGCCCGCTGTCGCAGCAGCCGGTGGCGATCCGTCTTCTTCCTTGCCCTGCGCCCGATCTGGTGCCTTGTCCCGGATTGCTTCGACGGAGAGTGCGGCATGGATTCGTTCGCGTTTTGTGGGTTGTCCGGCTGCAAACCCGTGGCGCTGTCGGGTGGTGGCAGTGGCAAGGGTTTGGGCCTGAAGGCCGCCGTCGGACTGGCCCCACGCTGTCGCAATTACCCCGACGATGTGAAGAAGGTGCAGGAGGCGCTCAACCGCTTCCCCCCGCTCGAAGGCGGCCCCAGCCCGAAGCTGGTGGTTGACGGGATCGTTGGCCCCAAGACCTCGGGCGCCATTTCGGCCTTCCAGCGCAAGCAGTTTGGCATCGGCAAGGCCGACGGCGTGGTCGACGTTGGCATGCGCACTGACGAGCGGCTGGCCGGGGTCACCAGCACCTACGGCAGCCTGCCTGCCGAAATGATGCAACACATCCCGCGCGCGCTGTCGATCATCAATATCTCGCGCTCCACCATCAGCGCCGCACGCACTTTCAAACTCAACGGTGGCGGCAGCTTTGTTGGCTTCGGCGAGGCGAGCTGGAACAAGGTGGTCAAGCACTTCCAGGTGGACAAATTCCCCGACTGGAGCAGTCAGCTCGACTGGCTTAACCGCATCTACATCGGCATGGAAACCGCAATCGGTCACATCCCGATGGGCATGATCCTGCTTGCCGACGAGCCCGCGGGCAGCAATGAAGGGGCGTTCGCCTTTACCTTCGCGGGCGGTTACGAAGTGGGTGAACGCAACAAGACCTATCAGGGCATTCCGCGCGGCTCTGTCTATCTATGCCCGAAGATGCAGACGATGAAGCAGGACGCCTTCGCCTATGTGCTGATCCACGAGCTGGCGCATTTCGTCGGCCCCACCGGACAAACCGGTGTGCAGGTCGACGATTATGGCTATCGCCACAAGCCGGGCTACGACGCGTTGGTGCCGTGGCAGCGGGTGCACAACGCCGACAACTTTGCGCAGTTCTCGTTTGACGCCATCGGCAAGCCGTTCAACCTCAAGGAGCACCTGATCAGCTGATCAGGTGCCACCAATGCGACGTGCCGCGTGGTCAGGGCTTCAACGCATCAATCGCCAGCACCACGTCGGAATCGCTGCGGCCCGAATTCTTTGCGCCCTGGGTGATGACTGCTGCGTTGCTGATGCCAAGCAAGCGGCGCAGGATCATCAGACCATCGGTCATTGCCAACGTCTGGCCGTCGCCATCGACGTCAAGGCGGGTCAAATGGGTGGCGATATGCGTCGCAATCTGCGCCGCATCACGGCGCGCGCTAGGACTGGTCGCCCCACCAGCCAGCGCCATGCCACGATAGCCGAGCAGGTAGCGCAGCAGCAGTACGCCATCAGTGGCGGCGTCATAAGCGGTCTGCGGTGCGCTGTCATCGATATCGAGAATCGGGGGCGGGGCCACCACCTTTAGCAACCGCACCTGCTGCGGCGCAGGTGCCTGACTGCCGCCCGCGGCGAGCGGCGCAGCGCCCGCCTGACTGGCGCGCACACCGCACAGACTGCCCACGGCACCGCTAATCGTCAGCGTGGTTCCACTGACGCTGCAGGTCGTGGGTGTCCAGCTGTCAAACGCGACGGGCATGCCGCTGGTCGCGTTCGCCACCAGGGTCGGCGTGCTACCAACAACGATACTGTCCGACAACGTGAACGCTATCGACTGCGCATGTCGGATCGGCACGGCAACGCGACGACCAATGGTGCTGCCGTCACCCACTTGCCCGTTGCCATTGCGCCCCCAGCACTTGAGTTCACCCGCCGTGGAAACAGCGCAACTGTGGGCGCCCTGCGCGCTGGCGACCATGGTCGCGCCCGCGAGGCCGCTGACGTCCATCGGCGTCAGTCGCTGGGTATTGCTGTTGTCGCCCAGCTGCCCGTAACTGTTGTCGCCCCAGCAGCGCGCGCCGCCGCTGGCCATCAGGGCGCAAGTGTGGAGTTCCGCGGTGACAATCGAGGTGGCGACACCGCCGAGGCTCACCACGTCGACCGCAGTCAGCCGTTGAGTCGTGCTGTTGTCGCCGAGTTGGCCGTTGACGTTGTAGCCCCAGCACTTTACGCCGCCAGCGACCAGCGCGCAGGTGTGCAACACGCCTGCGCTGATTGCGGAAACGCCGCTACCGAGCCCGGAAACAGCGGTCGGAACCAGCCGTTGCGTAGTGCTGTTGTCACCCACGGTTCCCCAGAAGTTGTACCCCCAGCACTTTGCAGCGCCGCCAGTCAGCGCGCAGGTGTGCAGCGCACCGCCGCTGATCGCCGACACGCCGCTGCCCAGGCCATTGACATCCACTGGCGTCGGGCGGGTGGTCGTGCTGTTGTCACCAATCTGGCCATTAGCATTCAGACCCCAGCATTTCATGGCTCCGGTCGCGGTCAGCGCGCAGGTGTGATAACCGCCTGCACTGATTGCCGCCACGCCACTGCCGAGCCCGACAACAGCAACCGGAATCGGGCTGTCGGTCAAGCTGTTATTGCCCAACTGACCGTCGCTATTGCGGCCCCAGCACCATACGCTGCCGCCGACACTGAGCGCGCAACTGTGAAAAGCCCCCGTGCTGACGGCGACGACGCCGCTGTCGAGGCCGGCCACGGCAACCGCACTCGGCCGCTGTATGGTGGTGTTGTCACCGAGTTGCCCGCTGTCATTGGCGCCCCAGCATCGCACGGCGCCAGCGAGCGTGACGGCACACGAGTGATAGGCGCCGGTGCCGATGGCGACGACGCCCGCGGTATGCCACGCAACATTGGCTGGCACCGCTGATTGCGACGTGCTGCCGTTGCCCGTCTGTCCGAAGAAGTTGTAGCCCCAGCATTTGACGTCGCCCAGCGCCATCAGCACACAGGTGGACAAAGCGCCGGGGCTGACGGCAGTAGCACCGCTGAGGCCGACAACGTCCACCGGCGTGGTGCGGGTCGCCGAGCTGCCATCACCGAGCGCACCATATTGGTTGTAACCCCAACACTTCATGGCGCCACCCGCGATGAGCGCACACGTGTGATAGAAGCCCGCACCGATCGATGTGACCCCGCTGCTGAGGCCAGAGACCGCGATGGGCGACAGGCTGTTGACGGTGCTGCCGTCGCCAAGCTGGCCGCGGTCGTTCGGCCCCCAGCACTGCACTCCGCCGGAGACCAGCAGCGCGCAACTGTGGTAATTGCCGAGACTGAGTGAGGTCACGCCACTGCCGAGGCCTACCACCGCAACGGGCGCCGAGCGATTGGTGGTGGTGCCATCACCCAGCTCACCGGCGATGTTGTTACCCCAGCATTTCACGGCGCCTGCCTGACTCAGCGCACAAGCGTGCGAGCCACCGACCGAGATGGCGGCAACGCCACCGCTCAGACTCACCACGTCAACGGGAGTCCATTGATCGGCAGTGTTGCCATTGCCCAACTGACCGTAGGCGTTGGACCCCCAGCATTTGACCGCGCCTGCGGTCGTCAGCGCACAGGTGGAGAAGCCACCCGCATCAATAGCAGCAACGTCACTGCCGAGGCCCACGACGTCAACGGGGGTCGAACGATCGGTGGTGGTGCCATCGCCCAGCCCGCCGACAAGGTTGCGCCCCCAGCACTTCACCGCCCCACTCACCAGCAGGGCGCAGGTGTGATCGGTGCCCGCCGTCAGCGCCGCAACTCCAGGCGCAAGGCCGCTCACTTCGGCGGGCAGAACGCGTCTGAGTGCGGTGCTGTTGTCGCCGAGCTGGCCATACTGGTTGTTACCCCAGCACCGCACCACCCCGGTCGCACTCAGCGTGCAGGTGTGCTGGGCACCGGACGCCACCTGGGTGACGGGGTCATCAAGCGCGCTGGCTGTTTGCGCCTGGACACGACCAACAGCGCCGAACACCAGCAAGATAATTGCGAGCAGCCCAACGCGCATGAACCGATGCGAGTGTCGCACCAGCTCAGACAGCCTGCGATGACAATGAAACCGACCGACCTCACGCGCCAGCCACTGCGGCCGGGCGCGGAATGCATGACTCAAAACCACATCAACATCCCGGAACAAGATCCCGCGCGGGAATCGTTACAACGGTACGAATGCTAGGGGCAAACGATGCCCGCCCAAAGCGCCACGTTTCATTCGCTCCTGTACTCAAGCGAGCGGCTCTGCGATCGGACCGAAGGGCCGCAGTGGCGTGCGTCGACTAAGGCTTCAGGGCGTCGATCATCAGCACGACATCTGCATCGCTGCGAGCTGAATTTTTCACGCCTTGGGTAATGGCTGACCCGGTGATGCCCAGCATCCGGCGCAGAATCATCACGCCGTCAGTCATTGCCAGCGTCTGGCCGTCACCATCAACGTCAAAGCGGGTCAGCGTATCGGCGATGTGCTGGGCGATTTGCGCCGCGTTACGTCGTGCGCCGGCGCCGATGGCGCCACCCGTCAGCGCGGCATCGCGATAGCCCAGCAGATAGCGCAACAGCAAGACGCCATCAGTGGCCGCGTCGTACTGCGTAGCCGGTGCGCTGTCGTCTACGTCGAGCGACGGCGCACCCAGCGTGATGCCGACCAGCACCGGATCGTGATCAGACGAGCGGAACGGTGTCGGCTGGTAGTAGTCAGGCGAAGTACAGGTGGTTGATGTGCAATTCGGGTTGTTCTTGAACTCAACGTTGTAGTCGAGGATCACCGGCTCGTCGGAGTTGATGTTCCAGATGCCAGCGTTGGTGACTTGCGCCATCAGGCTCGGCGTCACCATCGCATGATCAAGCGAACCGGACTGGCCATCAAACACGTACGAGTGCTCGCCCTTGGCAATCTCAACAAGACCACCGGCACGCAGGATATCGATCGGGTCTTCCTGCGAGTAGGCGTTGAGGTCGCCCAGAATGATCACGTCGGGATCGTTGGCGGCTGCCTGCACTGTGGTGATGAAGTTCAGTAGCGCTGCGGCCTGCCCCTTGCGCATGGCGTTCCAGTTGCCCTGGCCGTCGCCCTGGTCGGCGTCGGCACCAGTGCCCGTGCCGCCCTTCGACTTGAAGTGGTTGATGATGACAGAGAGCTTTTGACCGGCACTCGTGCCCGCGTTGACACTGAATGTTTGGGCGACGGGCGCGCGCGCCTGAGTGAATGCAGCGTCGTTGGGTGACATCGGCGCGCCCACTGGAGTTACCGCCGTCGTGCGGTAGATGAGCGCCGGACGAATTTCGTCGGTGCTGCCCGGGATCGTGCCCCAACCTGCGGGATTGGGTACATAGGTCCAGTTGCCGCAGCCGTTGGTCGCGGTCAACGCGTTGGTCAGCTCGGTGAGCGCCGAGGTGGTGCCATTGCCATCGTTCTCCATTTCGAGCAGGCCGACCACGTCGGCACCGAGGCCGCAGAGCGCGGCAACGATTTTGGCCTTCTGGCGGCCGAATTCATACGCCGTGTCAGCCCCACGCGTGGTGGGGAAGCCGCCACCGGTGCCGTTGCCATTGAAGAAATTCAGCACATTGAACGACGCCACCTTGAGGTTACCGCCTACCGCCGGCGGCGACAGTGGGCGTGGCGCGTAGTTGAAGGCCGGCGCTTCGGTCGCGTGAATGGCGTAGTTGCCAAACGAATGATTGAGGATGCCGGTGAGGTTGGTGATCGTCGTGCCGAGCCGGATCGTGTTGTTGGCCGGATCGAGGAACGGGATCACCGCCGGGTTTTGCGTCGAGCTGGTGTCGGCGAGCAGGATCGACGAGCGCGCGTTGAGGTTGGCGCGTGCAGTGACCGCTGCGACATTGCTGGTACCACTGCTCGACGTGCCCGACGGCGGGTCGTCGTTCGGGTCGACCACTTCCGTCGGCTGCTGCAGGCGCCCGTTCGCTGACAGCAAGAGCTCGCCGTAGCGCGCCAGCGAGAAGTGTTCACTGACGGTCATCGTCTGCGGCAGGCGCACGCGCATCCCTTCGTAGCGCTCGAGATCAGTCACGGCGGCCACCGGCAAAGCGATGTCGACCAGCGCCGGAAGCGCATTGCCGGACGAGACAATCTGCACTGTGGCAGAGGTGATCTCGGTGAGTGTGTTGGGGGCAGTGCCGAGCTCCGCGACGGTACCTGTCACGTTGACTTTGTCGCCCACCGCGACGGGCGTTGCCGAGTGAAAGACGAAGATGCCTTCCGAGGTCGCCGGGTCGGCGTCAATGTTGGCGTCTTCTTCCTGAAGATAGAAACCGCCCAAAGAGGTTGCCGCCTGAAAGTTGGCCGTGACGATGCCTTGCAGGGTGACCGACTGGCCAACCATCGGGCTCGCGATTCCCGAGCCCTGCACGTCATGAATGCGGATGACTGTCACATCGTCGTTGACGATGGTGCCAACACCCTTTGCGCTTGTGTTCAGTGCGCCCGTGACATTGCTGACGTTGACGAAGAAGGTCTCGTTGGGCTCGGACGTGGTGTCGCCGTTGACGATGACGTCGAAGCTGTAGGTGCTGTTGCCCGCAGCGATACTCTGGGCACTGAGCGATTTGGCGATGTAGTCGCTACCGGCGGTCGCCGTGCCATTGGCCGTGGCGATATCAAAGGTCACACCACCCACCGGCGCCGCCTCTGACAGGCTGACCGTAAAGGTGAACAGCGTGGTGCCGCTATTGCCCTCGTTTTGGCTGACGTTGTTGATGCTGAGGGTTACGCCGCCGTCGTCATTCTGGATGATGCCGACGCCCTGCCCGTCGACCACCGTAGCGCCCGTCACGTTGGTGACATTGACAAAGAATGTCTCGTTCGGCTCTGGCGTGGTGTCGCCATTGACTAGCACGGTAAACGTGTAGCTGCTGCTACCGGCAGCAATCGTTTGCCCGGTCAGCGACTGCGCTGCGTAATCGCTCGCCGAAGAGGCCGTCCCGTCGGCGGTTGCAATGTCAAAGGTCACACCGCCAGCACCCGCGGGCGCCGAGAGGCGCACTGTGAAGGTGAACGCGGTGGTGCCCGCATTGCCCTCTGCGGCCGACACGTCGTTAATGCTCAAAGTGGGCAACCCCGGGCCGCAGGGCGCAAGCGGCGAGGCAGAGTTGCGCGGCACTGGCGCCGCGATCGCGAAGTCAGCCGAATTGTTGTCCGTGTCGGTGCAGCCGCCGCCGGCGCGGAATGCGGCGGTCGTCGCGCTGAGCGTGGGCGTGACGGCCGTCTCACTGCAATTGGTACCCGCACCGTAGCCCACCAAGTCAACCACGCCGCCGCTCGGGCAGGCGCCGCTGAGAGCGTTGGTGGAGTTCACCAATGCAAGCTTGCCAACGGTTGCGCTGATACTGGTGCTGCCGTTGGCATCAGGCGTCGGGATGCCGCTCACGCCGCCGGTGCCACTGCCAAGCCCGACCAAAAAATATTGTCCCGGCTGCAACGTGCCCGACAGCGTCGTGACTTGCCAGGTTGTTCCCGTGGTGCCCGCATACTGTACCGACCAGCCGTTGACGCTGACCGGCGCTGCTGCGATTGAACAGCTCAACATAGTCGCGGGTGTAGGTAGAACACGCCGCCGTCGTGCACCCTGCTCCGCCATAAACCTGGCTGATCACGATATCGGGCGAAACCGCAGCCGCAGGCAGAGCCACGAGGGAGCACAGCACGCTTGCCAGCAACGCGATCAGCCCGCTGGCGCGCAATCGCATTACAGACGCCGCCATAATGCAGCGCGACATTCCGGACAGTAAACAACCAAACACGAGACGGCCCCCAATGGAACAGGGCCGTTAAGCCCACAGACGGTGATTATTAGCCGCTTGGCAGCGTCGAATCAATCGCCTGTGTGTGGCAACGGCAACACTGCGACACATCACCTGCGGCACTAGCAATTGCCACGCCAGCGTAGCGTCCGATTAACGCTTCATGCGCGCAATCAGTCCGTCCAGCTGGTCAAGGCTGGCGTAACGAATCACCAGCTCGCCCTGCCCGTTCGCCTGGTGCGCTATGGAGACGTAGGTACCGAGTGAATCCGCGAGCTCGGTTTCGAGGCGGTCGAGGTCCGGGTCGCGTGTGGCGGGCAGATCAAGTTTGCCCTGCTTGCTTTTGGCAGTTGGGACACCGGGGCGCTTGCTTACCGCGCCGCTCTCTTCCTTCACCAGCGCTTCGGTGGCGCGCACCGAGAGATCGTTGATGGCGATTTTTTCGGCGAGCATCACCTGCTTGTCTTTCGGCAGCGTGGCAAGCGCGCGGGCGTGGCCCATTTCCAGCGTGCCGGCGATGACGCGATCCTGCACCGGCGCCGCAAGGTCGAGCAGGCGCAGCAGATTGCTCACCGCACTGCGCGATTTGCCCACCGCTTCGGCGGCCTGTTCGTGGGTGAACGAAAACTCCGCAATCAGCCGCTGGATGCCCTGCGCTTCCTCAATCGCGTTCAGGTCCTGCCGCTGCAGGTTCTCGATCAGCGCGAGCGTCAGCGCCGTCTTGTCGTCAACCTCCTTGACGATCACCGGCACCTCGGCGAGGCCAGCCAACTGCGCGGCACGGAAGCGGCGCTCACCGGCGATGATCTCGTGTTTCGCAGTTGCCGTTTTGCGCACAACGATCGGCTGCATGATGCCCTGCGCCTTGATCGAAGCCGACAGTTCGGCCAGCGCCGCATCGTCAAAGCGGCGACGCGGCTGGTATTTACCGGCGATCATGTCGCCCACCTTGAGCGAAGTGACGCCAGCGGAGAGTGCATCCACCTTGGTCGGCTCTGGCATCAGGAGCGCATCGAGTCCACGGCCGAGGCCTTTGAGTTTCACTGCCATTGCTGTTTCTCGTAGTCGTTTCTGGTCAGGCGGAAGAACGGGATTTCGCCGCCGCCGTTGTAGTTGAGCGTACCGTCCCGCTTGAGGCCGCATTTGGTCAGCACATGCTGCGAGGCGGCGTTGTCGGGATGCGTGACGGCGGTGATTTCGGCGAGGCCCACGCTATTGAACCCATAGTCGAGCACGGCGCGCGTCGCTTCCGACGCATAGCCTTTGCCCCAGCTGGACTGCGGCATGCGATAGCCGACCTCGACGTGTGGCGTGTCACGGATCGGCTTGAGCATCACCCAGCCGAGAAATTCGTCACTGCCATGCAGGCGCATCGCCCACATGTGAAAACGATCGCTGAGCCAGAGTCCGAGGCGCTGCGTGATGAACGCGCGGTACTCGTCAAACGGCTTGGTCTCGGGCTCGCCGGTGCCGATGTGGCGCATCACGAGCGGGTCGGTGTCCATCGCGTACGTGGCCACGAAGTCCGCGTCGGAGAGATCGGTCATCAGCAGCCGTTTGCTGCTCAGCGCGTGCGGCGCGGGGTGGGCGAATGCGGTCATTGTGCGGCGCCTTGCGGCCCGGCGGTAGCTTCATGCCGCGCGACAAGCTCGGCCGCGAGCTGCAAGTACGCCTGCGCGCCCTTGCTGGCCTTGTCGAGCAGCAGCACCGGCAAGCCGTGTGACGGCGCTTCGGCCAGACGCACGTTGCGCGGAATCACCGCCTTGAACAGCTTGTTGCCGAAGTGCTGCTCAAGCTGCGCGGCGACCTGCTGCGAGAGCGTCATCCGCGGGTCATACATGGTGCGCAGCAGGCCTTCGATCTCGAGCGTCGGATTCAGATGCTGCTGCATTTTGCGCAGCGTGCCAACGAGATCGGACAAGCCTTCCAGCGCGTAGTACTCGCACTGCATCGGAATCAGCACGCTGTCGGCCGCGCACAGCGCATTGAGCGTGAGCAGATTCAGCGTCGGCGGACAATCGATCAGGATGTAGTCGTATTCCTCGGCCACCGCGGCAATCGCGGCCTTCAGCGTGTGGATCGCATCCTTGAGCTTGGTCTCGCGGTCAGGCATGTTGACCATCTCGACCTCGGCACCGGCGAGATCGCGGTTGGCCGGAATCAGGTCGAAGCCGCCCTGCGCCTGGACGCGCGCGTCGAGCATCGACGCCTCTCCCAAGAGCACCGTGTAGACGCTCTGCTCGAGCCCGTTCTTGTTGACGCCCGCACCCATCGTGGCGTTGCCCTGCGGATCGACGTCGATCAAGAGCACGCGACGCTTCTGCGCCGCGAGCGAGGCCGCGAGATTGACGGCAGTGGTCGTTTTGCCGACGCCGCCCTTCTGGTTGGCGATTGCTATGGTTCTAATCATTGTTTTTCAACTTGTAGGAGCGGCTCTGCCGCGACCCGCCACAGAGGCACTCACTTCTGCAGAGCAAATTTCACACTGAACCCAATCAGCGCGACGCCCGCCAGCCGTTTGAGCCACGCCCCTGCGCCTGGAAAACGCGCAAACACGCGCTTCGCCATCTGCGCTGCAGCGACCAGCCACATGCAGTAGCCGAATACCAGCGCCAGCACCACGACCATGATGCGAGCGTAGGTCGCGGCGCCATCGAACGTGGCCTGATCAATGAACAGCGGAAAGAAAGCGACGTAAAAGCCGATGGTTTTCGGGTTCGACAGCGTGACCAGCATTGCTTCACGAAACCATTGCCAGGGGCCACGTCCGGCGCCCGTCGCTACCTTGCCCTCACCCAGCGTCTGCTTCGCGTTGCGGATCAGCGTGAAGCCGATCCATGCGAGATACGCCGCACCGGCATAGCGCAGCAGGTCAAACGCGCGCGGGTAGGCTGCCGCCAGCGCCGCGACGCCCGACAGCGCCAGCACCATCCACACCGCATCGCCCGCCATCAGCCCAAGCGTCGCAAAGAATCCCGCCTTCGGCCCGCCGTTCTGCTCGGCCATGGAGGTAAACAGCTTGATGGTGCCGGGGCCGGGAATCGCGAGGAAGATCAGCGTCGCGATGACCAGCGAGGGGAGGTCGTTGATGCCGGTCATGGGCGCGCTCCGCGCGCAGGACGAATGACCAATGACGAATGACGAGCGGAGGGCACGTTATTCATCGATTAACTCGCCCGCGCTTCAGACGCAAAACGATGAGAGCCGCGAGCGCGAGCAGCGCCGCAGCCGCATAGAGCTTACCCATGAACGCTACGAGCGCCGCGCCGGTGATGAAACAGCTGGCGAGCACATACTGGGACACCAAACCAAACCATTCGGTGCGCCGATGTCTTTGAAGCTTTGCGTCATTCGTCATTGGTCAGTCGTCCTTGGCTCGAATGCGCTCAAGCGCGCTCGAGCCACAGCAAGCATCGCTCTGCCTCAAGAAACGGGACAGTAAGCGCCCGCTTGCGGTCGACAACCCAGCCAGTTCCGGCGAGTTCGGCGACTTCGTCGTCGGGGAATTTGCCTTTCATGGCGAGCACGAGGCGGTCCTCTTCCGGCGAGACACAGCCCTGCGCGGACAGGACAAAATCCTTGAGCGAAGCGTAGGCGCGGCAGATCACCACGTCGTAAGTGACCGGGTGCTCTTCCACGCGGCCGTGCACGGCGGACAGGTTGCCAATGCCCAGCGCCTCGGCCGCCTTGTTCACGTAGTCGGTTTTTTTGCGCACTGAGTCAATGCTGACGACTTCGAGGTCGGGCCGCATCACGGCAATCGGCAGGGCGGGGAACCCGCCGCCGGAGCCGACGTCGAGCAGCGTGGTGGCCTCTTTCGGGATGAAGTGCAGCACCGACAGCGAATCGAGCACGTGCTGCACCAGCATCGCATGCGGTTCGCGGATGGCGGTGAGGTTGATCACGGCATTCCACTCCGAAAGGAAAGCGAGCGATTCGACGAGCTGATTTTTCTGCTTGTCGGTCGCCTTCAAATGCAGCTCGGACAGACCAGCGTCGAGCTTGGCGCGCAGTTCAGCACGCAGCTCGGGGGTGAATTCGATCTGCTCGCGCCCCGGTTTCAGCGGCCGGTCGATCACGGGCCGAAGCCCGGCAGAAGTGGTCATGCCTTGTCCTTGTGGGTTGATACCGGGCTTCACTGCGGGGCGGTGGCCGGTTTTGTTGTTGTTCATGCGGCGATTTGTACGAATGCCTCCCCTACCGCGTAGGGGAGGTTTCGCGTAGCGACGGTGGGGTTGCTTGCGCGGACGGTTGACGCGTGCGGCCAACCCCTCCGCCCGTTCCGGGCACCTCCCCTGCGTTGCAGGAGAGGCGTTTCGAGTGCGTCGGTCACGCCACAAACTCCGCCAACCGCCCCTTTTTCAGGTGCACCAGCAGCAGCGAAATCGCTGCCGGCGTAATGCCGGAAATGCGACTCGCCTGCCCCAGCGTTTCCGGGCGCTGGGCGGCGAGCTTGATCTGCACCTCTTTCGACAGGCCGCGCACTTGGGCGTAGTCGATGTCGGGAGGCAGGCGCAGACTTTCATTGGCGGCCTGGCGGTCGATTTCGTCCTGCTGGCGTTCGATGTACCCAGCGTATTTGGCGGCGATTTCGACCTGCTCGGTAAATTGAGCAAGCAAGTCTGCTCCGGACAATTGACTCCCTCCCCCCTCGTGGGAGAGGGCCGGGGAGAGGGGGCCGGCAGCTTCGGCAGAAGCAGTGGAGTCGAGAGGCAATGCACCCCTCTCCCCCAACCCCTCTCCCACAAGGGGCGAGGGGAGCGTGTCGCTCTTCGCTTTGAGACTCAGCTCGTTACGCAGCGCATCCACCGCGCCGAACGTCACCCCCGGCCGCCGCAGCAGATCAAACAGGCTGTACTCCCGCTCAATCGTCGTGCCGAGCAGCTCGGTTGCCCGCGCCGCCGAGAGAATGGACGGGTTCACCCACGTCGATTTCAGTCGTTCTGTTTCACGTGAAACAGCGTCGCGCTTGCGGTTGAAGGCGTCCCAACGGGTGTCATCGACCAGCCCCAGCGCCCTGCCCTGCTCGGTCAGGCGCATGTCGGCATTGTCTTCGCGCAGTTGCAGGCGGTACTCGGCGCGGCTGGTGAACATGCGGTACGGCTCGCTGACGCCACGCGTGATGAGGTCATCGACCAGCACGCCGAGGTAGGCCTCGTCACGGCGCGGGCACCAACCGTCCTTGCCCTTTGATTTCAGCGCCGCATTGACGCCCGCGAGCAGCCCCTGCGCCGCCGCTTCCTCGTAACCGGTCGTGCCGTTGATTTGCCCGGCCATGAACAGGCCGTCGAGATACTTGGTCTCCAGCGTCTGCTTGAGCTGGCGCGGGTCAAAATAGTCGTACTCGATAGCGTAACCGGGCCGCAGGATATGGGCGTTTTCTAGGCCCACCATCGAACGGATCAGCGCCAGCTGGATGTCGAACGGCAGACTCGTGGAGACGCCTGCCGGATAGATTTCCTGCGTCGTCAGCCCTTCCGGCTCCAGGAAAATCTGGTGGCTCGTCTTGTCGGCGAAGCGGTGGATCTTGTCTTCGATGCTCGGGCAGTAGCGAGGCCCAACCCCTTCGATCACGCCGGTGAACATGGGGCTGCGATCCAGCCCGGAACGGACGATGTCGTGCGTGCGCTCGTTGGTGTGCGTGATCCAGCACGGCACCTGGTGCGGATGCATCGCGCGATTACCGATGAAGCTGAACACCGGCGCCGGGTCGTCGCCGGGCTGCACACCCACCTTGGAGTAGTCGATGGTTTTGCCGTCAATGCGTGGCGGCGTGCCGGTCTTCAGCCGACCCTGCGGCAGCTTCATTTCCTTGAGCCGCGCCCCGAGCGTGGTTGCCGCCGGGTCGCCCGCACGTCCGGCCGTGTAGTTTTGCAGGCCAATGTGAATCAGACCGGAGAGGAAAGTCCCTGCCGTCAGCACCACGGTTTCGCTCTCGAACGTCAACCCCATCTGGGTCTTGACGCCCGTCACCCGGTTGCCCGAGGTCAGCACGTCGTCAACCGGCTGCTGGAACAACGTGAGATTGGGCTGGTTTTCAATCCGCCGACGAATCGCCGCGCGATACATCACCCGGTCATTCTGGGCACGGGTCGCACGAACTGCCGGGCCTTTCGAGCCATTCAGGATGCGAAACTGAATGCCCGCCTCGTCGGTTGCGATGGCCATCGCGCCGCCCAGCGCGTCCACCTCTTTCACCAGATGCCCCTTGCCGATGCCCCCGATGGACGGGTTGCAGCTCATCTGGCCGAGCGTCTCGATGCTGTGCGTCAGCAGCAGCGTCTTCGCGCCCGCACGTGCGGCCGCCAGCGCGGCCTCGCCACCAGCGTGGCCGCCGCCGACGACGATCACATCAAAACGGTCGGGGTAGATCATGTATTCAGTGGGGCAGCCAATGTTTCACGTGAAACACGAGCCGGAAAAGGAGGAGGTATTCTACCGACGCGCTCGCAGGCATTGAATCGCGAACACTAAAAGTCGCCAGGAAGGATCCGCGCCTTGGCCAGAATCGCCAGACCAAATCGCGCTCATGGCGCAAAACCTACACGACGCAGTGATTGTGCCCAACCTTGACCATCAAATCAGACCGGGAATAATCAAGACGCCGACTCAGGTCGCCAGACCAAATCGCGCTCATGGCGCAATTTGTTCCACGTGAAACCTACATACCCCAATCGCGTGACGGCACCTTGCGTTCGCCACGGCGAACCTCGTCAGTCACCTCGACGAATCGTCCGTCGCGCCAATCAAAGAATCTGGCGCCCGGCAACGTCGCCAGATCTACCGGCGGTAAGCGATAGCGATAGCGGATCGTGCTCCACGTTGAGTCCGGTTTTGCGGAACCATCCGGATTGGTAATTCTCGGCATCGGCCATTCGGGCAGCGGCGTGGCGAGCGGAAAGACGAACAGCCAGGGCGTGCTTTCGGTCATCACGAAACATCGCCAGGCATGCTCCGGGGAACCCGCCCGCGCTTTGACGGTGACGTCCGAGAACATGCGAAACAGCGGATGCTTCGTTTGCGTACCAAGAAACACCAGCAAACACGGCTCACCGCCAGCCGGCCGATCCGCAACCGCCGTCGCCGCCACCGAATATGGCCGGATATCCGTGTGCACCCACTGGGCGAACGACTTTCCGAGCGGCCGCAACCATACCCCACCGACAATCGCAAACAGAAGCACCACCATCGACAACGCCCTTGGCCACACAGCCCGTGCCAGCAGCACCGCAGCCAGCACCGCACACCCCGCCCAGGGCGCATAGTAGAAACGCAAAAAGGTAATCGTCCCGAACGGTGATCCGTCCGCGATGGGCGCCGATAAGTGGGCCAACGGTGTCTGCACGATGATCGCAGCCAGCGCCACAGTCGTGACTGCCGCCAGCACACCAAACGAGGGCGGCACCTCCGCCACCAATCGACGGCCCCACCCCGTCTGCGCCTGGCGCCGCGCGAACAATGCGCCGACTACAGCCAGCGTCAACAACAAACCCAACCCAACCAGCCAGAACGCGCCACGCTCACCCCCGAGCGCGCTCGACGCCAAACCCGGAAGCAATCGCACCAACGTACCGAGACCTCGCCCGATCGCCAGCAGCGGATTGCCCATCACCACCGCATAAGCATCGGCCAGTATCAGGTGACGCCACACGAAGGCCCCCCCAATGGCAACCCCGAGAGCAGCGAACACCAGCAAACGGCGGCGCAAGGATACCGAACGCGCCGCGAGCACCATGAACGCCATCGCCGTCGCCACCGGGTAAGCCAGCTCCTTGCTCCAGCAGGCGGCGATAGCCACCAGCAACGCCGCCAACAGCGGCATTGTCATGCGAGCACTTACTAGCGTCACCAACACCAGCTTGGCGAGCAACAGCAAAAATCCCGTCGCCAGCAAGTCAAACCGATTGGACGGCCACAGCGCTGGCCCCAGACTGAATGGCGCCAGCGCAAACAAGGCGGCACCAGCCAGCAAGGCCCAGCCGCGCACGGCCAACGACCGCAACAGCACCACCAGCAGCAGCACATTGATGCCGTGCAACGCCAGATTGATCAATGCGTGCGGCAAGTAATCTAGACCAAAGGCGCGCTGCGCGACCCACCAGGACACGACGCCGATGGGCCGAAAGTAGAACGGCTCATAAAAGTGGCTTTGCCAGAACGCCGCCCACGGCGCCTCGACCATCCTCGCCGTCGCGATGAACACATAGTCGTCAATCACGAAGTCGCCGCGCGTCACCGGCCAGTAGGCCCAGGCCATCAATCCGAGCACCGCCACCAACACGACGCGCAAACTCAGGGGCAAAGCAACTTTTTTCTGTATGTCAGTCTGCATCGGGCCTGGAGGTTACTTTCTGTCAAAGTCGACTATCGCCGCAAAGAGACTATGAGCCCTTATTGAATCGTCGTTGCAGCAAAAAGCCAATGACGTCCGCTAACATCCACGGATGCCCGATTCGCCCGACGCGGCGGCGCGTCCAGAGCCTATCACGCCGCCCGCATCAGCCACCGCCCGCCCGGACCAGCCCGAGGCTCACCCTCCGCGCGGCTTCGTCTTCTGGCTGTCGGTCGCGCAGTTGATGAGCTGGGGCACGCTGTTCTACGCGTTCTCGCTGCTGCTGGAACACTTCGAGCGCGACCTGCGGCTCTCCCGCGTTGACGCTTCGCTCGCCTTCAGCCTCGCGCTGCTGGTTGAAGGGTTGCTCGCCTTTGCCGTCGGGCGCCTGATCGACAACGGTCGCGGTCGTCTGGTCATGGTGGCCGGCTCCCTGCTCGCGGCCGTGGCTTTTGGCAGTCTGGCCTGGGTGCAAAGTGCATGGCAGCTGTACGCGGTATGGATGGTCGCCGGTGCGGCGATGGCCGGCTGCCTCTATCAGCCTGCGTTCTCGATTCTGATCCGCCGCTATCCCGAGGATTATCGTCGCGCGATCATCACCCTCACTTTCCTCGGTGGCCTCGCCAGTACGGTGTTCATTCCACTGGTGGCCTGGCTGATTGCCACCTTTGGCTGGCGCCACGCTTCGCTCGCCCTCGCGGTACTGCACCTCGTACTCGGCCTGCCGATTCATCTGTACTGGCTGCGCGGCGAACCGCCCTTCGCACCACACGCCGCCGACACCCCGCCAAAACGGCTGATCGAATTCACCCATCACTTCCCGTTCTGGGGTCTGGCAGCGTTCTTCGTACTATTCTCCGGCATCACCACCGCGATGGGCGCGCATCTGGTGTCCATCCTGCGCGAACGGCAATTGCCGGAGGCTTGGGTGATTGCCATTCCGGCATCCATCGGCGCACTGCAGGTGGCGGGCAGGCTGCTGCTCTACTTCACCGAGAAGCATCTCGACGTTCACTGGGCCAATCGCTGGATTCCGGTGCTGCTGCCGACCGCGCTATTTGTGCTGGCGCTGGGCCTGCAGTCGCCCTGGGTCGCCATCGCCTATGCCCTGCTCTACGGCATGGCCAACGGCATGATCACTATCGTCAAGGCCACCGCGATGGCGACCTACGTGTCGCGACAGCAGGCAGCGTCGCTCAACGGCCTGCTAGGCACCCCGACCGCCATCGCACGGGCGCTGGCGCCGTCAGCCATTGCCGCCTTGTGGACGGTCAGCGGCAACTACATCCTTGGTCTCGCCATCCTGTGCGCGGTGGGAGTGCTCGCCACCGTCGCCTTCTGGATGGCGCAGTTTCGCAGCCAATTGCGTAAAGCCTAGGGCGAAACCGACGCGGCGTCGCCCTCGCCCACGCGTAACCAGATGTAAAACCCGGCCAGTAGCGTGCACGTGGGCATTGCCACGGCGTTGTTGAAGTATGCGGCGCCAAACCAATCGAACCGGCGATCCGCGACCAGAAACGAAGTCGTCACCACCCCATCCACAAAGGAGCACACCATGAACATCACCCTTCGCACCCTGATCGCCGCTGCCGGCGTTGCCGTCGCATTTAGCGCCAGCGCGCAGACCGCGACACCGAACATCGATCAACGCCAGGCCAACCAGCAGGCCCGCATTGAGCAGGGCAAGGCCACCGGCACGCTCAGCAAACGCGAAGCCGCACGCATGGAAGCCGGCCAGGCCAAAGTGCAGGGCATGAAGCAAGCCGCCGCCGCTGACGGCAAGGTCACCCGCGCCGAGCGCAAAGCGATCCAGAAAGAGCAGAACAAGCAAAGCCGCCGCATCCATCGCCAGAAGCACGACGGCAACAAGAAGTAACACCAGTCGCAAAGAAAAAGGGCGCACCGTGGTGCGCCCTTTTGACTCGTCCAGCAAGCGCTATTGAACAGCCGTCGCCACGATTGTTGAATTGGATGTCACCGTAAAACCAAATACGGTCGAACTATCCGTGATTTCACTGCGCACCATACCCACGGCTGGCGCCACCCAGGCAATCGTGCGGGTGTTGGACGTCGAGCCGATCGGATAAGTCGTCGTCGTATTGATCGTGTACTTGCAGGCGTTGGCGTAAGTGCCGGCCGGCGCCGTGACCGATTCACGCGAGGTGAGCACGATGGTGCCGGTCTGCGTGCCGTTGCCGGTCGGCGTCGCCGGGTTGAAGGTGACGGTGCGGTTAACGCTGATCGACTGCCCTACCGTCATCGTTTTCGGGAACACAATCGGCGGCGAGAAGTAAGTCTCCTGCGTACCGCTACTCCCGGTGGATCGGCCACCAAGCTCGCTCCACGACGTCGCGCCATCCGAAATCATGGTGTATGACGGTGAACCGGTGCTTGGTGTATCGACGATGCGCGTAGCCGTCTGGCCGTTGAAGCTCACCGGGGTCGGGTCGTAAGTGCGCACAAACGTGGACGTCGAGCTGGCCGCACCCGTCGAAGTGGTCTGGTAACTGATCTGCTTGCCGGGGAAGTAGAACGTCCCGCAGGCATCACCGCTGGGTGTCGGCGCAGCCGTTGCAGCAGTGGCAGCAGTCACGCAGAACGCCACCCCCTCACCCACATAGCCAGTCGCAACGGCGGCGTCATACGTCGCCTGGCTGGCGCTGTAGCGATGATTCGAGGTCTTGCCGCCGGCCGCCGTGCGGAATCCCCGGTAAATGGGCGTCGTCCCGCCCGGGCATACGCCGCTGGTGGGTTGCTGCGTGGCGAAGTCGTAGTCTTCCCACGAGAAACCGGGAATGTTCTGGCCGCGGATGGACTCGCAATCCACACCCTGCCGACCGTAAAAATGCGAACTGGTAAACGGACTGGTGTTGGCGATGTAGAAACGGCAGATGCGCGTCTGTGCAGCCGTCGCCGCCGCAGTAGCGGTCGCCTGGAAAGTCATGCCGGTCCGCTGGAAGTCGGCTACGCCATCAAGCGCCGACTGCTCGGGGGTACGCCCGGTCATGAAATACGCGTCCAGCGTCTTGTTGTAGTACTCAACGACGGTCACCGTCTGTGCCGACGCCGCCGTGGCAAAAGCCACCCCCAGCAGCGCAACCGCGCGCGCTGCATTCAATCGCAACCCCCTCACAACCACCACTCCCTTCGTTTGCAAAAAAACTGGCCGGACGATCCGGCCAGACATCAACTTCATCTTAACAAACGAAAACGGAGAACAAATGACGCCAGTCAACTTTCTGCGGTCACCGCTGACTCACTGTCGTTTGAGCGCTGCAAACGCGGCCGCCATTGCGCCATCCGGAGCCCGCGGCGCACCACGATGAGGCGCGCCCTGCCACGCGCGATCACGTGAACCAGCCCCGTGACGCTGTGGCTCGTGATCGCCTCGCGGGCGCACCTCGGCGTCGAGCTTCATGGTCAACGCGATGCGCTTGCGTGCCACATCGACCTCGACCACTTTCACCTTGACGATCTGCCCGGCCTTGACCACGTCTTTCGGGTCTTTCACAAACTTGTTGGCAAGCTGCGAGACGTGCACGAGACCGTCCTGATGAGCACCGACATCGACGAAGGCGCCGAACGCGGCGACATTGGTCACCGTGCCTTCGAGGATCATGCCCTCGACCAGATCCTTGATGTCATTCACACCTTCGTTGAAGCGCGCCACCTTGAACTCCGGGCGCGGATCACGACCCGGCTTTTCCAGCTCGGCAAGCACATCGCGCACCGTGATCTCGCCCACGCCGTCAGCCGCAAAGGCATTGGCGGGCACGGCTTTCAACGCGGCGCTGTTGCCGAGCAGTTCAGCGAGAGGCTTCTTCGCACGCTCAATGATCTTCTGCACCAGCGCATAGCTTTCCGGGTGCACCGCACTGGCATCGAGCGGATTGGCACCGCCCTGAATGCGCAGAAAACCCGCGCATTGCTCAAAGGTCTTCGGCCCGATGCCCGATACCTTGCGGATCGCCTCGCGATCACCGAAAGCGCCATGCTGCTCGCGATGCGCGACGATGTTGCGTGCGTTGGAAGCGCTGAGCCCGGCCACGCGAGTCAGCAGCGGCGCCGAGGCGAGATTGACGTCAACGCCCACCGAGTTCACGCAGTCCTCGACTACCGCATCGAGCTTCTTCGCCAGCAGCGACTGGTTCACGTCGTGCTGATACTGACCCACACCGATGGACTTCGGATCGATCTTCACCAGCTCGGCGAGCGGGTCCTGCAAACGCCGTGCGATGCTCACCGCGCCACGCAGGCTGACGTCCAGATCGGGCAACTCCTGCGATGCGTATTCGCTCGCGGAGTACACCGATGCGCCCGCTTCGCTGACGACCACCTTGGTCACCCCCGCTCCCAACTGCTTGATCAGATCCGCTGCCAGCTGATCCGTTTCACGACTTGCCGTGCCGTTGCCGATTGCAATCAGCTGCACACCATGTGCCTCACACAGCTTGCGCAGCGTGTGCAGCGAACCATCCCAGTCCTTGCGCGGCTCGTGCGGATAGACCGTGTTGGTCGCCACCACTTTGCCGGTGGCATCCACCACCGCCACCTTCACGCCGGTGCGAATGCCGGGGTCGAGCCCCATCACCACCTTGTTGCCGGCCGGCGCCGCGAGCAGCAGATCGCGCACGTTATCGCCGAACACCTTGATCGCCACCTCCTCCGCGCCCTCGCGCAGGCGCGCGAACAGGTCACGCTCCAGCGCCGGTGCCAGCTTCACCTTCCAGGTCCAGCTCACCACCCGCTTCAGCCAGTCATCCGCTGCACGCGCCTGATGCGACCATTGCACCTGGCTCGCCACCATGCCCTCGCACACGGTCAGCGAGCCGGGCGCCGGCGCAATCTCCGGCACGGGCTGCACCAGCTTCACCGTCAGCACCTCAGCCAGCCAGCCTCGGAACACCGCCAGCGCGCGATGCGAAGGCACCTTGCCAATCGGTTCAGCGTAGTCGAAGTAGTCGCGGAACTTGTCGCCGTCCTTCTCCTTGCCTTCCGCCACCTTGCTCTCGAACAGGCCATTCGTCCACAGCCATTCGCGCAACTTGCCGACCAGAACCGCATCTTCAGCCCATTGCTCCGACAGGATGTCACGCGCGCCATCGAGGCAGGCCTGCGCGTCGGCAAAGGCGACCGCCGCACCATCGGCGGATGGCACCGTGTTGATGAACTTCGCGGCCTCGACAAGCGGTGTCAGCGTCGGGTCGGCGTAGAGCGCATCAGCCAGCGGCTGCAAGCCAGCCTCCCGCGCAATCTGCGCCTTGGTGCGTCGCTTCACCTTGTACGGCAAATACAAGTCTTCAATCTCTTGCTTGGTCACACAGCGATCCAGCGCGACCGCCAACTCGTCGGTCAGCTTGCCCTGCTCTTTGATCGTCGCCAACACCACGTCGCGCCGTTCATCCAGCTCGCGCAGATAACTCAAACGCTCTTCCAGAAAGCGCAACTGGACATCATCGAGTCCATCGGTCACTTCTTTGCGATAGCGCGCAATGAACGGCACCGTCGCGCCACCATCGAGCAGCGCAACCGCCGCTTCAGCTTGTTTCGGGGCAATGACAACGTCTCGTGCGAGACGCACGATCAAGGATTCAGGCATCGGAAATTCAGTCGATCAAATTGACAAAGCCGCGCAGTGTATCTGCGCGGCGAAACGATCCATCGACGTAGCGGGTGCGAACAAATTGATCGATGGATTGCGGACATAAACAGCTATTTCGCTCAAACGACCGACCTGTGGTCGTTTGAGCGAAATTTATCGCAATGTCGAGATAGTGATAAGTCTGCCCGTAACCACTGCCCGGCTGTCGTTTACACGGAAAAACCGTTGCCATAAGACTCCGAGCCCACAACGAGACGCTTCGTTAACGCACCCATCGCGCCGTCGGAGCCTGTCGGACTTTGGCTCGTCGGCTGCAAATCGACCGCAGCGGTCCCATTCACCGCCTTTTGGGCCCATAACCCCGCTGTGGGCGCTTTGAAGTCGGCAAAAAACTGTCCGCGTTGGGGCCGATTTTCGCTTTCGACGCCCAAAGCCCGACAGGCTCCTAGAATCAACCCACCGTGATCGCAGTCCCAGAACAAGCGCCGCGCAATCTGCGTCTGTGCAACAGGACACAGTCGCGTTCGCGTCAAGAACTCAATTGGGGGAATTCTCATGGCTCATCTGTTCAGTCGAATGCTTGCGGCGCTGGCGCTCTGCGCCTCGTTAACCACCCACGCTGCGCCGGGCGATCTTGACACCACATTCGGTTCCGGCACCGGCAAAGTCATAACCGCCATCGGCGCGGGCGAGGCCACCGCCAACGCCATCGCGGTGCAACCCGACGGCAAAGTCCTGGTCGCGGGGAGCTGCTCCAATGGAAACGATGTCGACCTGTGCATCGCGCGCTACAACGCCAATGGCGTGCTCGACGCCACCTTCGGCAACGGCGGCAAGGTCCTCACCTTCGTCAGCGACTACGGCGACAACGCTTACGCCATCGCGGTGCAACCCGACGGCAAAATCGTGGTGGCGGGCTCCTGCCTCATCATCATCACCAACTCGTGCCTTGCCCGCTACAGCGCCAATGGCGTGCTCGACGCCACGTTCGGCACTGACGGTATCGCCGCGCCCTTCATCACCATCAACGGTAACGTCGCCAATGCCCTCGCCATTCAGCCTGACGGCAAGCTCGTGATCGTGGCGCAGTGCTATCACGGCGGCACTGGCCTCGACTTCTGCCTCGCCCGCTTCAACACCAATGGCGAGCTAGACCCCACATTTGGCAGCGCAGGCCTCGTGTTCACCGACCTCAGCATCTACGATGACATCCCGCGCGCACTCGTGCTGCAACCCGACGGCAAAATCGTGGTCGCCGGTTCTTGTTCCGACACCTTCTGCCTCGCGCGTTACAACGCAAATGGCGTGCTCGACGCAACCTTTGGCAGCAGCGGCACCGTCATCGTCTTCAGCGGCGGTACAAACATCGGTCGCGCCCTCGCCCTGCTGCACGATGGCAGGATCGTCATAGCGGGGGAGTGCTTTTTCGGCGGATGGGACTTCTGCCTCTCCCGCTTCAGCGCCAACGGCGCGCTCGACACGAGCTTCGGCAGCAGCGGCAGAGTCGTCACCCCCATCGGCAGCAACAACGACTACGCCAGAGCCCTCGCACTGCAACCCGATGGCAAGTTGGTCGTGGTGGGATTTTGCTCGAACGGCACCAAAAACGACGTCTGCCTCGCCCGCTACAACCCCATCGGCTCGCTCGACACGAGCTTTAACAACACGGGTAAATTGATCTCACCCATCAGCGCTAGCGGTAGCGTCGCCACCGCCGTCGCGTTGCAACCCGACGGCAAGATCGTCGTGGCAGGGTATTGCTCCAACGGCAGCAACAACGATTTCTGCCTCGCGCGCTACGAAGGCGGTCCGTTTGATGCGCGCAATTGTTCGATGGATATTGATGGCGACAACCGAGTGTTGGCGACAACGGACATGCTGATCGGCGCCCGCGTCGCGCTAGGCCTGACCGGCAACGCCGTCATCGACGGCATTACCTTCGCCAGCCACGCTAAACGCACCAGCTGGCCCGCGATCCGCGATTACCTCGTCACCCAGTGCGGCATGTCGCTGGCACCTTGAGGCAACTGTCGCGATTGGAAGGACAGGATGACCCCGAGCACCCATCGCGCCGCTCGTCGTGCTCGAGCAGGTGAATCAGACGCACATGCAGAAAGCACAACTGCGCGTCATCAAGGCCATTGGTGACCTCCTTGCGATAGCGCGCGATGAAGGGAACGGTGGCGCCACCGTCAAGCAACTCAACGGCCGCTTCGGCCTGTTTAGGGGCAATGGCAACGTCTCGTGCAAGCCGCACGATCAGGGATTCGGGCATCGGGAAATCAGTCAGTTACTTCGGGCGGCGCGCATGCGAGAATCGAATGAGACCTTGACATGCAGGATTGATTTCACATGCTTCGCCACCCGATTGGTATTGCAATCATCTTGGCATTAGCCCTCACCGCGCACACGCAAGCAGCGCCGGGCAATCTGGACAGCCAAACTTTCGGCACTGGAACAGGTGTCGTATTCAACGCAGACGTGTTTGCTTTGGGCGGTATTGCGCTGCAACCTGACGGTAAAACCGTTCTCGCCGGCACCTACTGGAACGGTACAAACAATGACTTTTATGTTGCGCGCTATTTGCCGGACGGCACCCTCGATACGAGCTTCGGCAACTCCGGAAAAGTCAGTACGGCAATCGGCCCACGCAACGACTATGCGCGCGGCGTGGTTCTGCAACCTGACGGCAGGATCATCGTAGCAGGGACCTGCGCAACAGATACCGATACCGACAAATTCTGCGTCGCGCGCTATCTGGCGGATGGTGCTACTGACACGACCTTCAATACTACCGGCAAAATCATCACCGCTATCGGTTCGGGTAGCGATATGGCTGCTACCGTGTCTCTCCAGCCCGATGGCAAGATTGTCGTCGCAGGTTATTGCGCGCCGGCCGGCGGCTATAGCTACAGTTTCTGCCTTGCGCGTTACTTGCCTAACGGTTCGATCGACCCCAGTTTCAACAACAGTGGCAAAGTGATCACGGCGTGCGGAACAGGTATCAGCCAGGCTTACTCACTCTCCCTGCTTCCAGACGGCAAAATTATTCTCGCGGGGAAAAGCTCGGACGGCGTTACCAACAAAGGCTGCGTTGTCCGTTACCTGCGTGACGGCGCGGTCGATCCCAGTTTCAACACCGTCGGCATCGTCAGTATTGGCATAGGACCACGTGATTTCAGCGCCGTCGCTATCGTGGCGCAATTCGACGGCAAGATTGTCGTAGCGGGCACTTGCCAAAAGGACAACACTAGCTACTTCTGCCTCGCGCGCTATCTCGCTAACGGTGAACTTGATACGACTTTTAACGGAACAGGCACACTTATAACCACATTAGGCTCAAACGGGGCTTATGACATTGGCCGAGCCGCTGCACTAGCCCTACAACCTGACGGCAAGATTTTGGTAGCCGGAAGCTGCTACCAAGGTAACTCCACTTATTTTTGCCTCGCACGTTACTTGTCAAACGGCACACTCGATTCCACGTTCGGGACCGGTGGCACCACCATTTCCTTGGTGGGAACCACTTCATTCGCTCTTAATGTAGCTTTGCAACCCGACGGCAAGATTATCGTTGGCGGCTCCTGTACGCTGAGCCTTGGCAAGAATGGCACCTGCCTCGCACGCTATCAAGGCGGCCCCAACCCTCCCAAAACCCTGACCGAGTACGTCTATGCGCCCCTCAACTATTACTTCCTCACCTCACGTGACGCCGACAAAGCCTCACTTGATGCGGCGCCCGGCTGGGCGCGTACTGGTCAATCGTTCTCGTCCCTGACATTTGCGGAGTCGGGCACACAAGGTATCAGCCGCTTCTACTTCGATCAGATCGCAAAGAACCAGACGCGCGGCAGCCATTTCTATACGCTGGTCAATAGTGAAAAGTCCACACTCAATACGCTGAACCCTACAAATCAAGCTCTGCCGCGACTCCCTCTCAACGAGGGTGTTGATTCCTATGCGTTTTCACCGGTAGTCGAAGGTGTCGGTGGCAGTTGCGCCGCAGGACAAACACCTGTGTACCGAATATTTCGCGGGCAAACACGCTTCCCGGATGATCCGAATCATCGATTCACCACAAGCTTGGCGCTCTACAACCAATTGGTCGCCGAAGGGTGGGACGGCGAAGGCGTAAAGATGTGTGCGCCGAATTGATGGCGGGCACTCAAGCTCCAGCCGCCGCATTCGCCGCAGTCTTGCCGGCACCCGCCTCATTCACCACCCGCACCACCCGCTGCGGGAACGGTACGCTGATGCCCTCGGCCTGGAAGGCTTTCCAGATGGCAAGGTTGATTTCGGAGCGCACGTTGTTGATGCCGTTCTCGGGGTCAGCGATCCAGTAGCCCAGCGTCAGCTCCAGCCCGTCGGAGGCGAAGTCGGTCAGCATCGCATTCGGCGCAGGGTCTTTCAGCACGCGCGGTTGCGTCTGCGCTGCGGCAACCATCAGCGCGCGCGCTTTGTCGACGTCACTTGAATAATCAATCTGCAGCTTGGTGTTGAAGGCGACGCGCTTGCTCTCCAGCGAGAGGTTTTCCACGCGATTGACCATGAACATTTCGTTCGGCACCACCGACTCTCGCCCGTTGGCCGCGCGCACCACCGAGTAGCGGGCGTGGATGTTGGTGATCTGGCCCTCAAAGCTGTCGATCTTCACACTGTCGCCGACCCGAAAGCTGCGCTCCAGCAGCATGGCAAATCCGCCCACGTAATTCGCCGCGATCTTCTGCAAACCCAAGCCCAGCCCGACGCCGAGCGCGCCACCGAACACCGACAGCACGGTGAGGTCAATGCCCACCGCCGTCAATGCAATCAGCAGCGCGAGCACGAACAGCCCCGCGCGCAACAGCCGCGACAGCACCAGGCGCACGCTCATGTCAATCTGCGTGGCCATCAGCCGCGTCTCGAGCGCGGCGGACAGCCACAGCGCACCGAGCAGCGTCACCGCCACCAGGCCGAGCCCCTGCAGCATGGTCAGCGCCGACACCTGCGTCTTGCCAATCGGCAGCCGCAATGCTTCGAGCTCGGTCTCAATCGTTGGCAGCACGCCCGCCATGTGCGTCACCACGCCCAGCCAGACCAGCACGCTGACGCTGTTGATCACCGCCCGCACCGGCGACGAATTCGGGAACAGTCCGCGCAGCACGCGCGCTACGGCGCGCACCACGGTGAGCGACGCAAACACTGGCACCGCCAGCTTGGGCAACATGCCGCTCGCGGCGCCGTAGGCCGTCAACCGGAACACCACCAGCAACGCACAGGTCACCAGCGGAAAGGTCAGCCCGTACCAGAGCGCGTGTTTCCAGGCGCCGATGCCTGGTTTGCGCGCCTGAGGGTCGCGCTCGCGGCGGCGGCTGGCCCACACCCCGGCAAGCACGCCCATCACCATCGCCACCAGCACCACCGCGATGTGCTCGATGTCGGCGCGATCAATGTCCTCAAACTCGGTGAGCAGTTGCTGAAAAGGTGATGTCATTGGTCAATTATGGCGCCGCGCCGACGCTGCCCTCCCATAGCTCCGAAAACGCCCGACCATCAGACATGCTGCAATTCACTATGCTCCCGTCCGCCGCAGCCCGCTTGGCGGACTTGGAATGTCGCGCCCGTCGAATTGCGCTCGCACTGCCCGCGATGGCGGCGTTCTGCGCAGGCATCCTGCACGCCACGCCAGGACGACCCGGAACGCTTGATCCCTCGTTTGCTGCCAGCAGCCCCTTGGGTTTCGGCAAGGTGATGACCGCCGTCGGCGCTGGCGCCAACTGGGGCCGCGCTGTGGCACTGCAATCCGACGGCAAAGCGATCATGGCCGGTGCGTGCCAGGACGCTGGCGGAATTTTTCAGTTTTGCGTGGCCCGCTACCGCGCTGACGGCGTGCTCGATACGTCGTGGAACAGCACCGGTACGGTGTTGACCAGCATTGGCAGCAGTCACTACGTCGCTACTGCCGTCGTCGTGCAACCGGATGGAAAAGTGATCGTCACCGGCAAGTGCAACGATGGCACCGGCAACGTCCTATGCGTCGCACGCTACACCGCGAGCGGCACGCTCGACAACACGTGGAACGGCACCGGCTATGGCCTCGCGCCACTGCGCGGCGAGGTTGCCGCCGCTGCGATTCAGGCCGATGGAAAGATCATCGTCGCGGTCGCATGCTTGGTCAGCGACGCCACGCACACCGACTTTGACCTTTGCGCCACACGCTTTACAAGCAGCGGCGTGGTTAATACGACGTGGAACAACACCGGTTCAGTCACCCTCAATGGCAGCGACTGGGACGATCATGGTCAAGCGGTTGTGGTGCAGCCCGACGGCAAAGTGATCCTCGCCGGTTACTGTAACAGGTTGCCACGCCCAAACTGGAGATCGCTAACGTCGCCTACGCCGCGGCGTTGCAAGGCGACGGCAAATTGCTCATGGCCGGATACTGCGAACTCAATGGACCGTCCGGCAGCAGCACGCAGTTTTGCTCGGCGCGTTACAACGCCGATGGCTCCATCGACACGTCATGGAGTAGCACCGGCCTGCTCGTCACACCCATGACGTCGCTTGCGCGAGCGATCGACGAGTTCGACGCCATCGTCGTGCAACCTGGTGGCAAGGTCACGCTGGTGGGCACCTGTTACACCGGCAGCACCGACGCGCGCGACTTCTGCAGCGTCCGTCTGTTGGTCAACGGCAAGCTCGACACCTCATGGAACGGCACCGGGAAGGTGTTCACGCCGATGTCCAACGTCGTCGGTTAACTGCGGCAGGATTTCGGCTGGTCGGCCGCGCTGCAACCCGACGGCAAACTGCTGGTCGGCGGCTATTGCTGGGGCGGCAGCGCCGATCAATTCTGCCTCGCACGCTATGAAGGCGGACCGCACAGCTTCACGCAGTGCTCGCTTGACCTCGACGGCGACGGCGGCGTGCTGGCCACTACCGACACACTCATTAGCAGCCGCGTCTCGCTTGGCATGCGGGGTGACGCAGTAGTCAATGGCATCACCTTTCCCACCAACGCAACGCGCAACACTTGGCCTCTGATTCAAGACTTTCTGGTCACACAGTGCGGCATGTCGATTGCGCCGTAGCGCTGTACCAACCGATGCGGTAGCCGCTGCGTCAAAACTACAATCCGCCGATGCTCCAATTCACCGACATCCAGGCCGCTGCCCTTCGTCTTGAGGGGGTCGCTCATCGCACCCCCATCCTCACCAGCCAGACGCTCAACGCGATGCTCGGTTGCGAGGTTTTCATGAAGGCAGAAAACTTCCAGCGCATGGGGGCGTTCAAGTTCCGCGGTGGTTACAACGCCATCAACGCACTGACTGATGCCGAACGTGCCCGCGGCGTGTTTGCGTTTTCCTCGGGCAACCACGCACAGGCCGTGGCGCTGGCTGCACGTCTGCATGGCTGCAAAGCGACCATCCTGATGCCGGCCGATGCGCCGCAGATGAAACTCGACGCCACCCGTGGCTACGGCGCGGAGGTCATCACCTACGACCGCTATCGCCAGGATCGCTCGGCGCTGGCCAGGCAATTAAGCGAGGAGCGCAACGCCGTGCTCATTCCGCCTTACGACTATCTGCCGGTGATGGCCGGCCAGGGCACTTGTGGGCTCGAAATCGCCGAAGAGATTGCCGATCTTGACGCCCTGATCGTCTGCACCGGTGGCGGCGGATTTCTGTCTGGCTGCACTGTGGCGGCCAAGGCGGTACAGCCCACCATCAAGGTCTTTGGTGCCGAGCCGGAGGCGGGCAACGACGTCCAGCAGTCGTTGCGCAGCGGTCAGATTGTCAGCATTGACGTGCCGAAAACCATTTGCGACGGTCAGCAGACGCAAGCGGTAGGCACGCATCCGTGGGAAGTCATCCGCACCATGGTCAGCGATATCCTGACCGCCGCTGACGCTACCGTGATTGATGCCATGCGCTTCGCCTTTGAGCGGATGAAGCTGGTGCTCGAACCCTCCGGCGCGTGTGCGCTTGCAGCCCTGATGGAAAACCGGGCTACCGTTGCTGGCCAGCGCGTCGCGGTCACCCTCTCGGGCGGCAACATCGATTTCGGACGCTTTTCGGCTTTGCTGCAAACGCGAGCCTGACGCCCGCGCGCGGCACTGGGATTGGTCCGGCGCTTGCCTAGAATCCGGTCATGAGAAACCACCCCACTCTCCGCCTGATCGGTGCCCCAACCGACATTGGTGCCGGTACCCGCGGCGCCTCCATGGGCCCCGAGGCGCTGCGCGCTGCCAACCTTGTCGAAGCACTCACCGCGCGCGGTCTCGATGTCGTTGACGGCGGCAATCTTGGCGGACCGCCCAACCCCTGGCTGCCACCGCATGAAGGGTATCGCCACCTGCCCGAAGTGCTGGCATGGAACGTCGCCGTACGTGACGCCATGACGCATGCCCTGCGAGCCGGCGAATTCCCGATGCTGCTCGGTGGCGATCACTGTCTCGCCATTGGCTCCATCGCTGCTGTCGCCGGCCACTGCCGCCGCACCGGCAAACGGCTGCGGGTGTTGTGGCTTGACGCCCATGCCGACTTCAACACCAGCGCCATCACGCCATCCGGCAACATTCATGGCATGCCGGTGGCGACCCTGTTTGGCTACGGTGCAGGCGCGCTGGTCAATCTGGCCGATCCGGCACCCGCGTTGAGTCGTGACGAACTGGTGCAGATCGGCATCCGTAGCGTCGATGAAGACGAAAAACGCTTCGTGCACGAGCAGGGCCTGGAAGTGTTCGACATGCGCTCGATCGACGAAATGGGCATGCGCACCGTCATGCAGCAGGCACTGCATGGCGTCGACGACGACACCCACATCCACGTCAGCTTCGACGTCGATTTCCTCGACGCGGAACTGGCACCTGGCGTCGGCACCGCCGTGCCAGGCGGTCCCACCTATCGTGAAGCGCACCTCTGTATGGAGATGATCGCCGACACCGGGCGACTGGCCTCGCTGGACATCATGGAACTGAATCCGGCGCTCGACGTGCGCAACCGCACCGCCAAGCTCACCGTTGACCTCATTGAAAGCCTGTTCGGCAAGTCCACATTGATGCGCGCTGCGTAGCCGCACCGCAGACTGGCAAACAGCACACAGCATCGGATCATTCCGGGCTGTGCGCAAATTGCCACCATTGCGGTAGAAGTCAATGCTGCGATCATATTTTTTGTGTCGCAGCGGCCGGTTAGCCACTACACTGCCCTGCTTTAAGGCAGCACATCAGGACGCGCCCGCCGCGATCCGGGGTTGCCTTCGCGGCATGAGGGGCCGCAGCTCACCAACACGCCAACAGGCAGAACTACGACGTGCAGAGCAATTCGCCAAGCCGCTACGACAACGAGGGCTATTCCGCGCTGGACATTCCCACCAGCGCTGCGGTCGCCTACCTGCGCGAACGGGCGGCCACTACGGCGGCACGCAACACCGCACGCGACCAGGCGCTGACCGAGGCGCGGCGACTGCTGCTGGTGACCGACGCCACCTGCGACCTGCCCAGTGCATGGCTGCGCGATCACAACGTCGCGGTGATTCCGGTGGATATCCGCCAGAACGACCAGACCACCCGCGACTTCCGCGATGAAGTGCAGTGCAGCGAGTTCGCGCTGCAGCTGAGCACGAGCAATAACCGCGACGTCCTGTCCAGCGAACCGTTGCAGCCAGTGCAGATCCGTGACCATGTGCAGGCGTGGATGAACAACGATATCGACAACGTGATGCAGGTGACGTTCGCTGCCAGCCGCAGCAAACACTACCTGAGCTCGCTGGCCGCCACCCAGTCGCTGGTACTGATTCACAACAAGGTGCGCCGCTCGATGGGGAATCGGGCGCCGCTGCGGGCGTGGGTACTCGATTCGCAGACCGGCCTCACTGGCGAGGCGTTGCTGCTGGCGCACGCGGTGTACCTGCGTGATCGTGGCACCGAGGCTGCGGCCATTGCCGAAGCGGTGAAGCAGTTGCGCGGCAACGTGCACACATTGCTGGTGCCGGGTGACCTGCGCTACCTGTATCAGGCCCTGCAATTGAAGGGGGATCGCGACCTGCCGCGCTGGAAGCTGCTGCTCGGGCGCTGGCTCGATATCCGCCCGCTGCTTTATGCCGGTCGCAATGACGTGCACTCCGTGGCCCGCGTCCGTGGTGCGCCAGCGGCGATCGCCCTCGCGCTGGCGCGCGTTACCCGGCACGTCGAGCTTGGCCTCAGCACACCGACCGTCTGTGTCAGCTACGCCGGTGATCTGGAAGCACTGTTCACGCAGCCCGCCTTCACCACGCTGCGTGATGAATGTCGGCGTCGCCGGGTAGAGCTGATCAGCACCACCATGAGCATGACCGGCTGCGTCAAGCTCGGGCCAGCCGCGCTGTCGATTTCATTTGCCAGCGAACGGTTTCTCCCGGCCTGAGCCAATTGAGTCGGCATTTCTCGCGCGAGAAATGCGTTGACATCTGCAGTATCGTGTCCTCGGGAGCAACCGGCTTGACCAGCGCCCCCGAGTCGGGTGACTAACCGCCGCCGTTCTTCTTGCTCTGAAGCACCGGCATCAGCGCCTCCACCGCACCCGGTGGCAGCTTTTCCACGTCGTGGCGACAGTCGCGCTTGGGGACATTGCTCCCGGTCACAACACAGCGCTCCTCTTTCACACGGGCGGTGGCCTCGGGTTGGGCTTGACCGTCGCTCGCGCAACCGGCCAACAACGACAAAGCGCCAGCAACGAGCGAAACACGGGTCAACAAAATGTGCATTACTTCTCCATACATCCAACGTTGAGAGTGATTTACGTGATCGTACGTGAATCGTGCAGCAGCAACTACCCATCGACTCACTCGCGAAGCCGCTTGCCCATTATCGACAGCATTGCGGCGCGATCACGAAATTGCATCTTACATCGTAAGCTGATCCTTTTCTAGCCGAACTTGAACGCAAATCAGTTGATTGCCAGGACAATAACTGTACATAATCACATGTAACGCATTCAAAACACTACGCAATTGACTCTGCCGCCGCATCACAAGGGTCGTGGCGCCACGCTCAACATGGCGGGGCGCTTCGAGTCGCGCGCAGCGGAGTGGTTCGACGACGGCTGGGGCCACGAAGCACACGACCGCGACCTGCTGGAGCGTGCCGGCCAGCGCCCGAAAACGGTGATCCACATCGAGCAGGCGCGCTCGATCATTTCGCACAACGATTCGCCCGACATCGGCTTCGAGCAGTCGATCAACCCCTATCGCGGCTGTGAGCACGGCTGCATCTATTGCTACGCGCGGCCTACGCATTCGTACCTGAACCTTTCACCCGGTCTCGATTTCGAGACGCAGATCTTCGCCAAGCGCAATGCGGTCGCGTTGCTGCGCAAGGAGCTCGGCAAGCGTGGCTACGTCCCTTCCGCCATCAACCTCGGTGCCAACACCGATCCCTACCAGCCGATCGAGCGCAGCGAACGCCTCACCCGCGGCGTGATCGAAGTGCTCGCCGAAACCCATCATCCACTCACCATCGTCACCAAAAACGCGCTGGTCTGCCGCGACATCGACCTGCTGGCACCAATGGCGGCGAAGAAGCTGGTCACCGTCTTCATCTCGATCTCGCAGCTCGACAACGACCTCAGCCGCATCCTCGAGCCGCGCGCCTCAGCGCCTGCCAACCGCCTGCGCGCGGTGCGCGAGCTGGCCAGCGCTGGCATCCCCACCGCTGTGCTGGTGGCACCGATCATTCCGTTCATCAACGACCAGTACGTCGAAGCGGTGCTTGATGCGTCACACGACGCTGGCGCCTTCGCCGCCAGCTACACCATCATCCGCCTGCCCTACGAGCTGAAAGCGCTGTGGAAGGACTGGCTGACGACGCACTTCCCGGACCGTGCCGAGCGCGTGATGGAGCGCATCCGCGACCTTCGCGGCGGGCGCGAAAACGTCAGTGAATTCGGCGCCCGCATGAAGGGCCAGGGCATCTGGGGCGATTTGATTCGCCAGCGCTTCCGCAAGGCCTGCACCCGGCTCGGCCTGGCGCATGCGTCGCAAAGCATCCCGACGCTGGACACGTCAATGTTCAATCCGCCCAGCAGCGATACGAGGCAAGGCCAGTTGTTCTAAGCCGCAAAGCCCGGTGCTGACCGCACTACGGCACCGCTGCCTGACGGCTATGGCACCACCGCGAGGAACAGGAACACCGCAAACATCACCAGATGCACAGTGCCCTGCAAAACCGTGGCGCGACCACTGCCCAGCGTCAGCACGCTGACGATCAGGGTCAACGCCAGCAGCACCATCTCCTTGCCCGGCAACCCCAGCACCAGCGGAAAGCCGAGCACCACCGACAACGCTGCCACCACCGGAATGGTCAGGCCAATGGTCGCCAGCGCCGACCCCAGCGCGAGGTTGAGGCTGGTCTGCATGCGGTTGGCGCGCGCCGCTCGCGCCGCCGCCAGCGTCTCCGGCAGCAGTACCAGCATCGCGATCGCCACACCCACCACGGCAGCCGGTGCCCCGATGGCACCAACGCCTGACTGGATCACCGGCGCCAGCAGCTTGGCCAGGCCGACCACCGCCACCAGGCACACCAGCAGCAGACCAAGGCTCAACGCCGTCTCGCCATTGCCCGGCGGCGCCGCATGCTCGTCACGGGCACCGGTCTCCACAGGCAGGAAGTAGTCACGATGACGCACCGTCTGCACAAACACGAAAGCCGCGTAAAGCACCAGCGACATCAGGCCGGCGAACGCGAGCTGTGATGCCGAGTAGGTCGGCCCCGGGGTCGTAGTGGTGAAGCCGGGCAACACCAGCACCAGCACCGACAGCGCCGCCAGCACCGACAGCGCCGGACTGGTGCCGTCCACGCGGAACGCCAGCACGTGGTGGCGCAGGCCACCCAGCAGCAGGCAGAGCCCGACCACGCCATTGCAAACGATCATCACGGCGGCATAGACCGTGTCGCGGGCAATCGCCGCCGCACCGGCCCCGCCCGACAGAATCATCGACACCACCAGCGCCGCCTCGATGACGGTCACCGCCAGTGCCAGGATCAGCGTGCCAAACGGCTCACCCACGCGATGCGCCACCACCTCGGCGTGATGCACAGCGGTCAGCACCGCGCCCACCAGCGACACGGACACCAGCAACACGCCAATCGTGCCAAGCGCTTGGCCCCAGGCAAACGCCAGCACCAGTGCCGCCGCGAACGGGATCCAGCCGTACCAGCGGCTCAAATAACGCAGGGCCGGACGGGTCAACTGAACCTCCAACTGGGGAATACCACCAACACAACCGATGTTACGCGATGGTCCCCGAGGCCCGGCGCTGGTTCTCCCGCCTCTCTGCCGGGCATGAGATCCGCTCGACCGCCGGGCTCGCAGACAGGCTGATCAGCGCCGCTACATTTGCGGCGCAAGACGAAGGAGACCAGGTAATGGAATTTATTTATTTCGTTTTACAACGGTAGACGGCGAACGGCGGCACCCACAATGGCTGCATGTATCAGTACACCGCATTCGACCAGAAGCTCGTTGACGAACGCGTCGCGCAGTTTCGCGATCAGACCGAGCGCCGCCTGTCGGGCGAGCTTTCGGAGGACGAATATCGTCCGCTGCGCCTGCAGAATGGTCTCTACGTGCAGAAGCACGCGCCGATGCTACGCGTGGCGATTCCGTACGGCCTGCTCGCCTCGCGCCACCTGCGCATGTTCGCGCACGTCGCCCGCAAGTACGACCGCGGTTACGCCCACTTCACCACGCGGCAGAACATCCAGTACAACTGGCCGGAACTTGGTCAGGTACCGGACATCCTCGCCGATCTGGCGACCGTGCAGATGCACGCCATTCAAACCAGCGGTAACTGCATCCGCAACACCACCACCGACCAGTTCGCCGGTATCGCGCCGGACGAAGTGGTAAACCCGCTGGTGTGGGCCGAGATCATCCGGCAGTGGAGCACCATCCATCCCGAGTTCGCTTTCCTGCCGCGCAAGTTCAAGATCGCCATCAGCGGCGCGACGACTGATCGTGCCGCGACGCTGGTGCACGACATCGGCCTCGTCGCGCTGAAGGACGCCGCCGGCAACATTGGCTTCCGTGTCGCCGTCGGCGGCGGTCTCGGACGTACGCCGATCGTTGGCACCGTGATCCGCGATTTCGTGCCATGGCAACACCTGATCACCTATCTCGAAGCGATCCTGCGCGTCTACAACCGCCTCGGTCGTCGCGACAACAAGTACAAGGCGCGCATCAAGATTCTGGTCAAGGAATCGACGCCTGCCCAGTTCACCGACTGGGTCGAAGCCGAATTCGAAGCCACCAACAACGGCCCGACGCTGCTGTCGCAGACCGAGGTTGACGCCATCGCTGACCGCTTTACCTGGCCCACCTACAAGGACTTGCCGCAGGACGACGCCGCCACCGTCACCTTCACTGCAGGTCACGATGACTTTGCGCGCTGGCAACGCCGCAACGTGCACGCGCATCGGGTGCCGGGCTACGCTGCGGTAACCGTCTCGCTCAAGCGCGTCGGCACGCCACCCGGCGACATCACCGCCGACGAACTGGATGCCGTCGCTGCACTCGCAGACAAATACACCCAGGGCGAACTGCGTGTCACGCACGAACAGAACCTCGTCTTACCCGACGTCGAGAAGAGTGAACTGCCGGCACTGTGGCGCGAGCTCAAGGCACTGGGCATGGCGGTGCCCAACATCGGCCTGATCGGCAACATCATCGCCTGCCCCGGTGGTGACTTCTGCGATCTCGCGAACGCCGTGTCGATCCCGGTCGCAGCTGCCATTCACGAGCGCTTCGAGTCACTCGACTACCAGTTCGACATCGGCGAACTGGATCTCAACATCTCGGGCTGCATCAACGCCTGCGGTCACCACCACGTCGGTCACATCGGCATTCTCGGCGTCGACAAGCACGACGAGGAGTGGTACCAGATCACCATTGGTGGCGCGCAGAGTATTGCCCAGGGCGGCGCACAAACGGCAAAGATCGGCAAGATCATCGGACCGTCATTCGCCCGGGCCGAAGTAGCCGATGTTGTCGAAACCCTCATCCAAACCTATCTTGGCCTGCGCGAGCGCGACGATGAACGTTTCGTCGACGTCGTCGCCCGTGTAGGTATCGACCCTTTCAAGGAGCGCGTATATGCCGAAGCTGATTAACCGTTACGGCGTGGTCGACAAAGCCGGCACCGACGGCTGGATCGAATACACCGGCGACGCCAGCGCCATCCCGGTCGGCGCCAAGGTGCTGTTGCCGCTCACCGAGTTCCGCGAGTTCGCCGGCACCTGGCAGAAACACGTGGGCGACAACGGCGCGCTCGGCGTCAAGCTCACCCCCACCGACGACCCGGCACTGATCGCTGGCGAGCTCGACAAGCTGGCACTGATCGCCATTGAGTTCCCGGCCTTCGCCGATGGTCGCGGCTACTCCACGGCCACACTGCTGCGCGAACGCTATCGCTACATCGGCGAGCTGCGCGCCGTGGGCGATGTGCTGCGCGACCAGATCTTTTTGATGTCACGCGCCGGCTTCACCACATTTGCGCTGCGCGACGACCAGAATGTCGAGAAGGCGCTCGCCGCGTTCAACGACTTCTCGGCCTACTACCAGCACGCCGCTGACCGTTTTGTGAACCCGGACGCCCTGCCGCTGGCCGCCTGAAGCGGGCAACTGCTCACCCGCCCCGCTGTGGTTCCTTCCCGGACGCAGCGGGGCTTTTCTTTGCGGCATTCAAGTCTGCGGTGAGCCGATAGTTCCGCAGCCTCAGTGCAGAGAGGCGGAATCAGGGAAACATCGCCAGCGCACTGGACTTCTGATCCCGCCGCATCGACGTTTGCGTTCCCATCACAACCCAATTTCACGGCAAATTTTCGCGAAATTGATCGACTTCACACTAAATCGGGCCCCGAGCCCACATTAATCAAGGCTTCCAGCAAAAAGCTGTTAACCAGCCGAGCGCTGTGACCACGCCGCCCGCAAGTGAACCAGCAGGCCATCACTCGCCGCCTCCACCAGATCCAGCACGTGCTCAAAGTCCTGCGCGTCGCCGTAGTAAGGGTCCGGCACCTCGCGCAGTCCGCGCGCCACGGCATCTGGCGAGAACTCCAGCATCCGGCGCACTTTTGCACGCTGCGCCGCGTCCGCGCGGGCAAGCACCGTGGAATAGTTCAGATCATCCATCACCACGATCAGATCGAAGCGCACGAAATCATCATCTCGCAAGTGCCTGGCCCGCAACGCGGAGAGGTCGTAGCCCCGCCTGCGTGCATACGCCTGCGAGCGCGCGTCGGGTGGCTCGCCGGGGTGGTAGTTGTGGGTACCGGCAGAGTCAATCCGCAAGTGCTCCAGCAGCCCCGCCTCGCACGCCTTGTACCTGAACACACCTTCGGCCGTCGGGCTGCGGCAGATATTGCCCATACAGACAAAGAGGACACCGAAGCTGTTCGCCATCTTCTCATTCTGGCGCCATTTGTGCCGGTGTTGTTGTGCTGGCGCCGATAAACAGCAACAACCACGTTTTCGGGTACCCGAAAGCCGCGCCGCGTCATAGCATAGTGGGCAGTGCCGGACCGCCAGCGCCAATCGCATACCTACAACATCACGGTGGTCTAAAGCTCAATGCCATCGAGGGAAACCATGATCCGTTCATCAACGAAGCTGCTGTTGCGTTCTCTGCACAGGACGGCCGCTCGCCGCAGCGCAATCATCGCGGGTGCGTTTTTTCTGACGCTGATCCCGTCCACCGTATCGGCTTACTACAACGTCACCATTGACGCCTGTGAGTCCGGCTTCAGCACCGGCGGCGCGTGGACGGGTGCCGGTACCGTGGGATCGCCACTGACGTGGGTACCCAATGCCACCGGTTCGAAGGTCTGCAACAATGACATCACGCAGTACGGCTTCACGGTAGGCGCCTATGTCACTGTGACCGCCGGCACGGCGGGCACTGGCGCCGAACCCGGCCGCATCACGGTCGCCGCACCCATTACCTGGACGCAAAGCGGCAAGACCCTGGTGCTGTTTGCGGGAGAAGACCTCGCCGTCAACGCCAACATCACCGTCAATGCACCAACGGGCATCTTGCGCTTCACACCGGGCACAGGCCGCGACTACATCCTCGGTCCGGGCGTCAAGGTCAACCCGGTCGCCGGACCGAACAATTTCTCTGTCGGTGGCAACGTCTTCACCGTGATCAACGCCCTGGGTGCCGACGGCAGCGTCACCGGCACCGACCTGCAGGGCATGTACGGGGTACCGAACTTCAAGTACGCTCTCGGCGCCGACGTTGACGCATCAGCAACGGCGTCGTGGGACGGCGGCCAGGGCTTCAAGCCGGTTGGCTACGACTCCGCATCCCCGACCGCGACGCGCTTCTCGGGCCAGTTTCACGGCCTCGGTCACAGCATTACCGGGCTCACCATCAATCGGCCCACGACAGACTATGTCGGCCTGATTGGCTACGCGGCAAACAACGGCGACATCCGTGACGTCACTTTTTCCGGTGGCAGCGTCACCGGCCACGGCGGCGTCGGCGCGGTGGCCGGATACCTGGGCAACGGCACGGTGAGCAACGTCACCGTATCGACCGCTGTCAACGGCACTGCTGCAGTGGGCGCGTTCCCGAACGGCACCGGCGGCGCGGTGGGCTGGGCGGACGCGCCGGTTAACAACAGCAGTGCCACCGGGGCTGTCACCGGCGCTGGCGACCAGGTTGGCGGGCTGGTGGGGTACTCGCGCAGCAGCGTCACCAATTCAATGGCCAGCGGCACCGTCACCGGCGTTGGCACCGTCGGCGGTTTGCTTGGCTTCGAAAACGGCAACGGCATCAGCGTCAGCAACTCCTCCGCCAGCGGCACCGTCATTTCAACCGGGGCCAACACCGGCGGCCTGATCGGCTTTAGCCGCAACACGATCAGCAACAGCTTTGCCACTGGCAGCGTGTCCGGCACCAGCACAGTCGGTGGCCTGATTGGCTATGCTCAAAGCGGCACCGTCACCAACTCGTACGCAACCGGACCGGTCAGCGCCATTGGCAGTGGGTTGGGCGGTCTGATGGGTGGCTTTGCGGGCTCCAGTATCAGCAACAGCTACGCTACTGGCAGCGTGACCATGACCTCAGCCAACGCCCTCAACATCGGTGGCTTTGCGGGTTCAATCAGCTCGGGAGCAACCGTCAGCGGATCGCGAGCCAGCGGCACGGTAACCGCGTCCGGTGCCAGCTCGTACGTCGGCGGCTTTGTTGGTTTTGCCGACGGCAACGTGACGAACTCCTACTCGACGTCTAACGTCAACGCACCCGCCGCCAACTATGTGGCCGGTTTTGTCGGCTACAGCCGCAACAACTCCATCAGCAAGTCGTTTGCCACCGGCAACGTGGCGGGCGCCGGCTACACCGGCGGCTTCGCCGGCTTCACCTCCGACGCCACCATTGCCGACGTGTACTCCACCGGCACCGTCAGCGGGACCTCGCCGGTGGGTGGTGTCTCCGCCTACCAGCGGCAAACTACCGGTACAGCCTCTCTGTCGCGCGCCTATGCCACCGGCGCCGTGACCGCCACCGGCGCCAACAAAGGCGGCGTCCTGGGCCAGCTCGCCAGCGGCACCAACAACAACACCTTCTGGAGCAGCGCGCTCTCCGGCTGACGCTAGGTGTCGGCACAGGCAGCGCTGCCGGTACCACCAACCTGAGCTCCGCGCAGATGAAGCAGCAGGCCAGCTTCACCACCTTTGACTTCACCGCGGGCACCGGCGTCTGGGGCATCTACGAGGGCAAAACCTCGCCGCTGCTGCGCCAGTTCCTGACGCCGCTCGCGATCAGCGCCGACAACGTCAGCAAGCCCTGGGATGGCATCGCCGTCACCAGTCTGACCAACGTCACCTACAACCCACCTTCCGCCAGCGGCTCACCGAATGTGCTGGGCTTGGGCCAACCGTACGGCAGCGCCGACACCACCAACGTGGGTACCTATAACCCGGCGCTGTATTCCAACCAGCTCGGCTACGACATCACAATGACCGGCGGCCAGCTTACGGTCACCGCGCCTGTCGCCTCTCTTGATGTGGATGGCAGCGGTGCTTCAACGCGCTATCAGGGCACCACCGATGGCGTGCTGATCATCCGACACCTGCTCGGCCTCAGCGGCACGGCACTGACCGGCGGCGCGTTAGGCGGCACCGCCACGCGCAATGACGCGATCATCAGGAGTTATCTGCTCAACATCGGCAGCGCACTCGACATCGACGCCAACGGCAGCTATGACGCGGCCACCGATGGCCTGCTGGTGATGCGCTATCTGCTCGGCTTCCGCGGCGCCGCGCTGATCGCCAATGCCGTGGGCACCTGCCCGCCATTGACCACCTGCCGCACCACCGCCGTGGATATCGAGGCCTATCTGGCCACGCTGGTGCCCTGACGGCGCACAAGCACCCGGAATGCCCGCCGTCGATGGCGGGCAACGAACCGCTGCAACGGTGGTGGCGCCTCAAGCAGCTACGCTTGCGCCATGACGTCGAGCAAAGCCCTCTCCTCCACCGCCTTCTTCACCCTGCTGCTGATTGCGCTGGTGATGGGCGCCAATCACGTGGCGGCGCGGCTAGCATTCAACAACGGCGTCGATGTGGCCACTGCCGTCGTCTTTCGCAGCGCGGTGTCTGCCACTGTGCTCGCCATCATCATCCGCCTGCAGGGCGTACCGTTTCGCTTTGATGCGCTGACTCCTCGCCAGCGCCACTTCGTGCCGTTGATCGGCTTGCTGATTGGTTTTCAGAGCCTGACGATCTATTCCTCGGTCGCGCGGCTGCCGGTGGCGCTGGCGCTGCTGGCGTTCAACACCTACCCGCTCTGCGCCGCGTTCTGGGACCGCGTGCTCTACGGCAAACGGCCAGACCGCTCGATGCTGCTGGCGATGCCGGTGATCCTGTTCGGCCTGGCACTCGCGCTGGACGTCGCGGGAGCAGCATCGGGCCTGGGCGCCGGTGCCCACTGGGCGAAGATCGGTGTCGGCGTTGCCTTTGCGCTGGCCGCCGCCATGCTGTTCGGTCTCGCAATGATCCTCACGCAGCACGAAATCACCGCGCTCGACGGTCGCGTGCGCTCCTGCACCACACTCGGCATGGCCGGCCTCGTCGCCATCGTCAGCGCCACTGTACAGGGAGGATTGCAGTTCCCCAGCGGCGCAACGCCAGAGCTGGGCTGGCTTGGCCTCGGGCTGCTCACGTTCCTCTACGGCTCCGGCTTCACACTGATGTTCACCGTGCTACCCAAACTCGGTGTCGCCGGCAACTCCGCGATCATGAACGTGGAACCAGTGTTTGCGTTGATCCTAGCCTGGCTATTCCTCGGCCAATCCATCGCGCCGATTCAGGTGGTCGGTGCGTTGATCGTGGTGGGCGCCGTGATCTGGTTGGGGCTCAAGCGTGGTAAGTCGTAGGGTGCGTTTTCAACGCGCCCAAATTGCTACGAACTAGAACGGATCGGTGCAACGCACGCCCAGCGGCTTCTTGATGCCGGGGCCATCCTCGGTATAGAGCTGCGTCACACCATGCTCCGCGCAGGTCGCGATGATGAGCGCATCCCAGTACTGCACTTGATGTGTCGTCGCCAACTCAAGCGCTACCGAGTGTGCCTCGCTTGATGACGCGATCGGCCGCATCACGGTTGACCAAGTCTGGACGACCTCACGCGCCATCTCGCGAGTCGCAATCCTTTTCCGCACTGTCGCACTAAAAAACTCGCCGTAAACCTGAGTGGCAATTGGCCAAGCTGCGACAAGCGCTTTCTTCAACAACGCGGCGGCGACAGCATGTTTCTTCGCATCACTCGGGTCAAATGCGTAAATCAATACGTTCGTATCGAGCGAATTCATTCATCGTACGCGTCGGAGCGCTCAAATTTTTTCCCGTACGGCCGGCTCGCCCTAAACGACAGAGCCTTTTTGATCAACGCTTCGCGTTCAGCCTTACTCATCACAGAACGCGGCTCCGCCCTCACCAATTTGAGCGACGGTTTGCCGCGCCGTGTAATGATGATTTCCTTGCCCGATTCAGCAAGGCTGGCAAAGTGGGCAAAGTTATGAACCGCATCGCGCGCGGTGGCGGTCACTGTTTCGGCGAGCGTTGAATCCACGAGTGATACCCATCCTCTGAATCAGGTTTTGTCAATGTATCACATGGTGTTATACAAACGGTGCGGCACTAGCGTGTAGTCCTCTTCGAAACAGGTTGTCTTAATGGCAGTTTCGTAGGGTGGGCAGTCTCTGCCCACCGTATCCGTTGTGTCGCGATAGATGTTGTTCTGCCGCCTTGTGGTGGGCACGGGGTGCCCACCCTACACGGCTGTTCCTGGGTCAGGCCATCGCGCCAATTCAGATGGTCGGTGCGTTGATCGTGGTGGGCACCGTGATCTGGCTGGGTCTCAAGCGCGGCAAATCATAGGTTTGATGACCTTGCGCTCTCCGCAAAACACCGTAAAATATGACCATAATTTTGGGTCATAAATCATGTCCGCCTATTCCCTTGCCCAAGCCAAAGCCCACCTCAGTGCGGTGATCGACGCCGCGCTCGCGGGCAAGCCAGCCGTCATCACGCGCCACGGCAAACCTGTGGCGAAGATCGTGCCCTATGACGAACCGGTTGCTGATCTCTCCATCTTCGACGCACATCGTGGCACGCTGCCGAAGGGCTTCAAATTCGATCGTGACGAGTTGAACAGTCGGCGCTGATGCCCGTCTTTCTCGACACCAACATCCTCGGCTACCTGCTCGATACCGGCAAGAAGGAGAAAGTCGCCCGCCGCCTCGCGAGCGCGCAACCGCACATCAGCGTGCAGGTGCTCAATGAGTTCATTGCCGTCTGCCGCAAGGCCGGCAAGGATCGCGAGACCGCCTACGCGCTGGCGGACGCCATCGCCAATGCAAGCATCGTTCACGACATCACAATCGGTACCTATCGGCTGGCGCAGGCACTCGCTACGCGCTACCAGCTTTCACATTGGGACAGCCTGATCGTCGCCGCGGCAACACTCGCGCAATGTGAAACGCTTTACAGCGAAGACCTGCAGCATGGGCAGGTGGTTGGAACGGTCAAGGTGGTCAATCCGTTCAAGTGACAGGTGAGTTGCGTAGGGTGGATACGCGAAGCGTCATCCACCGTTTCCGTCAAGCCACCGATGGCGGATGACCCTGGCGGGTATCCGCCCTACCTAGCTACCTAACTTGGCCCCCTTCATTGAAGGTCTTCCGCAAGCTTACGAAATCAACGTCCGAGACTATCTTGTTTTCGTACTCCACGTCCTCGACGACAAAGGGAACAACGCTTTCGACTTTGTGTTGATATCCAACGTGCAAACAATTCGGCAAGTAGACCTGCTTTATAAAGGGGTTGTCTTCCCAGTCACTTTTGACGTACGGCTCTCCCGGAGCCCACATGATCCATGGCAACGCACCTGTCGCTGAGAATTGATTGTTAATTACTTCATCAAAAATTTTGATGGCGTCGAGCGCATGTGCTCTGTCATTCTTCTCGGTCTCGAGGTTGAAATGTAGCGAACTATTGCGAAGCGATGCGAGCCTTCTAAGTGCCGCCTCAGCCTCTGCTGTCAACACTTTCCATTCCGCCAAAGCGTCAATCGCGACAGTCCAATTGTCAAAAGAACGCTTCTTGTATACGCGTTGATAGGATTTGGATTGCCTGTAATGCTCACGCAAACCCAACACGAGGTGATTTAGAACCCGCTCGCCTAGTGCACAGATCGCGGTCAGAGAGGCGTAGTAGCTACCGTAAACGAACGCGTCTCTCGCCTGCGAAAAGATCTTGTTATGGAACGCGACTATCGAAAACGGTTTAGGCCCTAGCTCCTTAAAGTTTTTCAACTTCTCGTCGAAGCGAGCCTCACCGTACTGCCTCATGAGACCGAGGATCGTTTTCTTTTGATTTTCGCGGTGAAGCTCTTTGACAGACTCCTCCCACTCGTCAGGGATGACATCAAGAGTCAGAGCTCTGGCATCGAAGTCAAAAGACACAATTCGATAGCGCTTCATCCCTGACAAGCCAATGCCTACACATCCAAATTCCGCACCCCCAGTGCATTTCCCTCAATGAACGCGCGTCGCGGTTCGACTTCTTCGCCCATGAGCGTGGTGAAGATTTCGTCGGCGGCGATGGCGTCTTCGATCTGCACTTTGAGCAGGCGGCGCACCTTCGGGTCCATTGTGGTTTCCCACAGTTGCTCGGCGTTCATCTCACCCAGGCCCTTGTAGCGCTGGATCGAGAGGTTGGCGCGGGCCTTGTCGAGCAGCCAGTCAAGCGCCTGCTTGAAGCCTGACATGCGCGCTTCTTCGCGATTGCCCTTGCTGTCGGTGCGGGCGACGACGGCACCCTCGCCAACCATCGATTGCAGCTCGGCAGCCTTCTGGATTTGCTTGTAGTCACCGCTCGCGAGGAAGTGCTGATCGAGCACCGTCTGGCTGGTGCGGTTGTTGTGTGTGCGCTTGAGCAGCAACACCCATTCCTCGTTCTTCTCGTCGTAGAACGGCTCCACCACCAGCTCGGCGTCATCGACCCGTGCGGCGAGCGCCTCTGCGCCCGCCCGTGCGGACACTTCATCAGTCAGTGACACCTGCGCGCCCAGCAGCAGTGCGTCCAGCGCACGGCGATCAATGGTGCGCGCATTGCGGTCGATCACCGCATCTGCCAGCAGGTATTGCCGCGCGAGGTCGGCGAGTGCTTTCTCCGACAGCATTTCGGCGTCGGCGGACGGCTTGAACTCGGCGCCCTTGAGCGAAATACGCAGCAGGAACTGCTTCAGCTCCAGCTCGTCCTTCAGGTACTGCTCTTCCTTGCCCACCTTCGCTTTGTAAAGCGGCGGCTGCGCGATGTAGATGTTGCCGCGCTCGACCAGATCGGTCATCTGGCGATAGAAGAAGGTGAGCAGCAGCGTGCGGATGTGCGCGCCGTCCACGTCAGCATCGGTCATGATGATGATGCGGTGGTAGCGCAGCTTGTCGGGGTTGTAATCGTCCTTGCCGAAGCCGGTGCCCATCGCGGTGATCAGCGTCACGATCTGTTCGCTGGAGATCACCTTGTCATAGCGCGCTTTCTCGACGTTCAGCACCTTGCCGCGCAGCGGCAGGATCGCCTGGAACTTGCGATCACGGCCCTGCTTGGCCGTACCGCCGGCGGAGTCGCCCTCCACCAGATACAGCTCGCTGAGCGCCGGGTCCTTTTCCTGACAGTCGGCGAGCTTGCCGGGCAGACCCATGCCATCCAGCACGCCCTTGCGCCGCGTCATCTCACGCGCCTTGCGGGCGGCTTCGCGGGCACGCGCGGCCTCGACAATCTTGCCGCAGATCACCTTGGCATCGTTCGGATATTCGAGCAGGAAGTCGGCAAGCTTGTCGGCGCAGATTTCTTCTACCACCGGGCGCACTTCGCTCGACACCAGCTTGTCCTTGGTCTGCGAGCTGAACTTCGGATCCGGCACCTTCACCGAAAGGATGCAGGTCAGGCCTTCACGCAGATCGTCGCCGGAGACTTCGACTTTCGCCTTCTTGTCCAGCTCGTTCGACGTGATGTATTTGGTGATGGTGCGCGTCATCGCGGCGCGCAAGCCGGTCAGGTGAGTACCGCCGTCACGTTGCGGGATGTTGTTGGTGAAACACTGCACATTCTCGCCGTAGCTGTCGTTCCACTGCATCGACGCTTCGACCGTGATGCCGTTCTTCTCGGCGCTGCAATAGAAGACGTTCTTGTGCAGAACGGTCTTCGCCTTGTTCATGTACTCGACGAAGCCCTTGATGCCGCCCGAGTGTGCGAAGTTTTCACTCTTGCCGGTGCGCTGGTCAATCAGCTCAATCTTGACGCCGTGATTGAGGAACGAGAGCTCGCGAATCCGCTTGGCCAGAATCTCAAAGTGATACTCAACCAGCTGGAAGGTTTCAACCGAGGCCAGGAAGTGCACTTCCGTGCCACGACGGTTGCGCGTCTCGCCCGTCACCTTGAGCGGCGCCACCGGCACGCCCTGACGGAACTCCATCTCATGCACTTTGCCTTCGCGCCAGATCTTGAGCTTGAGCCAATCCGACAGCGCGTTCACCACCGACACACCGACACCGTGCAAACCGCCAGACACCTTGTAGGAGTTCTGGTCGAACTTGCCGCCTGCGTGCAGCTCGGTCATCACGATCTCGGCCGCCGAGCGCTTCATCTCGTCGTCCTGCTTGATCGCAGTCGGAATGCCGCGACCGTTGTCGGTGACAGATACCGAGTTATCGGCGTGAATGATCACCTTGATGTCATCGCAGTAGCCACCCAACGCTTCGTCAATGGCGTTGTCGAGCACCTCGAACACCATGTGATGCAGGCCGGTGCCATCACCGGTGTCACCGATGTACATGCCGGGGCGCTTGCGGACGGCCTCCAGACCTTTCAGGATGCGGATCGAATCTTCGTTGTATTCAGCGGGCTTTTTATCGGTATCGGACATGAAACTTTTTCTGCTTTTGGTTTTCGTTTTCAGTAGGAGCGGCGCCGCCGCGACCTTCAACGAGGAATGAAGACATAGAGTCGCGGCAAAGCCGCTCCTGCAAACCCGCCATCGTCAGATGCGCATCGGCATCACCACGTATTTGAAGTCGGTACGACCGGGCACCGTAAACAGCGCGCTGGCCGAGGAATCCTGCAGCGCAATGGTGATTTCGTTTGACGACAGCGTCGCCAGCGCATCGAGCAGGTAGTTGATGTTGAAACCAATATCGACCGCAGCGCCCTCGTAGGCAACCTCGATCTCTTCCTCAGCTTCTTCCTGTTCGTTGTTGGTACAGGCGATCTTCAGCGCACCCGGATGCAAGCCGATGCGCACGCCACGGAAGCGCTCGTTCGACAGGATCGCCGCGCGCTGCAGCGTGTGCAGCAGCAGCAGACGATCCAGCGTGATGATCTTGCTGTGTGCGGTCGGAATCACGCGGTTGTAGTCGGGGAACTTGCCATCGATCACCTTGCTGGTGAGCTCGATGTTGCCGAAGCTGAAACGCACCTGATTGGCGAGGATGTCAATGGTGATGGGATCGTCGGTTTCGCCCAGCAGCTTGGAGAGCTCGATCACCGTCTTGCGCGGCACGATGATTTCCTGGCGGTTGAAGTTGCCTTCCACCGGCATCGTGGCATAGCTCAGGCGATGACCGTCGGTGGCCACGCAGACCAGCTGGTCCTTGTCGAGCACGAACAGCATGCCGTTAAGGTAGAAGCGGATGTCCTGTTGCGCCATGGCGAACTCAACCAGCCTGAGCGTCGCTTTGAGCAGCTTCTGCGGCAGCTTGAAGCTCTGCAACTGCTCCTGGCTCATGGTCAGGCGCGGATAGTCGGCGGCCGGCAGCGTCTGCAGGCTGAAGCGGCTCTTGCCGGCCTTCACCGCCATCTTGCTGTCTTTGGCGTCAATCGAGACCTCGCTGCTCTCGGGCAGCGCGCGCAGCAGGTCCTGCAGCTTGCGGGCGGCCACCGTGGTCGACTGGTCGCCCGCCTCGGGCACTTCCACCTTGGCTGAAATTTGCAATTCGAGATCAGTGGCGATGGTGTTGAGCGTATTGCCCTTGTGCTCAAACAGCACATTGGCCAGGATCGGCAACGTCTGCCGACGTTCCACGATACCCGACACCGCCTGCAAGGGTTTCAACACCAGATCGCGAGGTATGTTCTTAAATTGCATATATACGTAACCCTATTTAATAGAAGACCAATGCGGCTGTGGGTAACTTGAAAACTCAAACAAAATCAAACTGTTACGACAAAAATTTGGCTGCGGGCGAGTGCTGTGGCAAGTGAGGATAATTTGTGGACGAGATTTTCGCGGACAATTCTTTGCACACTTATCCACAAACGATAGCCTTTCATCAACACGGTTTACTGGCGCCCTTTCATTCACTTTACTGCGTTCAGATTCCTCACCATCAACTGCGCAGTACTTGCAGCAGGAACGCGAAATCGTGCTGAATCTGAGGTGTGCTCTCGCGCAGGCTGGCGATTTGTCGGCAGGCGTGCAGCACCGTGGTGTGATCGCGGCCACCGAAGTTCTGTCCGATTTCCGGCAGTGACATTGGTGTCAGCTCTTTGGCCAGCGCCATCGCCATCTGCCGCGGCCGCGCCACGATGCGAGAGCGCTTCTTGGAGTGCATATCGCTGACCTTGATCTTGTAGTAGTCAGCAACCGTCTTCTGGATGTTCTCGATCGAGATCTGTCGTGACTGCACGGCCAGCAGGTCACGCAGTGCCTCTTTGGCGACTTGCGGCGTGATGGAGACATTGTGGAAGCCGGCATAGGCGATCACACGCTTCAAGCCGCCTTCCAGTTCACGTACGTTGGAGCGGATATGTTTTGCGATGAAGAAGGCAACTTGCTCATCGAGCTCCACACCCACCTGCTTTGCTTTGGCAAGCAGGATCGCTACCCGCATCTCTGTCTCGGGCGGCTCGATCTGCACCGTGAGCCCCCAGCTGAAGCGGCTCTTGAGCCGGTCTTCGATGCCTTCGATCTCTTTGGGATAGGTGTCGCAGGTGATGATTACCTGCTTCTTCGCTTCGGTCAGTGCATTGAACAGGTAGAAAAACTGTTCCTGCGTACTGCTCTTGTTGTTGAAGAACTGGATGTCGTCGATCAGCAGCAGATCGAGCGAGGCATAACTTTGCTTGAACGCGTCCCACGCCTTGTGCTGATAGGCTTTAACGACGTCCGACACATAGCGTTCGGCATGGATGTAACGTACCCTGGCGGTGGGATGTTCACGCAGTAACTGGTTGCCAATTGCCTGCAGCAGATGCGTCTTGCCAAGGCCGACACCACCGTAGATGAACAGTGGGTTGTAGGCATCACCCGGGTTGCCGGCGACCTGCATGGCCGCCGCGCGAGCCAGTTGATTGGCCTTGCCGGTGACGAAGCTGTCGAAGGTGAAGCTTGAATTGAGCGTTGATTCGCGTGCCGCTGTGCCGGTGATCGCGCTGCTGCCACTGTCGACCGCTGTCACGACCAGCGGCGTTTCCGGCACTGGCCCGGCGGTGACGGGTGAAGCTGTTGATGCCGCAATGGTTGCCGGTGCAGTGCGTTCAGCAATTTTCTGGTGGCCATTGACCGCAGCGCTGGCAACGGCCAGGCGAACGGTGCGTGGCTCTGGAAAGTAGGCTGTCGCGAGCGAATCGATCGTGCTCAGGTAACGATCGCGCACCCATTTGCTGACAAACGCATTGGGTGCAACAACGGTGATCGAGGAATCGGTTTCTTCCGCACTCAGCACCCGAAACCAGGTTGCAAACTGCTGTGCTGACAGCTCCCGCTCAAAGTGATTGAGGCAATGTGACCAGAAACCGGAAACAGTGCCAGACATAGGCGAAGACATAAATGAAAAGGTAAACGCCTGTGTCAGGGTGGGGGTCGGTTGGAGGGTAAAACGCGCCCCGAAAAAACGAGGTGCATACGAAAGCTGAAACCCCTGATTTTACCGCCAAACAGCCCCTGACCGCAGCAGTTATCCACAGGCCGGGAGAGTTTCAGAGCGTTGAGTTTTCAGGCTTTCTTGCTGACCAGAGTGATCCAGGCGCCAGCCATTGAAATAAGGATTCCAGCCCAAGTGAGTGCTTGCGGACGCAGCCCTTCCCACAGGACGGAAACAATCACCGCACCGACCGGCGACAGCACGGATATGTACATCGCGCGGGCCGTGCCCTCATGCTTGAGTAAAGTGAGGTAACAGAGAAAGGCAATGATGGTTCCGGCGACCGAAAGGTAGAGGAAGGCAAGCCAGAAACTCAAGCGCCCATCCAGCTGCAATGATTGCCCCGATAAGGCTCCGTAGAGGGCCGTTGCTATCGCGCCATACATCATTGCCCACGCGGTGTAGGTCACCACCGGCACTTGCATCCGGTTCAACTTGATGGAGCAGACAGCGCCAACGCTCGACGTCAACGCAGCTACCACCATTGCAACCATGCCCCAGACGAATGCGCTGGGCGGTTTCGCTGCACCCAGCAAATCCGGCAGGAAGCAGAGCGCCACCCCGGCCACACCCAGGCTACCGCCAAGCCAGGTACGACGCGTAACAGCCGTGCGATAAGCGAAAAATGCGATGGCGGGTGTCAAAAAAACCATCAGGGTGTAGGCGATAGCAACCAGCCCCGACGGAATCGACTCCTCGGCCACATAGGTGAGCACGTAGCTGATGCCGTACGACGTCAATCCCGAAGCGAGAACCCAGGGATGAATGCCTGATGCCAGTTGCATGGGTTCGCGCCGGAGTGCGAGCCAGCCGAACAGCAATATCGCCGCGAAGCCGAAGCGCAACGCAACGGCATAGGTTGGCGTGGTTACGCTGCCGAGCTGCAGGGTAATGGCATAGAAGGTGGTGGACCAGATAAGAACCGGGACCAGAAACAGAAGCCAGCTTCGCGATGACATGACACGGCCTGGCACTTGTCAAAAGCGCCATCTCCTTGATTGATATTTGAGGGAGAGACGCGCTATTCGGCCGGAACGCGGCGCGGGAAGCGGATATTGAGCTGCTTGAGCTTGCGGTAAAGATGGGTGCGTTCGAGGCCGGCTTTATCGGCCACGCGGCTCATGTTGCTTGACTCGCGGCCGAGCAGATTTTCAAAGTAGATGCGTTCGAAGGCTTCGCGCGCTTCCCGCAGCGGTAACTCGAAAAACTCCGGCGGCAGGGCTGGCCGATCGGGCGCTGAGGTATCACGCAGATCGCCCAGAATCGCCTGCAGGTGATCAACGGTGATGTCATCGTTGTTCGACAGCAGCAGGCTCGACAGCACGCTTTGCAACTGGATCAGATTGCCGGGCCAAGGCGCTGATTCCAGCAACTGCCGCACTTCTGGCGACAACCTCGCCGGGGCATCGGGAGAAAAGGCCAGCGCGCAGCGTTCAATCAACCCGGCAAGATCGCTGCGGCGCGACCGCAACGGCGGAATGACGACGGTGCACGATGACAGCAGGGCGAATAGTGTCGGGTCAAAGCGGCCCTCGCCGGAAAGCTGCCCCAGTGGCTCGCTGCTGGCGCAGACAATGCGTACGCCATAGGTGCCAGTCTTGCCGAGCATGAAGGCCAGTGACCGCTGCTCGCTGCGCGACAGATGAGCGACTTCGGGGCAGTACAGCGTGCCGCCGCGGGCGCTTTCGAGAATTTCCAGCGGGCTGCTGATCAGGCGCTGGCCGCTTTCCAGCACCAGCCAGGGCGTATTGGGTTCGTGCGATGCCCGCGCACACTCGATAAAACCGACGCCCACTTCGCCGGTCAACAACGCCGTGCGCCGCTCGTTGACCAGTGTTTCGAGGCGAGCGCGCAATTCGTTGATGACCTGGCTTTCGCCAAGGTCAGCAAGATTGATGGCGCTGGCGCGTTTGGCCTGGCCCACCTTGAGCGCGCGCTGTACGGTGGACAGCAGCTTTTGCAGGCCGATCGGTTTTTCCAGAAAATCGAAGGCACCGATGCGGGTTGCCTCCACCGCCGTTTCGATCGTGGCATGACCGGACAGCATGACCACCGGCATCGTCAGCAGCCCGGCTGCTTTCCATTCCTTCAGCAGGGTTACGCCGTCGGCGTCGGGCATCCAGATGTCGAGCAACACCAGCGAAGGATTGTGTTTGCGACGCAGCTCCCGCGCAGTGCCAGCGTTTTCGGCAAGGCGAACGACGAAACCCTCGTCTTCGAGGATTTCATGCAGCAGTTCGCGAATGCCAACCTCGTCATCAACGACGAGAATCTCAGTGGGAGCGATCAAGTGTCTGTTTTCTCTTCAGCCAGTAGGGGGAAGACCACCGTCACTACAGCGCCACCCTGCCCAAGATTGTCGAGGGTGATTCGGCCTTTGTGTTCATCGATGATTTTCTTCACGATGGCAAGACCGAGACCCGTACCCTTGGGTTTGGTGGTGACGTAAGGCTCAAAGGCCCGCTGCTTCACGGTATCGGAGAATCCCCCGCCATTGTCGCAGAATCTAAGCACCAGCTCATGCTCACCGGGGTGACCGGCGGTTTCGCGCTCGGCGACATCAACAGTGACCTGTCCATCAGCACGGTCAACGCAGGCGTCCACCGCGTTCTGCATCAGGTTGTGCACCACTTGCCGCAGGCGTGTCGCCTCGCCGCGAATCATCCGCGCGCTGGCATGCCAGTGCATGGAGAGTTTCACTGGATAGGACGCATACAGTTCCAGCGTTTCCTTGAGCAGCGCCTCGACGTCGATCGCCTGCAGGCTGCCCGGACGCGGCTTGCGGGCGTAGATGGCGAAGTCGTTCACCATGTTCTTCATCGCCGTGACCTGGTTGACGATCGTCTGCGTGCTGCGCCGCAGCGCCTCAGCATCACCATCAGCAAGCCGGGGCACCAGCTTCATCTCCAGCCGCTCGGCCGAGAGCTGAATCGGTGTCAGCGGATTTTTGATTTCGTGTGCAAGCCGTCGCGCCACTTCGGCCCACGCTGTGTCACGCTGCGCCTGCAAGACCTCGGTGATGTCGTCGAACACGACGATCCGCGCTGCAACGTCGGCGACCACGCGGCGGGCGCCGCGGAGGATGAAGGTGCGTGCGTTGCCACCAATCATCAGCTCCTGCTCGCGCTGCCAGTCGTCGGCCCCGGCCTGTGCAAAATTGCGCGACACGATATCGGCAAAATTGGCCAAACTCGGTTCAGCCTGTGACCAGTGCGTCAGAGGCTCACCGACGCGTTCATCGATGCGCGCCTGCAGGATTACTGCAGCAGCGGCGTTGGCAACCCGCAGCACAAAATCGTCGGTCAGCACCAGCACGCCGGTGTTGAGATTCTTGAGAATGTTCTCGAGATAAAGATTGCTGGTTTCAATCTCGCGACGGTTGGCGAGGTCGCGCTCGCGGGCGTCGGCGAGCTGTTCGGTCATGGTGTTGAACGACTGCGTCAACACGGAGAGCTCGTCACGTCCCTCCACCGGTTGCCGCCGCGAAAAGTCGCCGTCGGCGACCGCCCGGGTGCCGTCGGCCAGACGCGCCAGCGGTTGCGCCAGACGCTCGGAGAACACGGCCGCCAGCGCCAGCGCGGTAAGCAAAGCGAGCATCAGCGCCAGCGTCAGCGTAAATGCGAACAACCGCTTTAGCGCCGTGCGCTGATACGACAGCTCCTGATAGTCGCGGAAGCCAGCTTCCACGCGCTCGGTCTGCTCGCGCAACGCAGCAGGTACCGGCTGCGTGATGACCAGCACCCGGAGTGGTGCAGCGTCGCCGGAGGTGACCGGCGCAATGACCTTGAGTTGCAGACCGGTATCGCCCGATGGTTCCACCGCAGTGACCGTCTGCATGGCGCGGAGCTGACGCAGCTCCGGCGCCGTGGGCGCGACTGGTGGCAAAGCTAGCACGCTTTCGGTGGCCTGCGCGATCGTTGCGCCACTGGTCGTCAACAACGCTGCGTTGGCCACGCCGGTCTGCTCGCGCAACAGGAGCAAGGCCGCGCGAGCGTCGGCCGGCCCGCGCGCGGACAAGCCGTCGGCGATGGTCTCCGCCTTGCGCACCAGATCCTTTAACGGCTGATTGAGTGCGGTGCGCCCCAGTTGCAGGCCAGTTTCCAGTGCCTTGTCGATGCGGGTATCGAAATAGCTCTCGATCGACGACGCGAGAAACTGCACCGAAATGCCGTAGACAAGCGCGCCCGGCAGCACGGCCACCACCGCGAAAAACATCATCATCCGGGTGGTCAGCTTGGCGCCAAACACCGCGTCGCGGCGGGCGCGGAGCAGCAACACGACCTGATAGATCACCAGCGCTGCGAGCCCGGCCACGATCAGCGCGTTGGCGACCAGCAGCTCGGTGTAATAGCGGGTGAACAGCGCCGAGTTGGCGGATGCGGTGGCCAGCACGGTGATGAACACGCCGCCGGCGATACCCAGGATGAGCCACGCCAGTCGCATCCAGCGTGGCGGCGACAGCGCCATCACGGTGCCGGGCGCTTCTGCCGCGCGCAGTGTCAGACCGGCGTCGTCGCTCACGGCGTCAGCACCACGCGGTACCAGTCCGAAGCCAGCGACCATTCGCGAGACACCAGCGTGTTGACCTGCAGTGGCTTCGGCAGTTGCGTCGTATCAAGGCGCAGGCGCAGCGAGACTTCATAGCGTTCACCGCTGCGCAGTTCGCGCTTGTCGAGCAGGCTGCGGCCACGCACCAGCCGGATCTGGCGCAGGGCTTCATCGAGCGTGGCGTAGCTGTTGGTGCCGGCCACCGAGCGGCCGGTATCGACGCGGTAGGAATTGGTCAGCGCGGCAAAAGTGAGTCGCCGAACCGACTGCGGCGAATTGACACGTTCGTCGAACCAGTACGGGCGGGTGCGCGTGACCTCGGTCTCGAGCACAAAGTAAAGCGGTGTGCCGCGCAACAGAGCCTCTTCGAGCGGCGCGGTCAATGCGAAATCGAATTCGGCGTCGATTACGTAAAAATCGTCCTGCGCGCGCACCACGGCGCTGCGCACGGCAATCGTTTCGGCGGCGACCTGTAACGCAAACGCGAGCGTGGTCAGGCCAGGCAACAGACTTTGCCAGAAGCGGCGACCCGGTCGCAGAGCAGAAAACATCGCGCGAATCACGGAGCAGACTTTTCCAGCAGGGCGTAAAAGTACCCATCGTGATTGTGAGTCTTGCGGTTGCCGCCTGGCAACAACTGGCCGCCGCTACTCGCCGGATCGCCGGGCAATGTGATGCGGATACGACGCATGTCGGCGTGGCGGGACAGCGCCGCTTCGATCTGTTCGCTGTTTTCTGCCTTGAACACCGAGCAGGTGACGTAAAGCATGCGTCCACCCGGTTTGACCAGCGGCCACAGGGCATCAATCAGTCGCGCCTGCTGTGCTGCCAGTTGCGCAATGTCGCTTTCGCGCTTGAGCCATTTGCCGTCCGGGTGCCGACGCACCACGCCGGAGCCGGTGCAGGGCGCATCGAGCAGGATGCGGTCAAAGGGTTTGCCGTCCCACCATTGTCCGCGCGCCGCCGAGTCACCCGCGTCGGCAGCACGCACGTCTGCAGTGAGGCCCAGCCGCGCAAGATTTTCGGCAATCCGCTGGCAGCGCTGGGCGTCGATATCGAGCGCGGTAAGCTGGCAATCGGACAGTTCCAGCACATGCGCAGTCTTGCCGCCGGGGGCGGCGCAGGCGTCCAGCACCCGCATGCCGTCCTTCACGCCAAGCAGCGGCGCTGCCAGTTGCGCGCCGGCGTCCTGCACCGAGAACCAGCCGTCACGGAAGCCCGGCAGACGCTCCACCGGCCGTGGCCGCTTGAGCACCAGCATGCTGTCCGACAGCGCTTCGGCGTCAATCTTGCGCGCGGCAAATGCCTCCAGCAGTTGTGCGACCGTCGCGCGCCGGCGGTTGACGCGCAGAGTAAGCGGACCGTGGCCGTTGCCGCCACGCAGGATCGCTTCCCACCACTCGGGCTGCTCGCTGCGAATGCGCTCGACCCACCACGCTGGGTGATTCCATTGCGCTTCGTCACGCTCGATGGCCTTGGCCAGCGCCGCTTCGGGCGCGCGAAGGTAGTTGCGCAGCACGGCGTTGGCAAAGCCCTTGGCGCCACGATTGACGGCTTCGACTGCGGCGACCGCCTGCGACACGATCACGTGGGATGCTGTCTTGCCATGCGATAGCTGATAAACGGCTACCCACAGGATGGCCTCAATCAGCGGCGCCGGCTTCTGGTGCACAAACTGGCGCACGATGCCGCGCAGTTCACCGAGGAAGCGCAGCGTGCCATAGGTGAGATCGGTCAGTGCGGCGCGGGTTGCGCCGTCAAATCCGCTGGTATCGACGCCTGCGATCGCAGCGTCGGCGTTGCGCCCGTCCAGCACAGCCAGCACAGCCTCGGCGGCGCGGCGCTGCACCACAGCAAGGCCCACGGCTGCGCCGCGTGTGGTGCCAGTGGATTTGCCAGGATCGGCGGTGACAGGGACGACAGCAGCAGTCATCGCGCAAAGGTATGGGCAACAGGGTGCCGAATCGGGATGCGCGGAGTGTAGCCGACGAAATCAGCTTTTCTCTGAAATCAAAGCCCAATAAAGGCTTGACACAAAAAAAAGCCAAATATCGACTTTCGACAAAAATAGCGCCAAGCCCTTATTGAAAGGGATTTCCAGGAGAAAGGTGTTGCCCTACCCGGCGTGCCGCGGATCCTGTCCCTGCACGATGTGGATCACGTACTCGCTGATGTTCTTGGCGTGGTCGGCCACCC
>ENA-UOYA01000092-UOYA01000092.1-activated-sludge-metagenome-genome-assembly--contig:-NODE-92-length-121665-cov-32.246608_pt1 | contig 121665 bp, 97 predicted proteins | sample MGYA00238163_ERZ764804 | MGnify/ENA primary metagenome ERZ764804 (study PRJEB28919, sample SAMN05720223) | activated sludge metagenome | isolation source: Anaerobic digester | place: Hong Kong...
TTGTGTCGCGCAGGCCCAATTCGTCGGCCATCAGCAATGCTTGTCGGCTCAGGTCGCGTCCGACCAGGTAACGGCCTTCATAGAATGCCAGCAGGATCAGGTCGGCGTAGATGCGGCATTCACTGGCGCGGCTTTGAATTTCGCGCATCAGTTCCAGGCTTTGTTCCAAGAAGATATGGGCGCCGGCAAAATCACCGCCGAGCAGGTAGACAAAGCCCAGCGTCCAGATGGCGACCCCTTCATCCTGGCGTGCCCCAATGGCGTGTAGCAGGTCGCGCGCTTCCATCAGGTGTTGTTGGGCCCGGGTGAGACGGCGGCGGAAGGTATCTACCGAGCCGAGATTGATCAGCGCTGTGCCCTGCGAAATGCGATCGTTGATGTGACGGGCTAGCGTCAGGTTTTGCTCAAAGTAGGCCTGGGCGCTGTCATAATCATCGCGATAGAGGGCGACAACGCCAAGGTTGTTGAGCGCGCCACACTGACGGCTGAGGTTGTTTTCGCGGCGGAAGATGGCCAATGCCTGGGCGTAGTAGTTTTGTGCTACTTCTAGATGGGCAATTTCTGTTTCCAGGGCAATGTTGCCAAGGTTGAGTAGAATTTCTGCTTCCAGGCCTGGGCGGTCATGCTCTTGAGCTAATTTTAGCGCTGTTTGCAACTCAGCGCGCGCAGCGGCATAATCGGAAGTTTGGAAGAGAATTTGCCCGAGCACCCGGCGGGTTTCGGCTTCCAACCCTGGGTTGGGTAGCGCCGCGGCAATTTGCAGGGCTTCTTGTGTGCAGGCAATGGCGGCCTCGTTTTCATTCAGCCAGGCCAGGAACATGGCCTGCTGTTGCAAGAGTTGCCCCAACAGCAAGGGCGGCGCTTGGGGATGGTTGCGCAGAGCTTGCACGGCGCGTTGTGTGAAGCTTAGGCCTTCGTGCAGGTGGCCAATTTGATGGCAAAACAGGCTGAAGGTGGATAAAGCTTCCAGACCAGGCAAGTCTATTTGCTCAATGGCGCGGTGCAGTGCGGCGCGCACATTTGCAAGTTCAAGCTCAATTTCTTCGGTCACGCGGCGTTCTTGTGAGATGGTGAGCTTGCGCTGTTGTAAGAAATGGATGTAATACGCGCGATGCTGATCGAGGGCTGCATGGAGCAGGTTGGGCTGTTCGGTCAGGCGCTCATGGGCATATTGGCGCAGCAGTTCGTGGGGCTCATAGGCGCCGCGCGGGGTGCGACGCAAGAAGGAGCGCGCAACCAGGGCCTCGAGGAAGAAGGGCGAAGCGCCAGTCACTTGGCGGGCGGCTTCTTCGCTGAAACGCCCTTTGAAAACAGAGAGCTGACTGACGACGGCTTGTTCGGCGGGGGAGAGCGACTGCCAAAAGGTATCGAAGATGGCCTTCATGCTGCGCTGCTCTTCGCTGAGCCCCGATTGTTGTGGGCTGAGGAAGGACAAGCCACTTTCGATTTTGTGGGCAATTTCGTCACAGCTGAGCGTTTGCGTCCAGGATGCGGCCAATTCAATGCCGAGCGGCATCCCGCTCACCAGGCGGCAGATTTTTGCCAGGCAATGGGCATTTTCAGCTGTCAGAGAAAAGTCGCTGCGCACGCGCCGGGCACTTTGCACGAATAGCTGCACGGCACTGTATTGCTCAATGTGTGGATCATCTTGGGGCGGGTAGGGTAGGCCGCTTAGTTCTAGAATGTGTTCTTCGGCCAGGTCGAGCCGACTGCGCGAGGTGATCAGCAAATGCACTCCGCTGGCTTGATTGAGGATCTCTGCGAGCAGTTCGGCCCCTTCGGTTACGTTTTCGAAATTATCCAACACCAACAGGGTTTCGCGGTGCTGCAACTGTTGCAGCAATTGCTGACGGGGGTCGGTGCCGCCGCTGAGCGATAGGTTCATCTCTTGGATGAGGGTGGAGGGCAGGTAATCGGGGTCGCTGATGGCGGCCAGGCGCACCAGGTAAGCGCCATTGCGATAGGCTTTGCGGTTTTCGGCAGCTACTTGCAGGGCCAGGCGCGATTTTCCCACCCCGCCTGGGCCAAGGATGGTGACCATGCGGTGGGCGTTGAGCAGTTTTTGCACCAGGAACATTTCGTCTTCGCGCCCGATGAAGGTTGGCAAGTTGCTGATGGCGCGCCCCGGCGGGCGGTTGGCGATTTTGTCCAGTTGCTCGCGGAGCGGCAGGCTGGCAAAATCTGGGCGCACATTGCGTCCCCCTGCTGTGTGGGTCACAATCCCATTTTCTAGTAGATAGGTCAGCGCGATTTGTAAGAGGCCAGGTAATCCACTCGTTTCTTTGTGCAGCCAATCCACAAACTCTTGGGGGGCTTCCCATTGCAGGCTATGTCGGATCCACAGCCTCACGCCGGCGGGGGAAATGGGCTCTAGCAAAGCCGCGGCAGAAGGAACATTCCGCGACAATTTTTCGATGAAGGGGTCTGGAATGGTTGCGGAGCTATTGGCGTATACCAGGCTGAGGTTGGGCAAAGAATCGCCCAGGAAAAGCTGTTGGATGTATTCCAAACTGGATTGGTCTATCTGATCTACGTCATCCAGGGTGATGAGTAGCCCGGCATTGCCTTTATCAATCAACCATTGCAAGATGGCCTCTTGCAGGGCTTGTAAGCCCTTAGAGGGGGCGGGCAGGCCATCCCACTCGCGCCGGGCAAGGTCTAGGGCGCCATAAAGACGTGCCTTGAGGGCGTGCCCGCCGCGCAAGGCCAGGACGGCGTAACCGCGCAAGCGGGCAATTTTGCGCACCTCGGATAAGAAGCGCGATTGCCCCGAATGCGGTGCTCCATAGAGGGTGAACAGGCTGCGCGGCTGATCGGGGATGGCGGAGAGAAAGCAAAGAACTTCTTCAAGAGCCTGATCGCGTTCAAGCAGCCGTGAGGGTTCTTCGATTGAGACCGCTGTTCTTGAGGCAGTGGGTGGGTCTTCAGCAACGACTCGACCGCGTCCGCTGCGTTTGGCAAGGTAATGGCGGCGGTCGGCGGCTTCGAACAGGTCTTCGGCAGTTTGGCCATCGCTGGGGTAAGAGACGACACCAACGCTGATGGACAGTAACAGCGGCGGCTCTGTGGGAAAGGGCTGTTCGGCAATGCGCGTCAACAGGCGTTGGGCGACCGCGGTTGCCTGCGGCTTGGGGGTGTTGGGAAAAAGGATGATAAATTCATCACCGCCATACCGGAAGATGAGATCGTGGGAGCGGCTGAGGCGCAGTAAGCGGCGGGCAAATTCAATCAAGACGGTATCGCCGGTGCTGTGCCCAAAAGCATCATTGACGCTTTTGAAATGGTCAATATCAAGCAATAACAGGGAAAAGGGCAGGTCGGTTTCTTGGGCTTGCTCGATGGCTGCCTTGAGGCGCTCGTTCAGAGCGCTGCGGGGCAGAATGCCCTTCATCTCGTGGGTTGGGAGGGGGGGAAGCGAGCCGGTAGTCATTGGGGCGGCCTGCGTTATGAAAAAGTGTAATACATACACAAGTATACTATGTTTTAGGAAGAGTAGCGCAGCAATAACAAATTTGTTATTTGTTGCGCAAAACAGCGAGAACAAGTTAAGTTGGCGCGCTTCGCGTTGCCGTTGAAAAAAACAGGCAGCCCAGCGGAGAAATTCGCTGGGCTGTGTTATAATTCAGGTGCCGAAGGTGGGAATCGAACCCACATTCCTTTCGGAACACGATTTTGAGTCGTGCGCGTCTGCCTATTCCGCCACTTCGGCTTGGTAGGTCTAAGTATACTCACTTTTTTCGAAAGGGTCAAGGAAAATGCGCCTGGGAATTATTGGTCTTCCCCAATCGGGCAAAACAACGCTTTTCAATGCACTTACACGCAGCTCGCAGCCGACCGGTGCCTCAACCGGTCGCATCGAAGTTCATACCGGTGTGGTGGATGTTCCCGATCCGCGGGTAGATCGCCTTTCGGCGATGTTTAAGCCGAAGAAGACGATTTATGCCAAGGTGACCTATGCCGATGTGGCCGGGTTGGATGGCAGCGCCTCGCGCGCCGGCATTTCTGGCACGCTGCTCAATCAGCTGACGCAGATGGATGGTTTTATCCATGTGGTGCGTTGTTTTGAGAATGAACAGGTTGCACACCCCAATGGCAGCATCAACCCGCTGCGCGATGTGCAGAGCATGGATGGAGAGTTCTTGCTCAACGATTTGATTGCAGTTGAACGCAAGCTGGAGCGACTGACGGAAGAGCGCAAGAAGGGCGCCGGGCGCGACAAGGGTCTGGTGGAACGCGAGGTGGCCTTGTTTGAACGGTTGCACGCTGCCTTGAGCAATGAAACCTTGTTGCGCGATGTGGAAATTTCAGCTGAGGAAGAAAAGTTGTTATCTGGCTTTGGGTTGCTCAGCCGTAAGCCGATGCTGGTGGTGTTGAATCTTTCGGAGGGGCAATCGGCCCCGCAATTGGCGTATGAGCATCAGCACAGCACGTTGGTGGCCTTGCAGGCGCGCCTGGAAATGGAAATTGCGCAGCTGCCGCCGGACGAGATGGCGGTCTTCCTGGCGGAATATGGCATTGAGGAGCCGTCGCTCAACCGCATGATTCGCCTCTCCTATGATTTGCTGGGCCTGCAATCGTTCTTCACCGTCGGCCCGGACGAGGTGCGCGCCTGGACGGTGCGGCGCGGCGCAACAGCGCCTGAGGCGGCGGGAGAAATTCACACCGACCTGCAAAAAGGCTTCATCCGTGCTGAGGTAGTCGCTTATGACGATTTGATAGCGCTGGGCGGCATGACCGAGGTCAAGGGGCGCGGCAAGCTGCGCCTGGAGGGGAAAGAGTATATCGTCAAGGATGGCGATATTCTCAACATCCGTTTCAATATCTAGCGCCAGAAAATGCAACGCTTTTTTGTGCCCCCTTCGGCGATCATCGGGCAGCAGGTGCATTTTTTGCCGGAGCAGGCGCGGCAGATGAGCCGGGTGCTGCGCCTGCGCCCGGGCGCTGAGGTTTGGGCGCTGGATGGCAGCGGGCAGGAATGGCGCGTGCGGTTGCAGGGCGTGACGGATGGTGCTGCCTGGGGCGATGTTCTGGAACAGCGCCGCGTGGAGGCTGAGCCGCAACGGGTGCACCTGACGCTCTATTTGGGCTTGACGCAGCGCGAAAAGTTTGAGTGGATGTTGCAAAAATGCACCGAGGCGGGTGCTGCGGCTTTTGTGCCGGTGTTCTGCGCGCGCAGCCTGGTGCAGCAGGTCAGCGAGGTGGAAGCCAAGCGTGAACGGTGGCAACGCATCCTTCGTGAAGCAGCGGAACAATCGGGGCGCGGCTGTGTGCCGGTGTTGCAGCCGGCACAGCGCCTGACGGCGGCTTTGCCGCAGTGTTTGGCACGGCACGCGCTGACGTTGTTGGCCTGGGAGGATGAGCATGAACAGGGGCTGGGGGCGGTGCTGCGGGCGCAGGCTGAAAGACAGCCCTGGCCATTGCAGTTGGCCATTTGGGTGGGGCCGGAGGGGGGCTTTGCAGCAGACGAGGTGCAGCTTGCCCGTCAGGCGGGGGTGATGCCGATCAGCCTGGGGCGGCGCATTTTGCGCATGGAGACAGCTGCCCTGGCTGTGACCTTGCTGGCTTTGCATTATCTTGAGGATGGGGCTGCTTAGAAAGACGGAACGCGCTGAAAATGTGGCGTAAGGGCATGGCAGCCCAGCAGCAGGCTGCTCAGTGGGGAAATATACCGAACGATGCACGGTTTTGCAAAAAAAAAGCCCACCTTGCTTAGGGACGCAAGGCGGGCTGAAGGATGTGGCAAAAACCAGGGGTTAGATGCGCTGATATTCTTCGTGGACGCGCTCGAAGGTCGGCGTGCCTTTGGCTTTGGCTTGCATCATATCAGCGGTGAATTTTTCGCACCAATATTCCGCTCGATTGATGATTTCTTCCTCGTCAAAGTAGAGGAATTTTCCATCGCGGCGCAAGAATTTGCCATCTACCATGCTATCGGAGACTTCGGTGCCGGGGGCGTTGGCGGCCATCATCGTCAGCAGGTTGCCAACGTTGAGGCCCACGAAGCGGGTATCGCGGCGCAGGTCAATGGTGACGACATCGGCGCGCTTACCGGGTTCCAGCGTGCCAATTTGATCTTCCCAACGCAGGGCGCGGGCGCCGCCCAGGGTAGCAAGCTCAAAAGGTACCCAGGGCAACAGGCCGCGTTTTTCGCGTGGCAGGATGTTGTGCTGCTGCGAAACGGATAGCATGACGTTGAACAGGTTGTGGGTCGGCATGTCGGTGCCCAAGCCAACCTTGACGCCTTTTTCAAGCATATAAGGCACATAGGCGCAATTGCCGAGGATGGAATTGGTCGGTGGGCAGTGCGCCAGGGCAACGCCGGTTTCGGCGAGCAGGTCAATTTCGGCTTCGCTCAACGTTGTGCCGTGATAGAAGAGTGTGCGCGGCGTCATCAGGCCAATGCGGTAAAGGTGTTGAATTTCGCCGCCTTCATCCGCCCAGGTGGCATCAGCACGGGCGCGCTCGTCGGGCGCTTCGGCAACATGCGTGGCATATTGCACGTCATACTTTTCGGAGAGTTCCATGCCCTTAAGCAGCAGGCGCTGCGTGCAGTTGTAGGTGGCGCTGGGGTGAACGGCGATGCGGATGCGGCCATCATGGCTGTTGTGATAGTTGCGGATGCAATCTTCCGTCAGGCCCAGGTAATCATCCTCGTCCATGTAGGGCAGCAGTTTGCCGTTGCGTGCTTCTTGCAGGCGCACACTGGTGATCATCTGTACGTGAATGGAAGAGCGAATGCCCGCATCCACCGTGGCGCGGTAGACTGCATCGGGGAAGGTGAAGGCATTGGCAACCGTCGTGCTGCCATATTTCAAGCTGTTGAGCAGCCCCAACATGGTCAGGTCGTAGACGCTTTCTTCGGTGAACCAGTTGTAAGCTGGCCACAGAATGCGGATGGCGGTATCCACGATGCCGAGCAAGGGCGATTCGAGCCAGCCGAACATCAGGAACATTTGCGCTTCGCCAATGTGGGCATGCGAATCAATCATGCCGGGCATGACGATCTTGCGGCTTGCATCAATAATTTCAACATCGGGTTGATTGCCATATTGGGCTTCAATGTCAGCGGATGGGCCAACAGCGCGAATGATGGCATCTTCAATGTACAGGCCGCCATTCTCAAGAATGCCGCCGAAGGGGAAAGGACGGCTGATTAGATAGCGGCAGTTGCGGAACAGGACTTTGGACATGGAACCTCCCGGGTAAGTTAAAACGACAGAATACGTATAAAAGTATAGTGAAAAGTTTTTAAAAAGACAAGTGATTTGTGGAATAAGTTTTCAGCGGCGCAGCGGTTTGACCCAACCGGCGCTGACGCTGGCGCGCCCCAACAGGCGCCCTGTTTCATCAATGAGGATGGGGTAGGGACAGTCACAATCTGCCAGGACTGGATCATAGGGCAGGGGCTGACCGCGTAAGCCAGCCTCAAAGGCTGCTGCGCTCGTGTGGTAGTGCCCGCGTTGAAATTGGGGTGCAAAACGCGCCACCCATTCTTGGGCGGGCAAGATGCCTGCGCTGGTTTCTTCGCCAATTGGCAGACCGACTGCATGGACGGGCAAGCTGGCAAAGCGCGTCAGATAGCGTTCCGGCAGGGCATGATAGGTCTTGCCCCAGCGCCACGCCTGACACCCAAGCGCCATCAGAGCTGCGCACAGGTCGAAGCCATATCGTTCTTCAAAAGCCGCGCAAAGCGCGTTGCTTTCGGCCTGGCTGAGCGCTTGCCAACCGGTGCCCTGAAGGGGGCGGCTGGGCAGCGGCGTGCTGCGTTGCAGCGGAGGCAGGGGGCCGGTGCGCGTCAGCCGGGCGGCGAAGAAGCCCGAGGTGCCGAAGCGGTGCGGCCAAAGGCGCACGGCGCGCTGGACGATGGGGTCGTAGGCCTGATTGCCATCTGTGATCAACCCGGGTGCCGGGTTGGGCAAGCGTTGCGTCAACTCGTCGAGCTGCACGGCATGGCCCAGCTCGTGCAGCACCTGATTCAACACGCCTTCATCTTCTTCTGCGGCCAGGGTGCAGGTGGAATAGACGACTTGCCCGCCCGGGCGCACGGCGCGCAGAGCGCTGTGTAGCAGGCGCGCTTGCCGCTGCGCCAGGTTGCTGCGTTCGCGGGCGGAGATGGGCCGCATGGGGTGACTATCGGTGGGGCGCAAGTTTTCCATGCTGCATGGTGCATCGAGCAACACGGCGTCGAACGTGTCGGGCAGCCAGGCACCAAACGCTTCGCCGGGGAAGTTGGTGATGGCGGTTGAGCTAGCTCCCCAGTTGTTCAATACGATTCGCAAAGCGGTCAGGCGGCTGCGGCTGGCATCGTTGGCCAGCACCAGGCCGCGATCGCCTGTTTTGGCGACCAGGTGCGTGGTTTTTCCGCCCGGTGAGGCGGCAAGGTCTAAGATCAGTGGTTCAGGCGGCAGGTCAAACAGCTCAACCGGCAGCATGGAGGCGGCATCTTGAATGTAATAAAAGCCCAGGGCGTGTTCTGGGGTTTGGCTGATGGGTGTTTGGGCTGCCTCGACCCAGAAGCCTTCTTTGCAATAGGGAATGGGGCACAGCTGCCAGCCGTAGCGTTCGGCCCAGCGCGGCAAGTCGCGCGGTACATCGGCTTTGAGCGGGTTGAGCCGCAGCGCATTGCGCAGCGGCTGCTGCAACTCGGCTTGCAGGGCGGCAAAATCCTCTTGGCTCAGTAAGGGGCGATAGCTTTCCAGGGCGTTTTGCACCAACGCTGTGCCAGAGGGGGGAGCGGGAGGAGTGTGACGTTTCTTGCGCGTCATGGTCTTAAATCTTATACTCGGCTTGTTGATCCAGGCGTACCTGGAAGCGGTAAATGCCCGATTGAATTTCTTGCCAACGTGGGGCGGTGCTGCGCGGGGCGCGTGGCAAGCTGAGGGTGATGCTGCCTTCGCTCTGACGGGGCAGGCTCAATTTAAGGGTCAATACCAGCTCGTTTTCTTGCCAGTCACTGACTTCCAGACCCTGCGAAACGTGCAGGTTGCTGCCGAGATATTGGGCCTTGCCCGGTTGTTGTGGACGGACGGCCAACAGGGCGCAGCCATGTGCCGCGATGGGCCCAAGCGGCAAGGTTTGCCCTGCTTTAACGGACAAGATGCGCTCATCCCAAAAGGAGGAGACCCAATAATTGTCAGAGGGGAGCTGAAATTGCTGTGGGTCAAATTGCATGGGCTGTGGCTGATCTTTCCATTGGAAGAGGGCCAGCAAATGCCATGTGCCAGCAGCGGATTGCAGATCCAGGCGCAGGCGGGTGGGCGTTTCGTCGTCCAGCCAATCCAACACCCAGGGGCGTTGGCCGATGACGGGCAACAGGCTTTCGGCGATGCGGCGGCGTTTGGTTGAAAGAGCTGGCAGATTGTCAGAAAGCAGCAAGGCCCCGCCGCTGAGGGTGATGGCGGTGGCCAGGCTTTGCACTTCGGGCAAGGTCAGGTGTGTGGTGGCGCGCACCAACAGACAATCGGGGTCGTTGAGCCACCAGCGGCGGTGTAAGGCGGTGCGGGTGAGCGTGTTGCGCACGGAAACGCGCGCCGAAGGCACAGAGGGTTCGTTGCGCAGCCCCAGGCCAATGCCAAAGATGTGCGGGTGCCAATCGCCGCTCACATCGGCGCCAATGCGCATGGCCTGCACCAGGCCCAGCATGGAGCCAAGCGGTGCGCCGCAGCCGAGCAGGAAGGTCTCTTCCCCGGCAGCCTGACGCAGGGCTTGCATACCCATGCGCAACACCTGGGCGCGCGTGCGGGTGGGGTCTTGATAGTGCCCGGACAGCGCCGCGGCATAGAGAAAGTCGAGCTTGAGGTAGGGGTAGCCCCATTCGTGCACGGCGGTGCGGATGACGTGGGCGGTGTATTCCAATGCGGCCGGGTTGGTTAAATCCAGCGCCTGACAGAAAGCATTCCAGACAAAGCCAGCGTTGACCGGACGACCCTTTTCGTTGCGCAGCAGCCAATCGGGGTGTTGTTGCGCCAGCTTTGAAGCCGGGTGAACGATGAAGGGCGCTAACCAAAGGCCGGGCGTCAGGCCGCGGGCGCGAATTTCGGCGGCCAGGCTGCTGACGCCGTTGGGGAAGCGTTTGGGGTGAAAGTCGAACCAGTCGCCTACCTGCGCTTCGAAGCCGTCGTCAATTTGCAGCAGGTCAATCGGTAGGCGGTCGCGCATCGTCACCAGGCTATCCAGATTGCGGCGGATGTCCGTTTCGGTTACGTTTTGATAGAATTCATACCAGGAGCACCAGCCAGCAGGGATTTCTTGCGGCAGGCGAATGGCGTGCCAATTGCTGACCGCGTCTAGATAGGGGCCGAGCGGGTCGGGCGTGTCGGTTGCAATTGGGCTAAGCGTGGCCCAGTCGCTAAGCAGGGTTTGGCCAGGGCGCAGCTGTACCCGGTCGGCGTTGGCCCACAGGCTCAGCTGTGGGGTGGCGCTGAGCTGTGCAGAAACAGAGCCGAACTGTTCTTGTTGTGAAAGGAAGCCAAGCAGTAACCCTCGACCAGCGCAACGGTCGGCCACCACGCCGAAGAAATCGCTGGCAAACTGACCCGGGCAATGTGGCGTGGGCGTGCCGGGGTTGTAGATCATCGGTGTTTGCAGGCCGCGCAGGATGGAACGCGGCATGGCCTGATTGCTGCGAAAAGCGGCAGTCGGCGACCAGGATTGCCAGCCATTGCTATAAAAGGAAAGGTCGGCGGGGGTTGGGCAAAAGCCTTGCGTGCTGCGCAGCAGCTCGATGCGCTCAATTTGCCATGTGTGCGGGCCTTCATTGACCAATGAGACTTGCCAATACAAGCTGTCGCCTGCCTGGGCAAAGATCAGGCGGGCAGACAATCCATCGGCGTTGGGGACGCGTTGGAAGGCCTGACTGCTGAGCGCACCGGGCGGCAAAGGCAGCGACGCGCCGACGGCGGGTTGCCATTGACGGAGGGGTTCGCTGTACAGGCGCCCTTGCTTCCAGTAGTGCAGGTGCAGCGTGGCGGCTTGCACGGAGGGGCCAGAGGCTGGGATAAAATCGAAACTTCCGGCATCAGGGTTGAACTGAAAGGTTACCGACATGGACTTGTTCCTTGAAATTGAGAATTTCCTTCTTCAGTATACCCGCGTTTGCATAAAAATCTGGTACAATTTTCACATCTTATTTTGAATTGATTTGAACAATGGAAGATTCCCTCAAACTAGCTGATTTGTTGGAGATTGCAATTCGGGCAGAGGAAAATGCTGCCAAACTGTACATGGGGTTACAGCGCAAGTTTGCTGCCGTGGAGAGCGTGGCGGCTTTTTGGGCATCGTATGCTGCGGATGAAGGTCAACACGCGCGCTGGTTGCGCGAACTGAAGCAGCGACTTTCGCAGACCGAGTTGCAACAGCCTGCCCGTGAATTGGATGGCCTGGTGTTGCTCAGCGCAGCAAAATTGATGGATGCCTCGGCTGAAAATCTTCTCAATCAAATCGCCGACCTTGACCAGGCCTATGAGCTTGCCAATGAGTTGGAGCATGGTGAGACCAATATCCTGTTCGAGTTTTTGATGGAACATTTTGCGGGCCGCGAGACGAACGAGTTTTTGCGTCAACAATTGCAGCAGCACGTTACCCGGCTGATTACTGCCTTTCCAGAGCCCTATAGCACGCCGGATATGCGTCGGGGTGTGCGCGCGGGTGGCTGAAATTTGCATTTGCTGTTGAACAAGTTGGCACAAAGGTTTGTTTAAGCCTCTGATTCATGGTAGAATGTCATATTTGGTGGCTGAGATTCCGCCAAATGTCAACAGACATTCGACCCTTTTGGGGTCTTATTCTTGAATGGAGGTAGATTAAATGATGGCAAGCAAGAAGTGGGTGTATTTGTTCAACGAGCTTGAACAGGCCGAGTCTTATGTCGGCGGTTCGTGGGATGGCGTGCGCGCCCTGTTGGGTGGCAAGGGCGCCAACCTGGCAGAGATGACGCGCATTGGCCTGCCGGTGCCGCCGTTTTACACGGTGACGACCGAAGCCTGCAATGCCTATCTGGCAGCTGGTGAGACCTTCCCCGAAGGTTTGTGGGAACAGGCCGAAGCGGCCTTGCAGAAGGTTGAAGAAGCAAGTGGCAAGAAGTTCGGTGACCCCAGCAATCCGCTGCTCGTTTCCTGCCGTTCCGGTGCCAAGTTCTCCATGCCGGGCATGATGGATACGGTGCTGAACATCGGTTTGAACGATGTGACGGTTGAAGGCATGGCGCACCTGACCAGCAATGAGCGCTTTGCTTATGACTCCTATCGCCGTCTGATTCAGATGTTCGGCGAAGTGGTGTTGGGCATTCCGGATGAGGCGTTCGAAGCTCCTTTGGAAGCCTATAAGCATGCCAAGGGCTACAAGAGCGATACCGACCTGACGGCGGATGACCTGAAGGAATTGGTCAAGCAGTTCAAGGCCGTTGTGCGCGAGCAAAAGGGCTTCGATTTTCCACAGCAGCCGATTGAGCAGTTGCGCCTGGCAACCGAGGCCGTTTTCAAGTCTTGGAATGGCAAGCGCGCCATTGATTATCGCCGCGCCGAAAACATCCCCGATGATTTGGGCACCGCTGTCAATATTGTTACCATGGTCTTTGGCAACATGGGCTGGGATTCTGGCACGGGTGTGGCCTTTACGCGCAACCCGGCAACCGGCGAGCGCAAGCTCTATGGCGAATATCTGCTGAATGCCCAGGGTGAAGATGTGGTTGCGGGCATTCGCAACACCGACCCGATTGAAAAGATGGGCGAAACCCTGCCTCAGGCTTACGAACAATTCCTGAAGATTTGCGATATCCTTGAAAAGCACTACAAGGATATGCAGGATATGGAATTCACGATTGAGCGTGGGCGTTTGTGGATGCTGCAAACCCGCAATGGCAAGCGCACTGCTGCCGCAGCGATCAAGATTGCTGTGGATATGGTCAACGAGGGTCTGATTACCCGAGAAGAAGCACTGATGCGCGTCACCCCCAAGCAGGTGGATGCATTGTTGCACCCGCAATTCAACGATGCCGGCAAGAAAGCCGCCAAGAAAGAAGGCCGCTTCTTCGCCAGTGGCGTGAACGCTTCGCCGGGTGCGGCGGTTGGTCAGGTGTATTTCGATGCCAACACAGCGGAGCGCATGGGCAAGGAACATGGCCAGGCTGTGATTATGGTGCGCCCGTTCACCAAACCCGATGATGTGCATGGCATGTTGGCCGCCAAGGGTATCCTCACCAGTGAAGGTGGGGCGACCTCCCATGCTGCTGTTGTGGCCCGTCAGTTTGGTGTGCCGTGTGTGGTTGGTGCCTCTTCCGTGCGCATTGACCTGGAGCGCCGTGTGATGCGCGTGGGCGATGTGGAAGTGAAAGAGGGCGAGTGGATTTCCGTGGATGGCGGAACGGGTGAAGTCTATTTGGGCAAACTCGACCTGAGCGTCCCCAACCTGGAAGAGCAGGTGGAATTGATGACGTTGCTCGGCTGGGCGGATGAAATCTCCCGCTTGCAGGTTTGGGCGAATGCCGACTACCCCAAGGATGCCCGCCGCGCCCGCACCTATGGCGCCAAGGGTATCGGTCTGTGCCGCACGGAGCACATGTTCTTCGAGACCGAACGCTTGCCGATTGTGCAGCGCATGATTTTGGCCGAAACGAGTCAGGATCGCACCGCCGCGTTGAATGAGCTGCTGCCGTATCAGCGCGCAGATTTCGACGGTCTGTTTGAGGCGATGGATGGCTATCCGGTCATCATCCGCCTGATTGACCCGCCCTTGCACGAGTTCATGCCCGATGAAGAAAAGCTGTTCGAAGAAGTGATTGCAATGCGCGTGAAGGGCGAAACGGAAGGCCTGGCCGCCAAAGAAAAACTGCTCGCCTCGATTCGTGGAATGCATGAAAGCAACCCGATGATGGGCTTGCGCGGTGTGCGTCTGAGCATTTACATGCCCGAAATCGTTGAAATGCAGGTGCGCGCCATCTTTGAGGCGGCTGCAGATTGCACCAAGCGCGGCATTGTGGTCAAGCCAGAAGTCATGATCCCGCTGACGGGCACGGTAGCCGAGTTGAAGTGGATTCAGCCACGCCTCGAACGGATTGCCAAGGCGGTGATGGAAGAGAAGAACGTCAACTTCCATTACAAGTTCGGTACGATGATCGAAATTCCGCGCGCCGCTGTGACGGCGGGCGAGATCGCCAAACTGGCCGAGTTCTTCTCCTTCGGCACGAACGACCTGACGCAGATGACCTTTGGCTATAGCCGGGATGATGCCGAACGCAACTTCCTGATCAAGTACATCGAGGAAGGCATTCTGGCCAAGAATCCCTTCCAGACCCTGGATCGCGAAGGCGTTGGCCGCCTGATGCGCATGGCCGTTGAAGAAGGCCGCAAGACCCGCCCCGAGTTGGAGGTTGGCATTTGCGGTGAACACGGTGGTGACCCCGACTCGATTGAGTTCTGTCACCTGGTTGGCAACAACTACGTCAGCTGCTCGCCGTTCCGCGTGCCGGTGGCGCGCCTTGCGGCGGCGCAAGCTGCCATCAAGCACGGCAAGTAAGCCGAGATTGCTTCATCAAACTCCCCGCCAATTGGGCGGGGAGTTTTTGTTTTGATCAACTGTGGGGTTGGGGCTGGCAAACCGAGGTATGGCGTTGCTATTGCAACCAAATTGGTCAGAACCTGCTACGCGTTACCCCCAATTAAAGTGGCCTGCGGTATAATTTATTTGTCAATCTTTGATATCTTTGCAAGACAAGGGAGTTCGCAATGGAGAAAGTAGAATTTTTACGGCTTTATCGCGAGATGGTCGTCATCCGCCGATTGGAGGAACGAGCTGCGGAGCTTTATCAGCAGGGCAAAATTGGCGGCTTTTTGCATCTTTACATTGGTCAGGAGGCCGTCAGTACCGGGCTGATTTCGGCGCGTCGCCCGCAAGATCGCGTCATCACCGCCTATCGCGATCACGGTGTGGCCATCAATTGTGGCATTCCGGCCAAAGAGGTCATGGCGGAGCTGCTCGGCAAAGCAACCGGCTGCTCACGTGGCAAGGGCGGCTCGATGCACATGGCGGATGTGAGCAAGAACTTTTGGGGCGGTCACGCCATCGTTGGTGCTCATTTGCCGTTGGCAGCAGGGTTGGCGCTGGGCGATCAGTATCAAAAGACCGATGGGGTGACGATTTGCATGTTCGGCGATGGCGCATCCAATATCGGTTATTTTCATGAGGCGCTCAACCTTTCCAAGGTGTGGAAGCTGCCCGTGCTATGGGTGTGTGAGAACAACCTGTATGGCATGGGCACCTCCGTCGAACGGGCTTCGGCAGTTTCAGAGATGATCCAAAAGGCGAGCGGCTATGGCATGACGGCCAAGCGGATTGATGGCATGAACCTGTTGACGGTGCGCGAGACGGCGCTGGAAATGTTGGCGGAGATTCGCGCCGGTAGTGGCCCGCAATTCCTCGAAATTGTCACCTATCGCTTCCGCGGCCATTCGATGGGCGACCCGGAGCGTTATCGCAAGGCGGAGGAGGTGCATCAATGGCAGGAGAATGACCCGATTGGCATCTTCCGCGCCGAAATTTTGGCGCGTCAGGTGGCAACCGAGGCAGAATTGAATGCCCAAGATGATGCCGCAGCTGAGGAAGTGCAGGCAGCGGTTGCGTTTGCTGAGGCCAGCCCCGAGCCGGGCCCAGAAGAATTGTTCCAGCACATTTACGTTGAGGAATAGGGAGGCAGACATGGCGCGAATTACAATGCGAGAAGCAATTTCCCAGGCGCTGTGGGAAGAGATGGAGCGTGACCCAAGTGTGTTCATCATGGGTGAAGAGGTCGGTGTATGGGGCGGTACCTATGCCGTGACCAAGGGGTTCTACGATCATTTTGGGCCAGAGCGCGTGCGCGATACCCCCATTGCCGAGGCGGCTATCATCGGCGCTGCCATTGGCGCAGCAATGACCGGGCTGCGTCCGGTGGCCGAGCTGATGACGATCAACTTTGCTTTTTCGGCGATGGATCACATCGTCAATGAAGCGGCCAAGTTGCATTACATGTTTGCCGGGCAGATGCACCTACCGCTCGTCATTCGCACGGTGGGTGGCGGCGGACGACAGTTGGGCGCAACCCATTCACAGACGCCCGATGCGTTGTTTGCCCATTTCCCAGGCCTGAAGGTGGTGGCGCCCGGTACCCCTGCCGATGCCAAAGGGATGCTCAAGGCTGCCATTCGCAGCGGTGACCCGATTTTCTTCATTGAACACGCTACGCTGTATCAGACGCGCGGCGAGGTGCCTGAAGGTGATTACATTGTGCCGTTGGGCAAGTCCACCGTGCAGCGTGCCGGGCGAGATGTGACCATCGTCACCTATAGCAAGATGTTGGAAATTTCGCTTAAGGCCGCTGATGCGCTTGCCAAAGAGGGCATTGAAGTTGAGATTGTAGACCTGCGCAGCCTGCGCCCGTTGGATATGGGGCCGGTGCTGGAATCGTTCCGCAAGACCAACCGGGCAGTGATCGTGGAGGAAGGTTGGAAGTCGTTTGGCGTGGGCGCAGAGGTGGCGGCGCGTATTTATGAAGAAGCTTTTGATTATGTAGATGCGCCCATCCGGCGTGTGGCGCAGGCAGAAGTACCCTTGCCGTATAACCGCACGCTGGAGCAGATGGCGTTGCCGAAGGTTGAGGATGTAATCAAAGCTGTGAAGGAGGTGCTGTGATGGCTGAAACAGTAACCATGCCCAAGTTGGGCTTCGATATGGCCGAAGGGCTACTTGTGCGTTGGGTCAAACACGAAGGCGAGACCGTGCATAAAGGTGAAGTGTTGGCCGAAATCGAAACCGATAAGGCGACGGTGGAGGTGCAATCTTCCTATGATGGCGTGGTGCTCAAGCACCTGGTGGAACAGGGCACGTCTGTGCCGGTGGGGGCGCCGATTGCGTTTGTCGGCGCACCGGGCGAGGTGGTGGAAACCGCTGCGGTGTTGGTCGGTGAGGTCAAGAAAGAGGCCGTGTTGGTTGAGCCGCAGCCTGCCTCTGCCCCATTGGCGCAGCCCGAAGAGGGCCTGCCGCAGGGAACTGTGAAGGCCTCGCCGTTGGCGCGCCGCATGGCCGCTGAGCGAGGGTTGGATTTGCGTTCGGTGCGCGGCAGTGGCCCGGGGGGGCGCATTACCCGCCGCGATGTCGAGGCAGCTCTGGCTTCCGCTCCCGTTGTGGCGGCCTCAGCTGCTTTGGTGGCGGTTGAGCCGCAGGCCAAGGCGGTGATTGAACCCCTGCCGTCGGTGACAGCAGCCGTTTTGCCGGAGGAGCGCATTCCGCTGGATAAGTTGCGTCAGGCGATTGGCCGGCGCATGGTTGAGGCCAAACAGAACCTGCCGCACTTTTATGTCACCCACGAATATGATGTGGCGGCGCTGTTGACGCTGCGCAAGCAGATCAATGAGGCCTTGCCAGAAGAACAAAAGATCTCGGTCAATGACTTTATCATCAAGGCCGTGGCGCTGACGTTGCGCAGTTACCCCAACCTGAACGCTTCCATCGTTGGCAATGAACTGGTGCGGCATGGCGGGATTCACATCGGCGTAGCGGTATCTGTGCCGGGCGGGCTGATGACGGTGGTATGTCAGAATGCCGATCGCAAATCGTTGCGGCGTATTTCCGCTGAGGTGAAGGATATGGCGGCGCGGGCACGGTCTGGCAAGGTGCGCCCGGAGGATGTGGAGGGCTCAACCTTTTCGATTAGCAACCTGGGCATGTTCGATGTTGAAAACTTCGCTGCCATCATCAACCCGCCGGAGGCGGCTATTTTGGCGGTGGGCTCAGCCCGTGCTGTGTCGGTGGTGGTGGAGGGTGAGGTGCGCCCGGGCATGCGCATGAAAGCGACGCTTTCGGCAGACCATCGCGTGACCGATGGGGTTGAGGCGGCACAATTCTTGCAGGCGCTTGCAGCTTGGTTGGAGAACCCGCTGCGCCTATTGCTCGATTAACCAAGAAAGCCGTTGACAAAGGCGCTGGCACATGCGCCAACAGTTGCACCATAGCCACCCTCTTGAATCAAGAGGGTGGGTAATTTTTGTGCGGCTAGTTCTGCCCCAATTGCGGCGTAGTCTTGTGGTTGCAGGGCAAAACTGCCGGTTGGGTCGTCTTGAGCGGTGTCGAAGCCGAGCGAGACGATCAGCGCGGCGGGCCGAAACAGGCGCAGGAAGCGGAGGGCCTGTTGCAAGGCGGCGTGATAAGTTGCACCGTTGCAGCCTGAAGGTAAGGGCAGGTTGAGGATTTGCCCAAAGCGCCCGCGCTCTTCGGCGTAGCCGCTGGTGTAGGGATATTCGTTGGCCGGGTCGGCATGGAGCGAGGCCATGGCAATCTCTGCGCTGTTTTGCAGCAGCTCCTGACTGCCGTTGCCGTGATGATAATCCAGGTCGAGCAGGGCAACGCGCCCCAGGCAGCGCAGGCGCTGCGCCGCCAACACAGCATTGTTGAGGTAACAATAGCCGCCGATTTGTTGCCGGGTGGCATGGTGACCGGGGGGACGGCAGAGTGCATAGGCCGCCGGGCAGCCGCTGCGCAACAGGTCTGCGGCTTGCAGGGCTAGCCCGGCTGCGGCCAATGCTGCCGGCCAGGTGCCGCGCCCAATGGGGCTGAACACGTCGTACGCAAAAGCTCCGTCGGGGTAGCGCGTGCGGGCGGATGGGCGCGGGTCGTGCCGCTCAGGATAGATGTACCTGCCTTCGGGCAGGTCAGCGCCGCGGCGGGATAGGTAAGCCAGCAAGTGCGGGGCGTGCACTTGCCGCAAGGCCGGCAGCAGATCTGTGGGGGGAGCAAATGGCAGCTCTTGCACTTGCCCGGCAAGCTGTAGTGCCTGCCGGATGGTTTCGATGCGCGTTGGCGCATCGGAACAGGGGATGAGCGTGCCTTGATTGAATTCGCTGGGCGGGGCGTGTTGGGTGTGGTCAGCTGAATAGAGCAGTGGCAGGCGGGCGGTCATGTGGCTTTGGCAAGGAAGCGCAGCCAACGGTTGCGCGGTGTTTCGTCGTAATTTTGCTCCAACAGGGCAAATTTTGCACCGATCAGCAGGTCAGCCATTTCTTCCATGGTATAGCGGGTGTAAAAACGCGCTGGCCAGTTGTTGCTTGGGTCGCTTTCCATGCCTTCGCCCTGACCTTGTTTGACGGAGAGGAACAGCAACCCATCTGGCTTTAGGGTGCGGCGCATTTCGTTCAGCGCTTGCGGGGTGAGGGCGCGCGGCAGGTGCAGGAGGGCGGCGCAACACCAAATGCCATCCAGCGTGTTGGTGGGCAAGGGCAGGTTGAGCATATCGCCTTGCATGAGGGCGGAGGGGGTTGTGTGCTTTGCCAGGCGCAACATGCCGCGCGACAGGTCAAGCCCGAAGGTGCGCAGGTCGTGGGCAGCAAAGAAGGCCAGGTCGCGGCCTGGACCACAGCCCAAGTCGAGCAGGCGGGCTTGCGGCGGCATGGCTTGAACAAAGGCCTGGGCAGAAGCACTGAGGCCGGGCGAGACCTGTTGGGTTTGAGCGGCGAAGTCGGCGGCGATTTGGTCATAAATGGGACGGGTGAGGCGGGAACTGTTCATGGGGCTCGTTGGTAGAGAGTGGAATAAAAGAAGAAGTTTTCGGCAACGCGGCGGATGTAATCGCGCGTTTCGTTGAAGCGGATGACCTCAATAAACAAATCGGGGTCGCCCTGGGCAAGGCGTTGCCATTCGGCTGCGTTGCCCCCGCCGCCATTATAGGCTGCCAGGGCAGCGTACAGGTCTCCTTCAAAGGCGCGTTGTTGTCGGGCGAGGTAGCTGGCCCCGAAGGGGATGTTAATCACCGGGCGGTAAAGGTCATCAGCTGTGTACCCTTGCGGCCAACCGAGGTAGGCGGCAATTTCGGCACCGGTGGCCGGCATGATTTGCATGGGGCCGCGCGCCCCGGCAGCAGAGCGGGCAAAGCTTTGGAAGAAACTTTCCTGGCGGATGACGCTGAGCAGCAACATGGGGTTGAGGCCATTGCGTTGTGCGGCGGGTAAGACGAGCTCGGGGTAATAGACGCCAAAACGCACGCGGTTGAAGTAGCGCGGTGCGGTGAGCGTGCTGGCATCGTTCAGGTTGGCCCGGTCGAGAATCTGACGGCTGGTGAGGATGGCGCAGCGGTACATGCTGTGTTCCAGCAGGCCGTTGAGCAGATGGTAAGAGGCGACCGGGTCATCTTGCACGGACAGGCGCAATGCCTCAAATTCGTCATTGGCTTCGGCGTATAGCCCCAGTTCCCAAAACGCCTGACCGCGCTGCCAGCGTCGGTCAGAGGCAAGCGCGCCCATGCCGCTCAGGTCTGTTTCGGGTGGCAGGGCAAAGGTGCGCCGCAGCCAATCCTCGGCGGCGGGGCGGTCTGTTTCAAGGGAGTAGGCCAAATCGTAGAATTTGGGCGGGGTAAAGGGGGCTTCATTGCGCAGCAGTTGGGCAGCGCGCTCGCTGTAATAGCCGGTCGGGTCAGCATTGGCGGCCAGGCGCCAGGCGCTTTCAGCCTCGGCACGGTTGCCAAGCTTCAGTTGGGTCTTGCCAATCCACAGCTCCGACATGGCCTCGTCTTCCTTTTCAGAAGCGAGGCTGCGCGTGCGTTGGAAGGTGGTCAGGGCATTGGCATAATCGCCCAGGCGATAGCGGGTGATGCCGGCCAGGAAGAGGGCGCGATAGCCTTCGGGGGTGGTTGGGTATTCGTTGAGGATTCGTTCCCAGGTTTGGGCAGCCTGGGGAAGACTGCCAGCCCGTTCTTGCAGGCGGGCGGCATTGAACAGATAGGCCGGGGCCTCAGCGGCTTGTTTGTTTTTGGCAACGAAGTCGAGTAGGGTTTGGGCGGCGCCCAAACTGTCGCCCAGGTATTGCGCCTGGACCGTGGAGATTTCATCCCAGGCCTGAGCCCAGAAACGATTATCAGGATGATCGCGAATCAGCGTTTGCCAGGCGCTGATGGCTTGTTCGGGCTGCCCAATTTGCAGCAGGGCCAGGGCAAGGTAATGGTGCGCGCTGCCGTCATGATTGGGATCGGCGTTGAGGTAGCGCAAGAACGCTTCAGCAGATAGGCCATATTGCCCGGCAAAATAATCTACCAGGCCGCGATCGAAGTCGCTGACTGGCTGACCGGCATCGAGCAGGGCAATCAATGCCAGGTAGCTGGCATAGGCGCGCGGGTAGTTACGCACGGCATCGTTGAAGCGGGCATAGGCCTGTTCGGGCAGCTCAAGGCGCAAATAGGTTTGGCCAGCGCGCAAATCTGCTTCGGCTTTGGTGTAGTCGTTGTTGGTGCTTTCGTAGAGCGACATATACACGCGCACGGCGCTGTTATCATCGCCCTGTGCGGTATAGATTTCGCCAATCTTGAAGGCCAGGGTGTCGGCGTTTGCCCCGGCTTGCAGGGCGGCCTGATAGGCAGAGAGGGCGCCTTGCCAATCTCCGGCCTGGGCCAGGGTTTCGCCGCGCTGCACCTGAATGAAATCATCCAGCACGCCGGGGCGTAGGGCAATGTAGCCCAGGTAGGATTGGGCAGCCTCAGCATAGGCGGAACGGGCGCGTTGACATTCGGCTAGCAGGTACCAGGCGTTGGCGCTGAGCGGGTGATCGGGAAAGGCCAACAACAGGGTTTGCAGGGTCTGTTCGGCCTGTGGGCAGTTGCCGGTTTGACGATAGGCTGCGGCCAACCCGGTTTGGGCGTGGATTTGGGTTTCGTTATCCGTGGCATTGAAGGCTGCGGCCTGAAATTCGCTCAGGGCAGCCAGGTAGTCGCCATTCAACAGCTGTTGATCAGCGCGGGCAATGCGCACGGAAGGCAGCGGGGTGGGCGTGGGGGTTGGCGGCAGCGTTGGCGTTGCACTGGGGATGCTTGTCCAGGTGGCGCTGGGCGTGGGGGTAGCTGCCTGAAAGGTAGCTTGTTTGCAGCTGCTCAGCAACAGGGACAGGAGCAGCAGCCAAAGGAAAAAATGAGCGGTTTTCTTCATCATTGTGGCATAATTGTATCATGCCCCTACACCGGTGACATCTTTTCGCATATAATCAGGGAAGAAACTATCGCTCATAGAGGAGGTTCAAATGTCGGGTTCCCGCGTTGTGCGCGCCCCACGCGGCACGCAATTGACTTGTAAGTCATGGCAGACGGAAGCGGTCTATCGCATGATTCAAAATAATTTGGATCCAGAAGTGGCCGAGCGCCCGCAAGATTTGGTCGTCTATGGCGGGCGTGGACAGGCAGCGCGTTCGTGGGAGGCCTTCGATGCAATCCTGGAAACGCTGCGCACGCTTGAAGACGATGAGACGCTGTTGGTGCAATCGGGCAAGCCGGTTGCAGTTTTCCGCTCTCATGCTGATGCGCCGCGGGTGTTGATTGCCAACTCGAACCTGGTGCCGCATTGGGCCACGCAGGAGCATTTTGATGACCTGGCAAGGCGCGGGCTGATCATGTATGGGCAGATGACGGCGGGCTCGTGGATTTACATCGGCACGCAAGGTATTTTGCAGGGAACGTATGAAACCCTGGCAGCCCTGGCGACAAAACGTGGCTGGCCCTCGCTGGCGGGCAAGTTTGTCCTCACCGCTGGTCTGGGCGGCATGGGCGGTGCACAGCCGTTGGCGATTACCATGAATGGTGGGGTGGGTTTGTGCGTGGAAGTGGACCCGGCACGGGCACAACGCCGCCATGAAATTGGCTATGTGGATGTGGTGGTAGACACCCTGGAAGAGGCAATGACGCTGGTTGAAGAGGCGGTGCAGCAGCAAAAGCCGCTCTCGGTTGCGTTGATTGGCAACGCTGCGGAAATTTATCCGGAATTGGTGTTGCGCGGTGTTACCCCGGATGTGGTTACCGATCAGACACCGGCGCATGATGTGTTGAGCTATGTGCCGGCTGGGTTGGATGTGGCACAGGCCGAGGCTTTGCGACGCAGCGACCCGGAAGAATATCAGCGCCGTTCGCTCGATTCGATGGCCCGCCATGTGCAGGCGATGCTGGATTTCCAAAAGCGCGGCAGCGAAGTGTTTGACTATGGCAACAATTTGCGCCAACGCGCCTATGATCACGGTGTGCAAAACGCCTTTGATTTCCCCGGCTTTGTTCCGGCTTATATTCGCCCGCTATTTTGTGAGGGCAAAGGCCCGTTCCGGTGGGTGGCGCTTTCGGGCGACCCCGAGGATATTTACCGCACGGATGAGGCAGTGGCCGAGCTCTTCCCCGAAGATCAACATTTGCAGCGCTGGTTGAAAATGGCGCGCGAACGCGTGCCGTTTCAGGGCTTGCCGGCGCGCATTTGTTGGCTTGGCTATGGCGAGCGGGTGCGCGCAGGGCTAAAGTTCAACGAATTGGTGGCGCGCGGTGTGGTGAAGGCGCCGATTGTAATTGGTCGTGATCATTTGGATGCTGGCTCGGTGGCATCACCCAATCGCGAGACCGAAGCGATGCGCGATGGCACCGACGCAGTCAGCGACTGGCCAATTTTGAACCTGCTGATCAATGCGGTGGGGGGAGCAACCTGGGTGTCTTTCCACCATGGCGGCGGGGTGGGGATTGGCTTCAGTCAACATGCTGGCATGGTGGTCGTGGCGGATGGCACGCCGGAGGCGGCGCGACGGTTGGAGCGTGTGTTGACGACCGACCCGGGCATGGGCGTTGTGCGCCATGCGGATGCGGGCTATCCCGAGGCGATCGCCGCGGCCCGACGCGGCGGCATTCGCATTCCCATGCTGCCCAAGGAATAGGTTGCTGTGCGCACCCGGCGGTTGTTGGCTTTTTTGCTGATGATAGGACTAGGGGTCGTTGCGGGTCTGTTGTTGGGTTGGGGCCCATTGGCGCGCACCGGCAAGAGCGGTTTGCCGCTTTCCAGCTTGCGCAGCGACTTCCGCAGCGATTATGTGTTGATGATCGCCGAGGTATATGCACAGGATGGCAACCGCACGCAGGCGCTTGAGCAGCTTCAGGCGTTGGATGAGCAAATGACCCCGCTCAGCCTTGTGCAGCAGGCCATCATTCAGGCGCAGAGCCTGGGCTATTCCAGCCATGATATTCGCACCCTGGCTGACCTGGCGCAAGCCTTGCAACTGCCGAGCCTGCCAACCCTTGCCCCAACGGAGACGCCATGAGCGAATGGGACTTTTCGGATGTGGCCGAGTCAGACCCGCAGCCGGTTGAGCCGCGCAGTCGCCGCGAGCGCCGACAACAACAAGAGCGGCGCGGCGGGTTGTTCTTGTTCACCGGTGTGTTGCTTGGGTTGGTCATTGGTCTGGTGATTGCGTTGGTGTGGATGCCCCTGCGCTATGTAGATGCCCGTCCCGATCAGCTGAGCGCGGCGGACAAAGACCGTTACCGTGCCCTGATTGCGCAGGCTTACCTGGCCAACGGCGATATGGGGCGGGCCTGGGCACGCCTGACCTTGCTGGGAGATGCCAATCCGCGCGAGGCGCTTTCGGATCAGGCACGCCGTCTGGCAGCACAGGGCGGCAACCTGGAAGCGGCACGCGCCCTGGCGCAACTTTCGGCAGCTTTGGGTAAGCCGATGGCGCTACAACCTACCGAGACTCCATCTGCACCAGGGCCGGGGCAAACGGCCAACCTGCCAACCCTCGACCCGGCGCTGGCGGTGCGGTCGCCAACACCGGTGCCGACGGCCACAATCACGTTGACGCCGCGGCCAACCTCAACGCCGCGGGCTACGCCAACCCTGGCGCCGACCCTCGGCGCACCGTTCCTGTTGGTAGATCGTCAATCCGTGTGCGATGAAACTGCCCCGGGGTGGGATACGCTGGCGTTGATTCAGGTCGAAACGCTGGATGGATCGGGCAATCCGGCGCCCAATATCCGCGTCATTGTTTCTTGGGCGGATGGCAGTGATACGTTTTATACCGGCTTATATCCAGAAATTAGCCTGGGCTATGCTGATTTTGAGATGACACCGGGGGTGTCTTATAGTGTGCAGGTTGGCGATGGCGGCGAAGTGGCGACCAATTTGCAGGCGCCAGAATGTACCGACCGCAACGGTGTGCCCTATTGGGGGCGTTGGAAGCTGACGTTTCGGCAGCCCTAAAATAGAAAACCGGCCTTTGTAGAGGCCGGTTTTGTTTTTTTGTCGGTTGGGGAGGAAAGCCGGTCGTTTTTAGGGCATGGGGTTGTCTGCGGCCCAATCATCCCCTAAGACGACGGCAATATCCACTGCAGCATCGGGGTCGTATGAATAAACGACCAGGATGTTATCCATTTGCATGAGCTGTTTGATGTAAGCAGCCGTGGCGGGAGTGGCATCGTAGATGTAGATGGCGGTGCGGTTGCGCGCCTGCGCGTTGGTTTTGAGGGTCACATTGACGCCATTGCTGATCAAAAAGTCTCCTGTGCGTTCGGCCAACCCGGCTACATAGGTGCCGTTTTCTACCGAGACGGTTGCCCCTTCGGCTTGCATTTGCGATTTGAGGTCGCCGCCCAGGGTTGGGCCCAAAGGCCCGCCGGCGGTGAAGATTTCATCGCGGATTAAGCGCACCTTGTCGGGGATGGGGATGAGAATATCCAGGCCATCGGGTGATTTGGCAAATTCCACTGCTTGTGGGCCAATCACGCCCATGCGGATGTTTTCTTTGGGCAGGTTGTAGACTGCTAACCCCAGGCTGAGGGCCTCATCAAAGGTCATGTTGGTATGGATGCCGGCGGAAATGTCTTTGTAGATGCTGGGGGCTTTGGCAAGCAGCCCGGGCAGCAAGTCAAATTGCAAGATGCGGTCGCGCAATGCCAGAATGACTTCTTGCTGACGCCCGGCACGGTCAAAGTCGCCGCCTTCGGTTTTGCGGGAGCGGGCATAAGCCAGGGCTAGCTCGCCATTCAGGGTATAAACGCCCGGCTCCAGATGAACCTTGGGCGAATCGCCGATGGGGTCAATCGTCATTGGCTCTGTGACGTGCACTTTGACGCCGCCGATGTGATCCACAAATTTGACGAAGGCATCGAAGTCAATTTGGGCGTAGTAGTTGATCGGCATGCCCAGGAATTGCTCCACCGTTTTAACCGCCAGGCCAGGGCCACCGCCGGGCAATCGGCTGCCTTCGCCGATGGCATAGGCGGTGTTGATCTTGCCATAGTCATAGCCGGGGATGTTGACCCACATGTCGCGCGGAATGGAGAGCACACCGGCGGTGTTATGAATGGGGTCGTAGCTGAGCAGCATCATCGTGTCGGTGCGCGGCGGGCCTTCACCAGCTTGCCAATCGCGATAGTCAAGCCCCATGATCAGAATCGTGACCGGGCGGGTTTTATCCCAAGGGATGGCGGCAGGGCCTTCGACCGGCTGCAAGGGTCCGCTGGGCAGGGTGGGCTGTGGAACGCTCAGATTGGGGTCCGTGGTTGGGGTGGGTTGTTTGAGCGTCAGGCCGGGCAGGTTGGTTATTTCCCAGCTGCCAACTTGTTCACGGATGAAGCGGTAGGTCACCAGGGCGGTGACAATTGCCAGGATGACAAACACTGCCAACAGGATGGCAGAGATGCGATCAAACACGATGTGCGAGCGAGCGCGCGCAAGACGAGAGCGAGACATACCTGGCCTTAATCCATTGCCGGGGGGGGAACTGGCAAGCTCTCGATGGCGGTTTGGGTCCATTTGTCGCCCTCATCAATCAGCATGACGGGGATGTCTTCGATGATGGGGTATTTGCGACCGCAATCTTGACAGACAAGCCAGGTATCTTTGACCAGGCTGAGTTTGCCTTCTTTTTCGCGTACGCAGGCAGGGCAGCGCAGAATGTCAAGTAGTTCAGGGTTGACCATGTGGCCTCCAAATCAAAAAAAAGATTATCTAATTTTACCACGATTGACCGCAGTACGTTTCCTGGTTACAATATCCGTGCCAACATCTGGAGAGGAAGAAACGGCCTGTTGTTCAGCAGGTGCTGACAACAGTTTTGGAGACCCGGCCGCTGCTCAACCGGGACGCTGCACTCCTTTGAGCAAACTACATCATCGCACAGGAGTATCGTTCCTATGTCGGCACAAGTTGCATCGGCGGGGCGCACGGGCTACCCGCGTCAGTTTTGGGTTTTATTCACGGGCATGTTGATCAGCACGATTGGCTCGAGCATGATTTGGCCGTTCATGATGATTTATGTCACCGAACGGTTGCATTTGCCGCTCAGTCAGGCTACCTTGTTGACCTCGCTCAACGCGGCGGTTGGGCTGGTGTTTTCGTTCCTGGCTGGGCCGGTGGCGGACCGTTTGGGGCGCAAGGGCGTGATGGTGATTAGCCTGCTGGGCAATGGCTTGGGGTACCTGGCGCTCAGCCGGGCCGAGACGTTTTGGGAATTCGCGCTGGTGATGGGCCTGCAAGGGGCGTTCAATCCGCTGTACCGTGTGGGCGGAGATGCCATGACCGCAGACCTGATTGTGCCGGAGAAGCGCGTCAATGCCTATTCCTTGCTGCGCATGAGCAATAATCTGGGCATTGCCATTGGCCCGGCGATTGGTGGCTGGGTGGCTTCTTCTTCCTACGCGGTGGCGTTCTATTTCGCCGCGGCGGGCTTGTTGACCTATGGCTTGCTCTTGTTGATTCTGGCGCGCGAGACCTTGCCCGCTGCCAACGGCCCCAAACCGGCGGCTGAGCCATTCGGTGGGTATGGCGCAGTCTTGCGCGATGGTCATTTTGTGCGCTATGTGGCGTCGTTTGTGCCAACTTCGATGTGCGCGGCGATGGTGTGGGTGTTGCTATCGGTTTATACCAAACAAAATTATGGCCTACCCGAACGGCTGTATGGCTTCATTCCGGTTACAAATGCGTTGATGGTGGTGTTTTTGCAATATCTGGTGACGATGTTCACCCGCCGCCGTTCGCCGTTGTGGATGGTTACCCTGGGCGCGTTCCTGTATGCATTGGGCGGCGGCAGCGTGGCCTGGATGAGCGGCTTTTGGGGCTTTTGGTTGAGCATGGTGATTATGACGTTTGGGGAGCTGATTGCTGTGCCGACTTCCTCGACCTATGTGGCCAACCTGGCCCCGGTGGATAAGCGCGGCCGTTATATGGGGCTGTATGGCCTGACCTGGACGATTGCTTCGATGTTTGGCCCCTTGTTGGGCGGGCAGCTGAGCGATGCGTTTGCGCCGCGCTTCATCTGGTATGGGGCGGGGGTGATTGGGCTGATCAGCGTGTTTGCCTTTGCGGCAATGGCGCTGCGCAACAAACCGCGCCCGGTAGCTGCTTAGGGTCGCAGGGCGCTCATCAGAATGATGACGCCTAAGACGATGCCGAATAAGGCAAGCAGGACGAACAAAATGCGCAGGATAATTTCCCCGGCGTTGAGGGCTGGCCGGTCAGGGCGGGGGGATTTGGCTTTGGGTTTTGGCTTGGCCTTGGTTTTGGACTTGGTCTTGGCTTTGGTTTTGGGCTTTGGCTTGGGTTGGGCAGCGGGGGCCGGTTCTGACTCCGGTTCGTCCCAGAGCATGGCGGGCGGGGTGTAAACTGGCTCGGGCTCTTTCCAGTGCTCTGCCTGTGTCTGTGGCTGTGGCTCTTGCCAAAGGGTGTGCGCGGGTTCGGGCTCAGGCTCTTGCCAGAAGGCCGGCGCGGCAGCGGGTTTGGGCTCGGGCTCTTGCCAAAGGGTGGGTGCGGTAGCGGGTTCGGGCTCAGGCTCTTGCCAAAGGGCGGGTGCAGCGGCGGGTTCGGGCTCTTGCCAAAGGGCGGGTGTAGCAGCGGGTTCAGGCTCGGGCTCTTGCCAGAAGGCTGGCGCGGCATCGTTTTCCGCTGCGAGTACATCCGCCGAGAAGGGGGGTGTGCTGGCAGCGGGGGAAGCCGAAAAATCAAAAGGGGCCGTGGAAGAAAAGGCGCCGTTTTGGGGTTGGAAGACCGATAGGTCTGCTTCGCCATCGTGCAGGAATGAATCGTCTTCATCAAGAATGAAGGCCGGGGTGCTGCCTGGCGAGGCGGTGAAGGCTGAGCTGCCCGAAGAGCTGCTGCCGGGTTGAAAAGGATTCTCGCCGGCAATTTCTTCGTAGCTGAGGGAGCGCAGCGGGGAAGAACGCTGTGCTGATCGGGCGGCGCGCAGCTCTGCCTGTGTGGAGAGGGCAAAACTATGATTGGGGTCTATTTGTAGGGCGCGCTGCAAACAGTCTTCTTGTTTTTGCGGGTCATCGAGGGCGCGCGCCAACCAAACCCAGGCGGTGGGGTTGCGTGGCTCCTGTTGAATGACCTGACGCAGGGCCTGGATAGCCTGTGCTTTTTGCCCGGCTTGCAAGGCGTCAATGGCGTTTTGCAGGTTGACGTTCATGAAACAATTATACGCTAATTTTTATCAGGCACATCAATTTTTATGCTTGCAATGCGCCGGTTGGGCAGCGCGAAATGCACAGCCCGCAATGAGAACAGCGTTCGGCGTAGAGGTGTACTTTTTTGTCTTGCAGAAAAAGGGCCTGGTCGGGGCAACTGATGACGCACAGCGAGCAGCCGGTGCAGCGTTCGGGCAACAGCAGCGGCGGGCGATCCATCTGCGGGGCGGTTTGTTTGAGGGCCAGGCCTTGAATTTCGGCCAGGGTGTGATAGCCATGTGCATCCATCCAGGCATCCAACTCAGCTGCAATCTTTCCATAGATTGCCGGTCCGCGCGTCAGCGCGGCGGTGCAAACTTGCACGGCGCTGGCCCCGGCCATGAGATATTCGACCACATCCGTGCCGCGCGTGATGCCGCCCACGCCGATGATTGGAATGGTGACATGCCGGGCAGCTTCGTAAACGGCGCGCAACGCAATCGGTTTCAGCGCTGGGCCAGAGATCCAGCCTTCGCCTTTGCCACCCAGCCACAACCGTCCGCCATGTTCGATATCAATGGCCAGGGCAGGGCCAAACGAATTGACGCATACCAGGCCGTCGGCGCCCGCTTCTTGTGCGGCCAATGCTGTGCTTTGAATTTCGCGAAAGGGGCTAAGCTTGACCAGAACCGGCACATCAACGGCTTGTTTGGCGGCGCGGATGGCGTCTTGCATGGGGCGGGGGTCATTTTTGGTGTAATGGGTGCTCAGTTCCAGTGCATCGGCAAATGGGCGCACGCGTTGGGCCAGGGCGCCGATTTCTTCGGCGTGGTAGCCAAGGCTGATGATGAGTGGCAGGCCCAGTTGGCGGGCGGCGGGCAGCTCGCGCTCAATCCATTCCTCGGCGCTGAGCTCAGACCAGAGCTCGTTGTTGAGGAAATAGGTCTTGAAATCGGCCATGTTGGGGTGCGGAATGACCGCCGGAGCAGAGGAGATTGTCTTTGCGACCAGGGCGGCAGCACCGCCTTGGGCACAGGCGCGCAGGGCAGCAGCATCTTTGACGTTGGGCCCGGCGGCCGGCATCACCGGGTGGGAGAGGGAGAGTTGCCAAAGTTGGACGGTTAGATTGCTCATCGAAAAACCTCGCAAAAAAAGTAGCTTGCATCTTACCGCAAATTGGCAGACTGTGAAAGGGGCCAAGGGATCAGAGACGTTTTTCTGTTGCTGCGCTGCCGCCTATTGATAAAAATAAGCCCCCTTTGTATCGGGGGCTTCTTTCTTATTGTTTGCAATCTGGGCTGACCGATGTACAATTATCGTCTATGCATTCATTGATGGTCATTTTTAATTGCACGCCCTGAGCCGGACCATTGACCGGTTTGACCTCAATGCCGCTAAGCTCTATCCGATCTGATTCTTGGTCAAATTTTCTAACTCGAATCCGGAAATCTTCTGTGATCACGAGCGGATTATCTTTTGACACTGTTTCCTCAATGGTGCTTCCACTTTGGGGTTTAATGATGACTTTAACGGTGCCTTCGCCCGCAACTGTGACTTCAAGAGTGGCGTTGACAGATTCCCTTGATTTGACTGCGTCAGCTTGACTTCCAGGCTCTTTGGGGTACAAAATACCAAACGGGAACTGAACATCTGCTTTTTCGTTTTCCATCATGTCGTCACGGGAGGATTGGCACGTGGGAAAGCTGCCGCACGGATTATCGCAGCTAAAAATGGAAAGGCCAGCATTGAAGTCTTCAAAGTCTTTACAGCCCAAAATGATCAGCAAAATGATGAGCAAAGGGACAAGCAACTTGTTCTTTTTTATTTTTGCTCTTTCCGTATGGCAAACGTTTTCTTGGCCCGAAACATGAGAACAATCGAGAGCAGACCAGGAAAGATACATATACTGGAACAAATGCGGCCGAGTGTTTTGTCCCAAATATTTCTTAATGATCCGGGTTGCTTTTCTGTCGCGACCTCTGGGGTATTCTGGTAATAATCTTTCGGAAGGTGTTCTACGCCTGTAGAGGGTTCTAGGATGGATGGGTCTTCCACATATGGCAGCCATGAGTTTGTTTCAGCAGCAATATCAAGAGGCGTGATTCCGCTCAAGCCGTTGGAGTCTGCACTGGCTTGTTGGCCGGTAGAAACCATGATCGATTCACCGGTTGTTTTAGAGGTGAATTCAACGTCGCCAGCGATTACCTTGAGCGTGGTGGTTGTGCCATCGGTTTCCAACACCAACGTTGTGCCCTTGATTCCTAAAACCGCCTGAGACGTTTCAATCTCCATTGTTCCCTCGAACAACAGCTTTTTTGTATTATTCCATAACCTCCCCATCACAAGTTTAAGTTTCGTTTCTTGTTCAGGCGGTGTCTCGATGACAATCTCAGTATTGGGTGACATCGTGTACGTATTCATGTCTGCGAATTGAAGTATCGCCGAGGAGTTGTTGCGGGTGGCAATGTGGTCGCCCACATAGATGACTTGATTCATGCTGGCCGGTTCCCACAAATGCCCTTCTAAGAACTCGGGATCACAAGTGGTTTCAACCTGCCCTGTTATGGCATTAAATCGAGCTAATGAATCTCCCCAATCATTCTTTACGCGTAACATGAAGCAATACGTTCCGGAGATCTGTCCGGTCCATTGGATCTCAAAAGATTCGGTGTCAACGTGGGTGGATTTTTTCAGGCATTGACCAAATGTTGGAGAACGGGTGTCCTTATCTTGCTGATCACATTCCTCGTGAGTCCATGTCATTTCACCAGACATGTACCCTTTTCCACCATTCTTATCAATGGTCCCGGTTGAGTAAAAATCACCACTCCCCTCAAATGTTTGATCTGCGATAAAATAGAATTCTGGGGCCTGTGGAATATCTAGTTTGCCCGTGTAAGTCCACGTGCCGATGATTTTTCCGGATTGATAAACTCCCGTAAGATTAAAGACGCCAGTAGTCGTTCTATTGCCCGTGCTCGTTTCAACTTTAACAGCTGCCCACCCCGTAACTTGACCATTTTTTTCAATGGAAATGATCATCGTATCAACATAGCCAAGCATCCAAGAAAGCCTTACCGGGTCATTATTGTGGGTAATATCCGAATATTGGTCATGGTCTAAAGAGATTTTTAAATTAAAGGGTGGATCTAATGGCTTGGCTGATATTTCTGCGGAGGCTTGTTGAACAGCTGATGCTAGCAAGAAAAAGGAAAGGAGAATTGCCCTTAAAACCTTTTGTCCTTTGGTTTTCATAACGCGCCTCCTGATTTGATGCCAAGGTTCAATTATGATCGGGTGGATAAAACGGGGGGAAAGTGGTCAGAGAATGTTGAGAAAAGAAAAAGATGGCTTTTCGTGCTTGAAAGCCATTGGGGGTGGGTGAAAATTTGGGATATTTATTGTGAATATTGAAAATATCAATACAGAGAGTTTATTTTTATTAATAAACTCAACAATGTATAAATAATATAGCATAATGAAATGGCTTTGTCAATTGGGTCTCGCAAATAGCAGCAGGTGCACAGGCGGGAAGGGGTTGTCCTGCTGCGGTTGGCTTATGTGCTGAGCGAATTGGTGGTAATCAGAAACAGAAAAAAAAGAGGCTTGTTTTTGTCGCTAAATGCGGTATAATAGACGAGAAAATTGCGGAGACCAGGACGAGTAGCCGCGACAAGACGGACAGAGAACGAAGGTCATTGGCTGAGAGCCTTCCCCCCATCTGCGTTGGCGAAAACCCCCTGCGAGCATGACCCCGAACCAGGCGCAAAGCCTGCACTAAGGGAAACGGTCGCCCCGTTATCGGCACCAACGAGATGATCAGCTGCACAGTGTGGCTGGTTAATCTGGGTGGAAGCGCGTGAGATCACCTCTCGCCCCAGAGTGGGCAGAGGAATTTTGTTTTTAAGTCCATGAAATGGAGGTTGGAATGGCTGAAGTGAAGCAGGAACGGTATCAGGATTCGCAGCTTTATCGCATTCGGCATTCGGCTGCGCACGTGATGGCGCAGGCGGTGTTGGAGAAATTCCCCGATGCCAAGTTTGCGATTGGCCCGGCAATTGATGAGGGGTTTTACTATGATTTTGACTTGCCCCGTACGTTGACGCCGGAAGATTTGGAAGACATTGAAAAGCGCATGCGCCGCATTTTGAGCGGCAAGCATCGCTTTGAACGTCGTGTGCTTTCCGCTGAAGAGGCGCGCCAAATTTTCAAGGATCAGCCCTATAAACTGGAGCTGATTGATGGGCTGGAACAGGGCGGCACGGATGAAGATGGCAATCCGCTCGAGGAGAAGCCGGAAATTTCAATCTACACCAGCGACACGTTCACCGATTTGTGCCGCGGCCCACACGTTGAGCACACCGGGCAGATCAACCCGCAGGCGGTTAAGTTGATGATGGTGGCCGGGGCCTATTGGCGGGGGGACGAAAAGCGCCCTATGCTGCAACGCATCTATGGCACGGCGTGGAACTCGCCCAAGGAATTGGAAGAATATCTGTGGCGGTTGGAAGAGGCCAAAAAGCGCGATCATCGCAAACTGGGCAAGGAATTGGAAATCTTCATCTTTGAGGATGAGGTTGGGCCTGGTCTACCGCTGTGGCTGCCGCGCGGCGGGGCGATGATTGAGGAGATTGAAAAGCTGGCCAAGGAGATGGAGTTCCGCCATGGTTATGAGCGCGTGCGCACGCCACACCTGACCAAGGAAGCGTTGTTCCTGCGCAGCGGCCATTTGCCCTACTATGCCGAAAGCATGTATCCGCCGATGGAGATGGACGGGGAGCGCTATTACATCAAGCCGATGAATTGCCCGATGCACCACAAAATTTATAGCAGCCGTCCGCGCAGTTACCGTGACTTGCCGTTGCGCCTGGCAGAGTATGGCGCGTGCTATCGCTTTGAGAAGAGCGGCGAATTGTTTGGGCTGATGCGCGTGCGCTCGATGCAGATGAACGATGCCCATATTTACTGCTCCGAACGGCAGTTTGAGTCTGAATTCACGGCGGTGATTGATATGTACCTGGAATATTTCCGCCTGTTCGGAATTCAGGAATACATCATGCGCCTCAGCACACATCACCCGCGCGGTTTGGGCAAGAAATATGTCAACAACCCCGAGTTGTGGCTGAAGACGGAAGACATGGTGCGCCGGGCGATGAACGACAACAACATCCCGTATGTCGAGGTGGCTGATGAGGCGGCTTTCTATGGGCCCAAGATTGATGTGCAGGTGCGCAGCGCCATTGGCCGTGAGTTCACCCTGGCAACCAATCAGGTGGATTTTGCGCAGTCGGAACGCTTCGATTTGACCTTTATCAATGAAGAGGGCAAAGAGGAACGCCCGTTGATCATTCATCGTGCCCCGCTCAGCACGCATGAGCGTTTGGTTGGTTTCTTGTTGGAGCATTACGCTGGCAACTTCCCCGTCTGGCTGTCGCCGGAACAGGTGCGCATCATCCCGATTACCGATGGTCAGGTTGAGGCGGCGGTCGCGCTGCAAAATCGTTTGCGCGATTTGGGCATTCGCGCCGAGGCGGATCTGGATTCGGACCGCATGAACGGCAAGATTCGCAAGGCGCAGCTGCTCAAGGTGCCGTATATGGCGGTCTTGGGCGGGCGTGAGGTGGAGACGGGCTGTGTGGCACTGCGCAAGCGCGATGGCTCGCGTAACGATGCCCTGCCGGTTGAGGAATTCATTGCCATGTTGCAAGAGCGGATCGCAACGCGCTCGGCTGAGCTATAAAGACAAAAAATGGGCGGGCTGCAAAACCCGCCCATTTTTTATTGACGCGTATCCCCAAAATGTGTTATCATACAGGGTAAACCCGTTTTCGCCCAACGGTATCGTTTTGTTTTTCGAAGGAGAAAAGAGCTATCAGTACAACGAATTTTCGCGTCAATGAAACCATTCGCGTGCCAGAAGTGCGCCTGATTGGCCCGAATGGTGAAAATTTGGGGGTCGTCCCCATTGAGCGGGCACTGCAAATTGCCCGACAGGCTGAACTAGATTTGGTTGAGGTGGCTGGAGGAGCAACGCCGCCGGTTTGCCGGGTGATGGACTTTGGCAAATTCTTGTATGAGCGCACAAAGAAAGAGCGCGAGGCGCGCAAGTCGCAGACCAAGATTGAAGTCAAAGAAATTCGTCTGCGGCCCAAGACGAATGAGCATCATCGCGGCTTCAAGACGCGCGATGCCCGGCGCTGGCTGTTGGACGGCATGAAGGTGCGCGTGACGGTGCGTTTCCGCGGCCGTGAAATTTCTTACCCCGAACTGGCTCTGGAAGACCTGCGCGAGATTGCCCAAGAGTTGGCCGATGTGGCCTCGATTGAGCAACCGCCAGCCCTGGAGGGCAAGGTGATGAGCATGGTGCTTGCGCCGGCGCGCCCGGGCAAGCCAACCGCAGCTTCGAAGAAAGCGGTTGAGGTTGTTGAGGTCGTTGAGGACGAGTTTGACGAAGACGACGAAGACGACGAAGAAGACGAAGAAGAGCTTTAGGAAGTAAACTGAGCGAAAGCAGGTAGGAGCATGCCTCAACCGGGTGTGCCCATGGATTGAGCCAGGGTGAATGTTCACCAGATTCCTTCTCAAATGAAGGATTCCTGGTATAATCAGACCTTGCGCCTGTTCGTAAGGTGATTTATTTTGTAGAGAGGAGTTTTGCTGTGCCTCGCAAGCCAAAAGCAGGAAAGTTGAAGTTGAAGACCCATAAGGCAACCTCCAAACGGTTCCGCCTGACCGGGTCCGGCGTCCTGGTCCGCACCAAGGGCGGCAAGAGCCATCTGCGCCGCCGCACTTCGGATCGCACCAAGGCGTTGTTCACTGAGATGATCCCCGTTGAGGGGAAGAAGATTGTTCAGCGCGTCCATCGCCTGGCCCCCAATATGACTGAGGGCAAGTAGTTCGACGGCAACAAGCTTCGGTCGTTATCCGGTTTTGGAGTGGCTGTTGGGTGTTTGCAACGGGTGAATTTCACCGACGCCCAGTGGTGCACAAAGGAGTTTTCTCATGGCACGTGTAAAGGGTGGGCCGCAAGGTCACCTGCGTCATAAGCGAGTTTTGAAGACGACGCAAGGCTATTTTGGCAGCCGGCATTTGTTGTTCCGCCGCGCCAATCAGGCAATGTTGAAGAGCATGTGGTATGCCACGCGCGATCGCCGTGTGCGGCGACGCGATTTGCGCAAGTTGTGGATTACGCGCATCAATGCTGCGGCACGTTTGAACGGCATCAGCTACAGCCAATTGGTGTGCGCCATGCGCAAGGCCAACATTGAGCTGAACCGCAAGATGCTTGCTGACTTGGCCGTGCGCGACCCGAAAGCTTTTGCGGCAGTGGTTGCCAAAGCCAAAGCGGCATAAGCTGTTGTTCTTAAAAACAAGTACGGTTTCGGAGCAATCCGAAACCGTTTTTTGTTTCTGACGGGTAAATTTGGTACAATCAATGGCATGATTACATCTGCACAGAACCCTAAGATTCAACAGGTGCGCGCCTTGTTGGCGCGGCGCGCCGAGCGTGAGCAGCAGGGGGCTTTCGTTGTCGAGGGGGTACGGCTCTTTGAGGAGGCTTGCCTCAGCCATTGGCCCATGCAGCAGGTGTTCTATGCACAAGGGCTGTCGCCGCGTGGGCAGCAATTGCTGGCACAGGTGCGTGACCGCGGGGTTTCGGTTGAGGAGGTTGCCCCCGATTTGTTGGCCCGCCTGAGCGATACGGAGCATTCCCCCGGCATTTTGGCAGTGATGGCGCAGCAGGCTTTGCCCTGGCCGATGACCCCCAATTTTTTGCTGGTTGCGGATGGCTTGCGCGACCCCGGTAACCTTGGCACGTTGCTGCGCAGTGCCGCAGCTGCTGGGGTGCAGGGCGTTTTGTTGGCGCCCGGCACGACCGATGCATTTGCCCCCAAGGTGTTGCGCGCCGGCATGGGGGCACACTTCCGCTTGCCGATTCGCCTGTGCAGCTGGCCGGAGGTGCAGGCGCTTTGTCATCCCCCCGTTGGCCCGCAATTGACCATTTATTTGGCGGATGCTGAGCGCGGGCAATCGTGTTGGCAGGCGGATTTGCGCATTCCCCTGGCGCTGGTTGTGGGCGCCGAGGCAGAAGGCGTTTCGGCGGCGGCATTGGCTTGTGCCGATGCGTTCTTATCCATTCCCATGCCAGGGCAGGCCGAGTCGCTCAACGCGGCTGTTGCGGCGGGAATTTTGTTGTTTGAAGTTGTTCGGCAGAGGGTACCATGAAAATTCGTTCAGTGACTGGTTTCTATGACCCGGGGGCAGCACGTGCTGGCTATACATTGGCGCGCCTGTCGGCTTTGGCGCAGGCAGCCCAAGCGACGTTTGGCTCGGCTGGCTATCCGGTGCAAACGCTCCGTTTGGCAACGGTGCCATTTCCGCTGATGGCGCCGACTTGTTGTGATGATAGTGCTCTCAATCTGGTGCGCACCCTGGAGGGCGAGGCGACCCGTGCCGGGTTTGACTATCTTTCGTTGGGGCCGGCCTTGCCTGAAGAGCCGCAAAGTTATCGCCTCATTCCGCAGATGTTGGCTGAAACACAACGCTGTTTCTTTGGCGGGTTGATGACCCGTTCCGGTGCGGTGGATCTAGCGGCGGTGCGCGCCTGCGGACAGGTGATTGCTGAGGCAGCTCGCCTGACGGCGGATGGTTTTGCCAATTTGCGCTTTGCCGCCTTGGCCAATGTTCCGGCCGGTGGGCCGTTTTTCCCGGCGGCATATCATGCGGCTCGTCATCCGGCTGGCTTTGCCCTGGCTTTGGAAGCAGCTGATGTGGCGTTGCAGGCCTTTGATGCCGCTTCGACCCTGGCAGAGGCACAACAAAACTTGTTGGCGGCGTTGGAACGGGCAACGGGGGAATTGTTGCCGTTGGCCGAGGCGTTGGCGCTGCGGCACAAGGTCAATTTTGCTGGGTTTGATATCTCGCTGGCGCCCTTCCCGGGCGAGTTAACCTCGCTGGGCGCCGCCTTGGAACGCCTGGGCTTGCCGGCGCTGGGTTGGGCTGGCTCGACCGCTGCGGCGGCTTTTTTGGCCAGCACGCTCGATCGGGGCAATTGGCGGCGGGCGGGCTTCAATGGGTTGATGTTGCCGGTTCTGGAAGATTCGACCCTGGCTGCTCGCGCTGCCGAAGGTGTGTTGACGGCCAAAGATTTGTTGCTGTTTTCAACGGTGTGTGGCGCCGGGTTGGATACGCTGCCGCTGCCGGGAGATAGCTCTCCTGAACAGCTGAGCGCCTTGCTGCTGGATGTGGCCGCCCTTGCCTGTCGGCTCAATAAGCCGTTGACGGCGCGGTTGATGCCTGTGCCAGGTAAGCAGGCCGGTGAGCAGACTTCCTTTGTGTTTGATTATTTCGTCAACAGCCGCGTGATGGCACTGCCTGCGCAGCCGCTGCGCGCTTTGCTGGCGGGCGATGCGTTGCTGCCTCTGCCGCCGCGACCGATGAACTGAGATGGGGATATTGATGCGCAGCTGGGCTTTTTGGCGTCGTGAAGCCGAGGCATTGGAATTGTTGCAGTCCAATGCCCGCAAAGTTGCCCTGACGACGGCGGCCATTTACCTGGTGTTTCACATTTTGGCAACACTGGGTTGGCCGCAGATTTTCAGCCCGCGCATTTGGGCCGCTTCGCTGTTGATGGCATTGGTGACGACTTTGACGTTGCAGCTGTTGGAGCGCAATTACTGGCTATCGCAGTTCATTTGGCTGACGGGGCTAACGCTGGTTGTGCTCGTTTTGTATGGTTTGTATGGCCATGCTGAGATCATTTTGCTGTTGACGGTTTTGCCGCTGATGGCGGAGGTGACGATTGGCCTGGCCGGTACGCTGGTGTTGGAGGGGCTGTTGGTGGCGTTGGCGCTCAATTTGTGGCGGCTGCCCGGCTTGCCCTGGTTGCCAGCTGGCTATGACGTGCTGCTGACGCTGACGCTGTTGGCATCAGGGGCATTGGGGTGGGGGCTTTCCGATAATTTGATGTCGGCAACAGATGCTGCTTTTTATCACTATCGCGAGGCGCTGCGCCGTTTGGAGGAGACGCGCGCCCATCGGGCTGAAATTAGTGTGTTGTTGCGGGAGCAGAATAAGGCTAATTATCAGTTGGAACGGCTGAACGCGCTGTTGGAGCAGGCCCGTCTGCGGGCTGAAGAGGCCCGTCAGGAGCGCGACCGCTTTGCTTTGGCGGTCAGTCATGAGCTGCGCAGCCCGCTCAATTTCATCATTGGTTTCAGCGACCTGATGGTCAATTCGCCAGAAACTTATGCGCCCCTGCCCGATTGGCCGCCCGGATTGCATGAGGATGTGCAGCAGATTTATCATAGCAGCAAACACCTTTTGGGTCTGATCAATGACATTTTGGATATGGGCAAAATGGACGCGCAGCAGATGACCCTGTTGCGCGAGCCCTTGGACTTCAGCACTGTGTTGACTGAGGTGCGTGAAATGGTCGCCGGTCAGGTGGAAAAGAAAGGCCTGGCCTTGCGGATTGAGGTAGAAGACGACCTGCCGCCGGTTTGGCTTGACCGGACACGCATTCGGCAGGTGTTGCTCAACCTGGTCAGCAATGCGCTGCGCTTTACCGAACAGGGGCAAATTGCCATCCGCGCCGAGCGCCAAGGGCAAGATTGGTTACACGTGGCGGTGAGTGATACCGGCACAGGCATTGCGCCGGCAGATCAGGAGAAAATTTTTGATGAGTTTCGTCAGGTGGGCATGACCAATTGGCGGCGCACTGAGGGCAGCGGGCTTGGCCTGGCGATTGGACGACGTTTTGTTGAGTTGCACGGTGGACAAATGGGGGTGCAGAGTGCCCCCGGCAGCGGCACAACGATTTGGTTTACCCTGCCCTTGCGCACCCCCGTGGAAGACTGGCCCGCAGAGGAGCCGTCGGCTGCGACACACTCCGCTTTGAAGGTGGAGCATCAATCGGCGCGTTTGGTGTTGTTCCTGGCTTCCGATCGCTTTTGGGCGCGCAGTTTTGGCGAGACGCTGACCGGTTATCAGGTGGTGGTGTTTTCTGACCCGCGTCAGCTGCCTGAGCTGGTGCAGCAGCTTTACCCGCGCGCTGTTTTGCTCGATCAGACCCTGGCTGCTCACCCGAGCGTGATCGAATTTTTGCGCAACCCGCCCTACGAATTGCCGCTCATCCGCCTGGCTGTGCCGGTGGATCTCAACCGTCAGACGGCGCTGCCGGAGGGGGTGCGGCGTTACCTGGTCAAGCCGGTGACGCGCCTGGATTTGGTGCAGGCGGTGGCGCAGCTTGGGCCGGACGTGCGCCGGTTGTTGGTGGTGGATGATGACCCGGCTATGGTGCGCTTTGTGACGCAGACGCTGCGCTCGGCGGATGCGGCGGCCGGCTATGAGCTTTGCACGGCGTTGACCGGTGAGCAGGCTTTGGCCGAATTGCAGCATGGTGGAGTGGATGCTGTGCTGTTGGATTTGGAGCTGCCGGACGTGAGCGGTTTGGCAGTTTTGGAGGCTGCTCGAGGGATGGGCTTGCCGGTGGTGATTGTTTCGGCCAACGATTTGCCGCAAACCTTGCCGGGCACACAGGCGGGCGAGCTGACGGTGCAGGTGCCTCGTCCTTTGCGGCGCGCCGAATTGAGTCAGGTGGTTCTGGCGGTGGTGGAGACCATTACGCCGCAGCTGCGCGCTTAATCCACCGGCAGGTTGAGCGTTTGCAGCATGTCGAACAGCGCTTTTTGGGTGACGGGCTTTTTCAGAAAACCGGCGGCTCCCAACGAAAGGGCCAGGTCGGGGTCGGCCCAGGCCGAGCAGACCAGGACAGGCATGGCGCGCGTGACTTCGTTGAGCTTGAGCGCCTGCAAGATTTCCCAGCCGTCCATTTGCGGCATCATCACATCCAGCGTAATCAGCGCCGGGCGTAGGCGTTGTGCCATTTCAACGGCCTGGGGGGCTTGGGTGAGACCGATGACGGTGTAAGCGGTGCGGGAGAGGTAACGCCGGAAAAGCTGTATCGCCGGTTGTTGGTCGTCAATCACCAACAGAATGCGTAACCCGGCCAATGGTAAGCTGAGGCGCAAACAAAAGGATGCATCGGCCAATTTTGTTTCAAATTGGGCATGGATGCGTTCGCACCAATAGGCGATCGTTTGCAGCAAAGGGTGCCCTTCACCGGGCAGGTGCGTGCCGCATACCTCGACGAGGGCCAGGGGCGATTCGGCGTATGTGCGCAGTTCAAGCACGCTGCCGCTGTTCATGTGCAGGGCGGCTTGTAGCAGGTTGATCAGCACCTGACGTAGCACGACCCGGTCCGTTTCGACCTGAATGAGCTGTGCAGCAAAGCGCTGATTCAGGACGATGTTCTGTTGTTGCAGGCGGGCTTTGAGCATGTTCAGCACAGTTTCCAGCGTGCTGTTGAGTTCGATTGTTTCGTTGTTGAGCTCGAAGAGGGCAGGCTCTTCGGCGGTAACGGCGCTCTGCGGGGCCAACTGTTCCCACAAGCGGTTGAGCAGTGCGGTCAGGGCGCGGTGATGGTCGCGGCGCAGCTGCCGCTCGCTGAGCGATAATTCGGCGGATAGTTCAGCCAGGCTGAGCCCGTCCACGTAGCGGCGGTAGAGGATCAGGTAGGGGCGCCATTCGGGGGCGCTGGGGGGCAGAGCTTTGTTGGGAGGGCGAAAGGCTTCAATTGCCTGGGTGAGGAATTGGCGCACGTAGTCGGCGCGTGAGCCGGCATAGCCGGGCGGCGGGGGCAGCAGGGCAAAAAGCTGTGGTTGTGCCTCCAAGGCGGCGTAATCGTAGAGATTCGCCAGGGCTTCTTTGAGCAACTCGTCGAATGTGGCTCGATCCATGGCGTAATTATAATCGCTTTGGGCTTCTTGTTGATCCAGGCCGGATATTTATCGTCCCATCTGGTATAATCCGTGCCATGTCCTCGCGCTGGAAGGCTTTTCTCTCATTGTTGCCAATCGTTTTGGCGGTGGCGGTGCTGACCACCTGGCTGAGCTTTGCTCCACCCGGGTTGCTTGGCAAAGCCGATGCAGTGGGGTATGCCGTTTGTCATCGCATTGAGGCGCGCTCTTTCCACATCGGTGAACGTGCCATGCCGCTGTGTGCGCGTTGTTCCGGCATGTATTTGGGGGCATTGCTGGGCCTTGTGTATCAATGGCGGCTTGGGCGACGTGCCAAGCTGCCGCCGAAGTCCATCATGGTTGTGCTGGGGCTGTTCTTTGTTGCGTTTGGCATTGATGGCACCAATTCTTATTTGCACTTTTTCCGTAATGTTCCTACGCTGTATGATACGACCAATTTTCTGCGCTTGCTGACGGGCACGGGCATGGGCCTGGCGCTGGCGCTGGTGTTTTTGCCGGTGTATCATCAGTCGGTCTGGACGGAATTTGAAGATCGTTCAGCTGTTGAGACGTGGGGGCAGTTTGCCGTGCTGCTGGGTCTGGCGGTGTTGATCATCCTGGCGATTTTGTCAGAGAACCCGCTCTTGCTATATCCGTTGGCGTTGCTCAGTTCGGCAACGGTGCTGATTTTGTTGACGATGTGTTATTCGCTGGTGTGGGTGTTTTTGCTCAAGAGCGACAATGCGGCGCATCATTTCTTTGAGCTGCGCACAGTGTTAACCCTGGGCTTTAGCACGGCAGTGTTGCAAGTGCTGTTGATGGACGCGTTGCGTTTGTGGCTGACGGGCGGCAATTGGGGCGGTTTTCAGTTTTAGGGGCCGCCGCCCTTGTAATAGTCGGGGTCGGTGGGGGTTTGGCCAGAAGGATCCCAAACGTAGACCCAGTCGCCTACCTTGGCCCAATCGAACAACCAATGTGCATCGCCAATCGAGAGGTTGACACAGCCATGTGATTGTGGGTAGCCATACATGGTGCGCCAATAGGCGCCGTGTAAGGCGCGGGCGTCATCGAAGTACATGGTGTAGGGCACATCTTGGAAGTAATAATAGTCAGAGCCATCGGCCTCGAACGAGCCGCTCATGGGCGCTTGCTCATATTTTTCGTAAATCTGAAACAGGCCTGGGCGGGTGTACATGGGGGCGATGCCGCTGGCGATGAGCGTGGCAAACAAAATGCGTCCATCCTCATAGACGGCGAGGGTTTGTTCGTATAGGTTCACTTCAATCCAGCGTCCATTGGTGACGCCTTCAGGTGGGGTGGGGCGGATTTGCAATTCGCGAATGTAGCGGCGCTCCACCCATTGATTCAGGCCAATCATGTACCAGGTGGTGTTATCCGCCTCTTGATGATCATAGATTTGCACCACCGTTTCGGGCGGCAGCTCGCTGCGTTTGGGGAAGGTGCGCCCCGGGCCGCTGCGCACCTGACCGACATCCACAATCCAGCCGAGTGAATTGCGCGGGTTGTGTCGGAAGAGCAGGCCCTGAAAGCGCCCGGAGCGGATGCAACACGAGGCGCGAGCCTCACCTGCTTCTAGCCACAAGCCGTTTTCCAGGTTGTAGTAAATGCCGTCATCGCGCTCAACGCGCTGCACAATCGAAAGATATTTGCGTCCGGCCTTGAGGTATTGCGAGGCGGAGCGTGCAATGGCAGCATCGAGCGAGGCATACATTGGAATGGCATCATTGCTGACCTTGAGATAGGTGGCCGGGGCCAGCTGATAGCTGATATCGGGTTTGTAGGCCTGAATGGGCAGCAAGGGGTAAACAATGCCACGCTGTGCCATGGCGGTGATGCGTTGTGAGGGGCCGAGGGGCAGGCAGTCGCCGGCGCTGGGGTAGGCATCGGGTGCGCAGAGGGGCAGGTTGGGGTCAAGGGCCTGCTCCACCTGGGGCGGTTGGTTGCCCTGGGCCGCAACGGGGCGGTTCAGCAGCAGGGTCAGCCCCAAGGTCAGGCTCAACAAGAGCAATCCGTACAATTGGTTTGAAGATAAGCGGTTGTTCATGCCGGTTCGTTCATCAGTTTGACGTAAATTTCTTCGAGAGCTGATTCCTTGACCGATAAATCTACCAAGACCAGACCCTGGGCTGAGATCATCTCCAGCATTTGGGCCATCTCTTTCACCTCGTGGGTGCGGAAGATGTAATTGCCATCTTGCTGCTCAAAATCCAACGCGTGGTCAGATTTGAAAATGACCTGATATTCGCGTTGGCCCAAGCTGGCGCGGATGGCTTCCATACGGTCGAAGACGATCAGTTTGCCGCCTTTGATGATGGCAACCCGGTCGCAAATGTATTCAACGTGAAAGAGGTTGTGCGCGCTGAGCAACACGGTGCGTCCTTCGGCTTTGAGCGTCTTCAGGTAATTGATGATGAAGAACGAGGTCAGCGGGTCAAGGCCCGAGTTGGGCTCATCCAAAATCAGCAGGCGCGGGTCGTGCAATAATGTGCGGGCAATGGCTGTTTTGCGCTTCATGCCTTTGGAGAATTCACCGGTCAGCTGATCTTTTTGCGGCAGGTTTAGCGAGCTGAGCAGCTGCTCAATGCGCTCTTCGGCTTTGCGGCGCGGCAGGCCATATAACTCCGCAAAGAAGAGCAGGTATTGTCGCGCCGTCAGGTTTTCGTAGAGCGGGCTTTCTTCCGGCAGGTAGCCCATTTGCTGCTTGAGGAATACGGCATGTTTGTGAATGTCGCGCCCCATCAGTTTGATTGTGCCGGAGGTTGGCTCAATCAGTCCGGCGATCATTTTCAGGGTTGTGCTTTTGCCAGCGCCATTGTGCCCGATGATGCCAACAATTTCACCTTCGACAATTTGCAAGCTCAGATCGTCAACTGCGTTATAATCATGGTAGCGTTTCGAGACATGGGTTAATTCAATCATCGTTTCGATTCTACCATCTTTTCTTTACTTTTCGGGTTGTTTGTCGAATGCGAACGATTTTGGTGATTGCCTGGAGTGAAATTGGTCGTCTGCGCCGCCGTTTTCGTGGCGGTGCCAGCCCGGTCGCTGTTGTGCTGTTGCTGATAGCCATCGGCGTATCGGTTTACAGTATGCAGCAAACACAGCTGGCGGGCAATGGCCTTTACCGCGTGGGGGTATTTGGCGATGTTCCGGCGATTGAAGACAGTCGCTTTGTTGTTCGCACGCTCTCACCCGAGCAGGGGCAGGCCCAACTGGCGGATGGTAGCCTGGATGTGTTTATTGACGGAGGGCAGGTCTATGCCAGCCAGAGTGAAAAATCGCAAAACGCCATTGGCGCGCTGCGGCGTTACCTGGAGCGCAAGGAACTGGAACGCCTGGCGCAGGAGCATGACCCGCAGCAGGCTTTCCCGTTACGCGTTGCAGTGCAATATGCTGCTGTGCCGGTGGCAGGGGGGCAACCAACGCCCACATTGACCGCCGGGCAGACGCCCGTGCCGACCTCCACCCCACCGCCCCCCGAGATTCTCATCCCCTCGCTGATGACGCCCAAGCTGCCCTTTGCAGAAGTCATCGTCAGTATGTTGTATATCCTGCCGGTTACCTTCATCAGCATCTTCTTTACCAGCAGTTTTATGGATGAGAAAATCAATCGCCGCCTGGTGATTTTGCTTTCCAGCCCGATTACCCCGTTGCAAATCATTTTGGGCAAGATGTTGCCCTACCTGGTTTTCTCGCTGGTTTCCAGCCTGTTGCTGGCTGCGTTGACCAAAGCCCCGCCCTTGTTGGCGCTGGCAATTTTTGTGCCGGTGATGCTGTTTATCTTTGCGATTTATTTGATGGTGCCGATGTTCTATCGCACCTTCAAGGACACGACCTTCATCTCCATGCTCGTCACCACGCTGACGACCATTTACCTGGTCTTCCCGGCGATGTTCAACGGCGTCAGCGAGATTGCTTTTCTCTCCCCGCTGACCCTGGCCATCAAAATGTATCAGGGCGAAGCCTTTAGCCTGCGGCAATATCTCTTTCCGGCGCTGCCGATGATGTTGATTTTTGGCGTGGCCGTGTTTGCCGGAACACGCATGTTGAACGAGGAATTTTTGATGGGCTACCGCGCCATGACGCAAAAAATCAAGGACGCGGTCTATTTGATGATGAACCGTCAGCACCTGTTGCTGTCGGTAGGGGCATTCAGCTTTGGCTTCATTCCGGTCGTGTATCTGTTGCAGGTGGTGTTGTTGGTGTTTGCTAGCAATTTGCCGCCCGGTTTGATGTTGGCGGGGTTGTTATTTGCTGCCGCCTGGATTGAAGAGGTGGTCAAGACGATTGGCATTGTGACCCTGTATGAGCACGGCTATGTGCGCGGCGTTGGCAAGATTTTGCTGTTGGCGTTGGCTTCGGCGCTTGGCTTTCTGATTGGCGAAAAAGGGCTGTTGCTGTTTTCGCTTAGCTTCGTTTCCGAATCGGCGCTTTCGGGGGCTATTTTTAGCAGCGGTTTGTTGTTGGTGCCGCTGCTGGTGCATTTCTTCTTCACTGCTTTTGTCAGCTTGCTGCGTGCCTACACCCGCTTGCCCTATGGGGTGATTTTGTTGCTGAGCGCTTTGCTGCACTCGTTGTATAACGGGTTGATTCTGCGGGGAGGGTAGCCCAATGCACGTCTTCTTTGCCATCGTCAAGAAAGAAATCTCTTCAGTGCTGCGCGACCGCACGATTTTGATTGCCGTGCTGATTCAACTGTTTGTGGCTTCTTTTTCTTCGGCGTTGTTGGTGGGTATGTTGTCCCTTTACGATGCCGACTCGGCGCAGCTGTATAACACTTTTCGCATTCGGGCGGGGCTGATTGGCACAGCCCCGGTTAGCTTTGTGAACGCCCTGGAAGCGCGCGGGGTCAACACGCTGCCGTTGAACGATTTAAACGATGCCCTGGCGCAGCTCAATCGCGGGGAATTGCAGGCGGTGATGGTGATGCCTGCTGCGGACACGGCTGACCTGGTCGAAATACAACTTTACCTGCCGCCCGAAGGGGCGCTTTCCTCGATGGTGTTGAACTATTTACAGGAGCCGCTCAAGAAATATGAAAATAGCCTGCGGGCTGCCAACGGCCTGACGGTGCGCTATACGGACCTGAAAGGCACGCCTCCAACGACCTACGAGTTCCTCTATACCATCATCTTGCCGTTATTGATGTTCTTCCCGGCCTTCATTGCCGGCAACATGGTGATTGACTCGATCTCTGAGGAGATTCAAAATCAGACCCTTGATACGCTTTTGGCTGCCCCGCTGACGCTCAATCAGGCGCTGTTGGCCAAGATGACCGCGGCATTGGTATTGGCGCTGCTTCAGGCGCTGACCTGGATTTTGCTCTTGCGATTGAATGGCACGGCCATTCAGCATCCTGTGTTGATTTTGAGCCTGATGACGTTGATGACGGGGCTGATTTGCGTCTTGGCGGCGACCATTGTTCTCCTCTTCCGCGATCGCGAGCGTTCACAGTTTGTCTATTCGCTGAGTTTGCTGGCAGGCAACAGTTTGCTTTTTGCGATTGAGGGGGCGCCGCTTAAAACCATGGCGCGCTTTGCAGTTGGCGATGTGCTCACCACGCCGTTGAATTTGCTGCCTTATGCTGCCTTGCTGATGCTATCCCTGTTGCTGCTGCTGCGGTTCAGTCACCGCTTTCAGCGCTGAGCTGCCAACCGTCCGATTTTCATTCAGAAGTCGCATCACTTAATCTCTTTTCATTTTTCAAATTCATTCTATAATCATACTATCCGCTGCCTCACTGACTGAGGCTCTGTTTGCTTTTGAAAAAGAGGTTGTGATGAAGCTCAAGTTCAAGCTGTTCTCTGGCTTGACGGTTTTGTTGTTGCTTAGTTTGGGCTGCAACTTGCCGTTTAGCAATATCGGTCAGACGCCCACGCCGCTCATTCCCACTGCCTTTCCGCCAACAAGGTCTGTTCCATTTCCAACTCAGCCGGGGGTGCCCAGTGTCACCCCGGCAGCACCTGTCTCGCCAACGCCTGTGTCCCCGACGCCCACGTTGCCGGTGCTGCTTGAGCCGCCCGGCACCGCAACGGAGACGGTTACGCTTGCCAGTCTGTTGAATACGCCCCTGACGGATGTGCGTCGTTCGTTAATTTATCCGGTTGGCGGTTTTGAAGGTTTTGGATCGTGTGACCCGGCGTTGACGACCCCCGCCTTTCAGGGGGATCTGCCCGGTGAGGTGGAGCTCGGCAGCTTGCCTTTTTATGGTGTGACCGTCAGTTCGTGCGGTTGGCAGCGTGATGAGACCATCACCATGACCCTGACCCAACCGGATGGCAGCACTAAGGTCGAAACCTTGACTTTTGACCCGGATATGGGCGTGACCGGTTTTTATAGCTTTGGCTACGGCGCGTTGCTTGGCCGCTATACGGTCACGGTCAGTGGGCGGGCTGCGACGCTGACGCATAGCTTCACGGTCGTTGCCCCGCGCCGTGCTGCGCTGTTGGAAGGGCGCGATGGTTGGATTTACCTGACCGGCTTTGTGCCCGGGCAGCGTTTGCGCTTTGTTGCCTTCGATAATCCGCCCAACTCGATGCTGCTCGTGCGCTTGGGCTGGCGCGAGTTTTTTGCCGACTCGCGCGGCAATCTCTTGCTGCAGGATACAACCTACGCCGATTATGTGGTCATTCTGACGGATGATGGTCAATACTACCGGCGCAATGATTTGCTGTCGTTTTTCATCAGCGATGCCTTCCGTCCGGCGGTTGTGCCGCCTTGTGCTGGGCCGAGCAGTCGCCTGGCCGATGTGGCACAGGCACGCGTTGTGCCGGGCGGCGGTCCCAACAATGTTCGCCAATCCCCAGGGCTTCGCTCCCCGTTGCTGGGGCAGGTGCCGGCCGGGCAAAAGGTCATGATCTTCAGCGACCCGCCCGTCTGTGCGGATAATATGCTGTGGTGGTATATCGGCGATATGGGCAACATCAGCGGGTGGACTTCGGAAGGCCAAGGCAGCACCTATTGGCTGGAACCGACGGAATAGAAGGAGGAATGCATGGCGCACCTTAAGACCGCTCTGACTGGCTACGTCTCCTATCGGGGGCGGGAAGGGCAATGGGCCTTTTTGTTGCACCGCATCAGCGGGTTGGGAACGGGGCTGTTCTTAACCATTCACATTGTGGATATTGCCCTGGTATATTTTGCTCCGCAGCTCTTTTTGGAGGTGCTTCAGCTGTATCGCAGCACGTTGTTTGGCATTGGTGAGATCTTCCTCGTCTTCTGCGTTTTTTATCATGGCGTTAATGGGCTGCGCATTGCTTTGTTTGACCTCAAGGCGGCGCAGCGCTGGAACATTCCAACCGCGCGCGGTTCCGCTCGACTGGTGCTGATCATTGCCCTGGTGCTGTGGTTGCCCTGCGCAGTTTGGATGCTGCGTTCCTTGCTGTTGCATAATTTCGGCTTGTTTCAATGAAAGGCGGTTTGGCAATGCAAAACACCGCACCAAGAAACTTTGAAACTTTCGCCTGGCGGGCGATGCGCATCAGTGCCTTCTTGCTCATTCCGTTGGTTTGGGGGCATATGATTTTGCAGGATGTGGTCGTTGGGGTGCATAACATGGACCTGGGCTACGTGGCGGAGCGTTGGGCTAGCTTGTTTTGGCGCATCTATGACGGTTTGTTGCTTGGCCTGGCTTTTGCGCATGGCGTCAACGGGCTGCGGCAGGTGCTGCGCGATTACCTGCACGGCGAAATTGCCCGCCGCATTGTCAATTGGGGCGCCCTGGCCTTTTGGCTGATTCTGACGTTGGTGGGCTTTGCGGCGTTGATTGCAGGCGTGCGCGCTCAGTGAGGAGGCATGGCATGACGCAATTTCACACCTATGAAGTGTTGGTGATTGGCGCAGGTGGGGCTGGACTGATGGCGGCACTCAACGCTGCTCAAACGGCCAAGACCGCCGTGCTGAGCAAGCTCCATCCGCTGCGCTCGCATACGGGGGCGGCTCAGGGCGGGATTGGCGCAGCACTGGGCAACCTGGAGGAAGATCACTGGGAATGGCACGCTTACGACACGATTAAGGGCAGCGATTACCTGGGTGATCAGGATGCAATTGAGTTCATGTGTGCCGAAGCGGTGCAGGCGGTGTATGACCTGGAGCATTTTGGCCTGCCTTTCTCGCGCACGACGGATGGGCGCATTGCACAGCGGCCCTTTGGTGGACATACCAACAACGTCACTGGCAAGCCGGTGCGCCGCTCTTGCTATGCCGCGGACCGCACCGGGCACATGATTTTGCAAACGCTGTATCAGCAGTGTGTTCGTCATCAAACCGAGTTTTATAATGAATTTGAGGTGTTGGATTTGCTGATTGAGGGTGGACGGGCAGCCGGGGCGGTAGCTGTTGAGCTGGCGACCGGTGAATTGCACGTCTTTCGCGCCGCGGCGGTTATTTTGGCGACGGGCGGGCATGGCCGCATGTGGGAGATTACCTCGAACGCCTATGCCTACACTGGCGACGGTGTGGCGGTTGCGGTGCGGCGCGGTCTGCCCGCCGAAGACCTGGAATTTTTTCAATTCCACCCGACCGGCATTTACAAACTGGGCATTTTGATCACCGAAGCGGTGCGTGGCGAAGGCGGTGTGTTGATCAATGGCAAAGGCGAGCGGTTCATGCCCCATTATGCCCCTCGCATTAAAGATTTGGCTTCGCGCGATGTCGTCAGCCGTTCAATGTATTTGGAAATGCGCGCCGGCCATGGCATCCAGGGTGAGCGCTATCTTTACCTGGATGTGCGCCCTGAAACCGTCAATCGCTATGCTGCTGAAGATGGTCGCACCCGCCCGGATGGCAGCCCTTACCGCGTGACAGCGGATGAGATCTTGGCCAAGATACCGGATATTGCCGATTTTTGCCGCACCTATTTGGGGGTAGACCCGGTTTTGCAGCCCATCCCGGTGCAACCGACTGCACATTATGCGATGGGCGGCATTCCGACCAATGTGTATGGGCAGGTGCTCCAAAATGCTGCCGGGGATGTTTTGCCCGGCCTGTATGCTGTGGGCGAGTGTGCGTGTGTGTCGGTGCATGGCGCCAATCGGCTTGGCACCAATTCGTTGGTGGATTTGATTGTGTTTGGCAAGCACGCCGGTCGGCACGCCGCACAAGCGGCAAAGGGCAGTGACCTGCCACCTTTGCCGGCGGACGCGGAGGGCTTTGCCCGCCAACAAATTGAACAATTGCGCATTGGCAGCGGCAAAGAGACCGTGGCAGCTTTGGGTAAGGAATTGCGCGCGCTGATGTTCGATGCTGTCGGCGTCTTCCGCACGCAGGATAGCCTGGATTATGCGGTGGAGAAGATTGGTGAGCTGCGGCAGCGCTATCGGCAGGTGCGCGTGCAAGACCCGGGGCGCATTTTCAATCAGGAGATGTTGACTGCCTGGGAATTGGGCAATCTGCTTGACCTGGCGCTGTTGACCGCCCGGGCTGCGGCGGCCCGCACCGAAAGCCGCGGTGCCCATGCCCGTGAGGATTATCCACGCCGCGATGATGCAGCCTGGTTGCGGCATAGCCTGGCCTGGTTGGAGGGGGATGCCGTTCGCCTGGATTATAAGCCGGTGACCATCACCCGTTATCCGCCCAAAGAACGCACGTATTGAGGCTTGCCATGAAACGAACTCTGCGTATTTTCCGCTTTCACCCTGAGCAAGATACCCGTCCCCACTATGCGACCTACTCGTTAGAGGTTCAACCAACCGACCGGGTGTTGGACCTGTTGGAACAGGTGCGCGCCGAATACGATCCTGGTCTGGCGTATCGCCGTTCGTGTGCGCATGGTGTGTGTGGCTCCGATGCCATGCGCATCAATGGGCGCAATGCGCTGGCCTGCAAAGTGTTGGTGCAAGATTTGTCTACGCCGGTTGTGACGATTGAGCCGCTCTTGGGGCTACCGTTGATTAAAGATTTGGTGGTGGATATGGAGCCTTTCTTTGCCCATTACCGCGCCGTGCTGCCTTATTTGATTAACGATGAGCCTTTGCCGGCGGATGGACGGGAACGCTTGCAAACTGCGGCGGAGCGTGATCGCTTTGATGAGACCACGCGCTGCATTCTATGTGCTGCCTGCACCACGTCTTGCCCGTCGTTTTGGGCCAATGGGCAATATCTTGGCCCGGCTGCTTTGGTCACCGCACACCGTTTCTTGTTCGATAGCCGCGACCGCGCCGCCCCGCAGCGCTTGCAGATTTTATCGGCGCGTTCGGGGGTATGGTTGTGCCGCACGGCTTTCAACTGTACCGAAGCTTGCCCGCGCGAGATTCACATCACCCGGGCAATTGCCGAAATCAAGCAGAGCATCCTCAAGGGGCGACCGGCGGTGTAGCCTTCAGGGCGCGCTCTTTGCTGACCTGTCAACAAGCGCTGTGTAGACGATGTTGCGGATGGCATCTCAGGTCTCAGTGCGAGCCGCTGAGCAGCAATTGAACCGTGTACCCGCCGATTTCAACTGTGTCGCCATCCAAAGCGACAGATTGAATCGCATCGCTTCGGTCATCTACCTGAAGCAAGCGAATGAAGCGGCCCTCAAGGCCGGTGATGCGGTAGCAGATGCTGCTTTGTGTTGGGTTGGCAATCAACAGGGCGGTTTCGTCGGCGTTGTTTTGGCCGGCCAACATCCACAGGCCTGTTTGCCGATCGGCAGATAGCGCCATGCGTTGCGGGTGCGCTGCAAGCTGTGACCATAATTCGAAAGCAAGCGCAATTCGTTTCGGCTTGCCGTCGGCATAGAAGATGCCGTAAAATTGCGGCGCGTCCATCGCCGGGTCGGGGCCGCGATAAAACGTTGAAACAGCGACATCGTTGTCTTGCAGGGCAATCCAACTTGCCGTCAGAAGGGCAGCGCCCTTGCCGCCTGTGCGCAATGCGAGCGCTTCGGCGTTGGGGCTTGCCTGTCGCCGTATATCCGTGTTCCATTCGGTGATGTGCATGGCCGTGTTTTGAAAGCCATGTGCATCCAATTCGGCGCGATAAAACTGTGCTGCTCTGACGGTTTCATTGGGGTCGTTGGAATAGAGGTGCCAGGAGAAGAAATCAAGCGGGGCGTTGTTTTTGCGAACATAGTCTAGAAAATTGCGCAACCATGTTTGCCCGGTCGGCGTAGAGACGCCCATTTGCGTCAAACCAGGCCCGCCAATCAGCAGATCGGGAAAAGCTTGTTTGAGCGCCTGAGCGGTTTCAACGTAGAGCTGAAAATATTCTTGCGCGTTGTGTGGCTTGGGCCAAAACTGTAGGTTATCGGGCTCATTCCAAATTTCGACGTAGTGAAAGGACGTGTTGAAACCGTTCCATTGACCTTGACGATAGTGGCGAATGACTTCAACCGCAGCGCGCACCCAGTTTGATCGTTCCTGTGCGTTTGCGGGTGGGGTGGCGTTGTTGTATGAATCGCCGAGGCGCAAGTAGGGTTCAAACCCACCGGCAATGATGGCTTGCCAGGCTTTGTCGCTTTGTTGAAAGTCGTAGGCTTGTGGGTCTGATGGGTCGCGCCTTCGGTCAGGGTACATCATGGCCATATCCAATGGGCCATAAAAATCATGCGTGCGGATGAGCGTAACACCAATTTGTCGGTAGGCACGGGTCAGGTCGGCATTTTCCGGGTCGTTGCCCGCCGGCCCCGGGCCAATGTTGATCCCCAACAAAGGCCGAATGGGTTGAGCGGTTGTTGCTCCCAGGCGGAGAGTCACAATGGGTTGGCAGTGCGGTGCCGTTGTCGGCGTTGAAGCAAGGGTGGCTGTTGCCGGCAAGGGCATTTTGGTGGACAGAACGGGTGTGGTTGGGGGTGGGTTGCAAGCGGCTATGGAAAGGATACACAGAAAAGTCAGGAGTAGAAAGAAAAACCTTTTCATTTTGCACCTCCGCCAAGACAATGATTTTGAAAGTCATTGATAAAAAAATTGTAGCACTTTTATCAGAAAGCATCACAAAAGGATATTGTTTTTGACCGTTTTTGTGGTAGAATAGCCCGCAATTCAGCTCATCCAGAGAGGTGGAGGGACCGGCCCGTTGAAACCTCGGCAACCCTGTCCATGGCGACAGATGGTGCCAAATCCGGCAGAGTCCGCCTGGTGCGGAGTTTCTGGAAGATGAGTGCCGCCATTCCATTGTGGTTGTGCCTCTCTTGCCAGGAGAGGCTTTTTTTTTATCTTGTTTCGGAGGTGAACGATGAAGACGACGTATACCAATCGGAGATATTTGGACGCTCTGCAACAGCGCGTTTTGATTTATGACGGTGCGATGGGTACAAGCCTGCAAAAAATGAACCTGACTGCGCAGCACTTTGGCGGGGAGCAGCGCCTTGGCTGTAATGATGCGCTGGTGTTGAGTTACCCGCAGGCGATTGAGCAGGTGCACCGCTCTTTTTTGGATGTCGGTGTGGATGTGTTGGAGACCTGCACGTTTCGCTCTAACCCGATCACGTTGGGTGAATATGGATTGAGCGAGCGCACGGAGGAAATCAACCGGCTTGCCGCGAGCCTGGCCCGTGGTTTGGCGGATGAATACACACACCGCACGGGTCAGGAGCGTTTTGTGGCCGGCTCAATTGGCCCTTCGGGCAAATTGCCCTCGCTGAATGACCCGGAGATGACGATTGATTTCGATGCCCTGGCGGATGTCTTCCGCCGGCAGGCGCGTGGCCTTTTGCAGGGCGGGGTGGATGTTTTGCTAATTGAGACCTCGCAGGATATCCTTGAGGTGCGCGCCGCCATCCTGGGCTTGCTTGCCGCCTGTGATGAGACCGGCATTCGCGTGCCGATTCAGGCGCAGGTGACGCTGGACACAACCGGGCGCATGTTGCTTGGCTCTGATATTGCAGCTGTGCTGACGATTTTGGAGGGCTTCCCGATTGCTGCGTTGGGCCTGAATTGTTCAACCGGCCCGGATTACATGCGCGAGGCGATCCGCTACCTGGGCGAAAACAGCCCCGTGCCGGTTTCGTGCATTCCCAATGCCGGGCTGCCGCTGAATGTGGATGGGCAGGCGGTTTATCCGTTGCAGCCGCAGCCCTTTGCAGAAACGCTGAGTGATTTCGTCGCCCGCTATGGGGTGGGCATTGTTGGTGGGTGCTGCGGCACAACGCCGGATCATTTGCGCACGCTGGTGCAGGTGCTGAATGGGGCGGATAGGCGACCGCAGCCGCGCCCGATTTGGTGCGCACCGCGCCTTGCTTCTGGTGTGCAGGCCATGGCGATGCAGCAAGAGCCGCGTCCGTTTTTGATTGGCGAGCGTTTGAATACGCAAGGCAGCCAAAAGTTTAAGAAGCTGATCTTGGCCGAAGACTTTGAAGGGGCGCGCAAGATTGCCGAGCAACAGGTTAATAGTGGTGCTCATGGCCTGGATTTGTGCCTGGCTTTGACAGAACGCAGTGATGAGGCGCGCAGCATGGAGCGCTTGATTCAAACCTTGCGCCTCACAACCCGCGTGCCGTTTATTATTGATACGACCGAGCCGGACGTGATGGAGGCGGCGCTCAAAGCTGCTCCGGGGCGCTGCTTGCTCAATTCGACCAACCTGGAAGGCGGACGGGCGCGTTTTGACCGTGTCTTGGGCCTGGCACAGCGCTACAATGCTGCTGTCATCTTGCTCACGATTGATGAGCAGGGCATGGCCAAGACAGCGGAGCGCAAGCTGGAAATTGCCCGGCGCATGCACGACCTGGCCGTGAATGAATTTGGCTTACGTCCGTGTGATTTGGTCTTCGACGCGCTGACTTTTACCCTGGCAACGGGTCAGGCCGAGTTTGCCACGTCAGCTGTGGAAACGCTGGAAGGCATTCGCCGCATTAAGGCTGAGCTGCCGGGGGTGCTGACTTCGCTGGGGGTGAGCAATTGCTCGTTTGGCCTCATGCCATCGGCGCGAGCGGTGTTGAACAGCGTGATGCTCTACCATGCGGTTCAGGCCGGGCTGGATATGGCGATTGTCAACCCGGCGCAAATTACGCCCTATGCCGAAATTTCGCCTGAGCAGCGTTCGCTGGCCGAAGATTTGATCTTCAATCGCCGAGCCGATGCGCTTGCCCAATATGTGGAATATTTCTCCCAGCACGCCGGGGATGGCCAAAAGGCGGATGCCAATCAGCAGGCTTTGCAGGCCATGTCGCCGCAGGAGCGCCTGCATCATGCCATTCTGCACCGTCGGCGCGAGGGCATTGAGGCCGATATTGACCTGATCCTGGCGCAGGATGAGACCGCGCCGCGGGGTGAGGTGGCGGTGCGCATTTTGAATGAGGTTTTGCTGCCGGCCATGAAAGAGGTGGGCGATAAGTTTGGCACGGGGGAGCTGATTTTGCCGTTTGTGCTCCAATCTGCTGAGGTGATGAAGAAGGCTGTGGCGCATTTGGAACAATATCTGGAGCGCAAAGAGGGGGTGAACAAAGGCACAGTTGTGCTGGCAACCGTCTATGGGGATGTGCATGATATTGGCAAGAACCTGGTCAAGACAATTTTGGTCAACAACGGCTATGCCGTGCACGACTTGGGCAAGCAGGTGCCGGCCGAAACGGTTATTTCAAAAGCGGTTGAGCTAAACGCCGATGCCATTGGTCTGAGCGCCCTGTTGGTGAGCACCAGCAAACAAATGCCGCTGATTGTCAATGAGTTGCACCGACGCGGGTTAAACTTCCCGGTGTTGATTGGCGGGGCGGCGATCAATCAGCGCTTTGGACGGCGCATTTTGCGCACGGATGATGGCGCATGGTATGAGCCGGGTGTGTTTTATTGCAAAGATGCCTTTGAGGGGCTCTCTACCATGGATGCGCTCAGTGATGCGCAACAGCGCCCGGCGTTGTTGGCGCAGGTGCGTCGTCAGGCTGAGATGGAACTCGCTCGCCCTGCCGGAGGAGCTGTTTCGGCGACCTCAAGCGGGCGGCGCACTGTTCCCCCTGCGGAGCGAATCCCCACCCCACCGGGTTGGGGGGTGCGGGTTGTGCGGCAGATGCCGTTGGACGTTGTCTTTGAGCATCTTTCGAAGAACGAATTGTTCCGCCTTTCGTGGGGGGCAAAGAACACGCATGGTGAGGCCTGGCAGGCGTTGCAAGCTGAGTATGAGCAGCGCTTGCAGGAGATGCGCCGTCAGGCACGGCAGGAGGGTTGGCTGAAGCCGCAGGGTGTGTATGGGTATTGGCCAGCACAGGCGGATGGCGATGACCTGATCTTGTTTGATCCGGAAAGCCTCAGCAGTGGCAACCCGCAGGAGCGGGCGCGCTTTCACTTTCCCCGTCAGCCCGATGGTGAGACCTTGTGCCTGGCGGATTACTTCTTGCCCCTGGGCGCAGCGCAAATGGATGTGGTTGCCTTGCAGGTTGTGACTGTTGGGCAGGAGGCAAGCGAGCGCTTTGAGACTTTGCAGGAGGCGGGGGAATATAGCGAGGCTTACTTCCGGCATGGTTTGGCTGTGCAAACGGCTGAGGCCTGTGCTGAATATCTGCATCGGCACATCCGCCGGGAGTTGGGCCTGGCCGAGGGGCAGGGCAAGCGCTATTCTTGGGGCTACCCGGCGATTCCAGATTTGGCGGATCACGCCGTGGTGTTTGACTTGCTGCCGGCACAGGCGGAGCTTGGGATGCACCTGACGGAGGCCTATCAGTTGGTGCCGGAGCAGTCTACCGCGGCCATTATTGTCCATCACCCATTGGCCAAGTATTACAACGTGGGCGAAGCGCGCATTGATGCCCTGTTGCGGGAATAGGAGCAGAACGATGAGCCGATCAAAATTCATTGAATGGTTACAAACCGAGCGGGTGCTCTTCTCGGATGGGGCGATGGGCACGCTGCTCAATCAACGCGGGGTGGGCTTTGATGCTTGCTTCGACTCGCTCAACCTGAGTGACCCGGCCATGGTGGCGCAGGTACATCGTGAATACATTGAGGCCGGTTCGCACATGATTCAGACCAACACGTTTGGCGCCAATCGCTACAAATTGGCGCAGCACGGCCTTGAAAACAAGCTGATTGAAATCAACACGGCTGCGGTCGAACTGGCGCGGCGCGTCATCCTGGCTTCCTTCAAGGAAGTGTTGATTGCCGGTGACATCGGCCCGTTGGGGGTGCGGCTTGCTCCGTTTGGACGGGTGCAGCCCGAGCAGGCCCGTCAGGCGTTTGAGGAGCAAATTGCTGTGCTGGCCGGGGCAGGTGTTGATTTGTTGATCATCGAGACGATGACTGATTTGTATGAAATCGGTGAGGCAATTGCTGCTGCCCGTCGCGTGGCGCCGGGACTGCCGGTGGTGGCTTCGATGACCTTCACCCGCGATGACCGCACGCTGTTGGGCGATAGCCCTGCCCGGGTTGCGCAGTTCATTCGCGCCGCGGGTGCGGATGTGATTGGCGTCAATTGTTCCGGCGGGCCAAGTCAGATTTTGCACATCCTCAAGCAGATGCGTCAGGCTGTGCCGGAGTCGCGCTATTCGGTCATGCCCAATGCTGGCTGGCCGCAGCAGGTTGGCGGGCGGATTATGTACCCGGCTGCGCCCGAATATTTCGGCGATTATGCGTTAGCGTTTTGGGAGGCCGGGGCTTCACTGATTGGCGGTTGTTGTGGCACAACGCCATTGCACATTCAGACAATGCGCCGTGCCCTGGAGCAAGCGCCGCAGGTGCTGGTTCGTCCGACCAATGGCTTCAACGTTGCCGAGCGCGAGGAAGAACAGGCCGCTCAACCGCCGACGCAGCTGGCGCAAAAGCTGGCAGAGGGGCGGTTTGTCATTGCGGTTGAAATGGACCCGCCGCGCGGCCTGAGCACGCATAAGCTGTTGGCCGGGGCAAGCCTGCTGGCTGAGGCGGGCGCAGATGTGATTGATGTTGCCGATAGTCCCATGGCGCGCATGCGCATGAGCCCTTGGGCGGTGTGCAATCTGATTCAGCGCAAGGTGGGCATTGAGACGGTGTTGCACTTCCCGACGCGCGGGCGCAATTTGCTGCGGGTGCAGGGCGACTTGTTGGCTGCTCATGCCCTGGATGTGCGCAATGTGTTTGTCGTCATGGGCGACCCGACCGCCATCGGTGATTATCCGGATGCAATGGATAATTATGACCTGGTGCCTTCTGGCCTGATTAAGCTGATCAAGCAGGGCTTCAATGCCGGGGTGGATCATGCCGGGGCGGATATCGGTCAGCCGACTTCGTTCTTTGCGGGGTGTGCCCTCAACCTGACCCCGGATGATGCAGAGTCGGAGATCAAGAACTTGCGCCGCAAGCTGCGCGCTGGCGCTGATTTTATCCTCACTCAGCCGATTTATGACCTGGCGGCAGCTCAGGCGTTTTTGGCGCGCGCCCGCGCCGAATTGGATGGCATTCCGGTGCCGATTCTGGTCGGCATTTTGCCGCTTTCTTCGGCGCGCCATGCTGCTTTCTTGCATCATGAGGTGCCCGGCATTAACATCCCCGAAGAATTGCGCCAACGCATGGAAAAATCGGGAGAAAATGCACCTCGCACGGGCATCGAAATTGCGCTAGAATTGATTGCGCAAATTCGCTCCATTCCGGAAGCGCGCGGCATTTACATCATGCCGGCCTTCAACCGTTTTGACTATGCGGCAGAAATCATAGAGACGATCCGCCGAGGTGACCATGCTGTTGACGATTGATATTGGCAATACCAACCTGACGCTGGGCCTGTATGAGGGGCAGCGTTTGGGGGCGCGCTGGCGTCTGGCAACTGATCATGAGCGCATGACGGATGAATATGGCTTGCAAATCCTTGGCTTGTTGCAACATGGCGGCTGTTCCCCGCAACAGTTGCATGGCGTGTGTCTGGCTTCGGTTGTGCCGCCTCTGACCGGGCGGATTGTGCAGGCTTGCCGCCAATACCTGCATTGTGAGCCGTTGGTGGTGGATGCCCGCACCGATACCGGCATTCGCATCGCCTATGACGACCCGGGCGCAGTGGGCGCTGATCGGATTGTGGATGCTGTGGCTGTGCAACATTTTTATGGTGGCCCGGCCTGCGTGGTGGATTTTGGCACGGCAACAACGTTCGATGCCCTGACGGCGGACGGAGTCTATTTGGGCGGGGCCATTGCTCCCGGCATTGGCATTTCAGCGGATGCGCTGGTGCAGCGCACTTCCAAATTGCCGCGGGTGGATCTTTCTGCCCCGCCTTCGGTAATTGGACGCAACACCGTTCATGCGATGCAGTCCGGTTTGCTGTATGGCTATGTTGCCATGGTGGAGGGCATGGTGGCGCGCTTTCGCGCTTGCCCCGAACTTGGTCCGCAGATGAAGGTGATTGCAACCGGCGGGTTGGCCGAGACGGTTGCGCAGCATACGGATGTGTTACAAATCATTGCTCCCTGGTTGACGCTGGATGGGTTGCGCCTGTTGTGGGAGCGAGCACAAAACCAACGAAAGGATTAAGCCAATGTCCAACCCTTTGCAGGGCCAACACATTCTCCTCGGTGTGACCGGTTCGATTGCCGCTTACAAGGCAGCAGATTTGGCCTCCAAGTTGACGCAGGCCGGGGCGCTGGTGGATGTCGTCCTGACCGAAGGGGCACAGCATTTTATCACCCCGCTGACGTTTCAATCGGTGACGGGGCGCAAGGCTTATACCGATGCAGATTTGTGGGGCGGCGAAGGGCATGTTACCCATATTGGCCTGGGGCGCGCCGCACAATGGATTGTGGTTGCGCCTGCTTCGGCCAATACGTTGGCCCGCCTTGCGCACGGTTTGGGCGATTCACTGCTCAGCCTGGCTGTGCTTGCCAGTCATTGCCCGCTGGTCTTGGCCCCGGCAATGGATGTGGGCATGTTTGAACACCCGGCTACGCAGGCCAATGTGGAACTCCTGGTGCAGCGCGGCGCGCATCTAATTGGCCCGGCAGAAGGTCACCTGGCTTCGGGCCTGACGGGGCGCGGGCGCATGGTGGAACCGGGCGAGATTGTGGCGGCGCTGCGTTACCTGGCGGGGCGCAAAGGCCCTTTGGCTGGCCGGCGCATCGTCATCACCGCCGGTGGCACGCAAGAACCGCTTGACCCGGTGCGCGTGTTGACCAACCGCTCTTCTGGCAAGCAGGGCTTTGCCCTGGCGCAGGCCGCTTTGGACGCGGGGGCTGAGGTGACGCTGATTGCCACCCCTACGGCTTTGCCCGTGCCATATGGTGCCCGTCACGTTGCTGTTCGCAGTGCGGCGGAGCTTTTGGCAGCGGTGCAAGCCGAGCTCTTGGGGGCGGATGCGTTGATTATGGCCGCGGCAGTGGCCGATTTTCGCCCCGCTCAGCCGGCAGCAGATAAGATCAAGAAACACGGTGCGGCACTGACGTTGACGCTGGAGCCAACCGAAGATATTTTGGCGCTCACCGGCGCTCAACGTGCCCAAACGGGTTGGCCGCGCTGCCTGGTTGGGTTTGCTGCCGAAAGCCGCGACCTGCTTGAGAATGCTCAGGCCAAATTGCGTGCCAAGAGCCTTGACTTCATTGTTGCCAATGACATCAGCGCAACCGATGCGGGTTTTGAGACGGATACGAACCGTGTTGTGCTGCTGTTTGCTGATGGGCGTAGCGAAACATTGCCATTGATGAGCAAGGCCGAGGTGGCTGAGCGCGTCATTGCTGAGGTTGTGCAACGATGCGCGTCTTAGTGCTTTCCGATATTCATGGCAACCTGGTGGCGTTGGAACGCGTGCTGGAACACGCCGGCGCAGTGGATGCGGTTTGGTGCTTGGGGGACCTGGTTGGCTATGGCGCACAGCCAAATGAGTGTGTTGAGCGCGTGGCGGCCTTGCCCAACCTGGCCTGTGTGCGCGGCAATCATGATGCCGCTGTTTTGGGTTACTTTGATTTGGATGCCTTCAACAGCGAGGCGCGCGCCTCCATTCGCTGGACGATTGAGCATTTGAACGAGTCTGCGCGCTCGTTTCTGCAGCAGTTACCCGACCTTGTCGTCCTTGACGATGTGACACTGGCACATGGTAGCCCGCGCTCGCCAGAATGGGAGTATATCCTTGACCTTTACACGGCTGAGCAGAATTTGAACGAGATGCGCACACCGTTTTGCTTCGTTGGGCATACCCATCAGCCGATGGCGTTCTTCTTTGGCGATCATGGCCGCACGCAATGGCGTGTGCCCTTGCCAGAAAGTTCGCAGCGTTTCACGCCGCCCGTCATTCTCAACCCTGGTTCGGTTGGGCAACCGCGCGACCATGACCCCCGCGCCGCCTATGCCATTTTTGATTCGGATGCACACACCTGGCAAAGCTTCCGGGTGGGCTATGATGTTGGGGCGGCGCAGGAGCGTATTCATGCTGCCGGGCTGCCGCTGCGCCATGCCTTGCGCCTGGAAGGCGGCTGGTAGGCGCTTTTCTCAGCAATTTGTCAACCGAATATCAACACTTTTGGCGCATTTTCTCTATAATAAAAGTGAAACTTTTGCACGCTGAACAACGTCTTGGTTTTAGATTGCAAGATGAAACAGAGGAGAAGATGCCATGAAGAAGAACTTTGTGTTTGTGCTATTTGTTTTGCTGACCGTGCTGCTGAGCAGCTGTTCGGCGACCAAAAACGTTGCTGCTCCTGATACTTATACGTATGGTGTGAGCCGCGCCGATGAGCAAGAAAAGTCGTTTGCGCCGCAGCAACCCGCCCTGGGGGTTGCCGATATGGCGAATAGCCCCGTGCCCGAGGGCATGGGCGTTGTCGCAACGAATGAACAGCCGATCAAGCGCCTTGTCATTCAGAATGCGGATCTGACGATTGTGGTTAAAGACCCGGTGGATGGGTTGAGTCAGGTCAGCAAGTATGCTCTCGAGGCTGGCGGCTTTGTCGTTGCTTCGAATGTGTATAAGACGCAAACCGAGACTGGCTTGCAGGTGCCCGAAGCGACGATTACCATTCGCGTGCCGGCGGAAAAGCTGCAAGACGCATTGGCCTTCATCCACGCCCTGACAGATGACCCGGCCAAGGATGTGCTGAGCGAGAACATCTCTGGGCAGGATGTGACCAAAGAATATACCGACCTGGACTCGCGCTTGCGTAACCTGGAAGATGCTGCCGAGCAACTGCGCGGCATCATGGCCAATTCAAACGATACCGAGGCGGTTTTGCAGGTCTATCGTGAGCTGAGCAGCGTGACCGAGCAGATTGAAATCATCAAGGGACAGATGAAGTATTACGAAGAAGCTGCGGCGATGTCGGCTATCAGCGTGCGCTTGCGGGCACAAGAGACCGTTCAGCCGATTGTCGTGGCTGGCTGGGAGCCGCAGGGTGTGGCGCGCGATGCTGTGCGTTGGCTCATCCGCTTCTGGCAGGGCTTTGTCAACGTCATCATTGTCCTGGTGTTGGCGGTCTTGCCGGCCATTCTCACCATCTTGTTGCCCTTCTACCTGTTGTTCCTGTTCATTCGCTGGCTTGTGCGGCGCAGCAAGAAGAATCGCAAGGCTGCCCCGCTGACCCCGCCTGCGGCCTGAGCAAGTTTGCTTGACCTTTGGTAGAAATGGTGCTGTGTGCCTGATTGGCACACAGCACTTTATTTTTGGGAAATGAATTGCTCCATGCTTTTTAAAGTTTGGATGTACAATCAATTTCGAAATCATTTTTGTTTTGGAGCAAAAACGTGTCAGAACATCGTCGGTTGTATCAGCGCGCCTTGTATTATGACATTGCGTTGGGTCGGACGGTTGAACGTGAGGCCGATTTCATCCTGGCGGTCTATCAGCAAATTTGTGGGCAGCCTTTACAATCGGTTTTGGATATGGCTTGTGGGCCGGGCTATCATGCTTGCGCCCTGGCACAGCGCAGGGTGCGCACCTGGGGCCTGGATTTGCAGCCTGAGATGCTGCAGCTGGCGCGTCAACGTGCCGCCGAGGCGGGGGTGGAACCAACGTTGCTGCAATGTGATATGCGCTCGTTTCAAATGCCGCAGCCGGTGCAGATGACCGTTTGCATGTTTGACGGTCTGGATGCGCTTTGTACCGACGAGGATCTCATTCAGCATTTTGCTGCTGTGCGTGAGGCTTTGTTGCCGGGCGGGCTTTACCTGGTGGATCTTTGTCACCCGCGCGACACCAATTTGCAGTATTATATGGACTTTCACTATCAGGGCGAGCGCGATGGGGTGTGGGTGGAGGTGTTTTGGCGTCCCCGCTATGAGCGGTTCGTTTGGACGCGTGACCTGGCTTTCACCGAGCTTGAGATTCACGTCCGCGATCATGGTGAGGAGCAATCGTTTTTTGATACTTCGTATGAGCGTTTGTTTACTCCGGGCAGCTTGCGCCTGTTGGCGCACCTGGGCGGCTTGGAGGATGTTGCCTGGTTTGGCGATTATGACCTGAAGCAACCTTTGGATGGCAGTGCTGCTTCGCAGCGGATGATTGGCGTCTTTCAGCGTTCGTTGGAATAGAGAGGAGTCTGATTATGAAATCGGTCATTGTCATTGGCGCGGGCATGGGTGGGCTTGCGGTTGCGCTGCGCTTGCGGCGCATGGGGTTTGCCGTCACGGTGTTGGAAAAGCGTTCGCGACCGGGCGGGCGTAGCTATGTCATTGAAGAGGATGGCTATCGCGTGGATACCGGCCCGACGATTTTGGTGATGAAAGAGCAGTTTGAGCAACTCTACCGCGACCTGGGGCGCGATCTGCATCAGCGCTTGCAACTGACGCAGCTTGACCCCAATTATCGCCTGTATTTTCACGATGGTCGCATGCTTGACCTTTACCCCAACATGGCGCGCTTAGCTCAGGCGGTTGAGGCGTTTGAACCGGGAGCGGGTGAGAAGGTGTTTGACTTTCTCGGCAACAATGCCCGCAAGTATGCGCTTGGAATGCCGTTCGTCACGCGCAACTTTGACCATTTGACCGACCTGGCCAACCCAATTGCCGGTTATCGTCTGTTTGCGACTGCCGCGCATGAGAACCTCTATCGGCAGGTGGCACGCTATTTTCAGTCGGATGCGCTGCGCAAAGCCTTTTCCTTCCATTCCATGTTTCTCGGCCTTTCGCCTTACGAATCGCCGGCGATTTATGCGCTCATTACCTATGCGGACCTGGCGCGTGGAATGTATTTCCCGCAGGGAGGCATTTACCGCATCATCGAAGACCTGGTGACCATGGCGCAGGAGGATGGGGTGGTGCTGCGCACCTCGGCACCCGTGGCGCAAATTCTGGTTGAGAATGGACGCGCGGTTGGCGTGCGGCTTGAATCGGGGGAGGAACTGCGCGCCGATGCAGTTGTTTCAAATGCGGATTTGCCTTACACCTATCGCAAGCTTGTGCCAGCGGGTGTGCGGCGTGATTATTCCGATCGTCGTTTGCAACGGATGAAATATGCCTGTTCGGGCTTCTTGCTCTATTTGGGCCTCGACCGCACCTATCCGCAGCTGACGCATCAGGCGCTCTATTTTGCGGAGGATTATCGCGCCAACCTGGATGCCATCTTCGTCACGGGTGAATTGCCAGCGGATCCCTCTTTTCACCTCAATTGCCCCACGCGCAGCGACCCAGCTTTGGCGCCGGAGGGGCACGAATTGCTGTATGTTTTGGCGCCGATGCCCTCGCTTGAAAAAGGCCGCGTGGACTGGAGCCGGGCTGCTGAAACGGTGCGTGAACAGCTGCTCAGCCGCCTGGAACAGGTCGTGGACCGCGACATTCGCAAGCACATCGTTTGGGAGCGCCGCTATACGCCGGTGGACTTTGAACGTGACCTGAACGCGGTTTATGGCACGGCGTTTGGCTCGTTGGCGCACAACTTCTTCCAATCGGCCTATTTCCGTCCGCACAATGTGGCGCGCGCTTTGCCCGGCTTATATTTCGTTGGTCAGGGCACTTACCCTGGCATTGGCATGCCCATGGTGATGATTTCGGCGCAGTTGACTGCCGAGCGGTTGCGCACGCTGTAACGCCCCGTGAGACCGTCTGTGCTGTGGACGGTGTCAGCCTGGTACGAGACCGCCGTGATGGGTGGGCATGGCTGGGCGCGAGATGGGCAAGGCCTGATGTGAGACCGACATGATGGGGGGGCATGGCTGGGCGCGAGATGGGCAAGGCCTGATGTGAGACCGCCATGCCCCTACTCTTGTATCGTCTTTTTGTTTTGCGGTAAAATCAAAAGCGATTTTGCTTTTATTTGTATTTTTATTTTCCAGGAGCGTTTGATGACCATGCATTCATTTGATGATGCCATCGCTCGGCGTATCCGTGCAATGGAAGAACGGGTTGCTGGAGTGCGTCAGGCCGATATGTATTTTTATAATCGTGCTGTGACCGAGCTGCGCGGCGGGGCGCGTGTGTTGGTAGACGGGCGCGAAATGGGTATGTATGCCTCCTATTCCTACCTCGGCTTGTTGGGGCATCCGCGCATTCAAGCTGCGGCTGAGCAAGCCTTGCAGAAATATGGCACAGGCACGCACGGGGTGCGCACCCTGGCCGGGTCGCTTAAGCTGCATGAGGAATTGGAGCAGACGATTGCAGACTTCAAAGGTGCCGAAGCGGCGATCACTTATTCTTCTGGCTATGTCACCAATTTGACGACGATCTCAACCCTGTGTGGGCGCGGCGATTATGTCATTTCGGATAAGCTGAACCATGCGAGCATTGTGGATGGATGTTTGATGTCGGGCGCCAAATTTTTGCGCTTTGAACACAATGACATGCGGTCTTTGGAGGCCTGTCTGAAGGAGGCGCAAGCTGGCACATCTCGCCTGGTGGTGGCGGATGCCGTCTTTAGTATGGATGGCGATGTAATCAATCTGCCGGTGGTGGTGGAGCTGTGCCGGCGGTATCACGCCTGGCTGATGGTGGACGAGGCGCACTCGGTTGGCGTGTTGGGCAAAACCGGGCGCGGCATTGAGGAGCACTTCCATATGCCCGGCGTGATTGATGTGAAGATGGGCACGCTGAGCAAGACGATCCCTTCCGTCGGCGGTTATGTGGCCGGCAGCAAGGCGCTGATTGATCTGCTGCGTCATGCAAGCCGGGCCTATCTCTTTTCGGCGGCTTTGCCACCTGCACAGGCCGGTGCGGCAAAGGCAGCCTTTGAGGTCATCTTGGATGAACCCTGGCGCATTGAAAAGCTGCGGGCCAACGCCGCGCAGTTTATTCAAGGTTTGCAGCAACGCGGCTTCGATACCTTGCAAACCGAGACGGCCATTGTGCCGATTATTTGCGGCAGTGACGAGGCGGCCTATACCATGACGCGCTTCGCTCAGCGCCGCGATGTGTTTGCTTTGCCGGTTGTTTCTCCGGCGGTGCCGGTTGGCCTTGCCCGCCTGCGTGCCACCGTCACGGCTGCACATGAGCCGCAAGAGATTGAACATGCTATGGATGTCTTCCTTGAAGCGCGCCAAGAGACTGAGCGTTGTTTGGCGGTGGTTTGACGCAGTGAATCAACAATTTCGTCTGCGGCGCGTGATATGGGCATTGCTGTGCCTGTCCTTGCTGCTCAGCAGTTGTGCGTCTTCCCCGGTGCACACGCTGCCGCCGCTGCCCTCGCCCCGGACGACCTTGACGCCGACGCCTGCGGCGACGCTTGAACTTGCCCCAACGCCGACCCCTTCCCCGACGCTGACGCCGACGCCGCTGTTTACGCCGACGCTTACGCCCTTGCCAGAACGCCGTTTGCCCGCTGAGGATTGGCGCACCTGGCCGGATGTCATCCCGCTTAGCAACACGGCTCGTGCTGTGTATCTGCGCTCTCTGGCTGCTGGTCATGACCCGCACGCCTTTTCGATTTTGGGCGATACCTGGTGGGCTTACCCTGCTGCGGATTTTGATCCCTTTGCTGCGGGTGGAGTGCTCAGCGAGGCTGCCCGTTGGTATTGGCCATCCTTTGGCCGGCGCGGCACCGCCTGGTTGCCTGGTCTGACCCCGCAGGCGCTCTTCCTGCCCGAGCGCGCCGACCCACAGGTTTGTGCCCCGGGTGAAATTCCGTTGGATTGCGAATTGCGCAGCCATAACGCGGCGTTGGCGTTCATTCATTTTCAGGGGGCATCCAAGGGCTTCAACGAAGCCGAAATGGCACCGCTCTATCGCGCCATTATCGAGCGCACGCTGGCGGCGGATGTCTTGCCTGTGCTGGTGTTGAATGCTGGTTTGAGCTATGGCGACGATGGGTTGAATGGCTTGCTGGCGCGCCTGGCCTATGAATATGATTTGCCGGTTTGGAACCTGGCTGCGGTCTATCGTCGGCAGGAAAGCTTTGACCGCCTGAGCGTTTTGAACGTTTTGGCGGCTCTCAACGCTGATTTTCAGGGCTTGCTGACGGTGGATGACGTGCCTGCGCTCTCCCCCTTGCCCCGTCCGCCCTTATCGGCTGGCCGCAGTCAACGCTTGCTGTTTGGCTTACGTCAACGCACACTTGCCGATGGCGTGCTGCAAGATGCCGGTGTGTTCCTGCTCGATCTGGAAACACAGCAGAAGACGCAGCTCTTGTCGGCGGGGTATGGCTTGCAGGCGCTTGCGCCGGATGGGCAAATGCTGTTGGCCAATGAAGGCCGCCGTCTGTGGCGCATTTGGCTGAATGGTGCGAAGCCCCCGCTTTTGTTGAGCGAGGCGCTTTCGACGTTGGGCGAAGGTCAACATGCCGTTTTCTTGCCGGATGGCAGTGGCATTTTGGCCGTCTTGGATCAGGACGGTCAGCGCAGCTTGTGGCGATTGCGGGATGGTTTGCCGCCGGACTTGCTTTCCCCGTCGGGGGTGCCCGTTTTGCAAGTGGAAGATGTGCGGGCAGGGCGGGTCTATTGGTCAAGCGGCAGTTGCCCCAACGATACCTGTCGGGTTGAACAAGTGTGGCAAACGGACTTGCAAACCGGGCGCTCATCTGCTGACTGGAATGGGATGTTGCACGTGCGCTTTTCGGCAGATGGTGCCTATGCAGCTTATCGTTTCTTGAATCAGGATGGACGTAGCGAGTTGGGGGTGACCCCGCTCGATCGCAGCTGGGTTTGGACTTTGACCATGCCCGGTGACCCCATCCCCAACTTCTCCAAGCCGCGCCCCTTGTTGAGTGCTTTTGATTGGTCGCCTGATGGGCAGCAGCTTGCCATGCTTTTCCTGGAGCGCAGTTTCTATTCTGGCACGCTGGCTTTCAACCGCTTGTTCGTTGCCGACCCGCATCGTTTGCGCACACAGGAGCTGCCTTTTCACCTGGCTGGTCAGCAGGCGCGCCTGACCTGGTCGCCGAGCGGGGAACGCATGGCAGTTTCTGCCACGCGCCGCCGTGCTGATACGTTTGCGTTTGTGGTTGGCTTGCGTCTGGTGGATGCCAACGGTCAGCTGGATGATTTGGATGATGTGTTGGCGTTTGAGCAGGCTGATTTTGTGTACATTGAGCGGCTTTTGTGGCTGCCGCCTGAGGAGTGACCATGCGACGCTGGCTTTGGCTAATTGTGCTGATTGGTTTTTGCGTGACGCCCTTGCAACCGGTGCAAGCACAGACGCGCGACCCGCAGGACTGGATGAATTGGCCGGTTGTGCCAGAAATTACGCCGCGCGCCCGGCAGATCTATGCCCAGGGGATGGCGCTGGGCAACAACCCCCATGCTCTGACCAAAATTGGCGATTGTCAGGGCATTTTGGAAGTGTTGATGGGCGTGTATGACATTCCGGGCAGTTATCGTCTTGCCCCCGAAGAGCAAGGGCTGCAAGAGACGATCGATTATTTTCGCGGCTCTTTTTATCGGGATGGGTATGCGCTCAAGGGCGGCTTCGACGCGCCGGCGGTTTTTGACCCAACCCGTGCCGACCCGGATTGGTGTTTGCCCGGTGAAACGCCGTTGGAGTGCGAATTCCGCATTCATCGTCCGGCGTTTGTTTTGATCACGCTTGAATACACCTACCCCGGCCGCAATGCTGAAAACTACACGGCTTACATTCGCCGCATCATTGAATTTGCCATTGCGCATGGCACGGTGCCGATCCTTTCCACCAAGGCGGACAATGTGGAGAATGATCACAGCATCAACCTTGCCAGTGCCCGTTTGGCGGCGGAATATGACTTGCCGCTGTGGAATTTTTGGCGCGCAGTGCAAGATTTGCCCAATCATGGCCTGGATACGAGCTCGGGGCGCAATGATGGCTTTCACATTTCCTATGCCGCCTGGAGCGTGCGCGCCAAAACCGCGCTGCAAACCCTCGATTCGCTCTGGCGCGGGGTGCGCGACCTGACCCCGCCCGAAGCAGACCCGTCCCCGACATTTGCCCCCGGCCCTTTTGCTGGCCAATTGGTCTTTTCGCTGTTACGACGCGGTCCAGGCGGTGAAGTTGCCGATGGCGTGTATCGCTTTGACCCTGAAAGCAGTGAGTTGCAGCAGATTTTGCCAACCGGCTATCAGCTTCAGTCGGTTGCACCGGATGGACAATCGTTGCTGGTCAATCAGGGCAGCGCGTTATGGCTGACGAAGGTGGATGGGACGCCGTTGCTGCAATTGAGCGAAACTTTCGCGGGGCAGCGCGGTGCCTTTTTCCAGGCGGATGGGCGCGGTTTGTTCGTGCTCGACCGCCGCTCGGGCGAGGCGGCGCTATGGCAGGTGAGCCTGCCCGATTTGACCTGGAACCGCCTGACGGCAGCGGAACATGCGCCGTTGGTCTTATATCCGACTGCGGATGGGCGTACCGTCCGTTGGGGCGAGGGGCGTTGTGCCGGGTATGATGCCTGCTCCATTTCAGCTCTTTGGACGTTGGATTTGCAAAGCGGGGCAGTGAGCCGCCTGGCTGCACCGGCACGTCAACCGGTGTTTGCTGCGGATGGCCGATACCTGGCTTATGCCTATGCGGCTAGCTCCGCTGCCGATGGCTTGACCTGGCTTGGACTGACGATTGAGGATGCAGCCCGGCAGACGAACTGGAATGTTCAGCTGCCGGAGGCGCACGCAACTGCCTATGCCTGGACGCCGGATAGCCGGTTTGTGTTGGCAGCTTTTCAGGGGCGCAATTCTTTCAGTGGCACCCCTTCGCCGGTGCGGGTGTTACGCTTGCGGGTGTTAGACGAGCTGACGTTTGAGTATCCTTCGGCGGCGGGGGTCTTCCCGCGGCTTGCTGTTTCGGCGGATGGCGCGCAAACCGCCCTAACGACAACGCAGGCGCGTCAGGGCGGTTATGTGGTCTATTTGCGTTGGTTCCGTACGGCGGGTTTGGGCCTCTATCAGGATGCGCTCTTGTTCCAGAATAGCGATTTTGTCACCCTGACCGGCCTGACCTGGTTGCCTTGAACCTCATTCGCGTTCGAAGGGCACGCCCAAGGCAGCCGGCGGCGAGGAACGCAGGACGCGCAAAATTTTCAGTAATAATTTGCGTTGCTGCTCCGGCAAGCTGGAGAGCAACTGTTCCATCCATTCCGAGTTGCCAACATTGACCAGCATCAGCGTCAGAATCATCAAGGGGAAGGGGGCAACTTGCAGCACCTGCGAAGGAATGTTGGGCAGCGATGGTTGTAAGGCAAGCCCCAGCCATTGCAGGAAGGCGAACAAATAGGCGCCAAAGGCGGCGCGAGCGGGGTTCCAGGCGCCAAAGATGGTGATCGAAAGCGCAATCCAGCCGATGCCATCCAATCCCGAGACGGTGCCTTTCCAGCCCGCTTTGACCGAGAGCGAATACATGGGCCCGGCCAGCCCAACCAACGCCCCGCCCAAAATGGTGTATAGATAGCGCAGGCGGTTGACGTTGGCGCCGCGCACAAACGCGGCGGCAGGGCGTTCGCCAATGCCGCGCAACATGAGGCCCGGGCGGGTCTTGAAGAAATAGAGATAGGCGACAATCACCAGCAGGTAGCTGGAATAGACGAGCAGGTCATGCTTGAAGAAGATGGGCCCAAGGATGGGGATCTCTTGCAGGCCCGGGATGGGCAAATGCGGCACCGTGGGCCCAGAAAGGCCCATGATGGGGTTGCCGAGGAAATAGGCCAGGTCACGGCACAGCAGCGTTAGCACAAAGCCTACGGCTACCTGCGATTGCTTGAGCGTGATGCTGGAGAAGGCAATGATCAGCGCAATCAGCGCCCCGATGATTGCCCCGGCCAACAGCCCCAAGATTGTGCTGCCTGTGGCAATGGCGACCGCAAACCCGGCCATGGCCGTCAGCAGGATGGTGCCGTTGACCGACAGGTTGATGACCCCGGCGCGTTCGGTGAAAGTTTCACCGATGACTGCAAACAGCAGCGGGGCGGCAGCCGCCAAAATGCCCGCGAGACCAATGATTAATGTTTCGTTCATGGGTGCCCTCACTCCTTGCGGCGGTTAAGCAAATTGCGCCGCACGCCATCCATCAACAGGACAAACAACACCAGGCTGCCTTGCAGCACGCCGGATAGGGTTGAATCTAGTTTCAGCACAATGGGCAATTGAATGCTGCCGATATTCAGCGCGGCGAAGAAGAAAGCAATGGGGGCTACCCAAATGGCTTGATAGTTGACCAGCATGGCTACCAGCAGCCCCAAGAAGCCATATCCGGAGGAGATGGAAGGGATGAGGCGGTGATAAACACCGGTTACCTGCACCGCGCCCGCCAACCCAGCCAATGCTCCGCAGATGAGGAAGGCAGCCAGGCCATAGCGGCTTGGCGACATGCCCATCAGTGCCGCGGCACGCCGGTTTCTGCCGACCGCTTTCAGGCGTAGCCCAAAATAGCTGCCCTGTAACACAAAATAGATTGCCACAATGGCAAGGATGCCCAGAATCAGCGCCCATAGGCTCAGGCGCAGGCCGGGTAACATGGGCAGCCAAAGCCGTTCGTCGAACGGCACGGTGCCGCTCATCGAGCCAACCCCGGGGCGCTTCCAGGGGCCAAAAATAAGCCAGATGACCAGGGCGGTTGAGACGAAGTTTAAGCCCAGCCCGCCGAAGATTTCGTTCACCCCGCCATAGATGCGCAGAATGCCAACCAGGGCGGCCCACAGTGCCCCGCCGGCCATGCCAGCCAAAAAGCCCAGCAGTAGAATGAGCCAGGCCGCTGTGTTGGTGTCTTGCAGTGCCCGCAGCACCCAGGTGGTGAAGATTGCCCCCAGCGTAATTTGCCCCTCCACGCCAATATTCCACAGCCCAGCGGTGAAGGTAATCAGCAGCCCGGCGGTTGCCAGCAACAGCGGAATCCAGGCGACCAGGCTATCGGCCACTTTGCTGGTTGAGGAAAACGCCCCGCTGAGAATGTTGCCATAGGCCTGCAACGGGTTTGCCCCGGCAATGAGCAAGACGATGGTGGTAAAAATCAGCGCCAGCACAACAGCCAGCGGTTGAAAGAGCCATTCAATCCAACGTTTTTTCATAAGGTTTCCCATCCGCTTGAAAATGTGGCCTGGTAAGGCTGTTAAAACCCTTTGCCGCCGATCATTTGCCCTAGCTCCTCAACCGAGGTTTGGGCAGCGTTGAGCGGCGCGGAAACTTTGCCGTTGAAGAATACCAGCACGCGATCGCTGTAGTGTAAGAGCTCTTCGAGGTCGGATGAAATAAAGACGATGCTTGTGCCGTTTTCGCAGCGCTCTTTGAGCTTGCCCCAAATCCAGATGGCGGATTCAATATCCAGGCCGCGGGTGGGGTGTTCCAACAGGATGAGCGAGAGCTGCGCATCGAGCAGGGAGAGCAGGGCGCGCTGTTGATTGCCGCCCGAAAGAGCCTCCACGCGGCTTTGTGGGGTGCCGCGAATGGAGAATTGTTCAATTTGTTCCTGTGCCAGCGTTTCCATTCGTTCGCGCTGGACGACGAAGCCGGTTTGTGGGCGCACCAGGGCAAAATGTTCGGCGAGTGTCAGGCCAGGGATCAAGCCCTCTTCCATGCGCGAGGCCGGGACGAAGGCAACCCGCATGGCGCGAAAGCGCTCGTAGGGCTTGCCGGCCAGGTTGATGCCGTTGACAAGAATCTTGCCCCCTGCCGGGCGCATCAAACCGCCGAGGGTGCGCAAAAACTGACGCTGTCCTGAGCCTTCCATGCCAGCCAGGCCAATCACCTCGCCGCGGCGCACTTGCAGCGAGACGTTGCGAATATCCAGGCGGGCGTCGCCAACGGTCAGGTCAGAAAGCACCAGGCAATGATCTTCTTTTTCGAGGGATGTTTTTTCGGCCAGATGAATGTTCTTACCGAACATCATCCGTACCAGTTCGGAGGTGACATAAGGCGGTTCGGCCTGTCCCACCAGCCGTCCGCTGCGCAAGACGGCCACGCGGTCGCACAGGCCTTCGACTTCTTCGAGTTTGTGCGAGACGAAAATGACCGTCATGCCTTCGCTGACCAGTTTGCGCAAGGCGGCAAACAATTTTTGGCGCTGCATGGAGCTGATGCCGGTGGTTGGCTCGTCCATAATCAGCACCCGTGCCCCCAACCAGAGCAGACGCAAGATTTCCAATTGTTGCCGCTCGCCGACGGTCAGGCTTTCTACATATGCATCAGGGTCAATGGCAAAATCAAACCGTGCTTGCAATTGTTCAAAGTCGCGGCGGGCCTGTGTTGCGTTGGGGAACAGGCCGCCAGCCCGGCCAAGCACGAAATTATCCAGCACACGCATGGGGGGGAAGTCGAGCGGGTCTTGGTGCAACATGCCGATGCCGTGTCGGATGGCATCGGCTGGGCTTTCAATGCGCGCCGGCCGTCCATCCAACAGGATGGTTCCGCTATCCGGATAGAAACAGCCGGAGAGGATTTTCATCAGCGTGCTTTTGCCGGCCCCGTTTTCTCCCAAAATGCCTTGAATGCTTCCAGCAGGGATGAATAGTGAAATGTCGTTGTTGGCGTGAACCCGCCCGAAGGTTTTATGAATATGGCTCAGTTCGACATTCATGGTTTGATTCGCCTGTAGGGGGATAAAGTCTCCCCTCCCTCGGCAAGCCGAGAGAGGGGAGCAAAAAAGGAACGTTTATTGGGAGACGCTTTGGCCTTCCATGCCTTCGAGCAATTGCGGCAGATACCAGACCTGGAAGTCGCTGCCGGTTTCGCCCTCTTTCAGGAAGACGGTGCCGTCTTGCAGGTTGAGCGGGCCTTTCCACAGGTTGAGGCCACCGGCCAGCTCGCCAATGAATTTATCCACGTTGGCGGCGGCATCGCTGCTCAGCGCCGGGCCTTTGACGAAGCCGATAGCGCTCGTATCGGGGTTGTTAATGTCTTTCCAATCCGGTGCGTTGAAGTCCCAAGAGGGTTTGTAGGCGCCAGCCTGAATGTCTTTCAGGTATTTGACGTAGGCCGGGCCCCAGTTGAAGTATGGCACACCCAGGCAGACTTTTTCGTTTTCCTTGCAGGAATCTTTGTAGTCGTAGGGGATGGCGTAGACTTCTTTGCCTTCAGCGCTCTTCTTGCCAGCCTGGACGAGGGCTTCGGTTGTGTCAATGCCAGAGATGACGACATCGTAGCCGTTGTCATAGAAATCGTTGGCAACCTGGGTCGGGTCGGCGGTTACGCCGGGGATGTTGAACCAGAAGCCGATCCAGGTGACTTTGAATTGCAACTCAGCCGGGTCTTTCTTCAGGTATTCGCTCCAGCAGTACTTGGCGCCAAGGTAGGCCGAGGAGGCCAGGCGGCGGGTTTCATCGTTCAGCAATGGGCCAAGATAGCCAATCTTGCCGGTTTTGGTCGTCAGGGCAGCGGTGCAGCCGGCGATCATCTTGCCGTATTCCATGCGGCCCATGACGTTGGTCAGGTTGGGCAGATTCTTGAAGTCCTTGCCGTCCTTCCAGGCATTATCGCCAGAGGCGTGAATGACGATAATGTCGGGGTGCGCCTTGGCAAATTCGACGGCGCTATCTTTCATGTCGTCAGAGTTGAAGACGATCACGGTTGCGCCCTTGCTGAGCAGGTCTTCGGCCAGCTGAGCGGGGGTGGTGCCGGGGCGGTCGGCCGGGTTGACCTTGTCCACGTAGATCATCTTGACGCCGGGCAGTTTTTGCTCGACGTACAGACCGGCATCGTAGTGGGCCTGACTCCAACCGCGGTCATTATAGGGGCCGACCATCAACATGCCAAAGACGAGCGGTTTTTGCTCGGCAGGCGCTTGGGTCTCCGCCGGTGCGGTTGTGGGTGCAGCTGTGGGGGTTTGGCAAGCCGCCAACACCATTGCAGCCAGCACCAAAGTGGTGAGAACAAACCAAAAACGATTTTTCATGTTCCTCCTCCTGAAAGGAAAGCGATTGGATGATTGGGTGTGCCGCGCACACCCAATTTATTTTACCGCATTAAGGCACAATCCATGTGCCGGTTTCGCCTTTGAGGGCGCGGCCAATGTTTTCAGGGTTGGTGATGAGGGCTGACTTGCCGCCCTGATCGAGGAAGCGTAAGATGGCCTGCACTTTGGGCAACATGCTGCCCTTGGCAAAGTGACCTTCCTGGATGTATTGACGTGCCTCGGCAGCGGTCATGCGATCAATCCACTGCTGATTGGGTTTGTTGAAGTTGATGGCGGCTTTTTCGACGGCGGTGCTGATGACGAACAGGTCGGCCTGAATCATGGTTGCTAGCAAGGATGAGCCAAAATCTTTGTCAATGACGGCTTCAACGCCTTCCAATTCGCCGTTTTCGCGTTCGACGACGGGAATGCCGCCGCCGCCAACGCCAACGACGACAAAGCCTGCGCCAATCAGGCTGTGAATGGCATCGGCTTCAACAATGCGTTGTGGAATAGGGGAAGGTACAACCCGGCGCCAGCCGCGGCCGGCATCTTCGACGATCACCCACCCTTCTTTTTCGGCGCGTTGGCGGGCCGTGGCCTCATCCATGAACGAGCCAATCGGTTTGCTGGGGTGTTCGAAGGCGGGGTCTTGGCGGTTGACGATGGTTTGTGTGACAACTGCCACGGCTTGCTTTTTCATGCCGCGCGCCAGGAATTCGTTGTGTAGGGCGCGCACGAACATGTAGCCAATCGAGCCTTGCGTATCGGCGCCGCAATAATCGAGCGGCACTTCGTGCAATTCGTGGCTTGCCAGTTCAGAACGGCGGTGGATGAAACCAACCTGTGGGCCGTTGCCGTGCGTGACAACGACTTCCCAACCTTGTTCGATCATATCCACAATGTGGCGCATGGATTCAACCGCAGCTTCGTACTGGTCGGGAATCGTCTTACGCTTTTCATCTTTGATGAGCGAATTACCGCCCACTGCAACAACGGCAACACCTTTTTTGGTCATAGAACCTTCCTCCTCCAAATGAAAAAATGAATGGGTTGATTTAGCACATGGTCAGGGCCATGACCGCTTTTTGAGCGTGCAAGCGGTTTTCGGCCTGATCATACACGACAGAATTGGGGCCATCCATCACTTCGCTGGTGACCTCGATGTCGCGGTCAGCGGGCAATGGGTGCATGTAGATGGCATCGGGTTTGGCCAGTGCCATGCGGCGGGCGTCGGTGATCCAGCTTTGGTTGGCGTCTTGCAATCGTTTGCCTTCGACCGGGTCGGTGGTGGTGAGCAGCGGGCCCCAGGACTTGGCATAGATGACATCGGCATCGCGGAAAGCTTCGTCCATATCATGCACAATGTCGAAGCCCACGCCAAACTTGCGCGCCTGTGCGGCGGCTTCGGCTTCAATTTCGGGCATGAGCTCAAAGCCTTTGGGGTAGGCCAGCACCACATCCATGCCAAAGCGCGGCATTTGCAGAATGAGCGATTGCGGCACCGAGATGGGCTTGAGGTACGAGGCCGCATAAGCCCACGAGACGACGATGCGTTTGCGGCGCAGGTCGCGGCCCTTCTTTTCGATGATGGTCATCAGGTCGGCCAGGCATTGGAAAGGGTGATAGATGTCGCATTGCATGTTCAGCACAGGCGAGCGCGAATATTTGGCAACTTCGTTGATGTATTGGTTGCCGACCTGCCAATCGCAATGGCGGATGGCCAGGCCGTCGAAATAACGACCGTAGATTTCGCCGATTTCTTTGGCGGTGTCGCCGTGTTTGATTTGGGTTGTGTTGCTTTCGATGAAGGCACCATGCCCGCCCAATTGGGCAATGCCAGCCTCAAACGAGCCGCGCGTGCGGGTGCTGGAGAAGAAGAACAACATTGCCAGCACCTTGTCGCGCAAGTAGGCGTGCGGTTCACCCAGGGCGCGCTTGCGCTTGAGGTCGAAGGCTACATCCAATACCGTTTCGACTTCTTCCTTCGAAAAGTCGAGATCGCCAATCAGGTCACGTCCACGTAAATTGGTTTGCATAAACTTTCACCTCCAAGAGAAAAATTTTGGTCGAATGACGGCAAGCGTTTTTTTATGACATCATTGCCGGCATGAGCGCATAGAAAGCGGTGGATTGCACCACGTCTTCAATCGAGACCGAGTCACGTACGGTGTGAGCGGTTTCTTCATCGCCGGGGCCAAAACCAATGCAGGGGATGCCGGCTTTTCCGGCCCAGTAAACGCCGTTGGTGCTGAAATTCCACTTGCCAGCCGGGGCATCGGGCAGGCCGATCAGTCGGCGGGATCGCAGACCGGCCTGGACGAGCGGGTGATCTTCAGCGGTTGCCCAGGCGGGGAAGTATTTATCTACCGGGAAGACGAAGCCAGTGTAGGAGGGTTCGTCGTAGAAGAGCGCTTCCACGCGCACTTTTTCACGCAGCTCGGGCGGGATGAGTGCCTCGACCTGGGCGATGGCGGCTTCTTTCGTCTCGCCGAAGGTCATGCGCCGGTCAATGTAGAGGATGGCCTCGTTGGGCACGGCGTTGATGCTGGGGGTTTGCACGTGCAGGTCACTGACGGTGATTTTACCATGTCCCAGGAAGGGGTCATCGCCCAGGCTTGGTTCCAGGTCGCGGATGCCAGCAATGACCGGCAACAGCATGTAGATGGCGTTTTCGCCAAGGTGATTGTTGGCAGCGTGTGCGCTGCGGCCTTTGGCAACCACGCGCAATTCAATCCGGCCCTTGTGGCCGCGATAGACGTTCATCTTCGTTGGCTCGCCAATGACGATGAAATCGGGGCGCACCTTGGGGTCTACTTCGACGAATGAGTTGGGTGCAATGCCATCGCACCATTCTTCCATGTTGCCGAAGTAATACACCGTCCAGCCTTCCAGCAGGCCGAGGTCACGTGCCAGTGCCAGGCCGTAGACCATGCCGGGCGTGCTGTTCTTCTCGTCGCAGGCGCCGCGCCCATAGAAGATGCCATCTTCCAGTTTGCCCTCGAAGGGGTCAAAGCTCCATTCGGCGGGGTCGCCAATGCCGACGGTATCAATGTGCGAGTCGAAGACCATGGTGCGCGGGCCGTTGCCAATGCGCCCCAGAATGTTGCCCATCACGTCGAAGCGCACTTCGTCGTAGCCAAGTTTGCGCATTTCGGCAGCAATGCGTTCGCCAACGGGGCCGATTTTGGAATCCATGCTCGGGATGGCAACGATATCACGCAGGAATTGGATGATATCGGCGCGCTGATTGGCAATGCGTTCTTGTAAAGCTTGCAGGGTGGATTGCGAAATTTCTTTCATTTTTTTACCTTTCGTATTGAATGCCTATCCGGCGCACAACCTGAAAGCGGAAGTAGCCGGGTAGGAAATAACTATGGGAATAATCAATGATGCTGCCGTCGGCATCGAACAACTGCGCGACGAAGAGCAACAGGCTGTCGCCGCGCTGAATTTCCAACAGGCGGGCAATGTCGGCGGGGGCAGCAACGGCACGGATTTCGGTTTGCGAACGGGCCAGGCTGAGGTCGCTGCGGCGCAACAACAGGTCTAAGACTGAGCCGCGGAAGCTTTCATCCAGTTCGGCGGCGTTGAAGCGCTCCGAAGGTAGCAGGTCTACCAGGTAGGCGATGGGCCGTTGGTTGGTGCGGATGAGGCGCGAGATTTCGACCAGCGGTGTGCCTTCGCTCACGGCCAGGTGTTGCGCTTCTTCTGCGTCGGCGGCATGTTCGCCAATTTCAAGTGCATCCATTGAAATGGGCAGCCCAATGCGTTTTGCCAGTGTTTCCAGGCTTTCAAGCACTTCCAGACCGGTTTCAAAGATTTGTGAGCGGTCTACCACGAAGGTGCCAACGCCTTGTTTGCGGCGAATGATGCCCTGCGCCTCAAAGGAGCGCATGGCTTCGCGCAGGGTTGCGCGTGATACGTTGAGCTGTTTGGCCAACTCTGGCTCGGTGGGCAGGCGCTCACCGGCGGGGGTGGCAGCAATTCGGCGAGCAAGCTCGGCTTGCAAATGTTGGAAGAGGCGTTTTTCACTTTCGGGGTGGGGCATGGAACCTCCTTACTCTAGAACGGGAATGATCTCGAACCGTTCTACATCTACCAGTCCCAGGTCGGAGATGCGCAGTTCGGGGATGACAACCAGCCCTAGCAAACTGAGTTGCATGTTGGGGTTGTTCAGTGTGCAGCCGCAGGCGCGAAAGCCCTGCAGGACAGTTTCGGCTTGTTCGGCAACGATGGCCGCCGGTTGATTGGACATGAGCCCGGCGATGGGTAAGGTGACTTTGCCAATGATTTCGCCGCGCCGCACCACAACTTGCCCACCACCACATTCGGCCAGGGCGTTGGCGGCTACAGCCATGTTGTGATCATCTGTGCCGACGATGATCATTTGGTGACTGTCATGGGCAACGGTGCTGGCAATGGCACATGGTTGGTGAAAGCCAAAGCCTTGCACCAGCCCCAATTGAATGCGCCCGCTTGCCTGATGCCGTTCAACAACGGCAACTTTGGCCAGATCGTGATTCAGGTCCGCTTGCACCTGACCATGGTGAACGGGTAAGGTGAGGATGAGATGGCGAGTAGGTGCCTGATTTTCGATGATGCCGATGACGTGGGCAGCAACGTTGGGGCCATAGGAGGTGCGAATGCGGAAATCTTCGGCGGTCAATGGGCGGGCAAGGTGCACCGAATGAGTTGCCCAGTCGGGGTGCGTGGGGCAGGGCATTTCAATGGTCAGTTTTCCGTCTTGTGCCACAACTTGCCCTTTGGCAATGACCAGCCTGGCGCGAAAATCGGCCAGGTCTTCGACCAGCAGAATATCGGCGAATCGTCCGGGGGCAATTTGGCCCATCTCGCGGCTGACGCCGAAATATTCGGCGGTGTTGATGGTTGCCATTTGCAGCGCCTGAATAGGGGGCAAGCCTTGTTGGATGGCGTGACGCACGACGCGATCCATGTGCCCTTCGCTGACCAGCGTCGCTGAGTGACAGTCATCGGTGCAGAGCAAAAAGGCGCGCGGGTCGAGGCCTAATTCGGTGATGGCCTTGACTTGGGCGGCAACATCATGCCAGGCTGAGCCATAACGCAACATCACTTTCATGCCAAGGCGGGCGCGCGCCACTGCATCTTCAAGGCGTGTGCCTTCGTGATCGTCGGTTGCTCCACCGGCAACGTAGCCGTAGAAGGGCAATCCCAGGTCGGGTGAGGCGTAGTGCCCGCCGATGACTTTGCCCGAAAGGCGTGTAATGGCCATTTCGGCGTGGACGTTTTCTTCACTGTTGAAAACTCCGGGGAAGTTCATCATCTCGCCCAGGCCGATGATGCCCGGCCAGCGCATGGCCTCGGCGACTTCTGCCGGGCCAATGCTTGCTCCGGGGGTTTCCAGGCCGGGGGCGGAGGGAACACACGAGGGCATTTGCACAAAGACGTGAATCGGTTGCAGCAGTGCTTCATCGAGCATGAGCCGCACCCCATTCAACCCAAACACGTTGGCAATCTCGTGCGGGTCTACAAACAGGCCGGTGCTGCCATGCGGGGCGACAGCGCGCACAAATTCGGTCACGGTCAACATGCCCGACTCGATGTGCATGTGTGCATCGAGCAGCCCGGGCGTCAAATAGGCGTTGTTGGCGTTGATCACCTGCGTGTTGGGCCCAATTGTATGACTGGCATCAGGCCCGACGTAGGCAATTCTCCCGGCCAGGATGGCGATATCGGTGTGCGGGATGATTTCGCCGCTTTGCACGGATACCCAACGGCCATTGCGCAACACCAGGTCGGCGGGGGTGCGCCCCATGGCGCAATCTACCAGGGGGCGGGCATCTTTGAGGACAAAGGACAGGGTCATAGGGAATTCCTTAGACAGTAGCAAGCAGGCGTTGTGCTGCCCGGTTGTGCCGTTGGGTGAGTTCGACGGTATCAACAGTTTGCAGTTGCCGATTTTGGACGATGATGCGGCCATGCACGACGTTGAGATCTACGCCTTGTGGGGCGCAGAAGATGACTGCGGCCAGCGGGTCGTGCAGTGCGCCGGCATAATCCAGCCGGTTGAGGTCAATGGCGATGAAGTCGGCGCATTTGCCGGGTTCGAGCGAGCCGATGTCGCTGCGCCCTAAAACTGCTGCACCGCCGCGGGTCGCCAGTTCCAAGGCCTGCCGGGCGCTCATCATCGGCGGGGCGTTATCACCGGAGAGCGATGCGCCTTGCAATGCGTCGCGCAGGCGGGCCAGGAGCATTGCCTGACGGGCTTCGGCCAACAGATGCGAGCCGTCATTGCTCGCTGAGCCATCTACGCCCAGGCCCACGTTGACACCGGCATTGACCAGCTCACGAATCGGGGCAATGCCAGAGGCCAGGCGCATGTTGGAGGTTGGGCAGTGTGCCACACCGCAGCCGTTATGCGCGTAGACTTGAATTTCTTCCGGGTTGACCCACACGGAATGGGCAAACCAAACATCGGGCCCCACCCAATCGAGCGATTGCATGTACGCGACCGGACGGTAGCCGAATTTTTGCAAACAAAAGACTTCCTCGTCCTCGGTTTCGGCCAGGTGTGTGTGCAAATGCACGCCGTATTGGCGGGCCATGATGGCACTTTGGCGCATTAACTCGCCCGTTACGCTGAAGGGTGAGCAAGGGGCGAGGACGATTTGCAGCATGGAACCGGGGCGCGGGTTGTGATAGCGTTCAATCAGCCGGGCGCTATCGGCCAGGATGTGTTCTTCGCTATCCACCACGCGATCGGGCGGCAGCCCGCCCTTGCTCTCGCCCAGGCTCATCGAGCCGCGCGAAGCATGAAGGCGCAGACCGACACTGCGGGCGGCCTCGATTTCATCGTCCAATTTGCTGCCGTTGGGGTAAAGGTAAAGGTGATCGGAGGCGGTCGTGCAGCCAGAGAGGGCTAGCTCGGCCAGCGCAGTTTGCGCAGAGGTGTAAATATCTTCGGGGGTCAACCCGGCCCAAATTGGGTAGAGGGTTTTGAGCCAGTTGAACAAATTGGCGTTTTGTGCTTTGGGCACGGAGCGCGTCAATGTTTGATAAAAATGGTGATGGGTGTTGACCAACCCGGGCAAGACAATGTGCCCCCGCAGGTCAAGGACGGTATCGGCGCTTTGCGGCAGAGTGGCGCTTGGGCCAACCTGCTCAATGAAGCCATCGCGGGCAAACAAGCCACCATCGCTGATTTCGCGGCGTTCGCCATCCATCGTCACCAGCAAAGAAGCGTTCTTAACCAACAGCGTAGCCATATTTGTTAACTCCTGAGAAATGGAGAGACGGTAGGGAAAACGGAATGGGAAAACAAAGAACAGCTGAAAATGTTCAGCTGCTCTGAGTTTAACGAGATTCGACCGAAAAGTCAATTGTCAGACATTTAGACAAATGTCACTTCTTGGCTGCGGCCCATTGGGCAGCGGTCAGTGTGTTGCGGATGAGCATGGCAATCGTCATGGGGCCAACCCCACCGGGCACCGGTGTGAGGAAGCCGGCGACTTCTTTGGCCTCTTCAAAGGCAACATCGCCGACCAGGCGGTAGCCCTTGGGGCGGCTTGGGTCTTCCACGCGGTTGATGCCAACGTCAATGACAATCGCCCCGGGCTTGATCCAGTCGCCGCGCACCATTTCTGCCCGGCCAACCGCAGCAATGAGCACATCCGCCTGACGGACAACATCGGCCAGGTTGCGGGTGCGCGAGTGACAGATGGTGACGGTGGCATTGGCGCGCACGAGCAGCAGAGCAACTGGCATGCCAACAATGTTGGAGCGGCCCAACACGACCGCGTTCAGGCCCTCAATGTGCGGCTGAACGCTTTGTAGCAAGTACATGCAGCCAGCCGGGGTGCATGGGACGAACAGCGGGTCGCGACCTTTTTGTGCCAGGCGCCCCATGTTGACCGGATGGAAGCCATCTACATCTTTTTCTAAGCTGATGGCGCTTAGCACGCCTTCTTCGTCCAGGCCAGCTGGCAGCGGCAATTGCACCAAAATGCCGTTGACTGCCGGGTCGGCATTGAGGCGGCGCACCAGGTCTTCGACCTCTTGCTGACTGGCAGTGGCGGGCAGGGTGTGGCCGAAGGACTGAATGCCAGCTTCGGCGCAGGCTTTTTGTTTGGAGCGAACGTAAACCGCCGAGGCGGGGTTATCCCCAACCAGCACAGTGGCCAGCCCAGGCGTCGGATGACCAGCAGCAACCCATTCGGCGACTTCGGCTTTCACTTGGGCGCGGATTTGTTCAGCAATGGCACTGCCATCAATCAATTGTGCGGTCATTTGAACCTCCTCGATTAAAACAAATGGATAGTTTGATTATACTCACTTCATGGAAACTGCACGCCTTCGGCAACGCTATGTTGGCTGACTTCGTCATATTCATTTTGGAGACGGCGGATTTCTTCGAAGGCAGCCATGGCCGCTGCATCGGCGCTGAGGCAATCGGCGGCTTGAATGGCGGTCAGGACTTCTTGATAATGCTCAACAACGATTTCGACATGATGCTGCTCATGACGGGCCAGGGCAGGCAGGTAGGCATTCCAACGTTCAATCAGGCGTGCTGAGGCTTCGGGCGGCGGGTTCCAGCGTGGCAAGGTGACGGTGTTTTCATAGCGGACGGTGGCCGCGCTCAGGTCACAATTGGCTTTGCCATAGCCGGGCCAGTTCCAGTGGATGCGCCAGTGTGTCAGGGCTTCCCAACGCTCGCCGTTGTCATCCAGGGGGCCGTAGGTGTCTACTTGTTGGCGCAGCTCCGCTGAGGTGCTGCCGTAGATGTCATACCATTCGATGGTGGCGTTGGGGATGGAGAGCGTGCTGATGGCGGTGGGTTGGATGGCGGTGGGAAGGCCGGGCAGGGGGGGCTGCCAGGTGGTTTGTACGTCGGGGGCAAGCGGCAACGTCAGCGGGCAGCACAGGCAAGCAGCCAACATGGCCAACAAGGTCAGTGGCAAGGCAAGTTTGTTTAGCACAGATTAATTATAGCAGACGGGGCTCCGATTACCTTACAGTTTTGTTAAAGATCGTATCTCTGCTTGGCTTTATCCGCATTGAGTTTATAATGAAAAGGAGTTTGTATTTTATCCTTGCAAAGGAACTTGCTTTTATGGAAGAGAAAATTCATCAGCGCGCCATTCGTTCGTGGACGATGTACGATTGGGCAAATTCGGCTTTTGCTACGACCATCATGGCAGCGGTGCTGCCGGTTTATTATTCGAACGTGGCGGCGGAGGGGCTGCCGAAGAACCTGGCAACGGCCTATTGGGGCTACACGACCTCCATTGCTGCCTTGCTGGCGGCCATTCTTAGCCCCATCCTCGGCACCCTGGCAGATTTCACGGCCTCAAAGAAGAAGTTCTTGAAAATCTTCATGGGCATCGGGGTGACAAGCACGGCCTTGCTATATTTTGTGCAGACGGGCGATTATTTGCTGGCTTCTTTGTTCTTCTTGTTTGGCAATATCGGTTTTGCTGGCAGCCTGGTGTATTATGATGCGTTGTTGCCGCACGTTGCCCGCCCGGATGAGATTGATCAGGTCTCAAGCCGCGGTTACGCAATGGGCTATATCGGCGGCGGGCTGTTGCTGGCGATTAACCTGGTGATGATCATGTTTGTGCCGGATTGGATTCCGGGCGCAGATGCCGGGCTGATGACCCGCCTTTCGTTCGTGTCTGTGGCGGTGTGGTGGTTCGTTTTCACCTTGCCGCTGCTGCGAAACGTCAGCGAGCCGGTGCGGCGCATTGAGCGCGATGAGCTGCAAGCCAAACCGTTGCAGGCGAGCATTGCTCGTTTGGTCAAAACCTTTCGAGATATTCGCCATTATGATCAATTGTTTTGGATGCTGTTGACGTTTTGGGTTTATTCGAATGGCATTGGCACAATCATCACCATGGCGACGATTTATGGGGCAGAAATTGGCATTGGCCAAACGACCTTAATTGGCACATTGTTGATGGTGCAGTTTCTGGGTGCGCCATTTGCCTTTTTGTTTGGTTGGCTGGCACGCAAAATTGGCCCCAAACCGGCCATTTACCTCAGCTTGTCGGTGTATTGTTTGATTGCGGTGCTGGGCTATTTCTTGCAGCATGAGTGGCAGTTTTGGGCTTTGGGCGCCATGGTGGCAACGGTGCAGGGTGGCAGTCAGGCGTTGAGCCGCTCGCTGATTGGGCGGATGATGCCAAAGAGCAAGTCAGCGGAATTTTATGGCTTCTTCAGTGTGTTTGAGAAGTTTTCGAGCATTGCCGGGCCGTTCTTGTTCGCGTTGGTGGCGCAGTTGATGGGGCATAGCCGCTTGAGCATTGTCTCGTTGGTGCTGTTCTTTGTAGTTGGCATGATCATGCTGCGCCGCGTGGATGTGCAAAAAGGAATTGCTGCGGCGGAAGAAGAAGAGGCCCGTTTGGTGCAGGCCTGATTTAGATCAGGCCGCTTTGCAGTAGGGCAAACACAACCGAAACCAGGATGACAATGGCGCTGATGACCCAAACCAGGGCGTTGGCAAGTCGCTGACGCATGGTAAATCTCCTTGTGTTTTAAACCAGGTCAAAGCGTTCGGAATGAAAATCACCCATGGGCACGCCAACCTGAACCAGGGCTTTTTCGACTGCATCCATCATCGGCTGCGGCCCACACAGGAAAATTTCGGTGTGATTGGGGGTGCGGTCTGTGGGCAAGACGCGTTGCAACAAAGCCGCGGTGACGTAACCGCGCTCCCCTTGCCAGTTTTCCGGTGGACGTTCGAGCACGTGTAACACGGTCAGGTTTAAGCGGGTGCGCAAGCCTTCAATTTCTTCGCGAAAGGTGACCGATTCCCAATCGCGGTTGGCGTAGATCAGCAGCAGGGGGAGCCTGTCACCGCGCTCGGCCAGGGTGCGTAACATGCTCATCATCGGGGTGATGCCAATGCCGCCGGCAATGAAGACCAGGTTTTGAGCATGGGGGTGCTGATCGCAGCTGAAGGAACCAAACGGGCCGTCTACATAGACGGTTTGTCCGGGTTGCATTTCTTTGATTCGGGCGGTGAAGTCGCCTAATTCTTTGATGGTGAAGCCCAGTTTGCCTTCCGGATGGGGAGCAGTGGAGAAGGAAAAGGGGTGTTCGCTATCGGCAAAGGGGCTATCCCAGGCGGTGATCCAGGCGAATTGACCGGGCTGAAAGTGGCGAATGCCGGGGTGACCTTGGGGTTTGAGGATCAGGCTCCAGGCGTTGCCGCGCTCGGCCTGAACCTGTTCAACAACGTAGGGGCGCCGCAACAGCAGGAAGGGTTTGATGATGCGCACCCATAGCAACAAACCGACCCAAAATGTGGCGTAGCCAATCCACAGCCAGCGCTTGAGCGGGGTGTTGACGTAATAGCCAACGCCGACAATGTGGGCCAGGCCAAGGGCAACACCGGCGGTGGCAAGCAAGCCATGCGTCACGCGCCAGCGCGTATATTCGATTTTGAGCTTTTTGCGCCAGACGGAAAAGACGACCAGGCCGATCAGCGCCAGAAGGGATGTGACCGCAAAGCGTGCCCGCCAAGGGGTTTGCGGGTCGAAGATGTTTAGCAGGCGCAGCAGGTCGGGGGAGAAGACGAAGAGCAGGATGGGGTGAGCAAGGATGAGCAAAAAAGTGGCGATGGAGATGCGTTTGTGGAAATAATAAACGATGTCGCTGCCATAGGGCGCTTTGAGCGTTTTGAAGCGGGCAGTCAGCGCAAATTGGAGTGCCATCATCGCCAGGCCGCAAAAACCGAGTGCGACCGAAAAGTCGCGCCAAAACTCGCGCCCGGCGGGGCGTTGATCCACGAACAAGACGAGCAAGGGCGCAAGGGTCAAAAGCAAATAGAGCAGAATCCAGGCACTGCCTTGCAAAATGCGGCGGGTGGAAACGTTCATTTCTCTTTCTCCATCAGGTGAGGCGTTTGGTGTTTGAATAAATAATAGCCAATAGCCAGGGCAATGAGCAAGACGCCGATAGCGATTGCGGAAAGGGGCGCAGTTTCTTTGATGTCGAGGATGATCACTTTGCGGGCAATTGCAATCATGCCGACTTCCATCACGATTTCAACGTGCACTTTGCGCTCGTCCAGATAGGCTTGAATGGTTTCAAGCAATTCAATGGCGATGAGTACGAGCAAGAACAGGCCAAGAATTTCAAGCAATTCGTTCACATCGAGCAAAAAGAGCGGTGAGCTGATGATGTCGCTAAAAAGCTTGTATCCCAGGTCAATGGTGCTGAGCAGCACAACGAGGTACATCATGCCAATCAACAGCAGGGTGAGGATGCGTTTTAGGGTTAATTTCCGCAATTTGTTGGGCAAGGTGGAATCGCCAATTTGCATGTGGATTACCTCTTTCTGATTCTACCATTGCTTGCAGGATGCAGGACTGCGATTGGGGGGTGAAAAAATGCAACGGGCGGTGTAGCACCGCCCGTTGAGCAAGTCAATCTGTCAGCTGATAGAGCTCAATCAGCACCCCGCCGGTGCTCTTGGGGTGGACGAAGGCCATTTTGCGTCCGGGCAATTCAAGCGGCGTTTCGTTGATCAGCCGCACGCCTTTTTCCTTGAGCTGTGTGAGCATGGTTTCGATGTCATCTACCTCAAAGCAAAGGTGATGCATTCCGCCGCCGCGCTCGGCCAGGAATTTGGCCACGCCGGTATCTTCGCTGGTGGGGCGGACGAGCTCGATTTCGCTTTCGCCAACGGGAATGAAGACGACGGTCGCTTTTTGACTGGGCACATCTTCAATGTGATCAACAGTCAGGCCAAGGGCATCGCGCCAGAAGCTGAGCGCGGGTTCGACCTCGGGGACGGCAATGGCAACGTGATTGATTTTCTTAATCGCAGGCATGGTTTCCTCTCAAACGGTGGGGCTAAGCCCAAGAAGGTGGAATGTATTCGCCCCAGGTTTGGCGCAGCACACCGCAAACCTCTCCCAGGGTGATGTCGTTTTCGACGCATTCGATGAACAGCGGCATCAGGTTCTCGTCGCTGCGCGAGGCGTTTTCCAGGCGGGTGAGCAGTTCGCTCACGCGGGCGGCATCGCGGTTGGCGCGCAGCTCAGCCAGGCGGGCGCGCGCGTTTTGTTCAATGCTTGGGTCCACGCTCAAGCGTTCCAGTTCCAGTTCTTCTTGCACCTGGAAGGCATTGACGCCAACAACGACCTGTTCGCCGCTTTCAATGCTCTTTTGGAAGCGATAGGCTGAATCTTGAATTTCGCCTTGCATGTAGCCGTTTTCAATGGCGGGCAGGGCACCGCCCAGGGCATCAATTTTTTGGATGTATTCCATTGCCTGACGGCTGATTTCGTCGGTCAGGTATTCGATGACGTAGGAGCCAGCCAATGGATCAATCGTATCCGCTACGCCGGATTCATAGCCGATGATTTGTTGGGTGCGCAGGGCAACCCGCACCGATTTTTCGGTCGGCAGCCACAGGGCCTCATCCATGCTGTTGGTGTGCAGGGATTGTGTTCCGCCCATCACAGCTGCCAGGGCTTGAATGGCCACGCGCACAACGTTGTTTTCGGGCTGTTGGGCGGTGAGGGTGGAACCGCCGGTTTGGGTGTGGAAGCGTAACATCCAGGAGCGCGGGTCTTTGGCGCCGAAGCGGTTGCGCATGATTTGCGCCCATAAGCGCCGTGCGGCGCGGAATTTGGCCACTTCTTCGAGGAAGTTGTTGTGCGCGGCGAAGAAGAACGAAAGTTGTGAGGCAAAGCGGTCTACTTCCATGCCGGCATCAATGGCGGCCTGCACATAGGCGATTGCATCGGCCAGGGTGAAGGCTACTTCTTGCACGGCGGTTGAGCCGGCCTCGCGAATGTGATACCCGGAGATGCTGATGGTGTTCCAATTGGGCACTTCGGCAGCACAGAATTTGAAGATGTCGGTAATCAGGCGCATGGACGGCTTGGGCGGGAAGATGTAGGTACCGCGGGCGACATATTCCTTCAGCACGTCGTTTTGAATCGTGCCGCGCAGCTGCTTGGGCGGCACGCCCTGACGCTTGCCAACGGCGATATACATGGCCAACAGCACGGCGGCGGGGGCATTGATTGTCATGCTGGTGGAGACTTTGTCCAGTGGAATTTGGTCAAAGAGAATTTGCATGTCGCGCAGGGAGGAGATGGAAACGCCCACTTTGCCTACTTCACCCAGGGCCATGGGGTCATCGGCATCATAGCCAATTTGGGTCGGCAGGTCAAAGGCAACCGAAAGGCCGGTTTGGCCTTGCTCAAGCAGGTAGCGATAGCGGCGGTTGGAGTCTTCTGCGGTGGCATAGCCGGCATATTGGCGCATGGTCCACAGTCGGCCGCGATACATGGTGGGCTGCACGCCGCGCGTGAAGGGATATTCACCAGGCATACCCAGTTGTTCCATGTAGTCGCTTGGTCGGGGCATGGCCACGCGCGGCATGGGGATGCCGGAGGGCGTTTCAAAGTTCGGCTTACGTTCCGGGTTTTTGGCAAGCACCTTGTTGAGTACTTGCTCTTCCCAACGCTTAAGTTCTGATTCGTAGTCCATGTTTAACCTCGGTATCAAAAGATGACAAAATTCCAAGAATAAGCGTTTAAAAGTATACCGCAAGCGGAGGAAATGCGCACCGGAAAATTTTATGGTAAACTAGGACGAATATCCTGATATGAGCGCTTTCTTACAACTTGCCTTTGCACTTTCGGTTATTTTGCTGGCAGCCAAGGTTGCCGGCTACCTGAGCACCCGGCTGGGGCAGCCTTCGGTGTTGGGAGAGCTGCTGGTTGGGCTGCTGCTGGGGCCATCGGTGATTGACCTGACACATTTGGCCTTTGTGACGGATACGCACCTGGGTGAAATTGTGGCTGAGTTGGGCGAATTGGGGGTGTTGCTGCTGATGTTCCTGGCTGGGCTGGAATTGAACCTGGGGGAACTGGCCAAGAATTCACGCGTGTCGGGCCTTTCGGGCACATTGGGCGTGTTGATGCCCGTGGGGCTGGGGCTGGCCTTTGGCGAATTGACGGGACTGGATACGTCTCATGCCATGTTTCTGGGGCTGACGCTGGGGGCAACGAGCGTGAGTATTTCGGCGCAGGTGTTGATTGAGATGAAAAAGCTGCGCAGCCGGGTGGGGTTGGGCTTGCTGGGGGCAGCGGTGTTTGATGACATTTTGGTCATCTTGCTGCTTTCGACCTATTTGGCGTTGCAAAGCGGCGGCAGTGGTTTGGGCGAGGTGCTGCTTGTGTTGGGGCGGATGATTCTCTACCTGGGGCTTGCCGTGGCACTTGGCCTGTGGGTCTTGCCCTGGTTGGTGCGCAAGACGGCGCAACTGCCGATTGGTCAGGGGGTGGTAACCCTGGCGGTTGTGGTGGCGATGGTATATGGTATTACTGCTGAGGTGGTGGGCGGCATGGCAGCGATCACCGGTGCGTTTGTGGCCGGGCTGATGTTTGCGCGCACGCCAGAAAAGCATGAAATTGAGGCAGGGCTACGTTCCTTGGCTTATAGCTTTTTTGTGCCGGTTTTCTTTGTCAGTATTGGCCTGGCCGTGGATTTGGGGGAATTGCAATGGAGTGCTTTGTGGACGACATTAGCGATTGTGCTGATTGCCATGCTGGGCAAGATTTTGGGCGCTGGTTTGGGGGCGCGTTGGGGGCGCTTTTCCTGGCGCGAATCGTTGCAGCTGGGCATTGGCATGGTCTCACGCGGTGAAGTGGGCCTGATTGTGGCCAAGGTTGGCCTGGATCAGGGGTTGTTGAGCGCCGACTTGTTCTCGGCGATTGTTGGCATGGTGTTGGTGACGACGTTGGTCACGCCGCCGCTACTGCGCCTGGCTTTTGCTGAGCCGAAGAAACGTACACCGCCTGTGCCGATTTCAGAATCGGAAGTGGGATAAGTCCCAAAGGAAGAGTGGAACGATGTACATGATTTTGTTTGTGCTTCACGATTGTGAATGTTTGGATGATGTTTTGACGGCTTGGGAAGAAGCTGGGGTGGGCGGGGTGACGATTTTGCCGAGCACCGGGCTGAAGCGTCTGCGTCAGAAGGGTGCTTTGCGCGATGATGTCCCGCTCATCCCCAGCATTGAAGATTTACTGGAACATGTTGAAAACACCAACCGCACGATTTTCACCGTGGTTGATAGTGAAGCAATGTTGGAAAAAGTGGTGGCGGCGACTGAAAGTGTGGTTGGCAAATTGGATCAACCGAACACGGGCATTTTGGTGGCGTTGCCGGTTACGCATGCCTATGGGTTGAGGCGGCAAGTTCGCTAGCGCAAGATGCCGGGCATGAAGACGCGATTGAGCGCAAAGTAAACGCGCACACTATAGATGCGATGCTCGGCACTTGCCATGCATGTGGCAACATAGTATGAATAGGTCGGATAATCTACAAGGTTGTTGCTGGAAAGGTAGTCATAGGGCGTTTGGATGGTGGTGCTGTTACCGGTCGAATTGACCGTGCCAATCAGTTCGGCGGTGCCGGTGTAGTTGTCTAAGCGATAGAAATCCAACCACACATTGTTGGTTGCGTCATTGTCATAAATAGATGCGAAGATGGAGTTGATCCTGGCATAATTTGGCAGGTAGACGGGCGCCATGACGCATCCGCTGGTGTTACCTCTAATGTAGCCGCCCGAAAAACTGAAGAAAACTGTTGTGCTGGTGTGTCCATCCGAGCGAAAAGCTGCCCCTGGCACAACAACCGGGCTGGCGTTCCACAACATGAGCGTTACGGGCGCGGGGGCTGCCTGAACCGGCTGGGGGCTTAGCAGGGCGGGCAACAGCAGCAAGCCAAGCAATAAAAGTAGAGAAAGTTTGCGAAGAAGCATGATGATTTCTCCTATTGATACCAAATGCGCACGGAATATAACTTGATGTTGGCGGAAGATATACAAGTGGTGACGTAGTAGGCATAGGTGGGGTAATCTACGGTTGGGTAATCAATGGTTGTATCACCAAGCGAAACAAGCGAGCTTGAGGCACCGCTGCTTGTGACCGCGCCCATGATATCGGTTAAGCCTGTGTAGACATCCACTCTGTAAAGCGTTACGGTGACGTTGGAGCTGTCATTGTCTACGACGGATATGTAGAGTTGCTCTACCGTCGCGCCATCCGGCAGGTAGACGGGCGCCATCATACAGCCATAGGCTTCGGCATTGCCTTGCTGATAGCCGCCACTAAAGCTGAAGAAGGTGGAATTGGGTTTAAAGCCGTCTGACCTGAAATCTGCAACGGGGATGATAAGAGGAACGTATGCATTGATGGTGTTTCCCTCGATGCCAATGGCTTGCGTCTCTTCTGCGGATGAGGCTTGTGCTTCTGGATTGGAAATTTTGACTTCTGGTGGAATGATGCCGCTGGGTGCGGTTGGGTTGTCACTTTGTGGGGCGTCGCTGCGTTCGGCACTTTCAGGGATTTCGAGGTTGGAAAGGGCCTGCTCAGCTGGTGCGGGGATGGGGGCGCGTCCGAGCGGGTCATCGCTGCGATCGGTGGTGTTTTTTTCGACTGGAGCAGCATCAAAATTGGGGCTGGTGATAATTTGCGCCAGGCCGGTGTTGGGGCTGAGCAGCAACAGAGCAAGAATGGCAATCAGGGCGATTGCAAGGTAAGTTGGTGAAAAACGTTTCATTTCGTGTCTCCTTACAAACAATCTGAACGAATTGGTGAATTGTGTATATAAAATATACATAATTATGATTTTAATCATCAAAATAAGGGCTTGCTTGACGGATTCATTAAAAAAAGGTAAACAGCCCAACGGAATTTGTTGGGCTGCAAACAAGAAGGCAAGAAAATTTTATTCGGCTGGGTTATCCAGGCGCAGGCCATGCCCGCGAATGGTGACCAGGTAGGTGTGTTCGGGCGCAATTTGTGCCAGGCGCTCGCGCAGGCGGCGCACAAGGGCATCGAAGGCCTGTTCGGAGACGCCTTCAGAGGCGTCTTCGCGCCAGACGGCCTCAATCACTTCCTGCCGCGAGATGACCTGACCGGGGCGCTGATAGAGCAGGTCGAGCAAGCGGAATTGGGCCAGGGAAAGCGGCGGCACCACTTCAACACTGCCAATCCACACCCGGCGGGAGCGCTGATCCAGGGTCAGGTGTCGGCTGGGGGTGGGCTGACTGACGCTGATGATGGGCAGGGGGGCATCGAGGGGCAGGGTGGCATCGGAGCTGAGATAGACCAGGTGTTGCACCAGGGCGATTTGGATGACATCGCCATCTTGGACGTAGACCGGTTCGGTGACAGCGGCGCCATTGAGAAAGGTGCCGTTTTTGCTGCCCAGGTCTTCCAGCAGGGTGCCCTCGGGGCTGGGGGTCAGGCGGGCATGCCAGCGTGACACCTGACGATCGGCAATCAGCACGTCGCAGCCCGGTTCACGCCCCAGAATTAAAGTGCGCTCCAACATCCAGCGCTGGCCATTCAACGGGCCAGCCTGACCAATCAAAACAGGTGTGTCATTTTTTGTTGTTGCACACATGCCCGAACCCCATGGTAATAGAATAGAGTATAATATATCATAATTTCTGATTTTCTGATGGGCTTTGAGCAAAAAAACGCCGAAAAGTAGTTTGCTCCGGCCCCTGGGAGAGAGAAGCAATGCCAGTGCCCCTGAAAGCGGGGGAGGTGCTGCGCGGCCGGTATCGCATTCGCCGGATCATTGGGCAAGGTGGCATGGGAAGCATTTACCTTGCGGATGATTTGCGATTGGAGGGCCGACAGTGCGCCCTGAAGGAAGTTGAACACGACCGCACGCTGCCGGCTGAGATGGTGCGTCAGGCACGCGAGCAGTTTTTGCGCGAGGCGACGGTGCTGGCACGGTTGGATCATCCCAATTTGCCAAAGGTTTCAGACTTCTTTTCAATTGGGGCGCGCGATTACCTGGTGATGGATTTCGTGCCGGGCAAAGATTTGCGCACTTTGATGATGGAGGCGCGGCAGGCGGGCGAGTTCTTGAGCGAGGCCGAGGTGTTGAGTTGGGCTGCTCAGCTATGTGATGCTCTGTGTTACATGCATCAACAAGACCCGCCCATTTTGCATCGCGACATCAAGCCAAGCAATTTGAAGGTGACGCCCAATGGGTTGTTGAAATTGGTGGATTTTGGGCTGGTCAAACTTTTGGCACCCGGCGAGGTGACGATTACGATTTTGCAGGGGCAAGGCACTGCCCTGTATACGCCGCTGGAACAGTATGGCGGCGATAGTGGGCACACCGACCCGCGCTCGGATTTATACGCATTTGGGGCGACGCTGTATCACCTGCTGACCAACCAACCGCCAACGGATGCGCGTGAGCGCTTCTTGAACCCGGATGAAATGCCCAACCCGCGACAGGTGAACCCACAAATTTCTGTGCGCACCGAGCGTGCCATCTTGTGGGCGATGGAATTGCATCCTGATGCCCGGCCCGCAACGGTGGAACAGTTCCGTCGGGCTTTGTTTGGCGATGCCGCTCCCGTTTCGCCAACCCTACCGCGCCGGGCCGTTTCGTTGCGCGAGACGCTGATGCTGTTGCCGGAGCGTAACCTGTTATGGGCCTCGTTGGGGGTGACTGCCCTGGCACTGCTGTTGACGATTTTCAAATAAGCGCTCAGTGTGAGTTGGGGCGATTTTGTTGTTGCCAGATCCAGCCCAGCAACCAACCACACAACATTCCCAACACGGTGAGCACCATGGCGGCCAACAGGCCTTTTTCTTCGTACCAGGTGCTATCTTTTGGCAGCAGTAACACCAACAGGGCATAGGTGGTCATGCCGCCGATGACGGAGAGCGCGCCCCAACGAATGCCCCAACGGATGGAGAGGTTGTGTTGTCCAACCCAGAAAATGAGCGCTGAACCGCCCCAAACCAACAACACAATCAGCAGCCAATCGCCGATGCCGGGCATGAGTGGCGGCGGGGGGGCGGGGGTGGGGGTTGTATTGGGCGTCAGGGTGGGGCTTGGGCTGGGGGTGGGGGTTTCGGTTGGCAGCGGGGTGGGTGCAATGGCGGTGATGAAGGCGGCGCTGTTTTCGTTGATTTCAAGTCGCAGGGTTTGTGAAATGGTGGCGGGGTCGCTGACGACACGAATTTCCAGGTTGCCGGTGGTGTTGATGCGATAGGATGCACGGGCGACCCCGTTGATCGTGGTGGTTTCAATTTGTGGGATGGAGCCCGTTTCACCGCCAATGGTGAACAAGAAGCGCACAACCGTGCCATCGGGCACGGGGTTGTTGTTGTGGTCGAGGATGATGCCGGTGCGCAGTGGCAATGTGTCGCCCACGCGAAAACTGGGCGCAGGTGTGGGCGAGGGCGTGAGCGGCTCAAGTGTGGCAATTGGATTGAGGGTGGCAGTTGGTTGCAGGGTCACTTGCGGCGTGGGCATGTCAAGATAGAGCGGAATCACCTGCGTGGGGTTGGGGCTTGTGGCGGTGATCAGGTCGTAGCCGACGCCAGCAACAGAGACGGGCAAGTTGCCTTCGGGGCTAATTTCCTGAAACAGGATGCGCGCGGCGACATCTACAAAATCGGGGCCTTTGCTATACAGGCTATAGTATGCGGTGAGCGTTGAGATGTCGGTTGCATCCAGAAAATAGGGCGCATCAAAGCTGAAAACAATGATGCGTTTGTTGCCAATTAAATCGGGCCGCTTTGAGAGAAATTGGCTGAGGGTTTGCGCAGCGTTTGCATCAGCAATCGAGAAAATCATCCAATTGGCAAATTGCAGTTGTTCTTGCAATTCGGGCTGATTGATGGGGTTGTTGAGCAATTCTTTTAGCTGCACAAAGTTGTAATTGAAGAGCCGTGAAGAGACGATTTCGCCGCTGGCTTGTGGGCCATACAGGCGCAAAACGGCATTGGAAAGGGCGTTGGTGGAGAGAATGGATTGTTCGGGGCAGGTGCTGCATTGGCGCGCTTCACGGTTATCGGTGATGAAAACAATGCGGTCACGCACCTGCGGGGGTTGTGGCAGGCGGGCGGCCAATTCGTTCGGGTCGGGGTTAATCAACGTGACCGATTGGCGAGCGGTGTTGAAAGTCACTGTCTGACTGCTGCCAAGGGTGCTGAGGGCATCTTCACTGGGCTGAACAGATTGTAAGGTGAACAGGCTATAGAGGCGGTATTTGAGCGTCAGAATGCGCTCAACCGAGGCATCTACTTGTTGGGCAAAGGCAGTGTCTTCGCGATATTTTTGGGTGAAAAATTCCAGCGTGCGGATGATGGTCGTATAAGAATCGGGGTCATTGCTGGCTTGCAGGTTGTCGGCATAGAGCAGGTCGCTGCCGGCCAAAAAGGCGTTGCGCGCCACCTGCCGGGCATCGAAGTTTTGACCGGTTGGATCGTAGAAGCGGCGCACCGAGGGGCTGCCCAGGTTGTCACTGACGATGAGGCCAAGGTTGTTTTGCCGCCAGTTCGCCAGGGGTTCAAGCGCCATCAATTGACTGAGGGCAGATCGGTCAAAGCTGACGGGCGGGGTGATGGCGCGAATGTTGCCCTGGAAGCCCTGATAGCGGATGTGTGAAACGAGTAAGCCATCGCTGGTGGAGGCGGAATCCGGCGCGTTGCCGGTGACGGCGAAGAAGGGCGCTAGCTCAATTTGCTTGAGCTGCTCAAGCGATTTGCGCACGGTTGGCACTTCTTCTTCAGCGGGGCGGTCGGTGCTGCCACGCCCGGGGAAGTGCTTGCCAATGACGGCAATGCGGCTGTTGCTGCCCTGATGCACACCGGCGATGTAGGCCTGGCCCATGCGCCCCACCCAATAGGGGTCGCCGCCAAACGTGCGGGTGCCAAGGTCGAGGCTGCCCTGGTTTTGTGGATTGCTGAGCACATCCAATGAGGGGCCAAGCAGCAGGTTGAAGCCAAGGCTGCTCAACTCGTGCCCGAGCACCTGACCGACTTGTTGCGCTTGTTGGGGGTCCCATGTGGCGCCGATGGCCATCTGACTGGGCAGTGGCGTCAGGCCGTTGAGAATCTGGTCATTGGGAGATAGGCCGCCTTCCTGACTGATGCCGATGAAGAGTGGAATGAAGCGAGGAGAGGCGCTGTTTTCAGTCAGCGAGGCTTGCCATTGATTGGTTTGCAGGTTGCGGATGAGTTGATAGGTGGTGCGGGGGGTGTCTTCGGGGCCGCTAAAGTTGTTGTTGGCGCGGCTGAGCACCACCCCGCCGACATGCCGATTGACCAGCAGGTCGTAGATGGGCGTGTCTGGGCCAACATCCTCACCCGTGAAGGTGACCAGAAAGAGCTGACCGACGCGCTCTTCGGGGGTCATTTGTGCGAGCAACAGGCGCGCCTGTTGATTGGGGTTGTTGCGTTGCGCCTGAGCAGGCTGAGGCGACCCGCTTGAAAACAGCAAGGTGAATAACAGCAGCAATGCAAGCAAACGCTGTGTGATGCGGGGTGACCAATGCTTCATGCGTTTTGCAAGGTTTGTCGGGCAAGCAGCGGATCATCCGTGAAAATGCCATCTACGCCATCAGCGAACAAACGGCGCATGTCTTCTTGCCGGTTCACCGTCCAGACGTGCACACGCCGGTGCCGCTTGTGCTCGTTGCGGATCAGGCGCGCCGTGGCATCGCGCAGATGGGGGTGCAAAAATTGCGGCGAAACTTTGAGGCTGAGTGCACTGCGGCTGAGTAAGCCATTCAGCCCCGGCATGGCCAACAGGCCAACCGGAATGTCGGGCAGTGCTTGCCGGGCGCGGGTCAGGTTGTCGGGGTAAAACGAGGAGAGCAAGATGCGCTTTTGCAAGCCCATGCGCACGATCAATTCAACAACAGCCTCAGGCAAGTTGTCTTTGGGGGTGCTGTAATTGGTCAGCTCAACGTTGATCAGCAGGCGCTGCCCCACTTCTTCAAAGACTTCGGCCAGGGTGGGGATGCGCTCGCCGCGAAACTGCGGGCCGAAGAAGCTGCCAGCATCCAGTTCTTTGAGGGCGCTCAGGGGTTGACTGCTGAGCAGGCCGGTTGCGCCGGTTGTGCGCTGCAAGGTGGGGTCGTGGAAGACCACAATTTGCCCATCGGCGCTGAGTTTGGCATCCAGTTCAATGGCATCGGCACCATGTTCGGCGGCCAGGCGAAAGGCGGCCAGGGTGTTTTCGGGGGCATGGGCCGAGGCGCCGCGGTGGGCAAACACGATTGGGTGAGAAAATTCGCTGAAGATGCTCATAGTTCAACAAAGTAAGAATCGGCGGCCCGGTCAATTAATTCACGGGTCATGGCTGGTTCGACGTTTTGGTAACGGGCGATATCCAGAATCTGATCGCACAGGTCGCGCGGGTGAGAAGCGCGCGGTTTGCGGTTGCGCTTGATGTAATATTCCTGCAACAGGTAGGCCAGACCCTGATCGCTGTAAGCAACGCCCTTTTGCTGCGACACACGGCGAAAGATTTCGCGATATTCTTCGTAGGTGGGGTCGCCGATTTCGATTTTGTGGCGCAGACGGCGTAAGAAGGCCTCGTCTACCAGGTCTTTGGGCGGCAGGTTGGTGGAGAAAATGACCAACACATCAAAAGGAACTTCGACCTTGCGTCCGGTGTGCAGGCTCATATAGTCAATGCGGTTTTCCAATGGCACAATCCAACGGTTGAGCAGGTCGCGCGGGCGCACTTGTTGACGGCCAAAGTCATCAATCAGCAAAATGCCGCCATTGGATTTGACCTGGAAAGGTGCCTCATAGAATTTGAGCGTGTCGTCAAAGACGAGGTCGAGCCCGGCCATGGTCAATTCGCCGCCGGTGACGATGAAGGGGCGGCGAATGCGCACCCAACGCGGATCGCGCCGCCCGCCGCTGCGCAGCGAACCGGTGCCGGTTGGGGTGGCGTCTTCATCTGGGGCCAGTTGATGGTTGACCGAGTCGTAGAGTTTGATGACCTGTCCATCCACTGAGATGGCATAGGGGATGTACATGGTCTGCGCCTGAATCAGGTTGCCAATGGCACGGGCGACGCTGGTTTTGCCATTGCCTGGCGGGCCATACATGAAAATGGAGGTGCCTGAGTTGACCGCTGGGCCAAGGCGTTGATAGCTCAGCTCTGACAGCACAAGGTGCGCCAGCACTTGCCGCATCAACCGGTTGGTGATTTGCAGCCGTCCGCGGCTTTGACGGCGGATGGATTCGTTGTAGACCTGCACCGGCACGGGGGCCGGACCGGCATATTGGCTGCGGTCCAGTGCTTCGCGGGCGCGGGCAATGCCTGCTCCGGTGATGGCGTAGACGTAGGCGCCTTCGCCCAAGCCCATTTGCGAGGTGCGCACTTCAATCAGCTTCTCACGTTTGAGCGCCTCAAGAATTTGGTCCACAATGCCAGTGAACGGCAGGGCAACATTTTCGGCAATTTTGAAGCCGGTCAGGTAGCCTTCGAAGTAGAGGATTTTCAACACCAGGTCTTGCAGCCAGAGCGGTGAAAGGCCAGTGTCTTCCATGCGGGTGATGGGCGGTGGCACGAAAGGCGTTGCTGCGGCCGCAGGGCGTGGGGCCGCATTTTGTTGAGCGGGGGCTGCGGGGCGTTGCGGAGCGCCAGCAGCAGGGGGGCGTGGGGGAAGAGTCATATGATGCCTCCAGAAAAGCACGAAGATACTAGAATTATAGCACGACCTTTTCCTTGCGGTTCGTCCATCCTTCTCTTATAATTGCTGCTATGAAACTTTCTGTCATTATTCCGGTCTATAACGAGGCGCAGACGATGCGCGAGATTGTGCGGCGGGTGTTGGATACCGGCCTGGTGAGTGAAGTGGTGGTGGTGGACGATGGCTCAACGGATGGCACGCGTGAGATTTTGGCTGAACTGGATGGCAAGCAGGGCGTGCGTGTGATTCTGCATGAGCGCAATCAGGGCAAGGGGGCGGCGGTGCGCACCGGCCTGCAAAACGCTATCGGCGACGTGTTGTTGATTCAGGATGCCGACCTGGAATATGACCCACGCGAGTATGCCGGGTTGTTGAAACCGATTGAGGATGGCATTGCCGATGTGGTGTATGGTTCACGCTTTTTGGGGGCAGCGCGGCGGCCCATTTTGTTTTGGAATATGCTTGCCAACAAGCTGTTGACCTTCGCGACCAACGTCCTTTACAACAACATCCTCAGCGATATGGAAACTGGTTACAAGGTCTTTCGGCGGCAGGTGGTGCAAGATATGCCGCTGCATGCCCGGCGGTTTGAGTTTGAGCCAGAATTTACCGCCAAGATCTTAAAGCGCAAGTATCGCATTTACGAAGTGCCGATTGCGTTTTACCCGCGCGATTATAGCGAGGGCAAGAAGATTAAGCTCTGGGATGCCTTTGAAGCGTTGTGGGCGCTGATTAAATATCGTTTTGTGGATTAGGCAGGTTTGAGGTCGCGCACGACCAGTTGTAAGCCTTCTCGGCCCTGATAGTTGTTGCGTTCAAAGGTGTAGAGCAGATCGACTCTTTCTGGAATTTGGGTGGCCCATGCGCCCATGCGAAAGGCGATGGCATCGTAATAAATGTTGCCGTCGGTGACGATCAGGCGCAGGTGAGTCTGGTCTTTGCCAATGGCGCGCGCTTGTGTGACGTGCAGGCGGCGCGAGATGAAGACGGCATCGGGGTTGCTCATGCCGGTGGGTTGCAGGCGGTCGAGGTAGGGCAACAACAGGCCGGGCTGCAGGGCGCTGAGTGGAATTTCCATGTCGGCGCGCAGGGTAGGGCGCAGTTCCAGCCCGCCCAGTTTTTCGTGTGCAATGGCATTGAGACGGCGGCGTAGCTCGGGCAGATTCTCGTTGCGAATGGTGAAGCCGGCGGCCATCGAGTGTCCGCCGTGCCGTTCCATCAAGTCGGCGCATTGGTCGAGGGCATCGGTGATGTGAAATTCGCTGATGCTGCGGCACGAGGCGCGCGTGCTTGTGTTGCCAATTTGGCCAACGATGGCCGGGCGGTAATAGGTTTCGACCAGGCGGGCAGCAACCAACCCCACGACCCCAGAGCTGAAATCGGGGTGGGCGACGAACACCAGCGAGCCCTCGCCCGGGTCGGCGGCAATTAGTTCCTCGGCTGTTTTTTGCAAGTTGTGCGTGAGGGTTTGGCGTTGACGGTTTTGGTCATCCAGTTTTTGCGCGAGCAGACCGGCTTCTTGCACATCATTGGCCATTAACAGCGCATAGGCGGCCAAAGCCGATTCAAGCCGTCCGGCGGCATTGAGGCGCGGGCCAAGCGAAAAGCCCACATCGCTTGCTGTCAGGCGCTCAATGGCAATGCCGGCTGCCTGGGCCAGGGCGCGGATGCCCACCCGCTGCCCCAGACGCAGGCGGTTGAGGCCTGCCCGCACCAGGCTGCGGTTCTCGCCGGTCAGCGGCACAATATCGGCAATTGTGCCAAGGGCGACCAGGTCAAGCCATTCTTCGGCGCTATGCCCTGGCAGGGGGTGACGAGTGAGTAGCGCCTGCGCAATTTTGTAAGCCAGCCCAACCCCAGCCAGGTTGACATCCGGATAGGTGTTATCGGGGCGGCGCTGACAGATGACTGCTGTGGCGCGGGGCAAATCGCCCTGCGGATGATGGTGATCGCTGATGATCATTTCCATCCCCAGGGCGCGGGCGTGTTCAGCCTCAACCGGCGAGCGGATGCCGCAATCTACCGTGATGATCAGACGGGTGCCGTTTTGGGCCAGGCTGTCGAGTGCCTCGTTGTTCAGGCCATAGCCTTCTTCAAAGCGGTTGGGAATATAGGCTTCTACCTTGGCACCGAAACTGCGCAGCACCTGCGTCAGCAGGGCTGTGGCCGTCACGCCGTCTACATCGTAATCGCCATAGATGGCGATGGGCTCTTCGGCTTGAATGCTGTGCCAGATGCGCTCAACGGCTTGATCCATGTCGGTCAGCAAGAAAGGATCGTAGATGGGGCCATTGCAGCTCAGGTATTGTTCCGCCTCGCTTGCCGTCAGGCAACCGCGGTTGTAGAGCAGTTGACGTACAATCGCCGGGTAAGCGCGCAGCTCGGCATCAATTTCTGCGGGCAGTTGTTCAGCAATTTTCCAGTTTCGGACAGGGGTGGGGGTGTCGCTCAAGGTTCAGTTTCGCTCTCTGATTGTGATTGTGCTTTATTTTAGCATGAAAACGGGGTGGGGAGCGTGCTATAATTCGCCGATATGGAAACGCCTTTTCACTTTGAACTGCTGGCGCAGGATGGAGCGGCGCGCGCTGGCATTTTTCACACGCCGCATGGTGCGATCGAAACGCCAATTTTTGCGCCGGTGGGCACACAGGCAACAGTCAAGGCTGTTACGCCGGCGCAGTTGGCAGAGACGGGCGCAACCCTGGTGCTTTCGAATACCTATCATTTGTATCTACGTCCGGGGGCCGATTTGGTGGCTGAGATGGGCGGGCTGCACCGTTTTATGCAATGGCCGCACCCGATGTTGACCGATTCGGGGGGCTTTCAGGTTTTTTCGCTGGCACAGATGCGCAAGATTGACGAAGATGGGGTGACTTTTAAGAGTCACATTGATGGCTCGTTGCATCGTTTTACTCCCGAAAAATCGATCGAGATTCAGGAGAAGTTGGGTGCGGATATCATCATGGCGTTTGATGAGTGTGCCCCGCCCTATGACCGGGCCTATAACGAGCGCGCCATGGCGCGCACGCATGCCTGGCTGTTGCGTTGTCAACAGGCGCACACCCGCCCCGATCAGGCGTTGTTTGGCATTGTGCAGGGCGGTGTCTTCCCCGATTTGCGGCGTGAATCGGCGCAGTTTGTGGCCGGGTTGGACTTGCCCGGTTGTGCCATTGGTGGCCTGTCGGTCGGCGAATCCAAGGCGGAAATGTATGCCATGTTGGAGCTGGTGACGCCGCTTTTGCCGACGAACAAACCGCGCTATCTGATGGGCGTGGGTACGGTTGAAGACCTGGTGCAGGGAATTGGCCGCGGGGTGGATATTTTCGATTGTGTGTTGCCCACACGCCTGGCGCGTCATCAGGCGGCCATGACGCGCAGCGGGCGGCTGAACATGATGAACGCTGGCTTTGCACATGACCCGCGCCCGATCGAAGAGGGCTGCACGTGCTACACCTGTCAGCATTTCAGCCGGGCTTATCTACGTCATCTGATCGTTGCCAAGGAGATGTTGGCAGCGACCTTGCTTTCTATTCACAACATTCACTTGCTTGAAACGTTGGTGCAACAGGCGCGGCAGGCCATTATCGAAGGGCGTTACGCCGCCTTTGCGCAGCAGGCATTCGCAGCTTTGGGAGAAGCAAAATGAGTTTGTTACAGGCAATTTTGTTGGGCATTGTGCAGGCGGCAACGGAGTTTTTGCCGATTTCTAGCTCGGCACATTTGGTGCTTGTGCCGTTTCTGCTCGGCTGGCAGCTGCCGACCGATCAGGCTTTTGTCTTTGATGTGTTGGTGCAGCTTGGCACACTTTTGGCGGTGATTGTCTACTTCTGGCGCGACCTGTGGGCGATTGTGCGTGGCTGGGGGCTGGCTTTGCTGCATCGCAAGCCGTTTGAGACGCAGGCGGCGCGCCTGGGCTGGTATTTGATTTTGGCAACCATCCCGGCGGGTGTGTTGGGGTTGCTCTTCAAAGATGTGGTTGAACGGGCATTTGCCAGCCCTTTGGCGGCGGGTGGCTTTTTGCTGCTGACGGCGGCGCTGTTGTGGGCAGCAGAGCGTTGGTCGCAGCCAACCCAAAGCCTGGAGACGTTGGATTGGAAGATGGCGCTGTGGATGGGGGCTGGGCAGGCATTGGCGATCTTGCCGGGCGTGTCGCGCTCGGGCGCAACCATCTCCGCCGGCATGGCGCGTGGGTTGCGCAGGGCAGATGCGGCGCGCTTCTCCTTCCTCATGTCTTTGCCGGTCATGCTGGCTGCTGGTCTGTTGGGTGTGCTGGATTTGCGGCATGTGCAGGGCCTGATGAGCTTTTTGCCGGTGCTTTTGGTGGGCTTTGCCGTGGCAGCTTTGGTTGGCTACCTGGTCATTCGGTGGTTGTTGGGTTATCTGTCACAGCGCTCCATGCGCCCCTTTGCGTTCTACTGCGTGGCATTGGCAGTGTTGGTGGGGGTGGTGTGGGCGGTGCGTGGATGAGGTCGCGTTTCTTCGGCCTGATATTGCTGTTGGTGCTGACGGGTTGTCAGGCGGCCTTGCCGGTTGCAACGGAGCCGCCAACGCCGCAGGTTTTGGCGCTGAGCATTGCGACCTCGCTGGATTGGATGCGCCCTGCCCTGGCTGATTGCGCTGTGCAGCACGGCCTGGCGCTGGCTGAGGTGCGCCCGGGGGACGAGTTGTCCGCGCAGGTGTCTTTGCGTTGGGGCGATCCCCAGCCGCAGCCGGGTTATTGGACGGAACTTGGGCGGGAAGAATGGGCCCTGGTCGTTTCAGCCAACAACCCTTTGCGCAGGATTGAGCGCGCAGATGTGCCGCTGTTGCTGAGCGGGCAGATCACCCAATGGGGCGAATTGCTCTCGGCCTGTAGCGATTGTATGCCGGATATGGGCCTGGCGCGCCAGCCCTTGCATGTGTTCGGCTATGGCGAGGAGAGCGATGCATTCCCTGTTTGGGCTTCAGGCGTGCTGAAGGATGGGATGGGGGCATTCGCTGGCCTGCCCGATGCTGCGACGATGTATGCAACTGTTGCGGGTGACCCGGCTGCCTTGGGCTTTTTGCCTGCTCATTGGGTGGATGAGCGTGTGCGCCGCGTGGAATGGGATGGCCCTTCGCCAATTGCTGTGCTGGCCTGGACGGCGGAGGAGCCGCAGGGGGCAGTGCGCGATTGGCTTGCTTGTGTACAACGCAGCGCTTTCCCGACCGCATCACAGCCGTAAATTTGCGCTATAATGATTGGTGGAGGTGACCTATGGCCGAATTTAGCCGGTATGAGACGTATGTGCTGCTCAATCAAGATAAGCCGCTATGGTTGAGTGGTATTGATCTGAGCGGAATGGATTTGCGCGGGGCCAATTTGCGCGGGGCAACTCTGGTTCATGCCAATTTGAGCAATTGCAATTTGCAAGGCATTGACCTGCATGAGGCCAATTTGGGCGGCGCCAATTTGGAAAATGCAATTCTGGTCGGCTCGAATTTGCGGGCGGCATCGTTGCGCGGCGCCAATTTGCGCGGGGCCGATATGAATGAGGCCAATTTGGCGGAAGCCGATTTGTTTGAGGCGGACCTGACCCATGCCAATTTGCTGCACGCCAATTTGGGCGGGGCAGATTTGACCAATACCAATTTGACCAATGCCAACCTGTTTGGTACCAATGCCCCCGATTATCGCATTCTGCGCGCCAAGTCGTTGGAAGGGGCGGTGATGCCGGATGGCTCGAAGAACTGGCGACAAGAAGGCCATCAGGAAAGCTGAACAGGCGCAGATTCGGCTGCGGCAGCAAGTGTTCTTTGTTTGCTCCGGTCAGCCGCTCAGCCAGGCTTTGCTGACTTTGGGCCTGGAGCCGGAGCGTTTTTTGGCTGTGCGTAATGGGCAGATGCTGCCAATGGATGGGGTATTGGCCGCCGGCGACGAGGTGCAATTGGTTGCAATCGTCGCCGGCGGCTGCTTGCGCTAGACGGTTTCGAGGTAGCGCTTCAGTTCCCAATCGCTGACGTGCAGGCGATATTCTTCCCATTCGGCCATGGCCGCGGTGCGGAATTGGGCATAGGTCGTTGGCCCCAGCGCGTCTTTGATAACCGGGTCGCGGTCGAGTTCACCGAGCGCTTCAATCAACGAGCCGGGCAATTCGCTGACCCCCAGCTGAGCGCGCTCTTCGGCGTTGAGGTGATAGACGTTGATGTTGTTGAGCGGCTCGGGGCAGGGCAATTGGCGATCAATGCCATCCAATGCGGCGCCCAACATGGCGGCAAATGCCAGGTAGGGGTTGCAAGAGGGGTCGGGGCAGCGTAATTCGGCGCGCACGGCCTTGTATTGACCCTCGGTGTAGCGCGGAATGCGAATCAGCGCGGAGCGGTTGGTCTGTGCCCAGCCAACGTAGACAGGCGCCTCATAGCCGGGCACAAGGCGTTTGTAGGAGTTGACCGAGGGGGCGACAACCGCAGAAAGCGCGCGTGCGTGGGCGAGTTGCCCGGCAATTAACCCATAGGCCAGGCGGGAAAGGTGGAAGGGGTCGTCTCGGTCATAGAAGACGTTGTTGCCTTCCAGGTCGGAGAAGGATTGGTGACAATGCATTCCCGAGCCATTGATGCCAAAGATGGGCTTGGGCATGAACGAGGCGATCAGACCGTGCTGAGCAGCAATGGCTTTGACGGTGTATTTGAGCGTGAGCACGTTATCGGCAGTGCGGAGGGCATCGGCAAAGCGGAAGTCAATCTCATGTTGGCCGAGGGCAACTTCGTGATGGCCAACCTCGACTTCCAGCCCCATGCTGTTGAGGGCGGCCATCAGCTCAGAGCGCACCCGCACCGCCTCGTCATTGGGGGAGAAGTCAAAATAGCTGCCCACGTCATGGGGGACGGGATGAATGCTATCCCCGCCATTGCGCCGGAAGAGGAAGAATTCTGGCTCGGGGCCAACCTGGAAGGTTAAGCCACGCTGACGTAGTTTTTCGAGGGTGCGCTTGAGCACGCCGCGCGGGTCACCATCAAAGGGGCGTCCATCGGGTTGATAGATGTCGCACAAGAAGCGTGCCCGGCGCATATCCGCCGGGGTCCATGGCAGCACAGCATAGGTGTCGACATCCACGCGCAGGTGCATGTCGCTTTCCTGAATGCGGGCAAAGCCTTCGACGGAGGAGCCATCGAACCACAGGCCGTCATCCAAGGCCTGCGAAAGGCGCTCAACCGGTGCATCCAGGCTTTTGACTGCGCCGGTTACATCGGTAAATTGGAAGGACACAAAGCGAATGCCATCTTCCCGAACACGAGCAAGGACTTGTTGTTTATTCATCTCGACCTCCAAAAGAAACTTAAAAATTGAACGGGACATGCAAAGGCATGGCCCGTTGTAAACCAAACAAACAGATAGGCTGGCCTTCCCATGCAAACAAACCGGTGTGATGCACCGGGTCGCGTTTGCACATTGTCACAGCCGTCACCGGCTGCTTTTGAGTGCAGACTTGAATTCTGGAAGGGGAGAAAGGAGCCTGCGACTGGCTCCGGAGGCATCCGCTGATCTACTCGATTTTTCCCTGTTTTCCTGACCCCGACAGGGGTAGCACACGTTTCGCAACGTGGAACCTCCACCTCGTCATCTCATCCTGATTGGGTGAGACTCAGCCGCTATTTCTCCAACGCTATTCTTTTGTTGTCGGCGGGGCTTTCCGCGCCCCGTCTAGACAAGGAGGATATTAACATGGGTTTGTGACATTTGTCAAGGGGTTGAATGGCTGTGTTTTGAATTTGTTGCCCGAAAAAGCTTGCCGGAATAGAACAAATATACTATAATTGTGCATCATATCCTTTTTGGGAAGTTCGGCTATAATTAACCTGTCTGTGGGGTTGTGTTGCCCCACCATTTGAAGTTTGGTGAATAAGGAGCTTTAAAATGCCGCGAAAATCTTCTTCTGCTGCACAGCCGCCTGCAAGTGTGCAACCGCGCATGGATGATGCCCGCCGTTCTTTGTTGGATAAGGCCTTGGGCGATATTGTCAAACGATATGGAGAGGGTTCAATTATGCGTATGGGTGAAGCGCATCAGCTGACGGTTGAGGCCATCCCGACCGGCTCGCTCTCGCTGGATATTGCTTTGGGGGTGGGCGGGGTGCCGCGTGGGCGTATCACCGAAATCTATGGCCCAGAATCTTCCGGCAAGACGACGTTGTGCTTGCATATCGTCGCGGAGGTGCAGAAAATGGGCGGCATGGCTGCGTATATTGACATGGAACATGCCATGGATCCGGTTTATGCGGCGCGTTTGGGTGTGGATGTGGATAACCTGCTCATTTCGCAGCCGGATATGGGCGAGCAAGCGTTGGAAATCACCGAAACTTTGGTGCGTTCTGGTGCGGTGGACCTGGTGGTGATTGACTCGGTGGCTGCCTTGGTGCCGCGGGCAGAAATTGAGGGTGATATGGGCGATGCCTCGATGGGTATGCAGGCCCGCCTGATGTCGCAGGCTTTGCGCAAGCTCTCCGGGGCCATCAATCAGACCAAGACGGCGGTCATTTTCACCAATCAGTTACGACAAAAGATTGGGGTGATGTTTGGCAATCCGGAGACGACGACCGGTGGCATGGCGCTCAAGTTTTATGCTTCGGTGCGCCTGGATGTGCGCCGGATTCAGTCAATTAAGGTCGGCGCAGAAATTATCGGCAGTCGGGTGCGCGTCAAAGTGGTCAAGAACAAGGTTGCCCCGCCTTTCCGCACGGCTGAATTTGACATTATGTACAATGAGGGCATCTCCAAGGTCGGTGACATCATTGACCTGGCAACGCAGTTGGAGTTGATTACCAAACGGGGTGCTTTCTTTTCCTATGGCGATATTCGTTTGGGGCAGGGCCGTGAAAATGCCAAAGAGTTCCTGCGGCAAAATCCGGAAATCAGCAACGAAATCGAGCTGGCGATTCGGCAGCGAGCCATGGGCGGTGAATTGCCGCTGATGTTGAGTGGCAGTGATGATAGCGTGGATGACGAGTAAGCCGCGCCTGACGCTCAGCGTGGTTTTGTGGCTTGGGTTGGTGCTGCTGCTGGCAGGTTGCAGCTTGCAGCAGCGCTCGGCTTCGACCGAGCCGCAGCAGCCTTTCTTCGTCCCGCCAACCCTGGTGCCGCCGACGCCGATTGTCACTGCAACTGCGGCGGCCTTTGCCCGCAGTACACAGGAACTGAATTGTACCAATGGTCTGACCTTCCTTTCCGATCAAACCATTCCGGATGGCAGTCAGGTGGAGCCTGGCTCGACCCTGAGCAAGGTTTGGGAAGTGAAGAACAGTGGCACGTGCAGTTGGACGGCTGCGTATCGCGTCAAACTGATTGCCGGCGATCCGTTGGGTGCAGCAGAGGAGCAGGCTTTGGTGCCTACCTTGGGCGGCAGCACCGCGGCTTTGCGGATTGTGTTCCAGGCGCCAACGCAGCCGGGCAATTATCGTAGCGCATGGCAGGCTTATGATCCACAGGGAGAACCGTTTGGCGACCCGTTTTTCATTGACTTTGTGGTTGTCTCCGCCTCACCGCCAACGCCTACGCCTTAACTGGATGCTCTTTTGGTTGATTGGGCAATTGTTGAGTGCTTGCACGGCTGCAAGCGCAATTGCAATTTCTCCGCCGGCTTTGGTGACACCGACTTATACCCCGTTTCAGCCGCTGCCAACCGACACACCCGCGCCGCGCCCAACCTGGACGCCGCTTAAGACCGCGAGCCCAACCTTAAGCCCAACCCCAACCCCTCAGCCTTCCTTTACTGTGAGTTTCACCCCAACGCTAACCGAGACAGCTACAATGACGCTTGCACCGACCTTGCCTGCGGAAGCGCAGGTGCAGGGGGTGGTGGGCTATCAACAGCTGTATCTGCTGGATTGTGAGAGCCGCTCGGCGGTGGATTGGGCGGCTTTTTTTGGCGTGCGGATTGATGAACAGGACTTTTTGAATAACCTGCCCGCTTCGGATGACCCGGATGAGGGGTTCGTTGGCAGCGTGAATGGAATGCTTGGGCAGATTCCGCCACTTTCGTATGGCGTTCATGCTGAACCGGTGGCGCGCTTGTTGCGCTCGTATGGCGTCTCGGCGTATGCCCGCCGCGGGGCAACCTGGCAGGAGGTGCAGGCGGAGATTGCGGCGGGCCGGCCGGTGATTGCCTGGGTCATTTATGGCATCTCTGCCGGTGTGCCTGTCGCTTACACGGCTTCCAACGGTCACACAACGACGGTGGCTGCCTATGAGCATACGGTGATTGTTGTTGGATATGCACCGGATACGGTGACGGTATTGGATGGCAACCGTCAATATACGGTTGCCCTGGAACGCTTTTTGGCTTCCTGGCAGGTGCTGGAGACGATGGCGATTTTCTATGTGCCCTGAGCACCGGGCAGAGGCGGAACGCCATTGTGACGGACAATTTCGGCAAACCAGCGTCCGCTATCTTTGAGGATGCGCTGCTGCGTCTCAAAATCTACGTAGCACAGGCCAAAGCGCATTCGGTAGCCGTAAGCCCATTCGAAGTTATCCAACAAACTCCACACCAGGTAGCCAATGACCGGCACGCCTTGTTGGATGGCGCGCTGGAGTTGCACAAGGTGTTGGTGCAGGTAGCGAATGCGGCGTTCGTCGCGCACACGTCCATCGGCATCTACACCGTCAGGCACGGGCACGCCGTTCTCGGTGATGAAGAGCGGCAGCGGCGGATAGTCGCGTTGCAGGCGCAGCAGCAGTTCAAATAACCCGGCGGGGTAGATTTCCCACATTTGTGAATATTCGTTGCCGATTGGTTGCACCTGACTGGCCTGGATGAGGGGAGTTTGTGGGTCATGATGGATGACGGCACGGGTGTAGTAGTTGACGCCCAAAAAGTCCAACGGGGCAGAAATAAGCCGCAAATCATCCGGTTCAATGGGCGGGAAGAACGACCCAAGTGCCTCGAGCAGCTCTTGCGGATAGCAACCGTATAGCAAGGGGTCGAGGAAGGAGCGGTTCAACACGGCATCAAACAGGTGTGCGGCGGCCTGGTCTTCGGGGGTGTTGGAGGCCGGGTGCACGGGGCTGAGGTTGAGGGTGATGCCAATCGGTTTTCCGGCAGGCAGTTCGCTGCGCAGGGCTTGCAGGGCTTTGCCATGCGAGAGCAGCAGGTGATGCACACTTTGCAGGGCAGCAAAGGGGTCTTGAATGCCAGGGGCATGTTCACCGGTGAAGTGACCGGCCATGGCAGCTACCCAGGGTTCGTTGTGTGTAATCCAATAAGCAACCCGGTCGCCCAGGCGACGGGCAATCACCGCGGCATAGTCTGCAAAGGCATCGGTTGTTTGGCGGTTGGGCCAGCCGCCCTGATCTTGCAGGGCTTGCGGTAAATCCCAGTGGAAGAGGGTTAGAACCGGGGCCAGGCCGTTGGCAAGTAATTCATCAATCAGCCGGTCGTAAAAGTCTAACCCGGCCGGGTTGAGGCTGCCATTGCCTTGTGGAAAGATGCGGCTCCAGGCGATGGAGAAGCGGTAGGCATTCAGGCCCATCTCCTTCATCAGGCGGATGTCATCTTGATAGCGCAGGTAGTGCTCTGCCGCTCGGTCGCCGGTTTCCTGGCGTTCAATTTTGCCAGGTGTGTGGCTAAATGTATCCCAAATGGAAGGGCCTTTGCCGTCAGCTGTCGGGCTGCCTTCGATTTGGTAAGCGGATGAAGCTGTCCCCCACAAGAAGTTGGATGGGAAGGGAAGCAAGGGTGTGTCGGTCATCAAATCCCTCCAGGGTGGTGTAATGGTAGTTTGATTATAGCGACACCCTGGCAAAGGTCAATCAATTGTAAACTGTTTGAAAAGTGGCGTGTGGGGCTATGGGCGCGGGCTGACGGCAGCCAACAGGTCGGTCAGTTGCCAGCCCAGCACGCAAACCGGCAGGTCTATGCCGCCGGGGTTGTAGGTGGTTTGGCGGATGATTTTTCCGCCCAGTGCCTGATAATATTGGGTGGAGGCGCTTTGGGTGTAGCTCCAAATGAGCACCCGTTTGCACCCCAGGGTGGCAATGCGTTGCCCCAGGTTGAACAGCAGGGCTTTGCCGATGCCGCGCCGTTGTTGTTGCGGATGAACGAAGAGTTTGTAAATTTCGCTATCATAGCCGAGTGGCGCTTCCAATTCGTTCGGGTCTTGCTCAATCCGTCCGCCCATGCCAAACCCCAACAGGTTGCCATCTTCTTCGGCGATGCTGCCCAACGGCGGATAGGGCCAGGCATACCAGGAGCAATATTCGGCCAGGGCTTCTTGCCAGCAGGTTTCGGCCAACAGGTGCGGCGGATAAAATGCGGCATAGGCTTGCTGTGCGGCAGTCAGGTAGAGGCGGGTAACAGCCGGTAAATCGTTGGGGGTAAGCGGTCGGATCTTCATGCAGGAACGGTCTGCGAGATGTTATGAATCCAGCGCCGTGAACGGAAACGCCATAGACTGACAAAGAATTTGACCAGCTCTTCGCTCATGATGACGAGGTAGACCCAATAGACCGGCAGGTGGAAAACAAAGGCGGCCAACAATGCGCTTGGCACGCCAACGACCCACATCGTGCCGCCATCCAGAAACATGCTGAAGCGCGTGTCGCCGCCGGAGCGCAGGATGCCAACAATGGCGGTCATGTTGCTGACCCGAATCCACAGCACAAAGGCCATCACCAACAAGATGCGCCGAGCGTAATCCAACACTTCGGGGGAGACTTTGTAAAGTGATAGGATGTTGCCAGATAGCAGATAGATGCACGCGCCAATCAGCATGGCGCCGCCAGCCCCCAGCATTAGGGCGCGCCGGGCATAGGTATAGGCAGTATCTTGCTCCTGAGCGCCAATTTTGTTGCCGACCAGGATGCCGGTTGCGTCGGAGATGCCGATGAAGATGACAAAGGCCAGGTTTTCGATCGTGCCAGCAATTTGAATGGCCGCAGCGGCTTCGGTGCTGATGTGAGCATAGATGGCGTTGTAGGTGCTGATGCCCAGAGACCAGAGCATTTCGTTGATGACGACCGGAAAAGCGATTTTGAGGAAGTTGACAACAAAGCTGCGCTGGAAAGCGATCAGGCGGTGCAGAGGGGCAGCGGTTGGGGCGCGACGCAGATAGGTGTAGCCGAGCAGCAGCAGGCATTCGAGTGTGCGCGCAATCACGGTTGACAGGGCGGCGCCCTGAATGCCCATGGCCGGCAAGCCCAGGTGACCAAAAATCAGCAAATAATTGAGCAGGGTTTTGAGGCTGATCGTGATTGCGCTGACAAACATCGGGGGGCGGGTGTTGCCGGTGCTGCGCAGGGTGGCTGCATAGGTAAAGCTGATGGCCGTCATCGGATAACTGAGGCCCGATAGCCGCAGATAGCCAAGGCCAGCCTGGATGACCGCAGGGTCATTGGTGTAGATGCTCAAGGAAACTTGTGGCAGGACGATGGCCATGAAGCTGAAGAACAGGCTGCCGGTTAACCCCATGGCTAAGCTGATGCCCATCACGCGGTGAATGCTTGGTACATCGCCTTTGCCCCATAGCTGTGCGGTGAAGACGCCCGCGCCGCTGCTGATGCCGAACAGTAAAAACATCAGCAAAAAGAAGATCTGATTGGAAAGTCCCACGGCGGCAACCGTCACCTCGCCCAGCTGACCGATCATCAGCACGTCGAACAGGTTGAGCGAAGAAGAGATGAAGTTTTGAATGATGATCGGCACAGCAAGTGCCAATAGGCGGGCGTAGAAGCTGCGGTCTAGTTTCATAGCGTTGTATTATAACCGGCTTTCTGGCCTTGCGTTATGCTATAATCGAGCTTCAGAAAGGGTACCGAGAATGCTGCAAAAGATTGCTCGCTTTTTTGGCGCGGATGCGAATGAACGCGCTTTGAAGAGTTTTGTTGAAAAATTGGAAAAGATCAATCGCCTGGAAGCGCAATATGAGGCGTTGAGTGATGAGGCGTTGCGAGGCTTGACGGATGATTTCCGGCGCCGTTTGGCACAGGCTTGTGAGGGGCTGGAGGACGAGAAAGAGCGCCAACGCGTTGAGCAAGAAACGCTCGATGCTCTGTTGCCGGAGGCCTTTGCGGCGGTGCGCGAGGCCAGCAAGCGTACCCTGGGCATGCGCCATTATGATGTGCAGATGATTGGCGGCATGGCGCTGCATAGCGGCAAGATTGCCGAGATGCGCACTGGTGAGGGCAAGACCCTGGTTGCAACCTTGCCGCTGTATTTGAACGCCCTGACCGGGCGCGGGGTGCATTTGGTGACTGTCAACGATTACCTTGCCCGCCGCGACGCGCGTTGGATGTCGCCTATTTACCATGCTCTGGGTATGCAGGTGGGGGTGTTGCAAATGGCAGGTCGGACCGAGAACGGCAAAAAAGCGTTTTTGGTGGACCCCACGCGCATTTCTAGCTTTGAAGATCAGCACAACTTGCGCCTGGTGGATCGAGCCGAGGCCTACGCCGCCGATATTACCTATGGCACCAACAGCGAATATGGCTTTGACTACTTGCGCGATAACCTGGTGATGCGCATCGAAGAGCGTGTGCAGCGCGGTCATTTTTATGCCATTGTGGACGAGGTGGATAACATCTTGATTGATGAGGCGCGCACCCCGCTGATTATTTCAGGGCCGGCAGCCGACGATGCCGAATGGTATGTGCGCATGGCGCAGGTCGTCAAGCAGTTGCGCCCAGAAGATTATGAGGTCAGCGAAAAAGATCATCAGGTGACGCTGACCGAGGTCGGTGAGGCGCACGTGGAAGATCTCTTGGGTGTGGAACTGCGCGACCCGGAACGCCCAGAAGATATTACCCCGGAACAGGCGCGCATTTTGGGCTACCTGGAACAAGCTTTGCGTGCACAGCACTTGTATCGCAAAAACAAGGAGTATATTGTTCAAGCTGGCCGGGTGGTGATTGTGGATGAGTTTACCGGTCGGCTGATGCCGGGGCGGCGTTGGTCAGAGGGGCTGCATCAGGCGGTTGAGGCCAAAGAGGGTGTGCGGGTTGAGCCGGACAATGTCACCTATGCGACCATTACACTGCAAAACTATTTCCGCATGTATCAGAAACTGGCTGGCATGACCGGCACAGCTGCGACTGAGGCGGAAGAGTTTGGCAAGATTTACAAGCTGGATGTTTTGCCGATTCCCACCAATTTGGAATTTCGCGTCAGCCGCTCGGACTCGGAGTTGGTGGCCGTTGACTCGCGCGATGAGCAGGGTTACAAGGTGACCTATTATGCCCGGCGCGATGACCCACAAAAACGCCCCCTGTTTTGGAAGCGCAAGGATTATCCCGACCTGGTTTATCGCACCGATGAAGCCAAGCAGCGGGCAATTACGACGGAGATCGTGCGGCTCAATGCCATGGGCCGCCCGCAATTGGTCGGCACGACCTCGGTTGAGCATTCAGAACGCCTGTCAAGCCGCATGAGCGCCGAACTGGTGCGGCGTTTGATGCAGACCTTGCTGATCCGGCAGGCCTGGTTGAAGAAGCATGACCGTGCTGCGGCAGAGGTTGCCATTCCCGAACTGGCCTTGCTTAATCAGCCTTTGGAAAAGCTGAATGTGGCGGATTTACGTCCTCTGGCGCGTCAGGCTGAGCTTGCTTCCCTAAACCCGGAAGAAGAGACGAATATGCAAATGCTGCTGGAACTTTTGCAGCTCGACGCTGTCTATGCCCCGCGCCTGATCAAGATTTTGCAGGGCGGTGTGCAGCATCAGGTCTTGAACGCGCGCAAACATGATGAAGAAGCGCTGATTATTTTGCGCGCCGGCGCCTATGGGGCGGTGACGATTGCGACCAACATGGCCGGGCGCGGTGTGGATATTAAGTTGGGTGGTGCCTTGCCGGATGAGGTGCATCGGGATGTGAACCGCGTGCTGCGACGCAATGGCATAGACCCGTATGGGATGACCGATGAAGAACGCTATCAGGCTTTGCAGCAGGTGCCGGCGGATGCCTATGGCATTTATGCCGAAGCTGTACAGGCATTTTTGCAGCATATTCAGCAAATGCGGCAAGTGCGCGCTCTGGGCGGCCTGCATGTGATTGGCTCAGAACGGCACGAGGCGCGCCGCATTGATAATCAGCTGCGCGGTCGGGCCGCTCGTCAGGGCGATCCGGGCTCTTCGCGCTTTTACCTTTCCCTGGAAGATGACTTGATGCGTCTCTTCGGTGGGGCACAGGTTGAAGCTTTGATGAAACGGCTGAAGATTGATGAAAGTATGCCGATTGAAAGCGGCATCGTTGGCCGGGTGGTGGAGCAATCACAGCATTCGGTTGAAGGGCGCAACTTCGATATCCGCAAGCACACGCTGGAATATGATGATGTGTTGAACATGCAGCGCAAGCGCATTTTTGCTCAGCGTGACCGTGTGTTCACCAAGGAAGATTTGTTTGAAGATGTGGCTGAGATGTTGCGCGCCGAATTGCAAACGCGCGTGGCGCAGGAAGCCAAGGCAGAAGAAGGCCCCTGGCGTTTGCTGGCTTACCTGGAAGAGATTCAACCGCCGATTCAAACGCAGGGTGTCTTTTACCCCACCTACACACAGCGCTTGCTGATGCAAGAACTGCGTGCTGCCTTGCCAGAACGCCCCGAACCGGCGGATTTGTATCAGGCCTTTTTGCAGTTGACCGAACGCGTCCTTCATGCTGAGCGCGAGCACGTCTTGCGCACGGTGCAAGACCTGTTGGAACGCGCCGAAGAGTCTTTTGATGCTCAATTGGCGGAACGCCTGGAAATGTTGGATACGTTCCGCGAGGGCCTGAAGGAACGAGCAGAAGCGGAAGAGGGTCCATTGCGCCCGCAGGCGTTGCTGGAAGAGCTTTCGGGGTTGGTGCGCACACCGTTGCGCCTCTCGCCGGAGCAATTGCGCGCCTTGCCCGAAGGCGGGGCGGTGGCTTTGGATGCGGTGCGGCAGCAGGTGCAGGCCAATTTGTTGGGGGTGGCGCTGACGCGTCTTTCGGGCACCTTGCTGCGTCGCATCAGCGATTTGGATTTGCGCCCGTCGCAACTGCAAAACCTGGAATGGGCCGATGTGGCCGATACCGTCTTGCGGGTCGTGGAGGCATTTTATGACCGCCGCGCCGAGCAATTGCTTGGCAAAGATGGGCAGATTGCCCATGACCTTGATCCATTGTTTGAGCGGTTGGGCAACGCAGTGCTTGATGAACGCAACTGGATGGCACTTTTGGGGGTGGCGGCACAGGGCACGCAAATGGACTTTGACCGCCGCACGCACCGCCGCACCTGGCGGCGGGTGGCCCGCCTCAATTATGTCTACCTGACGGCGCAGCTGATTGGCCGCCGCGAGGAACAAGATTTGACCCGGGAAATCATTGAACATTTGGAACAGGCCGTTCAAATGCAGCGCCGGGTGTGGGGCATTTTGGAATGGGGACGCCTGACGCAAAATGATGTGACGCTGGGTCAGATGGAAGGAAGCTTGTTGCGGCAACTTGCTGAACAATGGGGCGAGGAGACTTTGCAAGCACATTTGGGCGATCGCCTGAACGAATTGCCAGAAGGGCCAAGGCGAGATATGATCCTGGCCTTGGGACGGCGATTGCAGAACGAGGCGCATCGCGAGCTGTTGTTGCGGGTCATTTCGCAGGCCTGGATTGATTACCTGACGCAGATGGAAGCACTGCGGGTGCAAATTGGCATGGAATCGTATGCGCAGCGCGATCCGTTGGTGGCCTACAAGAGCCGCGCTTCGGAATTGTTCAATGACTTGCTGAAGGAAATTCGCAGTGGTGTGGTGGCAGCGATGATGACCTATCGTCCGAGCCGGGCGGCTGCGGCAAGCGTGGAGCGCGATCTAGCCGCTCAGGATGAACGCCCCGCTCCCGCTTCGCCGGACCGCTCGACCAAAAAACGCAAACGCCATTGAGAAAATTTTAACAAATTGGTCTGTTGGCAATTGGATTTTGGTGTATAATCATACCCGCTTAACCCATGCGGCAGCCCTTAACGGGGCTTGTCAATAAAGCATTTCGCCTTTATAATGGGCAGTATCTTAAATCCTTTTTGGAGTAATTGATCGTATGGAAACTAACGACGCCCAACTCGAGCAGGGGGCAGTGCCCGAGAATCATGCAGAGAACAACATGGCTTCCTTGTTAGAACAGGAAGGCCTCGGCATTGATTTCCCCACCGCTGGGGAAATTCGCAATGGTGTGATTGCCAGTCTGACGCCTGGCCAGATTCTGGTTAGCGTTGGAACCAAATCAGAAGGTGTTATCAGTGGCAAGGAATATGAGCTGATCCCGGAAGAGGAACTGGCCACGCTCAAGGTTGGGCAAGAGATTCCGGTTTATGTCATCAACCCTGAAGACCAAAACGGGAACCTGGTGCTTTCTTATGTGCGTGCCCGTGAAGAGGTGAGCTGGAAGGATGTGGAAGCGCTGAAAGAGTCGCGCGAAAGCATTCGCAGCAGCATTGTTGGCTACAACAAGGGCGGCCTCATTGTTCCGGTGATGGGCTTGCGTGGGTTTGTGCCTGCTTCTCAAATTAGCCTGTCTCGTCGTGCTGCGTTGAGCGGGGATACCCCCGATCAGATGTGGAGCAAGATGATTGGGCAGGAAATTTACGTGTGCGTGATTGAAGTGGATCGCGAACGCCGCCGCCTGATCCTCTCCGAACGTGCTGCTTCGACCGAAACGCGCGAATCGTTGAAAGAGCGCGTGATTGATGAGCTGCAAGAAGGCGAAATCCGCACGGGGCGTGTGACGAGCCTGGCCGATTTCGGCGCGTTCGTCAACATCAATGGCGCCGATGGTCTGGTGCACCTGTCCGAAATCTCGTGGGATCGCATTCAGCATCCCGGCGAGGTGTTGAAAGTTGGGCAGGAAGTCAAAGTCAAGGTGATTAGCGTTGACCGCGAAAAGAAGCGCATTGGCCTGTCCATTCGGCAGCTGTTGGATGACCCGTGGGCACAACGCGTGGCGGCCTATCAGGTTGGGCAGTTGATTGAGGGTAAGATTACCCGCCTGACCAAGTTTGGTGCTTTTGCCCGCATTCAGGACGACCTGGAAGGTCTGATTCACATCTCTGAAATCAGCGAACGCCGCATTGAGCACCCCAAAGAGGTGCTGAAGGAAGGCGACGTGGTGACGTTGCGGGTCATCAAGATTGATCCCGAGAACCATCGCGTGGGGCTGAGCCTGCGCCGGGTTGAATCCATGGCTTATGCCGATATGGACTGGATGGAAATCGTTGAGGACCTCAACGAAAGCGATGAGGATGCTCCGAGCGAATCAGAGCAACCGGCGGAGTAGTTGAAACCTGCGAGAGCGCACCCGAACCGGTGCGCTCTCTTCTCATTATTTCCTGAGCTCGAAAGGTACGGCAGATAATGACGTTTCTCGTGGATGCACATCAAGACCTGGCTTACAATATGCTGACCTTTGGGCGAGATTATCGCCGCTCTGTGGCCGAAACTCGTCGCCTGGAAGAAGGCTTGCCGGTCTTGCAGCATACCGGGCACACTTTATTGGGCTGGCCAGAATATCAAGCCGGTCAGGTTGGGCTCATTTTTAGCACCCTGTTCCTGGCGCCGCGCCGCTATCGCGGCGGCGATTGGGATGTGCAATCCTATGCAAACTTTGACGAGGCGCGGCAGCTTTTGCGGGCGCAGGTGGCGCTCTATGGGCGGCTGTGCGATGAGTCACCGCAGGCGTTTCAACCGGTGCGGCAACAGGCAGAGCTGAAAGCGCTGTTGCAGGCCTGGCAAACCGAGCCCTCGCCGCATCCGGTGGGGCTGTTGTTGCTGATGGAGGGGGCGGAGGGCATTGCTCACCCGGACGAATTGGCAGAGTGGTGGCAGGCGGGTGTGCGGGCAATCGGGCTGGTATGGGCGGGGACGCGTCTGTGCGGTGGAATGCATGAGGGCGAGGGCTTTACCCGCGAGGGGGAAGCGTTTTTGGAAGTGATGGCTGACCTGGGCTTTACGCTCGATATCAGTCACATGAACGAACGCTCCGCTCGTCAGGCGCTAGAACGCTATGCCGGGCCGGTGATCGCCTCCCATGCCAATGCGCGCGCCCTGCTGACCCCCGACAATCAACGTCATTTGTCCGATGATGTCATCCGCTTGTTGATTGAGCGCGATGGGGTGATGGGCATTTTGCCTTTCAATCGCTTTCTCAAAGCGACCTGGAAGCCCGGCGATCCGCGTTCCGCGGTCACCTTGTTGGATGTGGTTGCTCACATGGACCATGTTTGTCAATTGGCTGGGGATGCCCGGCATGTGGCGATTGGCACCGATTTTGACGGCGGCTTTGGGTGGCCATCAGTGCCGCAAGAGCTGGATACAATTGCGGATCTGCAAAAATTGGCCCCGCTGCTTTTGGAACGGGGCTATTCTGCTGAGGATGTGCAAAACATCTTTGGCGGCAATTGGCTGCGACATTTGGAGCATAGTTTACCCGAATGAGTACACCAGACCGTCCTTCCCTCTTGGATCCTGAAGCGTTGGAAACCCTGCCGGGGCTGCCCTACTCGCGCCGACGCGTGCGCCTTGGTTTGGTGCTGACGCTGATTGGGTTTGTTGTCTTTCTGATTGGTGCACAACCGAGCTTTTTTGGCTTAGATCGTAGCCCGGTGGTCGGCTTTGTGCAAATTGCCGTCTTTTTGGTCGGGTTGGGGGTAATGTGCCTGGGCGGCTATTTGAGCCTGATGGCGCTGTGGAAAGATCAACAGCCGACGATTGCGGCTGATATTGGGCTGCGCATGGTGGCGACCGGCTATTTGATTGCTGTGTTTGCTGGCATGGCCGATGTGTTTGGCGTTGGCAGTCACCCTTTGCCGGGCGTGCCCTTCTTTGGTGAATGGCAGGCGCGCGGTGTGCAATTGGGGCAAGCAGTGATTGTGATTGGCTTTTTGCTGCTCATTCCCTATCGGCGGATTGGCAAGCCGGACGCGGACAAACATTCGTAGCGGAGACGGTTTGTTCGAGACCCTGTTGCCTCCCATGCATCGTCATTGGTCACGCCGTGAATGGGCGTTGACGCTGGCGGTAGCGGTTGGGTTGTGGGTCATTTATGCGTTCATTGGCCCGGGCATTGATTATTACGGTGCATATACCTGGATGGTAAACAACCCTGAAATGTATCCGCTCAATGCGCAACGCCCCTGGACGCTGAACCCGACCTGGATGGTGCCGTTCATGGCGCCATTCATCACGTTGCCGGGGCGGGCGGGCTATCTGGCCTTTATGGCGGCAACGCTGGCGATGATGA
>ENA-UOYA01000097-UOYA01000097.1-activated-sludge-metagenome-genome-assembly--contig:-NODE-97-length-120865-cov-23.435047_pt1 | contig 120865 bp, 104 predicted proteins | sample MGYA00238163_ERZ764804 | MGnify/ENA primary metagenome ERZ764804 (study PRJEB28919, sample SAMN05720223) | activated sludge metagenome | isolation source: Anaerobic digester | place: Hong...
GCAATACGCCCCAACAAAAGCGTTATCGCGTCCACGGGCCGGGAGACCGTCTGGTCTACGAGCTGTACGGGTTGACGGAGGACGAGATCAAGATCGTCGAAGGTTCGTAGGGGCGTATGGCAATACGCCCCAACAAAAGCGTTATCGCGTCCACGGGCCGGGAGACCGTCTGGTCTACGAGCTGTACGGGTTGACGGAGGACGAGATCAAGATCGTCGAAGGTTCGTAAGGCGTCTTGCAATACGCCTCAACACCAACACATCGCGAGACGATAAACCAGGGGAATATCTTATGAAAGAGAATGACTCATATCATCGCCGCTCCATTCGGCTGCCCGGATACGATTATTCGGAACCGGGCGATTACTTCATCACCATGGTTACGCACGAACGCGAGCATTTGTTCGGCGAGTTCGTCGATGGTGAAATGCGATTGAGTACGGAAGGGGAGATCGTGCGCGATTGTTGGTTGGCAACGCCGACCATTCGACCCAATGTTGAATTAGGCGCATTCGTCGTCATGCCAAACCATTTCCATGCAATTGTAACGATTGCCGATCAACCGGTAGGGGCGTATTGCCATACGCCCCTACAAAACGAAAACCGGAAATTTCGTTCACCATCGCAGACCCTCGGCGCAATCGTCCGCGGTCTCAAAGGGGCAACCACCAAACGCATCAATGATTCCCGGGGAACCCCGGAATTTCCGGTATGGCAACGGAATTATTACGAACACATCATTCAATCCGATGAAGAATATGAGACCATCGCTGCCTACATCGCGTCTAATCCAGACAATTGGGCTTCGGATAAGGAATTTTCGTGATGCGGAAGGAATCGCGGAAGTAAGGGGAGTAAGTATCAGGGTTGTCTACGCAGTGTGGTACGCGCCCCTACGGTTCAATTCGTGAAAATCGGTGAAATTCGTGGAAACCCCATTTTCGCGTTCATTCGCGGTAAAGTCTTTCCGCGGTCAACCCCTTCCATCTTGAATTCCCCCCGCTGAATCACTATAATGAAATCGAACAGGGGGGATGGGACGCTTTCAACGCAGGGCGGTTTGGCACCAGGCAAGTCCATCATCACGCACTTCGGCCGCTGTTTTGACCCGATATCGATCGCTGTTCGCGCGGTCGGAATGGGGTGTTTGTATTTTGTTTTTATTGACACAATATTAATCCTTTATCAATTGACTCATCCGCTCAACGTGGCTCCGGGCGCGCGCCCAGCCCGCGTGATGAGATCCATAACCAGGGTTTACCGGTAGAGACGAGGAGGAGAGATGACTGTCGCGTCTTCCACTGGGGGCTTGTCACCCGCCCGCGCGTTCCCCAAAGAATGGCTGCGGCGCCCGCGGCTCTTCACGCTCTGCACCACTTTCCGCTGCAACCTGGCCTGCGATTATTGCTACGTGCGCAAGCACCCGGCGCGGATGACCCTCGAGACGGCTCGGCGCGCGCTGGATTTCATATTCCGGCAGGCTGGCGACGCCCAGGTGATCGATATCGGCTTCTTCGGTGGCGAGCCGCTGCTGGAGTTCACGCTCATGCGGCAGATCGTGCGCGCGGTGGAAGAACACCCTGGATTTCAGGGCAGAAAGGTGAGCTTTACCCTCACCACCAACGGCACCCTCCTCAGCGGTGAGGGGTTGGATTTCCTACGGGAACACGCCTTCAAGGTCTGCGTCAGTTGCGACGGCGCTCCGCGAGTGCAGGACCTGCACCGGCACGCCCCCGACGGCAAGGGTTCGAGCGCGCTGGTGGAGCGCAACCTCGCCACCGCGCAGACCGTCTTGGGCGACCTCGCGGTCAACGCGGTGTACACGCCGCGTACCCTGCGCTATTTGCCCGAATCGGTGGCTTATTTCTCGTCGCTCGGCGTGCGCCATATCAGCCTCTCGCCCGATTTCACCGCGGTCTGGGCGCCAGCCGACCTGGAGCAGCTCCCATCGATCTACCAGGCGGTGGCTGAGCAGTTCAAAGACTGGTACCGGGCCGGCGACCCGCACTACATCGACCTCATCGATAACAAGCTCTCGGTGCTCACCCGTGGCGGCTATCACCCGCTCGAACGCTGCATGATGGGGGTGGGGGAGTTGACCATCACCCCCGATGGCGGGCTGTATCCCTGCGAGCGCCTGGTCGGCTCTGGCTCTGACGGCACTTACCGCATTGGCACCATCGAGAGCGGGGTGGACCTTTCGCGCATGGCTGGTTTCTGCGCCGGGGGCGGGGAGACAAACCCGGAGTGCCGGGAGTGCTCCATGCGCGATTACTGCGTCAACTGGTGCGGCTGCTCGAACCTCTTCATGACCGGTTACACGAACCGCGTCGGGCCATTCTTATGCGCGTCCGAGCGGGCGGCTATCGGCGCGGCAGCGCGGCTCTATGCCGAATTTGGTGATCTGATCGGTCCCCTGTCTACCTGCGATCCAGCGGGACGGACAGGTTTCTACGGCAACCGATGATTGGAGGGAAAAATGACACTTTCGCGTCCACCGCCGCCAGCTTCGCGAAACGGGGGATGAGGGGGTTAATTTTTCAGGTTTCCCTGTAAAGGAGGATTGTGATGGATAGGTTTATTGCTATTGATAAGTATGACCTTTTGCCCTGGTGGATCAAGTGGCCGGGCAAGTGGCCAAGCCTGCTCGATTCGCTGGCCGAGCGCTTTATCCACGATATGGGCATCGAGGCTATCGCGAAGGAACAGATCCTGCAGCAGAATCCCGCCGTGGTCGTTGAATCGGCGATGTTCAAAGGCGGCTCTACGGTGAAAGTGTTGAAGGGTGTGCTGCCCACGGCGACGCCCAAGACGCTGCCCGTGGATGACTGGCATATCCGCGGCGGCATCAAAGCCTGGCACCTGCACCTGAAAGACAAAATCTACATGCTTAACGAGAAGCAGGCGCAGGAATACGCCAACCTGGCGATGGCAAAGTGCCGCGAAGTGCTGGCGAATGTCAAACAGGTGGGGTACGATGAAGCTGCCAACGTGGCTATGGATGTAGGAAAGCTCGCTGGCAAGTAGCGCTGATTGTGCCTCCATTTTCAAACTGCCGGGAGCGCGCTCCCGGCAGTCTTCGTCCGGCGCGACATCCAATTTTTGAGCGTTTTCACAGCCATTTTTTAGCTGATTTTAAGGATTTTCAATTAGCATGGATAAATTGGGAACCAATCTTCCATGCTGACGGAAAATCACCCTGCCCTCAATGTAAACCGCCGTCGCGATCAACGACTGGCGTTGATCGGCCTGATCGCCGTCCTGCTGCTCGGCGCTTTCCTGCGCTTCTACCAGCTCGGAGCGGAAGGCTATGGCAACTCCTATTACGCTGCCACGGTCAAGTCCATGCTCACCTCGTGGCACAACTTTTTCTTCGCTGCGTACGAGCCCGGGGGCTCGGTCTCGGTCGATAAACCGCCGCTCGGTTTTTGGATCGAGGCGCTCAGTGCGCTCGTTTTTGGCTTCAACGGCTTCGCGTTGGCTTTCCCCAACGCGCTGGCGGGGGTGCTCTCGATCTATCTGCTCTACGATCTGGTGCAGCGCTCGTTCGGCAAGTTAGCCGGTTTGATCGCCGCGCTGACCCTGGCAGTCACCCCGGTGACGGTGGCGACAGAACGCAACAACACCATCGACGGTCTGCTGGTGTGCTTCCTCTTGCTCGCGGCACGGGCGGTTTTCACCTCGGTCGAGCGCAAAAGGGTGGGTTATTTAATCTGGGGGGCGGTGCTGATGGGGCTGGCTTTCAACATCAAGATGCTGCAAGCCTTCATGGTGCTTCCGGCGCTCTATCTGCTCTATCTCTTTGGCGCGCGCTTCAAGTGGGGGCAGCGCCTGCTTCATCTCGGCCTGGCTACGGTTGTGCTGGTGGCGGTATCGCTCTCTTGGGCGCTGATCGTGGACGCGGTGCCCGCCTCGCGGCGACCCTTCGTGGGGTCCACCAGCAGCAACTCGGTGATGGAATTAATCATCGGTCACAATGGCATTGAGCGGTTCACCAGCGCCTTTCGCCTTTCGGGATCTGATCTCTCTCTGATTGCCACGGAACGCAACGCGACGGAAACGGCGCGGTCCGCAGGCAGCCCTGGGGCCGCGGGCAGCCTAAAGGCCGCAGGTAGCCCTGGGGCCGCGGGCATCCTAAAGGCCGCAGGCAGCCTAAAGGCCGAAGGTCAGCAGGAGCCCGTGGCAGAATCGAACATATTCTGGGGTACCCTCGGCGTGATCGAGGAAGGGCTGGGAGGGGTAATCTATGAAGACATCGGCGACCCCGGGATTTTGCGCCTCTTCAAATCGCCGCTTGCCGTGCAGACCTCGTGGTTATTACCGCTCGCGCTCGTAAGCCTTGCCTTGTTTGGCCTGTTGCAAAAACGGTTGGGGGCGTCGCGCGAAAACCAGCTGGGAGTGCTTTTCTGGGCGGGGTGGCTGATCCCGTGTTTCCTGTTCTTCAGCTTCACCGGCGGGCTGTGGCACGTCTATTACCTCATCATGCTCGGACCGGCGATCGCCGCCCTCACCGGCATTTGGTTTTGGCAGCTCCGCCACGTGACCGAACGTCTGAGTCGCTGGCCGGCGCTGATCTTCACGGCGCTGAGTCTGCTGGTGGTGGTCTATGAGACGTACGCGGTTTCTTCGTATGTTACGTATTCGCTGCTCTTTGCCACACTGATGATCGTCTGCTGGCTCGTCACTTCAATCGCTTACTGGCTCAAACCAGCCATCTGGAGTACTGTTCTGGTGGTTTTAGCCTTGATCGTTGGTCCGGCGCTCTGGTCAGGGCTGGCAGGCGTCAATTCGTCCGCCGACAGTGACCTGCCGCGAGCCGAACCCGCCCTGCGAGACAGGAGTATTGCGCGGGAACATAAAAATCAGAATGATAAGGTGCAGCAGGTACTGGTGAATTACCTTTTGGCAAATACTCCAAAAGATTCATACCTGGTGGCCTCGCTGGATTCTTACGATACATCCGGCATCATCATCGCCACGTCCCGGCCGGTGCTCACCCTGGGCGGCTTCAGGGGTGTGGATAACGTGATCGATGTATCCGGATTGGCGGGGCTGATAAGCACAGGGAAGCTCCGCTACGTGCTCGATGAAGGCGATCTGAACAACAAGCCGGCGATCTACACCTGGGTCAAAGCCAATTGCAACCCGGTCCAACCGTCCGCCGTGCGGGGACTGACCTCCGCTGGCACCCTGGTGAATGGGTTGACCCCGGTCATTTACGACTGCGGTCAGGGTGGCAACTGAAATTTTATCGCAACCGATCTTGATGGAAATCCGTATATGAGGTGTATTTTCCGTTCAAGATTGGATTGAGATGAGCGAGGATTATTCTGTAAAGTTCGACCGAAATTTGTTGCGTTTCTTCCGCGGCGCCGTCGCGAAAAGCCGCCTGAACCTGGCGACAAGCGCGTTTTTGGCGCGAGCCTGCCTGGATCAACGGCGTGCCGTCAGTCAGCGGGCAAAGTGGGGCAGGCGGGGGGTGCAGGTGCCGCCGATGATGATCGTCAGCATCACCAATCGCTGCAATCTCAATTGCGTAGGCTGTTACGCCCATGCCATCCATGCCGCGCCCGAAGCGGAGATGGACGACAGGCGCCTTTTCGAGCTGGTGGATGAAGCCGATGAACTTGGCGTCTCGATCATCCTCATCGCCGGCGGCGAACCACTGCTGCGCCCGGCTTTCTTCGAGCTGGCCTGGCTGCATCCGCGCATCCTGTTCCTGGTGTTCACCAACGGTCTGCTGCTCAACGAAACCAATGTGGACCTGTTCCGCCGTATGCGCAACCTCATCCCCGTGCTCAGCCTGGAAGGCGAGCAGATGGAAACCGACATGCGCCGCGGCAACGGTATCTACCGGCTGGTGGAGGAACGCATGCGCGCCTTAAAGAAAAAGGGTTTGTTCTTCGGCACCTCGCTCACACTGACGCGTCAGAACCACGATCTGATCACTTCGGTGGATTTCCAGCGAAATCTCAGTAGCCTGGGTAGCAGCATTTCGTTTTTCGTCGATTACGTCCCGGTAAAACCCGGCACCGAGTCGCTGGTGCTGACCCCGGAGCAGAAACAGGGCGAAGCCGAGTGGATGAAGCGCCTGAACGACGAGGTGGGTGGGTTATTCGTAGCCCTGCCCGGTGACGAAGACCAGTATGGCGGCTGTCTGGCGGGCGGACGGGGATTCATCCACGTCAATCCGCAGGGGCGGCTGGAAGCCTGTCCGTTCGCGCCTTTCTCCGATACCGACCTCAACGAGATGAGCCTTAAAGAAGCGCTCGGCTCCAAATTGATGCGGGTCATCCGCCAGAACGCCAACCAACTCAGCGAGCGCAAGGGCGGCTGTACACTTTGGGAGAACCGCGACTGGGTGCTGGCGCAAATGAAACAGGCAGAGAGCGAATAAGAAAAAGAACGAGGCGAAAAGCCTCGTTCTTCGTTAGTCAGTATGAAATTTACTTGATCTCGGTGGCGCGGATATCGATAATCTGTTCCACAGCGGGTTTGATCGCGTCGCGAAGGGTCTCCAATTTGACGCCGTTCACCTTGAGGGTGAAGATGCGCGTTTCGGCGCGCGAACCAAGCACCGCGGCCACGCCGAGGATGTCGCCGCCCAGTTTCTGGATGATGCCGGCCAGTTCGTAGAGCTTGCCGCGCTTGTCGACCACTTCGATCGTCAGGCGCACGCCGGGGGTGCGTCCGCCCATCATCTCGAGCAGGATGTGGAAGAGGTCGGTCTCGGTGATGAGCCCCACCAGGCTCTTGCCGCGCATGATCGGCAGGCTGCTGATCTCGTTATCGGCCATGATTCGTGCCGCTTCTTCGATCGGGCAATCTTCTTCCACGGTGATCACCTTTTTGGTCATCACCCGTTCCACTGTGATCTTGCTGAGCAGGTAATTAATCTCCCACACGTTGAGGGTGGTGGCCTCGGAAGGCTTTGCGTTCAGCAGGTCGGCTTCGGTGACGATGCCGATCAGCTTTCCGTGCTTGTCGACCACCGGGTAACGCCGCACCTTGTCCTGGTGCATGCGAGCCAGGGCATCCTGGATGCCGACGTCGGCGGTGATGGTCAAAACGGGGCTGGTCATTCGTTCTCGGACTAACATGGTTTCTCCTTTCAAGAATCCATTCACAATATTGACCGTTTCAACTTAATTTTATTCAAAAACCTGAAATTCGCCAATTATCTGAGGATATATTCTTAATGATTAAAGTGATTGCTCCCGCCAAAGCGGGAGCAAATCAGAGAGTGGTTATTGGTTAAAGCCTTTTTATGGAATCCATCCGGTAATGGCACCGGTGAGTGAAGGTATTGCCAGCACTTCACAGGTGTTTACGTTGATCAGAGCGATGGAGGGATTCATTTCCGAGAGGTCGGTATCCTGAACGCTGACTGCCAGCCATTTGCCATCCGGGCTCCATTGCGGGTGGACGGTCACGAAAGGCGAGGTATTGGAAATCAAGCGTTTTCCTTGTCCATCGATTCCGGCGGTATATATGAGGTATTCCTCTCCGTTCAGCTGATCTTCGTAAGCAATGGTCTTTCCGTCGGGTGAAACCACCGCGCCTGAGTGGACATATTCGGTCTCGATCACGTTGGTGACCTGCCCTGTTTCAACATCGATCAGTCGCAGTGAGGCGCCCAGGGGGTTTTTCACCGAGTATAAAAGTTGTTTACCGTCAGGCATCCAGGCGAACACGGTATTGGCGTCGGAATTCTCGAGCAACGGTTTCTGTTCCGATCCGTCAAAATTGGAGATGTAGATGCTGTAAGGACCTGCGGCATTATTCATCCCCGATTCGGGACCGCGAGTGAACGCGATTTTTGAACCATCCGGTGAGAAGACCGCGCCGCGGTCGCGTTTGCTGGTGTTCGCGAGAATCGAGCTGTTCTTCGATTCCAGGTCTACCACAACCAGACCATTCTCTGAATTGTAGACAACCGTTTTGCCGTTGGGCGAGATTGTGGGATCAAAGCCTATGCCAAGGTCTTCCTTTTTGCCGCCGGGCAGAGACACAACATATACGTGATAAGTACCATCGGTTTCCGAGATCGCCTTCATCACAAGCGTTCCAGTCATCCAGGAGGGGATTGATTGAGCGCCATTGAGAGCGGCTTTCCAACTGTCGAGGGTAAGACACCCGGTCGGCATTTCGGTTTCTTCGCCGCTGTTCGCGAAGGCCGGTAGATCCACCTTTACCTGCCAGGGTCCATCCTTGCGAAGAGAGATGGAAGCGACTGAAACGGTGATGGTTCCCGAGGGGACACCGTCTTGATATGTCATGCTTGCCGAGCCTGGAACGCTTGAACCGCCAACCATTCCATGATCAGGATCGGATAGGTTAAGACCGCCGATCGTTTCTGGAGCAGTGAACGAGAAGGTAAGGCTGGTACCGAATTGATCTACCTTTGCTTCTGTTATCCTGATCGTATAACCGGCAATTTCCAGGTCACGATTTACCTGCCAGGTCTGTCCGGGTTGAGGATTGGCGCCAAGATCGATGCTGAAAGAGGCATCCGTATCCTGGCTGACCCAGATTGAATCAATGGTCAGAGTCGCCAGCCCGGCAGAAGGTTTGCCAATAGTGCGGTAGCTCAGTTGCAGCGTCTTGCCATCCGCTGGTGCGGTAACTTCCGGAGCCACGGTAGGATCGAAGGAGAGCGCGAATGCATTTCCAGAAGCGTCCTGCAAATGGATATCGGTTTCATCGACATAATCGATCCGCAGGCCTTCGGCGGAGGTATGGATGGTGCCGAAAAGGATGAAATCGTTTTCGGTTTGAACATATTGATCCAGCGAGAGTGAGAGATCGCCGATGGTCATGGATTGTGCATTTGCTTCATCATTCGGAGACCCATGTGAAGGGGAGGAGGTTGGTGTGGGGAGTGACATCAACGGGTAAACGGTCATTTCAGGCGGGGCTGCCACGAAGTGTAATGGGATCTCCCATCCTTGCATCTCAGGCACATCCGATGTCTGTTCAAGGCAAGGGAGAACCAGCACGGCATCATTCACTTCCGCGGGTAGGGCAGCGAATTGAACTCTACGGCTATAGCCGCTCATCCAGCGATCGCCGGAATCCACATTGCCTTGCAGAACCGTGCCGTCAGGCAGCCGCAGCTCAGGCGTTCGCGCGCAGGTTTCACTAGAGGAAGCCTCGGGAAGATGCTCCACCTGGTATAGCAAGGTGGTCGTCTCATAATCGACCAACCCCTGCGCAACCGTGACAGTTGTCTCACCACGTATCTTACTGGCAGGTTTTTCCAGGATCCTGAGCGATGAACCATTGTCCACCATGCCAACCCCCGGGATGTATCCAAACAAGCGCTGCATTGCCTGTACGATCTGCGGTCCAGTGAAGATTAATGCGATCGTGGCACATATGATCACTATTGAAATTACCACCGTTCTTGTTTTCATTCTTTTCATATTTTCCCTTCTTACTGTTGAGAGTATTCTCGAAGAAAGGTCAACATCACGGTGGATTTTTTGACTGGCGATATCAGCCAGGATTTGGTCAGGAGTTCTTGTTTTCATTCGATTTCGTCCTCCGCACCGATCAATCCGCGCAAACGCCGTCGGGCTGAATTAAGAAGCCACTTTACGGTGCCAGGCGCGACGCGGTTTTCGGCTGCCATTTCCTTTTCGCTCATTTCCAGGTAGTAACGCTGAATGATCACTGCCCGCTCACGGGGAGACAGCCTGCCCAGGGAACTGAAGATCTCCTCCCTCAGTTGGTTATATTCCACCAAATTTTCTGTGGAAACAGCCTTCTGAAGCAGATGATCGATCTGTTCAGGCTCACCTTCATCCAGTATGACGTTGCGTGAAGCCCGTTCCGCGGCATCGATCGCCGTGTGGGTCACACAGGAAAGGAAGTAAGGTTCAAAAGGACGGGATACGTCGAAAGATCGAATCCGACGGTAGATCCGGAGGTAGGTTTCTTGAACAACGTCTTCAGCCATTGCTTCATCTCGCGTAATGAGAAAAGCAACGCGAATCGCTTTCACCTGGTAACGCTCGATCAGTAATTCCAGACCGTTGATGTCACCTTTTTTGAGAAGTTGTATCGCACGTAAGTCATCCATGGATTGATTCACTTTTGAGATCTCTTAACATGTATACTGTCTTCAAGCAAAAAAGGTTGGGTGAAAGCGATAATCAATTTGAAAAAAGGGGATAAACACCCGTTGGATTGATCCAGGGGATATCCTTCGAAGCAAATAATTGGCACTTTTAAATGAGTGTGAGGCGGTTTTCTAAAAGCCTATGGCATTAGTGTTTGGATATTGACTACCTCGCCAATATAGATGGCGTGATAATCGTTGTTCGAATAATTTTTCTCAATGGAGGGGTCGATAAAGCCCCGCGGATTAAACGCGTCGCGGTAGATCTTGCGGCACTCGATCACCAGGCTGGCTTCGGCAAAAGCAGGGGAGGCTACCTTTTCAGCGGCACAGGGGGTGAGGTGAGCCTGTTTGATCTTGTCGCCATCGCGGCCAGATTTGGAGCCGAGCAGCGAGAGTGCCTTACGGTATTGTTGCGGAAACGCGCAGACTGTGAAATCTGGGCTCGATTCCATGAACTCGAAGGTATAACGGGTGGGACGTACCACCACCTGTACCACCGGCTTGTTCCACATGGTTCCCATCATGCCCCACGAGATGGTCATGCAGTTAAATTTTTGACGACTGAAATCACCGGCGGTGAGCAGAAACCAACCTTTATCAAAAATCTCGAAATTTCTGGAGGTAAATTGGTCGATGGAAATGGACGTGAGCGTCATAGTGGCTCTCCTTTGCTTTGAGGTTATTGTCATTTTATCACTTCCAAAAATTTGGGTACTGGAGATACTTCTCCTTTTGGCTGATAACTTCCCGGATTCATCCAAGCCATTAGCAAGTAAAATAGTGAACAGCCCTCGATGACCGGTTCTTTATCGGTTTCAAATTATTTGGGATAGGATGTATTGCTAATGGTTATGATTCAAAACAGCTTCCGCTTTATCGCTTTTGACTACGATGGCACACTGGTGAGTGGATTGGAGCGGATTTCGAGGCGGACAAGACAGGCATTGATGCTGGCACATCAAAAAGGTGCTATTCTCACCCTGGTGACCGGACGTCCCCTGGCGATGATTCCCCCGGAGCTGTTTTCCTTGCCATTCTCGTATGCCATCACAGCCAACGGCGCGCGTACCGATGATCTTATCGCGAAGAAGAACCAGGCGCTTTATCCCATCGACCGTAAGCAGGTTCTTGATCTGTTGGAGGAATTTGCCGGGAAGGGCATCTCGTTAACCGTATTCATCGACGGCAAAGCGTACTCCGATAAACGCATCCTGGGCATGAGGCAGGGACGGAAGTCAGGCACACTCTGGCAAAAGCTCAACTGGCTGCGCCAGTTCATCGCGGATTACAGTATCGTCAAGGACGTGCGGGAAACTGTCTTAGAAAAACAGAAACCCGTCGAAAAGATTATTTTAAATTTCGATGATAGTGATAAGTGCGGCAAGGTATTATCTCATTTACAGTCACGGGGTGAAGTTGAAGCCGTGACCACCATGGGATTTGACATCGAGATCACCAAAAAGGGGACTTGCAAAGGGAGAGCCCTGTCCGCAGTCAGGGAATCACTGGAGATCCCCGCGGAACAGGTGTTGGCTTTTGGCGACAGCGGCAACGATCTTTCAATGCTTGACGTGGTGGGTTGCTTTATCGCGCCGGCCAATGCCACTGAAGACGTGCTGGAGAAGGCGCATCACGTGACGCGCAGTTCCAAAGAGAATGGCGTAGCGATTGCACTTGAAGAGATTTTCGCGGCTTAATTTCACGCTGCCTTGTAATTCGGTTGGTAAAAGGGGGAGATCAGGATTCGTGACTTGCTTTTTGACAACCGGATTTTCTTTCCTTGGCAATATACATCGCCCGGTCGGCTTTTTTGATCAGTGTTTCGGGAGTTTCGCCATCATCCGGATAAACGCTTACCCCGATTGAGGCGGTCACTGAGTGCTCAACCGGATCGGTACCTAATTTGATACGATTGGCAATTTTGTGGGCGACATTCATGGCGTCGCCACCATGGTGAAGGTCTTTCAATAATACCGTGAATTCATCTCCACCTATTCGCGATACAGAATCCATACCGCGGACATTATCCGTAATGATCCTGGCCACTGTGCGCAAGATTCGATCTCCCTCATCGTGGCCAAAGGTATCGTTCATTTTCTTGAATCCATTCAAATCAACGAAGAGCAACGCGAATTTCAAGCCACTTTCTTGAGAATCTTTTATGAATTGCAAAATGTGCTCTTCAAGAAGCACGCGATTTTCTAAACCGGTTAGAGAATCGTGCGTAGCCAGCCATTGCGATTTGATCTCGGAAAGTTTCAGTTCGTTGATCTCACGGGTGATCCCCAGCAGACCGATGATCTCGCCTGCTTCGTTGCGTAAGGGAAATTTGGTAGTTGAAGTCCAGTTCGTAATTCCGTCTTTGGTGACATAACTTTCGATCTGACCAGTGACAGGTTGACCACTCTCCATTACCTGACGGTCGATTTCCAGGGTTTTGCTTCCGAATTCTTCTCCAAACAGATCGATATCAGTCTTGCCGTAGATTTCTTCTGGTTCAAGGAAACCAAGATCCATCGCCATTTTTTTGCTCACGAGCATCAAACGGCACTCCCTATCTTTGATGTAAATACTGTCTGAAGTATTATCCATCAGAGTCCGCAAGATCCATGATTCCCTTAGTTCAAAATCTTGTTTCACTGAATTTCCTTAAAATGAATTCGTCTCTCTATCGAACAACGCAACTATACTGCTTTTAGATTGTAATATTGTTGTTATTTGTTTTGGATAACCAAAGTCTAGCACCAATTTGTTAAAAATGGTAATTCTGTTGTGAAAATCTGATTAATTTTTATCCTCATTGATTACTCAAAAATTTTTCGGGCTGATCACGCAGTAGTAATACACTTAGGTCAATATCTTTAATTTGAGCCATTTATTTATTTTGAAATCAACTCATATTAACCAAAGAATGATCAAGGGTTCTGATCATTCTTCTTCGTTATTTCCAAGGAAATTTTATTCCAGGAATTGTCAATCCTTTTCCACGTGACTAATAATCATGCAATTGAGAAATTGCAGCCTGAACCAGGTGATGGTTCAAATGAAACGCAGGATCTCCAATTGCTTTTCCCCATTGACTGTTTTTACCTCAAATGAGGCGGCACATTGGACGCAAATCAATTGGGTAACCCCTTCAGCTAGGTGGAATACCTGATCGCAGTATGGGCACGTGAGTTCCGCAGCTTCAGAGCTTGGTAATGGTTGAACGGGAGCGCTGGTTTCGATCCGCGCCATCAACCCGCCGCAATACATACAGTAATATGATTCAGCGGGGTTTTTCTTGCCACAATGAATGCAAAAGATTTCCTGGCTCATCGGTACACCCCTTGGTAGGGAAAGCTATTTCGCGGATCGCGCATTTGATCTAATTCTCTCTGAATGCTCAAGAGCTCAGCTTCGATCCTGCGATCTCCACGTTTACCGGTCGCGATCAACAAAATGAAACCAATAAGGAATGAAATTATTGACGCGATGAAGAGTATTGCGCCACCAGCGGCGCCAAGAGAGTTGTAATTCGCAAGGTCTATCTCAACCAAAATGAAAACGAGCAGCCCCATTATGAGTAACACAGTCCCGGTAGTACGGCGGTTTTGCCGCTTTTTTAATTCACTTGATTTTTTATAGAAGTTTTTTTGCAGGATGTCGATTTGCCACTGTAACGGTATAGCAGCATTGGGTTGATAAGGGTTTCCCTGTGGAGCTTGTTGTGGCAGTGGTGGCATGTTTTCCACCGACGCCACTTCCATCGCTAAAAAATCCTGGATTGAACTGCTGGCGGTAACTCCCGGGGCAGGCGAGACGGTGAGGTATCCATCACCGGCGATGATGGCGTGGGTCAAGCCGCAGACAGCGCAGGAGACATACCCTTGTGTTTCAATCACGGGCAGGCGTTCTCCGCATTTGACACAGCGCAAGGTGTAAATCTCGCCGCCTTCCATCTGGATTGGGTGTGGCAGGATCAGTTCCTGATTGCACGATAAACAGGTTTTGGCGCTAACCGGGTTCTGTGTCCCGCAATAAATACAGTAAGTGGTCATTTCATCAGTCATGAGATTCACTCAGCTTCGTGGAAATATTATGGCACGCATTCATTCGGAATGAATGCGGTACCCTCGCCGGAATCACACAGCCGTACGCCATTCGATATCTGGCAGCCTGAGTTCGAGCGCATCTTCACGTAACAAAACTGATACCCGGCACGGCTGCTGGGTTCACAATCGCCGATGTATGAAAAAGCTTCGTGGACTTTGGCGCAGGAATCTTTCGATGAACTTCCACTTGATAATACTTCTCCCGCAGATGATCCACCAACGCTTGATATGATCGAATTGAGCTTATCCTGAAACCCTTCTGGGTTGGCAATGGCACCGATCACGGTAGCAACCACTGCAACACCGACAACAATACCCACGACTCCACCCACACCAATTCCACTTTTTACCGGGCTGGCAGGAGGAATCGGAGCTGGCCCTTTTTCTCCAAGGATGGGACCGGGTGGTTGCTCAAGCATGCGGAAATCGGCAGGAACTCTCATGGTCGGTGGCGTTGGTGCGGGCATATATCGTGTCCGTGGGAGAGGGCGTCGACGTGGGTCAAACGGACCACGAGGCCATCGACGATATACCACGGGAGGTCGGCTGGTACCATAATGAACCGGTCGTTTTTTAATGGGATCTACCTTAAACATCGCCTGGCATAATTGACAATACACACCGGTCATTCCAATTGGAATCATATTTGGATGTCCATTGGGACAGTAAACAAGCCTGATGCCATAACCCATTTTTCCCTCCAGCGAAACAATGAACTAACACATTATACAATCATTCATTCGCGCTTAATAATTAATCCCCATTTTGGACTTGAGATTATTGCCAATCAATATTTTTAATTGGCTAAGGATAAAGATTAATGATGAAGATGGCTTTCATTTTTTTCATTATCATCATGGAGGCGCATCTCAGGCGTCCAAATTGATACGCAGTTCCTGCCGATTCTTTTTGAATGGTAAAGCGCCTGGTCAGAGCGATCGAGCAACTCTTCGATATTTCTGATGCTTTGATCTACCTCGACCACACCAAAGCTGAGGGTGATATTTATCTTGATCGAATTGATCTCCATGGTCGTGCGTGCTACTAGTTGGCGCAATCGTTCCGCCATTAATTGTGCCTCAGTGGCTGTGGTCTCGGGTAAGAGGATCACGAATTCTTCGCCACCGTAACGGGCAATGATGTCCACATCACGCAAAGCGCCTTTGCAGATATCGGCAATGCGCTGCAGCACCACATCTCCCACGCTGTGACCGAAGGTGTCATTGACCTTTTTAAACAGGTCGATGTCGAACATGATGATCGAGAACGGGCGCTCGTAGCGGCGGGATCGATCAAATTCCTGGTCTGCCAGCTCAAAGAATTGACGCCGGTTGAAGATGTGTGTCAGTGAGTCGGTAATGGCTAATTCCTGTACCTCGCTGAAGAGCCGCGCGTTTTCCAGAGCGATGACTGCATGCGCGGCTAACAATTCCAGGGTTTCCTTATCCTCCTCGGTGAAGGCGTCAGGTCGGTAACTCTGGGCTGAGATGATGCCTTTGATCTTCTTCCCCAGCTTGAGAGGAACGATGATCAAAGAGCGAACCATTGTTGGGTCTTTTTCGTCTCCAACCAGCACCGCTTTTGTTTTTGTCAGCATGTTCAGGCTGAAGTTGTTGAACATGATCGTTTTCTTTTCTTTTAGGATTCGCGCCGAGAAACCCTGACCGAGTGGCCGGTCGGTATTTTTTTGGGGAATACCATGATCAACAAAATAGACATCATGGATCAACTTGGCATCTTCATCATAGAGAGAAAGAATGAACGCATCGGGGTTCATCAACTCGATGGTCGCTTTATGGATGGCGCGGTATACCTCTTCTGGTTTAAGGTTGGCGCTGATGCGTTGGCTGAGTTTATAAAGCCCGGCCAACCTTTTGGCTGATTTCACAGCTTCTTCATATAAGCGAACGTTTTCGAGCGAAATGGCAACCTGGTCCGCGAAAGCCTGAGCCAACTTGGCATGGCTTTCGTTATAGCTGTTGGGTTTGAGTGAATCGATCGCCAATAGACCAATGACCTGGTTTTGGAAGATAAGAGGGACACCAATCCATGATTTTATAGGCAGATTGGCGATATTATTAAATGAAGGGAACTCGGTATCCATATCATGAACGATGATCGATTTCTTGCCACGGAATACGATCGAGCCGGGTTGATCATTCGCGAGGGGGATACGCATACCCAGAATCGGCGAGTTTCGGTTAAAGCCGCGCCCATCGACGATTTCCAGGTCATCACCTCGGGGTAATAATATCGACGCGCTATCACACGGGATTACCAGAGATAGCTGTTCCAGGATCAACCGCAACGCCTGTTTCTGTTCCAACGAAGAAGCCACGATTGCACTGGCCTGCCGCATGGTTTCAGCCTCTTCCGCTCGTTTTTTCGCGTCAGCGTACAGACGGGCATTGGCGATCGCCACTGTGGCTTGCTGCGCGAATAGTGTGATCAGGCGAGAGTCATCCTCGTTGAACACCCGTTGTGGATTGGAGTCACTGATGGCGATCTGTCCAACCAATTCATCACCGACGACAAGGGGCACCTCGAGCAAAGCATGAGGGAAGTATTTGACCATTTCGGAAGTCCGCTTTTCCCATGTGGGATAATCTGCGATAATGTAAGGCTTTCTGGTCTCTTCCATACTGCGAACGATTTCTTGCGGCAGTGGAAAAATCATTCCGATCATTTCCGAATTTGTATTGATACCAACGATGATCTTGATCTCGTTAGTTGATTTGTCAAATTCACCCAGGATACCACCCGACGCGCCAATAAGGTTAACCGCGCGTTCGGTGATATCTTCAAGTAATTTTTTCAGGTCTAATTCGGAGGTAATATCCGTCAATGTAGCCTGAAGACTCTCCAGCTCGCGGATACGTTTCAGCCCAGCTTCATAGAGCCTGGCGTTTTGGATTGATAGAGCCGCACCAGCGCTCAGGGTAGACAGGCGGTCGGCGTAGGTCTGATTGTAAAAGCCGACTTCTTTCTTATCCAGCGAAAAAATCGCCACTACTTTATCATCGATGATGATTGGCGTGCCCAACCAACTGCTAAAATAAGAGGATACAGCTGTCGGCTTCCAGTTTGGATCTGTCTGTGTATTCGAATTTATAAACGAGCGCTTTGTTTCCAAGATGGCGCGCAAGTTGGCTGTATCTTTGATATCAAATGTGAGGTTGATCAACGATTCGCTGAGTTTCTTGCCAAGGAATTCATACCCCTGACTACGTTTTACCCTGGCTGTATCTCCTTCAACAAACATGATATTGATACCATCATATGGAACGAGTCTGCCGACCTGTTCAAGCAACACATCCAAAACCTCATCAAGGTTCAGGGTCGAGGTTAATATTGTGCTGATCTCTTGCATGGTTTCGGCAATTCGTCTCTGATCATATTCAGATTTAAATAATCGAATCCTTTCTATGGAAACACTGAGAGAATCGCAGATCGATTCGATGAGATGGATTGACTCATCATCGAGTTGTCTACCGTTGGACAACGTGAAGTTCATGATTCCCAGCGCGGTAACTCCTGATTGAAGCGGAAAAGCACAATGATTTATTGGTTGAAGATTGCCAATTGTAATATCCCGCCCACAATCGCAATCAATTAAATTGGTGGGATTGGTCATTTTTCCGCTGAGCAGATCCCGCAGACATTGGCATTCATTGCTCTGAACTTCAGTGAAGATTAACGGTCCTTCTTTATCATTGACCCGGTATTGAACAGTCCGATGGCTAAGCCCTTCATTTTCCAGCAGAAGAGTCCAGATCTTTTCAGCTTGTGAGATCTCAAGGATGCTGCGCATAGTGGGAATCAGCGCTTGCCTCAAGGAGGTCGCTTCATTAAGTTGTTCATTGACCATACGCAGCAATGAAAGCTCTGACGCATTCCGTTGCGCGTTTGTGAACGCCAGTTTCATCTGGGCTTCAGCCTGTTTCAGGCGCTCTGATTCCAATTTTCGGCGAGTGATATCCTGAAAAGTCAATAACCAACCGGCCAGCATTTGATCTTCATCAATCAGATCGGAGATGTGTATTTCATACGAGTTTGGAGAATCTCCTTCGCCGTTGCTGATCTCCATGCCATCGGGAGGAACGAAATCAGCGCCGAATTTCAATGATTGAAGTTGGGGGAAGAACGAAATGATCGGCCTTCCCACCCATGTGGTTGAAAGTGCTTTAAAGTACTTTTTCGCCGCGAAATTGTATTCAATTATTCTTCCATCTGCGTCGAGAACGATGACGGCATCGTCCAACTGGTCTAGCAAGGTCTTACGTGCGATTGGCATCAAGTCGGTGATCTGTACCCGTAATAAACCAAGTCCAATTAGCACCATCGAAATCGCTGAAGCGATAAGGAAAAAATAATCTTTGCCCTCGGAGATCAACTTTGGTAACATGATGATGCTGGTCAACCAAGGGATGATCATACCGAATGTGATAAAAAGCAGTTTTCCTCTAGCCCAGAGAGGGGTGCGGAAATAAGCAATCAAAATTAAGATCAGGTCGATCAGTAGGAATACCAGTATATAGACAGCGAAAAACCAAAACCACCAACCGTAGTTATTGATATGGACTCCAGGAAAACCTGCTTCGACATCGATATTGAATGACTTGGTCCTGAACCAATGATGCAAGGGATTGGTCCAAATCACAATCTGGTTAATCGCGGGCTGGATGGTAAATAGCAGCCAGGTGGATTTCTTGAAATTCGTTTTCCAATGAGAATATAACTTAACAAAACAAAAGTAAATGATTGGGAGGAGAGAGATGGCTAAATATTGGAAATTTTCAGCAGCTTCTCTCACAGGTAATGAGCTGAAGATAATTTCCACCACATAAGCAGTGGACCATAACAGAGTGGCTAATGCCATCCAGATCAGATAATTCGCGCCCTGTGAATAATGTCGTTTCCAGGCGAATATGACGATAGCGATGGAGGCAAAAATCGAGATGGCACCAATACTGAGGCTTGTGTAGGAGGGCCAATTATAAAATGGCATTCATTTCCTTCAGAACCGTTTTTTCTATATATGGAATTTCTTTGCCTAATAATATTATAGCGATTGGAAAAGAAAATTTCCGTAAAGATTTTAAGCAAAAAATAGGGTAATAAACCTTGAGAATGCTGTAAAATTAAAAAACTAAATTAGGATCAGGGAAAAAATATGGCTTTGACGGAGTTTTCATTCACACCAAGCGAATACATCCTTTTGAACGGTGACAAGTTTGCCCCGGAATCAAGGGGAGAAAATAAATTACCACTTCTCTGCAGCGATGGGATTGTGGATGGAGTGTATCTTACGACTCTGATGTGCGCGGCAGCGATCCTGGCGAACGAGATCGAGGGGGCGTTGGAAATTAATCTAGCTAAAAAGAAATCCGCATTTGGGCTCAAAGAGAGTATGGAATTGGAAATTCGCCCTTGCGGACAAACTCCCAATTGGAATGGCTACACCCTTGAATCCGGTATCATGTACGCGGCTAGTCAGCTCTATTCATCACCGGGAGATCATTCAGTGCGAAGGGCCATCTACATGATCCTTGCCAAAGATCGACCAAAGCCATGGGAAAAAGTGGTGGAACTCGTCGAATGGGGTCTGGCATCCAGCAATTGGCTGATGCCCGTGGAAGGGGAAGCCGCCGCGGCGTTTTCCACTCCGTTCATCTGCCCAGCGAAGGTCCGTGAACTGGCAATTACCCAGCCGTCTACGCCGATCATCAACCTGCTTACCTCATGTAAGAAAAGCCGACCTGAAGTGTGGCGCCAGATGATGACGGAAATCGACCAGGCTTTCGACGACCGGCAGCCGGATTGATTGCCTCGCTCTTTTCACGCTGGTAAACCCCCATACGCAGATCAGGAGGGCTCTCAATGAAGAAACTCCTTATGATTATGGCATTGCTGGTTTTTCTCACGGGTTGCGGCGTGTTAGAAAACCCCACCGATTTGCCCTCGGCTCAGAATTCAGTTCCCACAAATGATGTAAAAACTACCAAACCAGTTAAGGCAGCGGACGATTCGACGCAACCGGTGATGTATGGGTTATGGCTGAGCGATTCCGGTGATATCATCGTGATCAGTGAATCCAGCGTATATCTTGTGCAAAAAGAAACCATGGGTGGCGGGGATACTTTACGCGAGACCTGGTACGAAATACAGGATATCGATTGGGTCAACGGGGTGCTCACCTTGAAAATGACCTGGGTGAGAGTCAACGGGAAGAACGGCGGGTTCGATATGCCGTTGCATTACATGAAAGTTTGGATCGATGGGTCGATTTTGATGTATTCAATGGGAGATGAAGGTCAGGGCATCCCTGAAGAGGCACTTACCGGTCCTTTCATGAAAAAGTAAAGAACACCTCTGTGAGAACAAGCCATCACAGAGGTGTTCTTTTATTGCTGCGAAGTGATTTGTTTAATTGTATCAAAAATACCAGGCTTCGGAAAGAAGGGCAAAACCAAGAACTGCGTTCAGAATGGCAAGTAGAACCCCAATGCTGCCCAGCACCAGACCCGCAATAGCCATCCCCTGTTTACTCGATTTGACGCCGATTGCGCCAAAGATCACAGCGAGAATATTGATGGGCAAACCACAGATGGGGAGGAGCCAGGAAGCCGAGCCAACTATGCCCAGAACAAGAGCCGCGATAGCCAATCCTGAATGATCGTTTGGATTTTGTACCGGTTGTTGTGGTGGATAATACATAAGGACTCCTTTGAGCAAATAGTAGTATAGCAGAAAATCAAATCTGGCAGAAAAAAAATCGAATTACTTATGGTATTTCCCAATAATAAAACCCCTATGATTTTACATCTTAGGGGTTTTATCGGGGAGAGAGGAAAACTGGAAAAATCTCATTCTTCGCGACAACAGCGGTGATCATTCTTTTGTAATTTCCATTTTCTCACCAAAATGTGCAGAATTGGTGGAGAAATGATCGCATGATCTGTATGTTTTTACCTGGAGGCGACGAAAAACCCTGTCACTCAAGCGCGGGCAACAGGGCTTTTCAAAAGGAGAGAAGTACGACAGGTCTACTCGCCAGTGTCGCCACCAAGATAGGCGTTGATCACGACCGGGTTGTGCAGCAGGTCGTCCGCAGGCCCTTCCAGAACCACGCGACCGGTATCGAGCACGTAACCGCGGTCGGCAATGGAAAGCGCCATCAACGCATTTTGTTCCACCAGAAGGATGGATGTTCCACTCTGGTTGATCTCACGAATGGTATCGAAGATTTGCTCCACCAGGATGGGGGAAAGCCCCATCGAAGGTTCGTCAAGTAGAAGTACTTTGGGTTTCGCCATGAGGCCGCGGCCAATCGCCAGCATCTGTTGTTCGCCACCGGAGAGGGTGCCACCCTTCTGGTTGCGCCTTTCCTTCAGGCGAGGGAAGCGTTCAAAGACTTCCTCGATCAGGCGTTCCTTGTCTTTCTTGTCGGGGTTGAGGAAGGCGCCGAGGTCCAGGTTCTCCCAGACGGTGAGCGTGCCGAAAATCTTACGCCCTTCGGGCACCTGGATGAGACCGCGTTTGACGATCTCGGGCGGTTGTACTTCGGTGATGTCGCTGCCTTGAAAGCTGATCGCTCCCGTAGATGGGCGGATCAGACCGGAGATGGTGTTCAGGGTCGTTGATTTGCCGGCGCCATTGGCACCGATAAGGGTGACAATTTCGCCTTCGTTCAACTCAAAACTTACTCCGTGCAGCGCCTGGATGGAGCCGTAATGGACGTCGATGTTGTTTACCGATAAGAGACTCATCAGTGTTTTCTCCTGTACTTGCGTGCCAGGGCCGCGCCACCCGGACCGAGATAAGCTTCAATGACGCGCGGGTTGGCCTGGATCTCCGCGGGGGTGCCATCAGCGATCTTCTGACCGAAATCGAGTACCACGATGTGATCTGAGATACCCATCACCACGTGCATATCATGTTCAATAAGGACGATGGTAATGCCGAATTCATCGCGCAGTTTGCGGATCAACGAGGTCATTTCCAACGTTTCCTGCGGGTTCATGCCTGCGGTCGGTTCGTCCAGCAGTAGTAACTTGGGATTGCTGCCGAGCGCGCGGGCGATCTCAAGTCTGCGTTGCGCGCCGTAGGGCATGCTGCGGGCGGGAGTGTTTCCCATACCCTTGAGGCCAACGAAATTCAGCCAGCGTACGCCTTCCTGAAGCGAAGTCTTTTCTTCGTCGCGATAGCGTTTGGTGCGCAGAACGGCGTCCAACCAAGATTCGCGTAAGCGGTGGTGCTGGCCGACGAGGACATTCTCGATGGTGGTCATGTTGGCAAAGAGCCGGATATTTTGATAGGTACGCGAAATGCCCATTGCGGCAATCTTGTCGGTGGTTTTTCCGCGCAGTGACTTGCCTTCGAACAACACATTTCCATGCTCGGGGGTATAAAAACCTGAGATGCAATTGAACAGTGTGGTTTTTCCGGCACCATTTGGTCCGATGATTGAGAAGATCTCACCTTTGGGAATGTCAAGATCAACCTTGTTCACAGCGGTCAGACCGCCGAATATCTTGGATACCTGCTGCACCTGGATGATACTCTCGGTCATTTCACACCTCCGCGTTTCTTCTCCTCGGAAGTCTCCGCCGAGATGGGCGGCGTACTCTCCTGGGGTTCTTCAGGCAGAGTCAAAGTTGGACGCTGTGAAGGGATAAGACCAGCCGGACGCAGGATCATCATTGCCACAAGCAGGGCGCCGAACGCGAGCATGCGGAAGTTTTCCACTTCACGCAGAATCTCTGGTAACCCCTTGAGGGTGAACGCTCCCAGTAGGGTGCCGGGTACGTTGCCCATACCGCCGACGATGATGAGGCAGAGCACATTCACTGAAGCCATCAGGGCATGTTCATCTGGCCCGGTGAATTGGTTGCGAGCGGCGTAAATGCCACCAGCCAACCCGGCGAAGGCAGCGCCAATCATCAGGGCGAGTAATTTGTATTTTCCGGTGTCCACGCCGCTGGCGCGAGCAACGGTCTCATCCTCGCGGACGGCCATCCAGGCGCGTCCTGAACGAGAATGCTGCAAACGCTGGTAGATATATATCGCCAGCAGCATGGCTAGAATGATCAGGTACATATAATCGATATCATTGAATGCTCTGCCAAACAGGGTAGGGCCGTGAATATCCTGAATGCCGCGTGGACCGCCGGTGAAGGTGGTAAGCACGTCGCTTTTGAGCATGATGCGGATAATCTCGCCAAAGCCGAGCGTGACGATGGCTAGGTAGTCGCCGCGTAAACGCATGATCGGTAAACCGATCAACAATCCCGAAATGGCAGCCAGGATGATGCCGAGGAGCAACGCCGGCCAGAATCCCCACATCAGGTGATGCGGCTCGGGGGCGTTGAGCAGCGCCATGGTGTACGCGCCGATGGCAAAGAAGGCGATGTAACCCAGCACGAGCTGCCCGGAGAGTCCGACAATAATGTTCAGACCGAGACCGAGGATGACGTACAGTCCGACCGTGCCCATCACGTAGTTCCAGTAGGAACCCCATTTGAGGGGCAACAATGCCACGAGCGCGAAGAGCAGCACGAAGAAGATGTATTTCTTGATGTTGTTCGCCCGTGGTGAGCCGCTCTTTATCCAGGCTGTCGCAGCTTTCCAACCATTCGATATCGCCTGGCGGATATGATTGGCAATCGGCAGATTCCAGAGCACCGAAAGCAGCCCGCCAACAACCGCGCCTACGAAGAAGGTGGCGAAATTGGCCAGTATTCCGAAGGCATTGGTGAGTTTATAGAGGCAGGCTTTCATGAAGGGGAGCGAAAGGACGGTGAGATAATCACGGACGCTACTCTTGTTCTTGACAAGCAGGAGCAAAACAAGGGCAAGTGCCGCTGCCACCAATCCCATTGCCAGACCGGTGAGGGTGCTTGCCAGCAGGCGTTTATCGGTGCTGTCCTGGTGGCGGGCTGAGAGCAGCCCTGCCCAAAGCGCCAACAAAGCGCCGTAAGCCACTAACGCGCCGGTAGCCGGAGTGGAACCGGTGGTGGTGACGCCGACCAGCTTGGCCAACAGGATGCCGACGAGTGTGTTGAACCCTACCAGCACACAAAAAACATGTACAATCCCAAATACCACTCCCAGGTTAAGGCTTTGACGAAGCGCTGACTTTTTCATACTTTTTCCTCCGCCAGAGATTCACCGAGCAAGCCCGAGGGTTTAAAGATTAGAACGACAATCAGGATCAGGAACGCAATCACGTCTTTCAACTGGTAATCGATTCCCAACGCGGCCGGACCAATGGATTCGACCACACCCAGGAACAAACCACCGAGCATGGCGCCGGGCAGGTTGCCAATACCTCCCAGTACAGCGGCTGTGAAAGCCTTGATGCCTGGGATGAAGCCGGTGTAGTAATAGATCATGCCGTTGTGGATGCCCCACATCACGCCAGCCGCTCCGGCAAGGGCGCCACTCATGATGAACGCCTGGCTGATGGTGCGGTTCACATCCACGCCCATGAGGGCGGCGGTCTTTTTATCGAGCGCGACGGCGCGCATGGCGCGTCCGAGTTTCGTTTTTCGAACGATTGTATACAGAACGATCATCAGCACAATCGAGAGCGCAAAAGAAAAAACGCCGGTATAGGTGATCACGACGTTGCTGTTATTAATAACGATAGTCCAACCATTTCCCCGGGTAAGGATATCAGGGTTGGTGTAATTGCGAAGTTGTGAACTGAAAAGGAGCATCACCGCGTTTTGCAGGAAGATCGAAGCGCCAATGGCGCTGATAAGGGGAACCAGGCGTGGAGCACTGCGCAATGGGCGGTAAGCGATTTTTTCCAGGAAGTAACCAAGCAGAGCTGAAATGAACATCCCTGCGATAAATGCAAAAATGATAGATAAGACCGGATACGCGTTGAGAAAATTCGTACTGGCGCTGCTGACCTGGATTACTTTTAATATTTCGAATACAAAGTAACCACCAAAAGCGCCGATCATCATCACTTCGCCGTGAGCAAAGTTGATCATGAATAAAATGCCATAGACCAGTGTATAGCCGATGGCAACCAGAGCATAAACCCCCCCGAGGATCAGACCGGTGATCAACAGGCGAGTCCAGGTATCGGGGCCATAAGTATGCTCGATGAACAATACCTGAACCAATCGATAAACAATGAATAATGAAACTGCGATTCCCAAAACAGGCCGGACGAACTTAAGCACTTGCTCACTTTTCTGTCTCAGGTCTGAGCGACTGACAATTTTCATGGCGATGGTAGCTGCCTTTCATACAAAAGGATAGGGTCGGGGAGTGGTGCTACTCCCCGACCGTGGTGAAGAAGCCAATGTTACTCTGCGGGAACAAAAGCTCCATCTTTTACAACGACGAACGAGGGTCTTGCGGTGTTGCATTCACCAACTTCGTTGCAGGTGAAGGTGCCGGAGAGGCCGACATAATCCGTGATACCGCGGACTGCGGCAACGAGGGCGCCACGCGGGATGTACAGGTTACCATCCGCGCCAACGAAGGCAACTTCCTTGATCTTGGCAACCAGCGCGGCAGCGGAGTCATATCCGGCCCAGGTGAAGGGGGAGAGAGTACCAGGCGCAGCGCCGAATTCTTCTTCGTATTTGGCGTTGAAGGCAGATTTGGCATCACTGTCAGGGCTGGCGGGGGCGACGGTTGCAAATGCACCTTCGCCGTTGGCGCCGGTATTTTCGAGGAATTTATCGCCGTAGGTACCATCGCAACCGAAGAATTTCACGCCTTCCAAACCGGTCTGTTTCAATTCGTTCACCAGCACGGAAGCTTCAGCGATGTAGCCACCGAAATAGATGGCTTCAGGCGCGGAGGCAGCCACTGTGGAGAGCACCGCGGTGTAATCGGTCTCACCAGGGGTTACGGCTTCTTCAGCCACAACAGTGCCGCCTAAGTTCTCGAACTCCGCAGAAACGATCTCAGCCAAACCCTTGCCATAGTCGCTGCCGTCGTGCATCACCGCGAGTTTGGTGACGCCGAGATTATTGAAGAGGAATTCAGCGGCGTATTTGCCCTGCAGACCGTCAGTGAAGGCGATCCGGTTGAAAACCTGGGATCCGAGCGTGGTCAGAGAGGGTGTGGTAGCGGAGGGGGAGAGCATGGGGATGCCGACTTTCTCATAGATGGGAATGGCGGCAGCAGAAGCACCGGAGAAGATGTGTCCGGCTACGGCAACGATGGCGGGATCGTTGGCGAATTTATTCGCGACAGCGGCTCCGCCTTCAGCACCACCGCCATCATCCTGGGCGTCGAGTGCGAATTTCCAACCGAACACATCGCCGGCGTCTTCAATAGCGATGGTGGCACCCTGCGAAATATCGATGCCAAAGCTGGAATAACCACCGGTCATGGGGGCGCCCATGCCGATCTTGACGACTTCACCGGGTTTAAAAACAGCGCAGCCGAATTTATCGGCTGCACAGACAGCCTGCGCGTCAACTGCGGTCGCAGCGGCGGTGGCTTCGGTGGTGGCGGCTGCCTGGGTAGGCGCCGCAGTCGGTGTAGCACAACCCGCGAACAGGAAGGCGACGACCAACATACTAAAGATAACTTTCAGGGCTTTCTTCATTTCAACTTCTCCTTTTGAGTTTGATAAATCCTTGGATAATGCATTTTGTAGCTGGTATTCGATTCAATGGCAGTGGACCTCCTCCGGACTTATAAAAAAAGCCACCTATTTTTGTTAGGTGGCTTTTAAGGTTTTTATAAATGTCCTATCTATTTATTTCTTCCTTTCGCCTGCCTAACATGAAGTAGACCTGCCATCATCAAAATAATGACGAGTCCAAGAAACCACATGTAATAAAGGACGAAAGTATGTGTCATGGGTGAACCCTATAAGGAAAGTTTATACAACTATTCAAAGTCAATTACAAGTAGGTGGTTCAAAATTTAAGAAATCTCATTGAAATTTGGGACACTTCAAAATAAGAAACAAGGTTGGCATTTTCCGCCAACCTTGTTACCGAAGAGTCAGATGGAACCGATCAGGCGACCAGTTTGCGTACTTCTGCCAATTGACCGGCTGAACCGAGGAAGACATTCTTTTCAGCGATGAACTTGGCATAGGCGGTCATGAATTCCTTGCCAATGGGGCGCAGATCGAAGTTCTCGGGGTGATCGCGGAAATATTCACGGTGGACACGGGTCCAGACCAAACGACCGTCGGTGTCGATGTTGATCTTGGTGACGCCGAGCTTGGCTGCCTGAAGGAACTGACCGGCATCCACACCCTTGGCGCCTTTGAGGTTGCCACCGGCGGCGTTTATGCGTTCCACTTCGTCCTGGGGGACTGAGCTGGAACCGTGCATCACCAGGGGGAATCCGGGAAGGTTTTTCTGGATCTCGGTGAGGACTTCAAAATGAAGTCCCTGGCTGCCACTGAATTTGAATGCGCCGTGGCTGGTGCCGATGGCACAGGCGAGACTGTCGCAGCCGGTGAGCTCGACGAATTTCTTAGCCTGGGCGGGATCGGTGAGTTTGGCGTTGGCTTCGTCCACCTTGACGTGCTCTTCCACGCCGCCGAGTTGGCCAAGTTCGGCCTCGACAACGATGCCCTTCTTATGCGCGGCTTCGACTACACGCTTGGTGATCTCAACGTTCTTGTCGAAAGGTTCGGCGGAGGCATCGATCATTACGGAAGAGTAGAAACCGCTGTTGATGCAATCGTAGCAGGTATCCTCATCGCCGTGATCAAGATGGACGGCGAAAATGGCTTCGGGGAACACCTGGTCCGCGCTGCGGATGAGGCCTTCGAGCATCAGTTTGTGTGTATAGGAACGTGCACCCTTACTGATCTGGATGATGAATGGTGCCTGGCTATCAATATTGCCGCGGAACAGGCCCATGGTCTGTTCAAGGTTGTTGATATTATAGGCGCCGATTGCATATTTGCCGTAAGCTGCTTCAAATAACTTTTTGGTGGTTACGATCATGGCTGTCTCCTTCAGAATAACTCCCTCAAGGGGAGGGGTGGTCTGGACATATTATAGCATTTTAGTCTCAGCGTCTCCTGAACAAAAATGATGATGTTTGAGAGTAACCCTCACCCCGACCCTCTCGCGTATCCACCCTCACCCCAAACCCCACTCCCATTCCAGATAATAAACCTTTCAAAATCAAGTTTCTAAACTATGGAATGGGAGGGGGGCCATGGGGGAGGGCTATTCGTCCACCACGTAATCGGGCAGGTCATTCTCAGGGACGTCCTTGCCTGAGACTACCTTGCCGCGCACCGAGATACCCGCCTTGTGGACGGATTTTGGATCGCCGCTCACCAGGGGATGCCACGCCGGCAGATCTTTGCCCTCGGCGAGCAAACGGTAGGCGCAAGTTTCTGGCATCCAGTAAAGCTGACCAATCAGTTCGGGGGTGAGGGTGAGGCAGGTGGGCACGCGCTGCGAATGCTCGGAGTAAATCGTGCAGCGGCAATGGTAAATATCAAGGTATTCACAGACAACATTGGTATGGTAAAGCTGGCCGGTATCTTCATCCTCAAATTTTATGACGCAACACCGCGCGCAGCCATCGCAAAGCGATTCCCATTCCTCATGGGTAAGTTCAGTCAGTTTCTTGGTTTTCCAAAAAGGTGGCATGCAGGAGTTATACCATGAGATATCCACCCTTGGCAGATTTACCAGTTTTCAGCCTGTTGGCTACATGAGATCCTCTGATTACCCTCTTGACTTGGTCAACCCAAGCACTTATAATGCCCACTGAAAATTATGCCCTCGTTAGGTGAGGCGTCTGCATTAGAAACAAGCCATTGCCCTGAAACGTCGAAAGACACCAAAGGGTAGACCAGGTCAGCCCGGATTAAGGGTTAACTCAATGTGGCTGGGAATCATCCCTAAGCGATGCAGTGCCAAAACTCAACCAGAGTGGGACAGCCTGCAACGATTATGCAGACATAGGAAATCCTCTCTGGTTTATTGGCAGAGAGGTTTTTGTTTCAATCACGGAAGGAGGTGGTGTATATGGGTTGTAATGATAGTGAACCTGATCCTTATAGTAGCTTAATTACGAGCCGATCGACTCATATTGTCACCGCCGGCGTTTCCTTTCGTGTTCAGGGAATTTGCACCGGGTAAGAATTACCCAAATCCCGTATTTGCGTCAGAATTGAACCACGGAAGATTTGCCTGGCGTCCACATCACAACGGAGGTGGAAAATGGCTTTCCGCGAATTCAAGATCATACCGGCCCATATTAATCAGAGGGCTAAAACCGTCAACGGGCAGATCATGGAGCAGTTGCTTCATTTTGCCAAGTCTGATGTCAATACGCTCTATAACGAATTGCAGACAAATCTCACCGGTTTGACTTCCGACCAGGCTGAGGAAAAACGCGATCGTTTCGGACCAAACTCCGTACTCCAGGCCAAAACAACTGGTTTCTTCAAACGTCTATGGGACAATGTGAAGAACCCGTTGGTGATCCTTCTTGTCGTTCTTGGGATCGTATCACTTCTGACCGGCGACAGCAGTGGCGCTGTTGTGATTGGTGTGATGGTTGTACTGGGAGTGGTACTGCGTTTTATTCAGGAAAGCCGCGCTGACCACGCCGCGGAAGAGCTTCAGGCCATGGTTTCCACCACGGCTTCAGCCCTTCGTGACGGCAAAAAGGTGGAACTGCCGCTGGATGAGATTGTTCCGGGTGATATTGTCTTTTTATCCGCCGGCGACATGATCCCGGCTGATGTGCGTATTCTCACCGCCAAGGATCTGTTCGTCAACCAGGCGGCTTTAACCGGTGAATCCTACCCGGTGGAGAAGGATGACCGTCCAGCCACGCCAGGCACTCAAAATCCGCTCGAAGTCTCCTGCCTGGGTTACCTGGGCACCGATGTTGAGAGCGGCACGGCCATGGCGTTGGTTCTAGCCACAGGCGCATCCACTTATTTTGGTTCGCTGGCCAGCAAGCTTACCTCCAAACGCCAACCGACGAATTTTGACAACGGTATCAACAACTTTACCATGTTGATGATTGGCTTTATGGCGGTCATGGTACCGCTGGTTTTTCTCTTTAACGGATTAAGCAAACATGACTGGCTGGAGGCACTGCTTTTTGCCCTGGCGGTAGCGGTAGGACTTACCCCCGAGATGCTGCCTATGATTGTCACCGTTAACCTCTCGAATGGCGCCATTTCCATGTCGAAGAAAAAGGTGATCGTCAAGAAGCTCGACGCCATCCAGAACTTCGGCGCCATGGATGTGCTTTGCACCGACAAGACCGGGACGATCACTGAAGGGCGGATCGTCCTTGAAAAACATATCGATGTTTCGGGGACAGAGAATTTTGAGATCCTCGAAATGGCTTATCTCAATAGTTATTACCAGACCGGCCTGAAAAACTTGATGGATATGGCTATTCTCGAACACGCTGAACTTAAAGGTCATACAGGCTACCTGGAAAATTACCAGAAGGTGGACGAGATCCCGTTCGACTTTCGCCGCAAACGCATGTCGGTAGTAATCAAGGATACGGATGGTCGCAAAACGCTCATCACCAAAGGCGCGATTGAAGAGGTACTTGACGTTTGCACCCACGTGGAGGTCAAAGGCGAGGTGCTGGGGCGCCTGCCTGAGTTCGATGCCAAACGCAAGAAGATGATCGACGACCTGAATGGGCAAGGATTCAGGGTGATCGCTCTGGCGTATAAATCGATGCCGGCAGATAATACGCAGGCGGTTTTTGGTATCCCAGATGAAGCCGATTTGACCTTGAAAGGGTTCCTGGCTTTTCTCGATCCTCCCAAGAAGACTGCCAGCCAGGCTATTGCCAGTCTCAAAGCCGCTCACGTGGACGTGAAGATCCTCACCGGTGACAACGATCTGGTGACCCAGACGGTGTGCAACGACATGGGTCTCTCGGTGGGCGACATCCTGCTTGGCCCGGCGATCGAGAAGATGAGCGACGAAGAATTGGCGGAGGCCACGGAAGGCACGACCATTTTTGCCAAACTCTCGCCTGACCACAAAGAGCGCATCATCAAGGCGTTACGCTGGAAGGGGCATGTCGTTGGCTTTATGGGCGACGGCATCAATGATGCCCCGGCGTTGCGCGCTGCTGACGTGGGTATCTCAGTCAACACCGCGGTAGATATCGCCAAGGAATCCTCCGATATCATCCTGCTCGAGAACAGCCTGCTGGTGCTCGAAGAGGGCGTGATCGAGGGGCGCCGCGTCTTCGGCAACATCATCAAGTACATCCGCATGGCGGCATCGTCGAACTTCGGCAACATGTTTAGTGTGCTCGGCGCCAGCATCTTTTTGCCGTTCGTACCCATGCTGCCAATCCAGGTACTGACCAACAACCTGTTATATGATTTCTCGCAGACAGCTCTTCCAAGCGACTCGGTGGATCCGGAGTGGCTCGAACGACCGCGCAAGTGGGCCATCGGAGAGCTGCGCCGATTCATCCTGTTTATTGGTCCGATTAGCTCGATCTTCGACTATTTGACTTTCTTCCTGATGCTCTACGTCTTCAAAGCCTGGACAAACGCCGACCTGTTCCACACTGGCTGGTTCATCGAGAGCCTGTTCACGCAGACGCTGATCATCCACGTCATCCGCACACACAAGGTGCCGTTCATCGAGAGCCGTGCCAGCCGGCCGCTGCTCATCACCTCATTGATCATTGTTGCCATCGGCGCCTACCTGCCGTACAGCCCGCTGGCTTCGGTGCTTGGGTTCGTACCGCTGCCACCACTCTACTGGCTCTTCCTGTTGGCGATGCTCGTTTGCTACGTCTTCCTGACCCAGTTCATCAAGAAGTGGTTCTTCAAGCGCTTCGGTGATTAATTTTCTCGGATGTGGTGATTAACCACAGAGCCACAGAGAATTCCTTATAATAGGTTTTCTCAGTGTGCTCTGTGCCTCCATGGCGATCATTTATAGTTCGTACGGTTTCACATGATTTTTGTTAATGAATGATGGTATAACTTCCATCGTTAATTGTTACTGGACAAGTAAAATATTTTACAGATTGATCAGCTGCTTCCTTGGTAAATCGGAAAGTGTTAAGTAATTTGGCTCCGCCTCTATAATTTCTTTCCCGATTCCAATAATTAATCGCATCTTCAGAACTTGTGAAGTAAATATTTTTATAATTATCATAATATAGATAATAGCAGTTGGGCATACTTAAACATAAATCCCCTGAAAATCCGTCACCGCAATAAGCAATCGCTAGGCCATAATATATAGTGCCACTTACAACTGGATCAGGATATTTCGGAAGCGTAGCAAAATCTTCGGAGAAGATCAGGTTTTCCTTTATTGTCCAACAATTAGTCTGGTTATCTATTGTTTCGAAGTAAATCCAGGTTTCATCTGAATTCTTCCCAAGCACAATAACTTGTTGGGGGTCAATAAACTCATCATAGGTATACAGCATAGAACTTGGCCCTTTGCGGCATTTTATCGTTTTTACGATTTCTCCAGATACAGTTTGACCTATTGGTGTAAAGGTATCTGTGGGGATTGTTGGGATAGTTGATGTGGCAGTTGGTGAACTCGCAGATACCGGCGCAGATGTCTCCAAGAGGACCGTTGTCGCATCGGTTGCCAACGCGGTCGGGGTTGCTGGGCTTACGAACCAACCGCTGGCTTGGCCGATGATCAGCGCCAGTACAGCGATCCCCGCTGATGCAATTGCAACGACTTGCCAGGGTTTCCACTTCTTTTGCTGCTTGTCAGGGCTTCCATCCTCAATGCGGAAGGTGGTATGTTTTTCCGGTACTACCTTGGATTTGGAAGCGTTCGTGAAGTCTTCCACGGTGTCCAGGGTCTCTGTTTCCTTTACCTCAGGCTCAGGTTTTCTGTGGGTGTCAAACTTGAGCGGGGTCACCTGGGCTCTTTCCAACGCCTTAAAAGCAGAGATGACTCCGTTCATGCTCTGGTAGCGGTCGGTGGGATCCTTGGCCATGGTCTTGTAGATGATTCGTTCGACCTCCTCTGAGAGGTCCGTGACAAACTCACTGGGTCGGGGAAGAGGATCGTTGAGATGTTTGACCACCACAGCCATGGGTGTATCAGCAATGAAAGGTTTCCTGCCGGTAACCAGCTCGTAAAATACCACGCCGAGGGAATAGATGTCGGCACGGGCGTCGATCTCATGCCCCATACCTTGCTCAGGAGCCATGTACTCGGGGGTACCGATGCCTACTCCGGTACCGGTGAGTGTCTGTCCCTCCTGTACTTCAAGTATCTTGGCGATGCCGAAATCGGTTAATTTTGGCTCCCCGCTCGCAGTGATCAGGATGTTCGCTGGCTTGATATCGCGGTGGATCACCCCCATCTCATGGGCATACGCCAGGGCAGTGGCGATGGGTCGCAGAAGGCGCACTGCCTCCTGCCAGTCCATTGCTCTACCCAGCCTGGACTTCAACGTGCCCCCCGGCATATAGGGCATGACGAGGTAGGGGTTTCCCTCAAATTCTCCGTAGTCGATGATATCGACGATATTGGGATGATTCAACTTTGCCAGCGTCTTGGCTTCTCGTTCGAAGCGTTTCAGAACGCGGTCGATCATCTCCTGACTGAAGGCATCACGGCGGATCACCTTGACCGCCACATCGCGTTCCAACCGTGAATCGAACGCACGATAGACGGTTGCCATGCCTCCTTCACCAAGTTTTTCAATTATGCGATAGCGGCCGACTGACATGCCAATAAGGTTGGTCATACCAACTCCCCAGTTTTTCAAAGTTAGTTTGATTGCTAATGAACTTTAATCCTAACAATTATATACTACTCAAATTCATCGGATATGAATTTATCCAGGGAAACGAAATATTTCCATAATTTCATAAAAAGTAAATAAGCTTTAATTAGGATTCATAACATGTCATTTTGCCATTAGTAATTTCCCACACCTTTGTAGCGAAGTTCTGGATGAAATAGCGGTCGTGGACCACGGCCAGGACGGTGCCTTCGAAACTAGAGAGCGCGCGCTCGAACTGGTTACGCGAGGGCAGATCAAGGTGATTCAATGGCTCGTCCAGCAGCAGGAAGTTACAGCCTTTTGCCACCAGGCAAGCCAGCGCCAGCCGGTTGCGCATGCCGAAGGAGCATTGACTCACCGGAAGCAGCGCTTCGTCGCCGCTGAAGAGATACTTGTGCAGAAAGGCGCGGGCGTTGGTTTCGTTCATGGCTGCGATGTTCTGCAGGTTTTGCAGCACCGACAGGGTGGAGACGAGTTCTTCCTGTTCTTGGGCCATGAAACCCGCGCGCACACTCGGACCCAGCTTCACCCGTCCGCTGAGCGCTGGCAGCCTGCCGGTGATGGTGCGCAACAGGGTGGATTTACCGCAGCCATTGGACCCAATCAGCGCGCAGTGCTCGCCGTAGGTGAGGGTCTGATTGAGGTGCGACAGCAACACAGAATCGCCATAGCCGATGCTCAGATCGTCCAGCGCGAGCACTAGACGGCTGCTCGAGGGAGTCTCACTAAATTCCATCTTCATTTGCCAGGAATCGCGCGGTTTGTCGATCTTCTCGTCGGTGAGCAGGTGTTCCACGCGCTTCTCGATGTTCTTGGCTCGTTTGACGGTGGCCAGCCCACGGTTGGCGAAGAAGCCCTTGGCGAACTTGTCACCGCTGTCGGCCTTGCCGCCCTTGCGGAATTGAGCCAGACCGCGCACGTGGCGGGCGGCTGATTGCAGCCGCTGGATCTCGTTCTGCTGATCGGTATAATCCTGCCAGTGGCGGGCACGCTCCGCTTCCTTGGCATCGAGATAATCCGAATAGTTACCGGGGTAGGCTTTTAGCTCGTGGCTGCTGCCGTCCAATTCGAGGATGGTATCCACCGTGCGGTCGAGGAAAACGCGGTCGTGTGAAACGATCAACACCGCTGAGTGCGAATGCAGCACCCAATCTTCCAACCACTCCAGCATGGCAAAATCGAGGTGATTGGTGGGCTCGTCGAGCAGCAGCAACCTTGACCCCGAGAGCAGCAGCCCGGCCAACCCCAGGCGGGTCTTTTGCCCGCCGCTGAGCGCGCTCACCGGCAGGTCACGCGGCAGCTCATCCAACGCGAAGGCAGCCAGCAGGGCGGGGGCAGCAACCTCGCTTTCGGCAGTCTCGCCCAGGCGGGTGAGAACGGTATCGTATTCCTGTTGCAGTCCGGTTTGGTCTGGGTTCACGGCCAGCTTTTCGGCAAGTTCCTGCAGTTGTTTTTCCAGGGTGGCGCTGTCGCCTTGCATTTTCTTGAGATAGCTACCCAGGGTTTCATCCTCGGCGAATTCGAGCGCCTGGGGCAGATAGCCTGGCACCGTCCCGGTTGGGGTAAACGAGAAATGGCCGCTATCAGCGCGCTCCTGACCCGCGAGGATGCGCAGCAAAGTCGTCTTACCGCAGCCGTTCGGCCCGACGAGGCCGATCTTCTCACCAGCATTAATGTTGAAGGATATTTTGTTGAGCACGGGGGTGATCCCGAATGATTTATTGATGTTGTGGACAGAAAGCATATTGAACCTCGTGATTAAAAACAAAAACCGTGGGCAGTATCCCACGGCGCGAAAAACAAAAGATCGGCAAAAGCCGAATGCCCGGACTACCCGAAAAAAACTTTATGTTAGAGGTTCTTGCCAGCCATGCGTTCTGCTCCTTTTTAGTGGAACCGAATTATATCATAGTAATCGTGGGGACGTCCGGTTTGGACGTCCCCACGACTTGAGTAGAAAATTCTTATGGCTAATTCTTGTCGATGACGATCAGGATACGGGTCTTGGTGATGTTGTTCTGCATGGTGGAGACACCGCCGACGATGCATTGAATGGGGCTGAGGATATTAAAGTCGGAGTATGGATCGAGATCTTCCAGCATGCTCAGTCCGTCTCTGAAGTTGACGTAGAATACCGGCTTCATACTGCTTTCGAATGCCGACCAGGATTGGCGGAAGAGATCCGAGTTCTTGAGCGAAGCACTCTGGCTGAACGCGCTCTGTATGTCATCCAGGTTGGTGCCGAGGATGAAGTAGCCGTTCTTCACGCCGAAGCCAAAGATGGTTTCATCGTAATACTCATCGTTTACGCTCCAGGTAATGAAGGGGTCGGAGGATTCTTTGTTCACGTCCATGTAGGAATCTTCGAGCGCACTCTTCAGATCTTCAGCATATTTCTTCATCTTTTCGGGGTCGGAAGATTGCAGGATGACCATACCACCCAGGTCGACGCCCTCGTATTCTGAAAAGTATCCGCCGTTGTCTTCATAGATTCCCACCGCGTATTCACCGGTGAGGATGGGCATGAGGTCGGTATCGAGGTTGAAGCCGATCTCGTCTTCGAGCATGCTCATCGAATCGTCAAAATCGGATTCGCCAACAGCTTCGGCGATCATGTCACGATAAGCTTCCCAGGCCAGGTCGAGATGGCTGCCACCCGCGAATACCAGCGTGTCTTCCGGGAAGTAAGCAGGCAGGTCGCTGACGCCTCCGTTGGATTTTAACATGTTGATCTGGGCATCGGTCAACTCGGCAGGATCATAGAGCACGGCTGAATCAACCGCGACCCCCTGGCTTACAAAGCTGATCGAAGCTGCCATTGCCTTGACCATATCGGTATTGATGTCGCCGGAAAAGTAATAAGAGAGATCGCTTGAGTCTTCCAGTGTGTTCATGAGCGGCTGAGCACCGGCATAAACGAAGAAGGCACGATCCTTTGGCAGGGCTTTAGCGAGTTTCTGATAATCAGCCGAATTCGCGAGCGACTTACCCTTTTGCGCGTCGATGGCGTCTTTGATGGCGTCTTCATTTGTTGAGATCAGCAACACTTTGCCCGAAAGGGCGATGCTGATGACGTCATAGTAATAACTCGTGCCCACATCAATGGTGACACCGTGGTAGGTAGTGCTGTCAAACTCGGCATCGTTGTTTCGCTCGTAGCCTTTTTCGAGCTTGGTAATAAATTCTTTCGCCTTGGCTGTGTTGCGTACCTGGAAGGCAATGACTATATCGGTGTCGAAATCGTTGTCATACGCTCCATTGATTGAAACACCCACATATTGTCCGATCCAGGGTTGGATGTCTTCAGTGAAAGTTACATTCAAGCTTTCATCCAGGGAGTCGTCCAGTTCACTCATCAGGTCTTCCTGATTCTGAATGTCAGAATCGGCGGCAGTGGTAAAGGCGGTAATGGTATCCATGGCCTCTTTGCTGGTAAGGCTCTTAAGATCGACAGCCATGAAGAAATCTGAATCTGCGGGCGCGTTTTTAGCCATGCTGGTCATACCGCCGCCGAATAACCCGAATGGGTCGAGAACGAGTAGCAGGATGAGCAAGATGAGTGCGACGCCGCCACCCACGATACCGATGATCAGGCCGGTCTTGCTTTTCTTGACCGGGGGTTGATAGTAGCCGGGTCCATATGGCTGGTAGGGTTGTCCGCCGTATGGCTGCTGGGGATATCCCTGGCCCGGGTAAGGTTGTTGGGGATATCCCTGGCCCGGGTAAGGCTGTTGCGGGTATCCCTGACCGGGGTAGGGTTGCTGCGGGTAACCCTGGTTGGGGTACTGCGGGGGTACCTGTTGATTGGGGTACTGCGGGCTGGGGGGTTGCTGCCCGGGTGGAACGTTCTGGTATGTGTTATTGTCGCTCATGTTTTCCTCCTCCAATTTCCAACGTTCTATTCGAAATAAATAAAATGATCACAAAGGTCAGGGCACAAAGCACGGCGGCGATGAGGAATGTCTCATCGATCACCTTGACCAGTGTTTCCTGACTGATTCGGACCATGTCTCCCACGGATGCATTTGCGGCGATCAACTTGCGGATGATGGAATTCGCCCGGTTGATGTCGTAGATGGTCATGCTAGATACACCCACCGTCATGCCGATGAGGCGCAGCGTGAGCACGATGGCGGATGCGGTACCGCGCTGCAGCGGTGGCGCGGAATCGAGCGCGGCAGAGGCGATGGGTGAAAAGGTCAAGCCAAAGCCGATGCCAGTAATGATAAGCTGCGGGATCATCGCTGAGTAGGCTGTATCTACCCGCCAGTGATTCATCCACAAAAAGCCAGCACCTGCCACCGCGATCCCTGCCAGCGCGGGGACCTTATAGCCAAATTTCTGGGTCAGCCAGCCGCCGGGGATGGCTGCCAGAGCAATTGGAATGGTGAGCGCGGAAAGCAGCCAGCCACTGTCCCAGGCGCCGCGTTCGAGCGTGCCCGTGCCGACCGAATTGATGTAGATGGGCACGTTGGCGATGGCGATGAACATGCCGCAGCCGATGAACAGGTTGGCCGCCCCTCCTGTGAGCAGGTTACGGATCTTAAAGAGGGCAGGGTCGTAAATTGGGAAGCGAGTACGCTGCTCCCACAAGATGGTGAGCACCAGGCAGGCAGCCGAAGCCACCAGCGCCCACCAAATCACTGATTTGTCCTGCGAGTTGGCGCTGATGCTTACGTCGGCGGAACCGCCGCCCCCAATACCAACGATCAGAAACGTGAGCACAGCAGAAATAAGCGCCACGCCCACCCAGTCGATCTTGTGGATGTTGGTCTCCTGAGGAATACCGCGCAACGCCCGCCAGATGAGTAGAAATGCCAGGACGCAGATAGGGATATTAAGCCAGAAGATGAGATGCCAGTTGAAGTAGTAGACGACGATGCCACCGTAGAGATGACCCACCACCCAGCCGGCTGTGTCGATGGCAGCGATAATGCCCAACGCCCACGAACGCTTGCCCACGGGGTAGATGTCACCGATGAGCGCCATGCCCACTGGAACCATCGCGCCGCCGCCCAGTGCCTGAATGACGCGCGAGGCGATGATGATGTAGAGCGAAAAGGTCGGCACATCCATGCGCTCACGGCTGAACAGGTAATGGATACGCAGCCCGGCAGAGGTGAGCCAGGTGTCTGAGATGGCTACCATGAAGGAGCCCAGGGTAAAGATAACCAGGGCAATGAGGAATACCTTGCGCCGTCCGTAGAGATCGGAGAGGTGCCCCATCACACTCATGGCGATGCTGTAGGCCATGAGGTAGCCGGTAACGATCCAGGCAGCCTTGTCGAGCTGAGTCTGGATGGGTAGCTCGAGGTCGTAGATCACGTGGGGCAAAACAGCGGAGACCACGGTCAGGTCTAGCGCGCCGATGAAAATCGGTATGCCGATCAGCGCGATTATCCACCCTGTTGAAAGCTTCTTTTGGACCCGCATCTTCTCCTCTATGGTTGTTCAGTCGTCATATCTGGAGGTTGTATCTCAGCTGTTGTATTTATGTTCCAAAATTCAATCACCCAGACCTTCTCGCCGTCAGGGCTGCCGGTTTGTTCGGTCATTTCCATGCGGTAGAGGTCAAAAGTAATCGGGTCGATCCACAGTTTTGCGGTCATCTTTCCGTCCGTCATCATGCCATAGCTGAGGTCATAAAGATGCCGGCCTTCCAGCTGACCGGTGACGAGGTAGAGCTTCTGTCCGGGCATCGTCTCTAGCTCTTCCAGGCCTTCCAGCTTGAGGTCTGTCAGGTCATTGGCGATAGACTGTACACCGGTCTCTGGGTTAAACAGCAGCATCGGGTCAAAGCTCATGTTGGGGGGCAACAGGATCCAGGCGCCGGTGGCGAAGTTGGTTTCCCACTGCTGATCGCCGATGCAGATGGTCTTGACGTCAGTGACCAGCCCGGGGGTGACGATACGGATGTCAGCCTGCAGGCGGTCGGGAGCGGTGAAGTCTCCCTCCATCTGGCTAAACTCGTAGTAATGCTGTTCGTCCAGAAAAGCCTGCGCGCCAGTGCTATCAAGCAGAAATGAGAAGCCTTCCAGCCCCTGCATACGCTCGCTGGTTTTCGCGATGATCTCTTCGGGCGACAATGACATGTCAACGCGCGGACCGCAGGCAGACAGCATAAAAAGACCCGCTAGTGCCGCGAGGAAATATTTAATTGTGTACGGACGCCGAGAAGACATTAAGATTATTCTAGCAATTTTCCAAGGAAAATACCAGCAAAATCTCGCTCCGGGCGGGTTTTACTCAAAATTTATCGGTAAATCATTTAACAACAAAGCAACACGAAAATCACAAAAAGAAACCTCATTATGGAGCAGGTCTGCGACCTGCCCGGAGAGGGCAAGTGAGGAATCCGCCCTTACATATGATTGTGATGTCATGAATTGGGACATGGTCCTAAGGAACAGGGTGTGGGAACCGCAACGTGCTCTGTCCGTTCAATGAAGGATTAACGTTATTCGCGGGAAATTTATCTTTCACTTCGACACAAGGGATACTCAGACACGGCAAAAAGGGGTAAAATCAACAACTGCTTGGAAATTTCGTAAGTGGGAAGGAATCAACGCATGAAGAACAACACCCGGTTCATCCTTGTGCTGTTGTTTTGGCTCATTGTGGTATGGGCGATCTTACCCAATAACCCCGGTATCCACATTGGCAATTTCAACCGCACGATGGAAACACAACTAGGCCTTGACCTGCGCGGCGGTATGCGCGTGCTGCTCGAGGCTGACCTCTCGAACGGACAAACACTCACCCAACAGGAACTGGAAGACGCGAAAACAATCCTTCTTAATCGTTCCAACGCCCTGGGCGTCAGTGAAGTCAATTTCCAGACCTCCGGTGGAAACCGCATCGTCGGTGAATTCCCCGGTCTGACAGATACATCCAGTGTTATCGCTGCTCTCAAAGAAGTTGGCCAACTGGCATTCGTCTCCACCGGTTCCACCTATCTGGAGCCAGGGACGAAGGTCAATGTGAGCTACACCGACATGGCAGCCCGCGAAGCAGCGGCCGCTGGTACCATTGTCCCGACCAACACCGCTGCTGCCACCGAAACATTGGCTCCCACCGCGACCCCTGATTCAGCCGTCGCCACGCTTGAGGCTACCGCAGCAGCCACTGAAGCCGCCACCGCCGAACCGACCGCTGCAGCTACCGGAACCACCGAAACCCCGACCTATCAGGCTGTCTTGACAGGCACCGCGCTCAAATCGGTCGCCATTGGTGTGGACAACCTTGGTAAGTATTACATCTCTTTTGTAATGAACGATAACGCCGTGAAGGTATTCTCTGATTTCACCACCAACCATAAGGGTGAATACCTTGCGATCGTTTTGGACAACGAGGTGATCGAATGCCCCGTAATCAACTCAGCCATCACTGATGGCAAGGGTCAGATCGAGGGCAGTTTCACTGCTGAAACCGCCAACAACCTGGTGGTGCAGTTGCGCTATGGCGCGCTGCCCGTGCCCTTCAAGGTGGTCGAGAGTGAAGCCGTCGGCGCCACCCTGGGTCAGGAATCTGTCGACAAATCCGTGCTGGCCGGTATCATCGGTCTGGCCATGATCGTCATCCTGATGATCTACTTCTACCGCCTGCCCGGTCTCATTGCTGACGTCGCCCTGGCGATGTACGTGATGACCAGCTTCGCGCTGTTCAAGCTCATCCCCGTCACCCTTACCCTGCCCGGTATCGCCGGTTTCGTGTTGAGCATCGGCGTTGCCGTCGACGCGAACATCCTTATCTTCGAACGTATGAAGGAAGAGATGCGTGCCGGACGCGGTCTGCGTCAGGCCATTGACCTGGGCTGGAAGCGTGCCTGGCCCTCCATCCGTGATTCCAATATTTCCACTTTGATCACCTGTGCGATCCTCTTCATCTTTGGCGGCCAGTTCGGCGCGACCATCGTCAAGGGTTTCGCAGTGACACTGGCTATCGGTGTGTTTGTCAGTCTGTTCACGGCCATCGTTGTCACTCGTACCTTCCTGCACGTTGTGCTGGATAACCTCAAATTCGCCGAGCACCCGCGTTGGTTTGCCAAATAGGAGGAACCCATGAATATCATCAAACACAGGTATATCTACTTCCTCATTTCGCTGCTCGTTATCGTCCCTGGTATCGCAGCTCTCATCGCCTGGGGTTTCCCCCTGGCCATTGATTTCACCGGCGGTTCGGTGCTCGAAGTAAAATTCGCCCCCGCAACGGCGCGCCCGGCCTCTGAAGACGTGATCGCGCTCTATACCGCTCACGGCGTCAAAGACGCCCAGGTGCAGACCTCCGGTGACGACGGTTTGATCATCCGCTCCGTGGAGATTGATGAGACGAAAAAAGAAGAGATCGTCGCAGCAATGAAGACGACTTATAATGCCGACGTGACGATCAGCCAGTTCACCACGGTAGGTCCCACGGTTGGCTCTGAAGTGGCCACAGGCGCTGTTTACGCGGTCATCGCGGCAGCCCTGGCGATCATCCTTTACATCACCTTTGCCTTCCGCGGCGTTGAACATGCTTTCCGCTACGGTGTGTCGGCCATTCTGGCCATGCTGCATGATGTAGCAGTGGTTTGCGGTATGGAAGCGTTGCTGGCTCACTTTCTGGGCTGGGAGGTGGATTCGCTCTTCCTCACAGCGCTGCTCACCGTCATCGGCTTTTCGGTGCATGATACTATCGTGGTGTTCGACCGCATCCGAGAGAACAGCCATCTCTATCGCCGCATTGGCTTCACCCAGGTAGTGAATCACTCCACCGTGCAAACCCTGGCACGCTCCATCAACACACAGTTGACCGTGCTGTTGTGCCTGCTGGCTTTGGCATTGTTCGGCGGCGTCACCATTCGTCACTTTGTGGTCATTCTGCTCATCGGTGTGTTCAGTGGTACGTACTCCTCCATCTTCAACGCCGCTCCCGTGCTGGTCGTTTGGGAGAATCATGAATGGAGATACTGGTTCAACCGCGAAAAGATGAAAGAACTGCTCAAATAACGAACGAATAAAAAAAACTCCCGGGCGACCGGGAGTTTTTTTACGGAATGGGCACAGCAACGCTGTGCCCTACAATCAATCGATAATTTACTGGGGAATCTCCACGGTGGTCTGGTTGATGCCGCTAAGCTCGAGGGTGACGGTACCGGAACCGGTGCCGATGACCTTGCCATCATTGTCGCTAAAATTCTCGGTGTAGCTCATATCGAGCTTGAGCATGGCGCCGGTCTCCTTATCGATCCAGACGGTGCCTTTGGCGCTGGTGGTGCCGGTGGCATCGGCAGCGTTCAGGTAGGCCAGGACGTCTGCTGGAGCATCGGCGGTATCAAACGAGTAGACGTCCGCGCTGCGGCCATCAACGGTGTCGGTGCCGGCCTTTGTGCCATAATTGACAGCAAAAGCGTAAGGAACCACCACTTTGAGCGGCCACATGGCCCAGGCCAGAGCGATCAAGCCGTTGGTTTCCTGTTTCTCGCCGTCCACAATCTTATATTCGGTATCACCGAGGATATACCCCTCTTTTGTCGCGGTAGCGCCCGGGTCGAGCTGGATGATGTGGATGTTCTCGCCTGCCACGTCAGCCGAAATCTTGACGGTCTCGTTGGTGATTGTGACGTTATCGTCACCGAGTATGGGCGAATCAAGCACGATCTCAATGTGATACGAAGAAAACACACTGGGGCGGTCGGTGGTACCGAGTACCAGGTTGAGCGCGCTGGAGATATCGGTCGCATCCAGGGAGGCGGCTTCTGTTGAACTGACTTCTTCAGTATCAACCGCAGCGGTGCTGTTGTTTTTGGGGGCGCAACTCGCCAGGAGAAGGCTGAAGATTACAAGCAGGATTACTAACTTCTTTTGCATAATGAGAACTCTCCAAATCAAAAATGAAAACCTCGCCGATTATAGCATCCTTGACCTTTTGGATTGCCAAGATTTAATGAAATAGCAGGGGAGATGTGTGGAGCAACTCAGAACCGCCTGAGGAGGCTGTCAAGATAAGCTTCGTCGCGCTCAGCGATTATGCGTGGGGTCAGGTGACTGAGACCGAAATCCAGCCAGGGAGGGTAGATATCGATGGGGCCGGGCAGGATTTCGAGCAGGGTGATAAGATCCCAGTAAGGATGATAGACAAAACTGGAACCCATTACGTCCTGACAGACATCGAGCCAACGGTCGGCCATGGGGACGCCGTACATGGCGGCCAGGTTGTGGCGCGCCCAGGCCACGTCAATGCCGGCAGGGCCGAGGCAGGCGTTGACCCAATCAACCACGCCGCTTAGACGATTGCCGCGCCACAACAGGTTGACGGGGTGGAAATCGCGGTGGATGAATCGCGGTGGTGCCTCAGGAGCGGGGGAGTTGACGATTGCGATGGCACGCTCCCAGAGCTGCGGCTGCGTGGTCCAGGCGGGGACGGCGAGCTTGGCAGGCTTGAAGTAGGGACGGTAATTCCATGCGAAGGAACCGGGGTCAATGGCGTGCAGGCGCACGAGGAATTCAGCGGACTGGCGCAGCCAGTTTTCGATGTTGGCGGGTAACAGGTCCACGCGGCCGGGGACTTCGCTCATCAGCAGGGCGGGGAGCCCACAGGCAGCTCCGCGGGGGTCGACGGTGAACAATCGCGGCACGGGCAGACCGGCAGCGGACACTTTATCGAGCGCGGCTGCCTCGTGCTCGGGGATATCGGGTTCAACAGCCAGCCACTCGCGGTTGGTGAACAGGCGTAGCACCACATGGACTGGCTTTGAGCCCTGCAGCAGGGTGACGCGGTACAGAGTGGCCGACGAGGAACCTTTTAGCTCACGGCTGCTGAGAAAGCGGACACCGGAACCGGCAGCCGAGCAGATCCAGGCGCGGATGGCGGGGGAAAGAGCTGCCATCAGGGTTAACTTTTCTTCACCGGTTGGCGAAGGATGGTTTTATTCTTCTCGGGAGCCACCCGGCGCGCGTCGGAGAGGTAGATCTCATGATGTTTGGAGGTAAGCGCATAGCCATTCGCGGCGATGAACTGGTGCATGGCAGCGATGGTGGGAGCCTCGTCGGCGTAGGCGCCGAGGTACATGATCTGGCACGACAGCCCCTCAGTGTAAACCTCCAGGCAGGCTTCAGCAGCCAGGGGTGCCTTGCCCTTGGCAATCACCTGTCGGCGCGCTTCCTCGAAGTTAGCGGCGGTGATGAAGTCGGGCTGCAGCATCATCGAGGTCCACAGCCAGCGCGAGCGGTTGGCCAGGCTGAACTCGTTCATGTCGGGCATCCACCACAGACCTTCGAGGCCCATCACGGTATAGTCAAGCTCGCGGGATTTCTTGAGCATGAACTTGAGGGTGTATGAGAGCGAATAGAGCGTCTGGATGGCATCCTGGTAGCGCTGCGAGATGGCCGGGTCGCCGCTGCCGTCGATCATGATGTATTGCAGCGGTGGCACTTCGATGAAGCTAAACTCCTTTTTGGAAGGGGAGTAAAGGTCATGATATTTCTTGCGCAGGTCAATTTTCTCCATGATATGGATCTCCTTTTCGCAGTTGGGTGATATAGCCAGTCAGCCAGTCCAGGTTGGCCTGGAGAACAGCCAGCGAGTAGGTGAACATGGCAGCCACGTGCGCGGGAAAAGCGGTCAGGTTCACCGCCAAATTTTGTGCCAGCTCATCCTTTTTTTGCTCCAGGGCGTTGCGGCGGGCTTCGAGGGCTTCAAGGCTGCCCTCGTGGCCGAGCATGGGCAGGCAGGAAAGGCCGAAAAGGAAAGCCTGGTTGCCCCAATCGGGGTTGCGCACGCTCTCGAGCACACCGTCGCGCAGGGCGTCCATACCGGAGGGGGTGATCGAGAAGACCTTGCGAGTGGGTCCACGCCCGGCAGCAGGTGTCATCACCGAACTTGCCAGTCCATTTTTGACAAGCTTGCCAAGCAGAAAATAGATTGACGAGAAAGCGATCTCCGTCCAATTACGCATACCGCGTTCCTCGATGACGGTCTCGATCTCATAGCCGTGGCGGGGCTTTTCGGCGATCAGGCTGAGCAGGATCAGTTCTGAATTGGTCATAAATGTCCTTGTTATATAATATTCTATATATAGAATATTACGAAATCCATATCTTGTCAAGTGGTAAAATTTACTGAAGAGGGAAGGAGAAACGGTATGTTCAAAAAAATCCGGTTTTATGCATTATTGGTAATCTTGCCCGTAATTGGAAGCGGCATCGATCTGGTCAGAGATGAATTGGTCAAGCTAAACACTGGAGATTTCACTTTGGGTCGATGGATATTGCTCTATGACGTAGCAGCAGCCATTCTGTTCGCAGCGGTGATCGTCTGGCTCGCAGCCCGGCTGGAAGAGATGCACATGCCGAAACTGATTGCGCTAGGAACTATCCTCTTTGGGACGCTGATTCTATTTATCCCCATTTCGTATGTTTCTGGTTTTTCACCGACAAGTATCTTCCATATCTTCTTTGACTCCTATCAGTGGCACCTGGTTCTGGCCGGGGCAGTGGAGTTGGTTCTCGGGGTTGGATCATTATTCCTGCTTACCCCAAAAAAGGCGACGTAAGAAGTAAAAATTCAAAGAAATCAAAAAGCAAGGCCTTTCGAGTTCTTTGAACCATCTATTGAACCAATCGATTTGTTCAGTCAAACCAGGTTTACTGATTATCTTTATGCTGGTCTGGTAATGAACTGGGTTAGGCTCTTCTGGCCAAAGCCAATTATTCCCTTGACAGAAGCGGGGGTGATGCCAAATGTGGGTGCCGAAGCCGTGATCGTGTAGGTGCCCGGATCTTCGTATCAGACGGCCTAAGCGCTGGAATCAGGGTGCTTGCAATCTCCACCGATTAACAGCGTTATGGCTGAACTCCAGGAATGATCCCAGTTGGAACCATCGGTGACCTGTGCGGTGATCTGAGCATTGGAGCATGGAGCCGTGGTGATGATCGCCACGATCTTCACTGTGGAGGTGTGGCTGATTTCTTGCAATATCCCGGTTCGTTGCCGGTGGGTTTGAAGTTCCAAGCCCCGTGGCAGGTGATTTCGTAAGGCGTTGGGCAGCCTGCGGTCAATTAAACGGTGGCTAATCGTTTGGATGTGTTAATGGATAATTCGGAAAATATCTAAACCCAAACATATGACAATTATGTGACAAATTCACCTGTATTATCATCATGCCTGGTACTACAATCGCTTATCTTATTTATCTGTGCCAGCACAAGGAGAAAAAATGGAGTTTCCGGTTTACACATCCGTTCATCTCGTCAAAGGGGAAGACCTGAACCATCATGGTACGCTTTACGCCGGGCGTACTGCCGAGTGGTTTGTCGAATCCGGTTTCATCGCGGCGGCATCGATGACCAAACCAGAGAACATCGTCTGCCTCAAAATCCACGGTATGACGTTCACCCGTCCGATCCGCAAAGGAGAACTGGCCACATTCACCAGCCGGGTGGTGATGACCGGTGAGACCAAGATCGTCGCGAACATCCAGGTGTCGGTCAATGGCAAAGTGGCGGTTCGTGGCTTCATCACATTCATCCACGTCGATCTGGATGGAAAACCCCTCCCGCATGGCATCAACTTTGAGCCAAAAACTGACGAGGAAAAGGCGCTGTACGAGGAGGCGCAAAGATTGAATTAAGAATTTATTTGCCCGGCACCTCTTCGGTAGAATCGCATTCAATTATTTAGTGAATACTATTTAACCCAAGGCGCAGTGTATAACTGAATACGTTTCTCACTCCTGGCCGCTCTCCACAAGATAGAATGGGAGAATTTTATTACAAGCTTTCAGCGGGAATGCAGTGGATTGGGTATAATGGACGCTGTCATTTTGGTCTGTGAGGAAATCTTTGAACAACCAACCCTTAAACTCCGTCCTTTTCAAAAAACAATGGCAGATCGTCCTCTGCCTGGTGATTCTGTACGTACTCGCGCTGGGCATTCGCGTTTACGATCTCACCGACCTGCCGCTAGATTTCCATCCAGCGCGCCAATTCCAATCGATGCTCAAGGCACGGGGAATGTTCTACCGCGCTGAAAAGGACGCGCCAGAATGGCAGCGCGACATGGCGCTGACGGAATGGCGCAACCAACCCGTGCAGGAACCCGAGATCATGGAACGGCTGGCGGGATGGACCTACCAGTTGATCGGTAGGGAGGATGTGTTCTATCCGCGCCTGTACGCCAGCCTGTTCTGGCTGATTGGCGGGGTGGCGCTATACCTGCTGCTCAAAAAGCTAGTAAGCGTTGATGGGGCGATCTTTGGATTGAGTTTCTATCTCTTTTGCCCGTACGGTATCACCGCCAGCCGGGCTTTCATGCCGGATCCCCTGATGGTGACACTGCTCATCTGGACGGTCTGGGCGGTTTACCGCTGGAGCGAGAAACCGGGCTGGGGCAGGGCGCTGCTGGCAGGTTTGTTGGGCGCACTGACGATTTATGCCAAGCTGACGGCGATGTTCTACGTGGGCGGCGCGATGATCGCGCTGGCGATCGGAAAATATGGCTTTAAGAGGGCCATGCGCAGTCCGCAGGTGTGGGCGATGGGGCTGACAGCGCTACTACCTGGCTTGATCTACAATCTGCTGGGAATTTTCGTGCTTAAATTCATCGGCAATTCCGCCGTGATCAATCGTATCATCCCATCAATGCTCTTCGATCCAGTGTCATATTTACGGTGGAACAACATGATCGTCACGGTGGTGGGTGTCGCGGCCTTTTTGCTTGGGTTGCTGGGGATTGCCCTGCTGGATTCACACGAAAAGCGCTCGCTGGTGCTCGGGTTATGGATCGGGTATATTCTCTTCGGGGCTTTCTTCATATATTACTACACCACCCACGATTATTATCACCTGGCCATCATCCCGATCACCGCGATTGGGTTGGCCGCGGTGGCAGAGGTGCTTTTGAAGCGGGCAGGGGAGCTTATCAAACCTGGCTGGTTCTTCAAGACATTCACATTTATTTTGCTTTTTGCCATCGTCGGTGAGACAATCTGGCAGGTGCGTAACGACTTCAAACGCAACGATTATCGCAGCCAGGCGCAATTCTGGCAAAAACTGGGCGACGAGTTGAGAGGGTCCAGTTCGCTGGGGATGACGGACGATTATAACGGTCGTCTGGCGTATTATGGCTGGTACGAGGCTGCCTACATGCCCGATTTGAACGAGTTGGAGCATCGTGCCCTGGCTGGCCACAGTGGCGACATGGCGGCAACGTTCGAAGACCTTGCCAAGGGGCAGAAGTATTTCGTGGTCACGATGCTGGACGACCTGAACTCAGTGCCAGAGTTTAAGGCCTACCTGGATCAAACCTACCCGGTTTACGATTCCGGCGAAGGATATATCATCTATGACCTGCGGGGTCAGGAATAAGCGATTTGGAGGAAAGATGGATTCAATTGGATCAAATAAATGGATCGTGTCGGCAGGGATCGGAGCTGGCGCGGTATTGGCATTGATCGGCGGGATCGTTGGTAAATCGGTGTTGGGATGGATCCTGTTCCTGCTTGGTATCGTACTGACAGGTGGATTGATCGTCTGGTGTTTCGCGCAGGTGAAGGAATGGCTGGTGAGCAAGCGTCCATGGACCCTGGTTGGTGGTTCCGTCGCGGGCCTTATGGTAGTCATAGCATTGGCACTGATGCTCGTTTCCAAGAACCAACCCATGGCGCCGGCGCAGCCATCAGTGGTGCCTATCGCGACTGCCACTGCGACTAAAGAACCTGCCACGGCTACAGCAACACTGGAACCAACCGGAACGCCTTTACCGACCGCGACGATCACGGCCACACCGGTGGCCCCGATCTTTGTGTGTCTGAACGAGAAAACCCAGGTAGGCTACAGCTTCAGGGTGGCGCCGCGCAAGGATGCCGCTTTTGGTGGACAAGCCCAATGGGGTGCCTGCTTCACCGTGGATGGGCAGGCAAAGGGATACCCTGGTTGGTACCACGTGACCGAGGGCCAGGAAGGGAAAGCTATTGGCGTTTCGATTGATGTGGACGAGACCAAAGTACAACTATGGGTGGACGGATATTATTTGGAGAGTTTTGGAGTCGATCTGGAGACGCTACCGGAAATCGAAGTCAAAAATCAATAGAGAAATTTAGGTCCGGGAGAGGAAGAGACCTCCCGGACTTATTACTAAAATTGCGTGTAGCCATTTATCGCCCTTCAAACCCCATTAATTGCAACATAGAACTACAAATCCGTCTTTTTTCAAGACAAGAAATTGAAAAGGATTAAGCGGGGGAGGTTATTAGCCAACCTTGACGCAGTCGCGGCCAGCCTGCTTGGCTTCGTAGAGGGCGCGGTCGGCTCGGCTGAACAGCTCGTCAATCGAGAAGACAGCGCCATCGGTGGTGGCTACGCCCACGCTGACCGTCATGGCGATCTTTTTTCCATCAATACTTAATGAGTGAGCACGGATATCCTTACACAGGCGATCCGCGATTTTATTCACGGAAGACAGGTCCGCTTCAGGCAAGAGGATAACAAATTCATCACCCCCCCAGCGTCCGAGCAGATCGATCTGCCGCACGCTGCGTTTGGCGCCTTTGATCACCGCCTTGATCACGCGGTCACCAACGATATGACCGAGCGTATCGTTAATCTGTTTCAATTGGTCGATGTCAAAAAGGATAATCGAAACGGGCCGTCCAAAGCGGCTGGCGCGTATCAATTCCAGATTAGCCATTTCCAAAAAGCCGCGGCGGTTGAACACTCCCGTCATTTCGTCGCGGACGGCTCGGTCTTCCAGTTCATTGAGTAGCCGCGCGCGCTCGATAGCGTTACTGAGCACGTTGGCAACCTGTTGTAACATCAGGGCAGTATCCTGATCCCATTCCCGTTTATTCTTTACCGATTCGAAACCCAGGCAACCAAGTAATTTCTGGTTGGCACGCATCGGAAAAAACGCTATCGATTGTATCTTGTAGGCCTGAAACTTTTCCCGCTCAAAAACCGCGTCCGCGGGGAAATCATCCAGGCGGTTCACGATCACCGGTTGGTCCAGATCCACATTTCTATACCATGAGGATAGATTGAATGGAATATTCTGATATTCGGCCTTCCGCGAGGGAATCCCCTCAGCGCACCACTCATGCGTGATCGACATGGTTTCTTTGTCACTATCGAGCCGGAAAACACAGAAACAATCCGCCCCTTCGAGAACCCCGATTTCTTGCAAGGCCCGGTTGATCTCGACGTCCAAATCCTTCGAATCCAGGTTGATGAAACGGGTCGATATTTCGGTGAGCTGTTCTTCAAAGCGCGAACGGTGCCGTAGTATCGCTTCAGCCTTCTTGCGAGGAGTAATATCTTCGATGGAAAGGATAACCTTTTCCAGTGTTTCTTCGTACCCTGCGCTTACCGACCAATGTATATAAACATTGATTGGTTCATTATCAAGGGTGTTGTTCGTGGCTTCCAAATCGAATTCAAGGATTCCATCCGCAACGTTTGCCAATTGTTGAATTATCCCAGCATTGTCGTTTATTCCCAATATCCGCTCAAAATTATTGATCAATTGCTCTTTTGATTCGGCATGAACGAGTCGTAAAGCAGCTTCATTGACATCAACGATTCGGAGGCGGGAAAGGATATTTTTTACTTCATCGGGATTGTCTCTGAGATATTTTCTAAAATCAGTAACACCATTTTGGGCTAACGAATTCAAATACTTTTTGATACTTGAAAAGTCTTCTTCCCATAAAGAAATGGGAGAATATTCAAACAAGGAATGGTAGCGGACCTCATTGTCTCGGAGAGCTTCCTCCATATTTTTTCGATCCGTGATATCGCGAGCCACCCAAATGACCGTGTCTTCGGTGACTGGGGATAACGAAGCCGAAAACCAAAGGTTTTTATCCTTAATGGGAATCGAATACTCAAACACAGTTAATTTATGTGTCCGCAGCGTCTCCTGGATGTAGTAGAGCAATGTATCCGCTTTTTCCCTCTCGAACACTTCATGCAGCGTTCTCCCCAACAATTCATTGGCAGGCCGGTAGAGTAAAGATGTGTTCGTTCCAACGATTTTCCGATAGCACCCATCTTTGTCTAGAACCATGACCAACTCAGTCATCGCGCCAAACAGCGCGCGCATGTCCGCGTCTGATTGAATAAGAGCGTCTTCCGTCCTTCTTTTATCAATCGTAGTCGCCAACTGACTGGAAACATAGGTGAAAACTTCGATATCCGTTGAGTCAAAACGGTAATTTTGATCATAGTGTTGGACGACCATCACGCCAATTGCTTGATCTTCGATAATTAATGGAACTCCAAGCCACTCCACCGGTTTGGCACCAACCAGTTCAATTTCACCCGCCAGTAACAATTCATCGAATCTTTTTTCATCCACCAGCACAGGCTGCTTTTTCCTCATCACATAACTGGATAAGGTTTTACCGGGTTTGATGGAGGCGGTAGAAGAATCGAATTGATCTCTCACAAAGGGGAAATGAAGCATTCCATCATCTGGGTCAAACAGGCCGACGAAGAAATTGTCTACCGGCATAATCTTTCCCAGAGTCTCATAAATGGACAAATAGAACTGCTCCAGCGAAGTAGCGCTGTTAGTTACCTGAGAAATTTCGAAGATAGCTTCACGTAATACCTTCAGTTTATGATCCTCAGTGATATCTTCGACCAAGGAAATAGCAAACAACGGTTTGCCTGCAACATCCCGTACCAATGAGACAGTAACCCGGCAGCGGATAACATGACCATCTTTGTGGATGTTGCGTTTCTCAAGAACATAGCTTTCGCGCTTGTCGTGCCATAATTCATCTATCAAAACCAGGTTGGCTGCCAGGTCCTCCGGATAGGAAATGTCTTTTATACTCAAATCAGCAAATTCATTTTCTGTATAGCCAAAGATTTCCAACAAGGTCGGGTTCGCAGATAGGAAATGCCCATTCTCATCAATCGTGGCAATCCCAATTCGAGAAGTCTCGAAGATTTTGCGAAACTTCATCTCACTTTCTTTCAATTCTCTCGTTCTCTTATTGATCTTCTTAACCAAAGACCGATTGGTAATCAAGGTTCCAGCGACTACCCCCATGCCAACAGTAAAGATGGCAAATCCAAGTATTGTTAGGGTATCCTCATTAATGCCAATTGATGAGGAATGAGTTGTTTTATGAAGTGGTTCGGCGCTGACCGTTGAAATTTGCAATGGTGAAAAAAAAACGGCGAAAGCAAAATAAAGGATTAGGATAATGCGAAAAAGCGGGTGTGGACTTGAGCACACCCGTTTTCGATGTTCGAAATGAACAGACACCCTCTTTGCTTCCATTTCCGCGCGTTATTACCTTGTAATAATTGTTTCCTAACTTGAAGGTAATTAATTATAGCACTTTTCAATTGCCAATTTACCCCCCAATACTGGTACCAATCAAACTACCGATCCCGAAGGTAACAGCGGCCGCTACCAACCCAAAGACGACCATGCGCATGCCCGAGAAGAGGACGGTACGCCCGGTGAAAAGGGTGATGACGGCGCCGAGGGCAAATAACCCCAGCGCGGAAACGCCGATGCTGATAAACACAGCAATCATTGGATTGCCAAAGGTAAAGAAGAACGGTGAGAGGGGGATGATGGCTCCAATGGTGAAGAGCACGAAAGAGGTCAGCGCGGCTTCCCAGGCAGAACCACCCAGTTCTTCAGGGTCCACACCGAGTTCTTCGCGCGCCAGAGTGTCGAGGGCGGTATCTTTATTGGCCAGCATCTGGTCAGCCATCTGTTTGGCGTTCTCAGGTGCAATTCCGCGCGATTCGTAAATAAGCGCCAGTTCCTGAATTTCTTCTTCGGGAGACTGCTCGATCTCTTCCTTCTCGGTCTGGATCTGGTAGTGATACAGCTCGCGCGAGGACTGCACGGAGAGCCATTCACCCAGCGCCATCGAGATGGCACCAGCCAGCAGACCGGCAATACCGGCAATGAGCACGGCATGAGAGTCCGCCGTTCTCGTGGTTGCCCCAGCCACACCCATCACCAGGCTAAGGTTTGAAACGAGGCCATCATTGGCGCCGAGGACTGCGGCGCGCAGCGAGTTGCCGCCGGTGGAACGGTGGCGTCCCTCAAGCATGGCAAGCGCCGAGCCAGACATACCGCCACGGATGCTGCCGGTAATCTGGTTGATGAGGCGCGAATGGGATTGCTCCTCGCCCTTCATCGTCTTGGCGTCGGCCATGCCGGAGTAATCGGCAATGCCGGTACGCTCCATGTTTTGGATGGCAGGCAGGATCATGGCGGGCCCGAATCGTTTTGCCAGGCGCGCCAGGGTGCGGGTACGCCACGAGGGTTTGAATTCGGGCACAATAATGCCATCCGCTTTGGCTTTCTCAGCCCAGCGGTTGGCGTGTCCGGTCTCGGTGGCGGAAATGCGGCGGTACACTTCAGCCAGACGCGGATCTTGTTCAACCTCAGCCATGGTCTGGTAGAGCAGGGCGCTGGAACGTTCGTCCAGGTAAGCGGCGATCATTGCGTTTTGTTTGGGCATGGTTTTGTTACCTCCAGGTAGGGATGATTGTAATAAATTGAAAGCGAAAATGCAAATAAACGATGATCGGAAGATAAAATACCTCCTGATAAGATATGACGAGGACATACTTATCAATCCAATATCATCGTCGTATTCGGAATATGATTCCCAAGTTTTGAGCGTGCTACTCTGTATTGCCCAGCCTGCCTTTCGTGGACAGGGCAATCACCGCTGCGGCAACGAGCCCGACAACTGCGGAGATGGTCCACAGGCGCAGGTCGGTGTGAGCGGTGTTGCTGCCGTTCATGGCAGTGGTGAAGGTGGCCCCGGTCAGCAGCACGACGCCCCAGAAGTTATCGGCGTTGTGGTAGATCAATCCGCCAACCAGCAGGCTGCCCTTGGTCTTGTTGTAGACCCAGGTCATGATGGTGGCCAACCCGACCTCAGCCAGCACGTAGAGGGGCAGGCGGACCAATCCAAGTTCATAGTGCACCGCGGTGGGGTTGAAGAACTGAGGGATGTGCCAAAGTCCCCAGATGAGCCCGAGGATGACCGAAGCGAGCAGGGGAGTGGTCTTCTCCTGCAGGCGGGGCAGGGCAAATCCACGCCAGCCGAACTCCTCTCCGAGCGGACCGCCGACGATGGTGATAATGAAGAACAACGGCAGGTAATACCATTGCTCTTTAATGAATGTGAACAGGGGCAGCTTGGCGCCGAAGAGCAAATTGATTCCCAACGCAACCAGGGTAAGCAAGGCGGGCAGAAAAAGGGCGACCAGCCACCACTTGAGACCCACGCGCCACTGCAAAGCCCGCTTCAGCAGATCGCGTAATCCGTCTTTGCCTTTGACGATGGCCACAGTGATCACGCCGGCGATGGACGGTCCAAAGACGAAGATACCGTTACCGCCGCTGTACCAGGGCAGCCAACTGATGGCAAGTGTGAGGAAAAGGAAGAACGCGAGCGGGTATTTGCGAATCAGGTTGAGCATGGTTTCCCTCCAAAATTGTGTTGATGCTCCAATTCTAGCGAAAATCAGCGTTTGAATCAACCGGCGAAAAAAAACGGGAGATGTTAGAATCTCCCGATCTAATAAACTCGAACCGTATTACAACCCCAGCACTCGCGCCGCCCCGGACACAACCCGCTCAGGGTCGTTGAGCCTATTACACTCCACCCACCCGCAGCGACGGATCGCCAAAGAGCATGAACTTCCAGGGCTGGTGGAAACGCGCCAGTACGGTCCAGTCGGGGGGATCGACATTAACCGGGAATTGATTTTGCTGGTAGTACTTTTCCACCATGTAGACCCACATATCACCCACTGTGGTTTTGCCAGCGGAAAGAGCCTCAAAAAAGTGGTTGTTCAACTCGATGGAATAGGGTTGCGAGCCGGTGATGGCGCCAACGTAGGCCACCGCGCCGCCTTCGGATTGCACCGTCATGACCTCACCGAAACCATCGATGTAATCGGTCTGGAGATTGGCGGGTGGGGGAGGAACTTCGGTGAACATTTCTCCGGCGGCATTGCCAGGATGCTGGACGCCGCTCACATCCAGGTAGGGGTCGGCTGGCGGACGGGGTCCAAATTCAGACGTGCCGCATCCTGTGGAGAAAATGATGGCAGGGGAGAAGTAGTTAGTCAGAGACGCCACATCCTTGATGGTGAGGTAATTCCACCACATGGTGTTGTCACCGTGACCAATGTAGCTGATGAAACCCACACCGTTATCGATCGTCTCGATCAAATTACCACTGGTGAGCACCTGCGTGGCAGCACATGGCGATCCCTCTTCATATAGCTTTATTGTCTGGTAACCCTGGAGCAAACCGCTGGCCAGGTCATCTTCGCCCTTGCAGCTCCCATCCACCCAGGTGTTGGTAGCCACCAGCAGCACGGTGCGAGCCCAGGCGGAGGCCGCGGCGGTACTTTCGTAGGTGATGACCTTCTGCACGTAGATCGCCACTTCCTTTTCATTCGAGGCGGGGATGCGCCCGACGGCAATATCGGGGGTCAGGTCGACCGTGTCTGAGTTGAGCGGGCAATTGGTGATCTCACCACAGATCTCGCCGTAGTAACCGTCGCCGTCGGCGTCCCAGTTGTCGAAACTGCCGTCGGCCTTGAAAAGATCCGCATAATACAAGTCCGTCGGGAAGAAGGCAGTGTAGCCCGCCTCCGGGGCGTCGCGGTCGGCTTTGGTGAAGCGCACCGGGAACTTGTCCATGTCACCAACGAGCATGGCGTATTGGATGCCATTGACGCGCGCGAGCTGCGTCAGGCAGGTTTTGACCTGCTCTGCCTGGTCTCTTCCCTGACATTTCGTATAGATTTCTTCAAGCGTGATAATGCGTGCCGACATGCCTGTCTTATTCTTGTAGTCGGCCAGCGGCTGCAACACGGATACGAATTCTGCCGGAGTGAGGATGGCCAACTGGATTGGCTCGGTTGAATCCATGGCATGTGGGAGTTCGGTTGCGGTTGGCGGTATCGCGGTTATTGTCGGCAGCGGCAGGGTTGAGTTGGGAATATTGGTAACCGCTCCAGGTACGGTAGGAGTTATAAAGAGAGGAAAATTACAGCTTGCCAGAAAGAAGAGTCCAATCAGGATCGCGAGCCAGAGTCTCATCCGCATGCCGGGCCTCCGTAATGAACATCCAAGGTTTCCACACCAGTCAATAGATATCAACAGTGTAGCACTTTTGGGTACGAGGTAGAAAAGCACATAGCTTCTGATTTGTTTAAATAATCGGAAGCTAAAAATAATAAAAAGCAAACAGATTTTGGGCCCTCATTTTCTCTTGACCTGAAGTGAACTCCAAATGATAAACTGATACATCAAACAAAATTACTTAGGTATTCACATGACTCAACCCTTGCATTCAAGCACCTCAAGCCACAAGACTTTCTCTCTTGGGGTCTGGACGATCTTTCTGACGGAATTCGTCAGCGTCCTCTTAATCAACGGACGCAACATCGCGCAGCCAGGTATGATCTCGGAGCTGAATGGCATGTCGCTGTTCTCCTGGCTGATCGCCCTGCCAGCACTGGCCGGGTCGACTTCCACGCTGCTCTTTGGCAAATTGTCAGACATTTACGGGCGCCGCAAACTGCTGCTGATCTCGATCGCGATCTTCATACTCGGTCTGGGAATCACCACTTTTTCAAAAAGCATGGCCGCCCTTGTAGCTGCCGCGACATTCATGAGCATCGGACATTTCCCCATCGTTCCGCTGTGCTTTACCGCCATCGGAGACCTCTTTGAACCGGCTGAACGTGCCAAGTGGACCGGTCTGCTGAACCTACCTGCGGGTATCGCTGCCCTGATCGGGCCCGTGCTGGGAGGGATTGCCTCCGAAAGTATCTTCGGCTGGCGCGCCCTGTACTGGGGCACGATCCCGCTGATGCTGATCGGCGGTATCCTGGTTGCCGTCGGCCTGCCAGACACCCGCGAGGAAGCGCGTCCAAAAATAGACCTGCCCGGCACACTGGTGATGGTCCTTGCTACCGGTTCGGTTATCATTGGCATTTCGTTTTTGGGAGACCCAGCAAAATTGCTGCCCGGTATTGTCCTGCTCGCAGGTTCACTTTTCGCCTGGTTCAGTTTCATCAAGATCGAACATCACGCCGCGGCACCTATTCTCGACCCGCAGGTTTTCAGAAGCCGCACGTTCATGACCGCAGCGGTCGCGGCATTCCTTTCCTATTTCGCCTTCCTGGCCATCCTGTCGTATTCTCCCATCTTCGTCCAAGACGTGATGAAGGTCAGCCCCACGGTCAGCGGCTCTATGCTGACGCCCTATACTCTGATCGCTTCGTTTCTGGGCATTCCCACCGGATTGCTGCTGGCGCGCACAAGGCGCTACAAGTGGATGTACAACGCCGGGCATCTCATCGTCACCGCGGCGATGGTGGCTATGTGGCGCTTTACTGCCGCTACCCCGATCTGGCTGTACATCCTGGTGACCTCGATCGCCGCCATCGGACTGGGCATGATACCCACCATCCACACCCTGGTGGCGCAATTCGCCATGCCGCGCCGCCTGCTCGGAGTGGCCGTAGCTGCCATCTACTTCTTCCAGATGGCCGGGATCGCTGTCGCCCCTTCCCTGCTGGGGTTGATCCAGAAAAGCGCCGTCAACTTGGAGAGTGGGCTCAAGCTGATCTTTTTAGCTGCGGCAATCGCCATGGCCCTGGCAACACTTATCATCTCCACCATTCCTGAGATCCCGCTGGACGCGGAAAAAAGTGAGTAAACTCTTTTTCATGCAAAATACCCTCATTTTCGAGGGTATTTTATTGCTTTACCGCTTTTATATCGCTCTACAGCCTTCCTGTGGGCACGTTTTCTGAGAATACTCATGTAAAATAATGGGTGTAGGAGATGAATTCGCAACAATCGGTGCCGATTCTATCCAAAGCAGCTACAGTTTTTTGTTCTGATAAATTCCGCGTTTCATCATTCCATTTAGGTTTGACAGTTGCAATGCACGGGTCTAAAATTGGTCAATCTGCGTTGTAATAAATAATCCTCATACGGAGATTCTTTATGGAAGCATCTGAAGCAGTAAAATCCAGCAGGCCAAAATTGAACCGGACTGCCAAGATTAATATCGTTATCTTCTTCATCTTCATGCTGCTACACCAAACTGATAAATTACTGATCGGCCCGCTGCAGACCGACATTATGGGTACCTTTCATATGACCTACACACAGTGGGGTCTGATCAACTCGGGTGCCCTTATCGTTGGTACCATCTTTTACCCATTGTGGGGTTGGTTGAGCGATCGTTACAACCGCGGCAAGTTATTGGCAGCTGCTTCGTTCATCTGGGGTTCCACTACCTGGTTAAGCGCGCTAGCTCCCAAGTTTCACTCCCCTGCCCGTTTCAGTGATTTTCTGGCCACCCGCTCTTCCACTGGTATTGATGATTCCAGCTACCCAGGTATGTACAGCCTGATCTCAGACCTGTATACTCCCAAGGTGCGCGGCAAGGTCTATGGTATCCTGCAATTAACCCAACCCATCGGCTATTTGATTGGTATGGTCATTGCTCTTCTGTTCACTACCTCGTTGGGAGGATGGCAAAACGTGTTCATTCTCACCGGCTCACTGGGTATTATCCTCTCTATCTTTATCTTCATTTTCGTCAAAGACGTACCTCGTGGTAGCGGCGAAGAAGAGCTTCAGGGTGTGGAAGGGCAATCATACAAATTCAGTTGGTCGGCACTTAAACAAATCTTCCAGCGCAAGAGCCTGTGGATGGTTTACGCCCAAGGTTTTACCGGTGTTTTCCCATGGAATGTGATTACATACTATATCTTCGATTATCTAGGCAAACAGCGCGGATATGACGATACTACCACCCTGATGATCATGGCTCCCGCGGTGGTGCTCATGGCTCTCGGTTACCCGGCTGGCGGTTGGCTGGGCGACAAGATCTTCAAAAAGCACAAGGGTGGCCGTCTTATTGCCAGCGAGATAGGAATTATTCTGGGTATGATCGGTCTATTTGCTGCCCTTAGCGTGCCTAACAGTCAGGTATTAGTTTTCGGTATCCTCATGGGTCTGGCGGCTTTCTTCATGCCTTTCGCCTCGCCAAACATCATCTCCACCATGTACGATGTTACGCTTCCAGAAGTTCGTTCTTCGGCTCAGTCGATCGAAAGTCTCATCGAGAACGCCGGCGCCTGGGTTGCTCCCATCCTCGCGGGTTTGCTGGCGGATGCCACCTCAGTCGGTAATGCCATCAAAGTCATCTGTACCAGCGCCTGGGGATTGTGTATAATCTTCATGATCTTCGCAATTATTTTCATCCCCAAAGACATCGAAGCATTGCATAAACAGCTTGAAGCACGTGCGGCACAGGCCTCCACCACAAAATAACAATATTTTCTTTTCCTTCCCTGTCCTTCACCGGACAGGGGATTTTTATTCCGCCCGCCAATAAATGAAAGTGTGCCGCTTCAAGATCTTTTCACCTCGCAGCAGGAAGCTGGCGACGCCTTTCATGGTCACTCTTCTCTCGCCGCCTTCAACCACGAACCATTCCAGAAACGCGGCAATGACCTCTTCGTGAATCATCGCCCTGACCACATTCACGCCAATGGTTGGCTCGCGCTCGAAACGTCTCAACAAATACTGCTTGGAGTTTTGGATGTGGTCGACCGATGGATCGCCGATGTCGTAGTCAAAATAATCCTTGTCGAGATAATGGTCGAGGGCATCGACGTTCTTCTTGACGAATAGCTCATCGAAGTACCCCTTGATGTATTCCAGTGCTTCACGGTCGTTCATGGCATCCTCCAGTGGTGATCTTAGAAAATTGTAGCAAATAATCCGCAGAACGGATGGTAAGATTAATCGACAATCACCTGGAGGAAGCGCATGGAATTCAAAACGATTGACCTCGACAGCTTTCCGCGCAGGGAGCAATTCCTGCTGTTCAGGAACATGGCCTGGCCGTACGTGGGACTGACCGCCGAGGTCGATGTCACTGAAATCAAGGCTTTCACCAAAGTGCGCGGGGAATCGTTCTTCCTGGCCATGAATTACGTGGTGGCCAAAGCCGCCAACCGCATCCCCGAGTTCCGCATGCGTGTACACCAGGGTGGCATCATCGAGTTCCCCTGCTGCGGCACCTCGCACACAATCCTTCTACCCGACAACACGTTCATCTACTGCACCCTCTACCACGGCAAACCATATGCCGAGTACATGGAATACGCCAACGCCGAACAGAAACGAGTCACTGAAATTGGTTGGGTGCCTGACGACGAGGAGGTGGAAGCACTGTATTTCACCACCTCCATCCCCTGGGTGCACCACACTGCCCTCATCCAACCCACCCGTGGTGGCGAGGACTCGAACCCGCGCATCTCCTTCGGCAAATACGAGTTGAAGGACGGCAGGTTGATGATGCCGCTCTCCATGCTGGCCCACCACGCCCTGGTCGATGGTTACCACCTGGGTCAGTTCTACCAGTTTGTGGATGAAGAAATGGCTTTGCTAACTAAAAATTGATCGTACCAACAATATCGCTTTGGTTATGGCTGCATTGACCAAATACCGCTCATCAATGCCTGACCGCCTACGGCTATCTCTTTGTCTTTTCCGCCGATCGGTATTTCAACAAAATATCGGTAGTTGACGATCTCCATCTGGTAAGGTCCGGTTTGTTTCATCTCATCGGGGATACTATAGATCAAACCTGAACCATCCGGCAGGAAATGGGTATCCCAGGCATTCTCATTCACTTGTTTTGGCTCAGTAGAGAGGTCCGAAGGAACGACGAAGAATCCATAATGTGAATAATCCAGGTAACTTCTGTAGAGAATCCAGCGCCCATCTTTTGAAAATACTGCTCTTCCTTCCTGCCCATCCATTCCATCATGGGTTATTTGTGAGAGTTCACCGGAATCGAAATTATAGAGATAAAGTTCGCTTTTTCGTCGATAAGTCGCCAATTTTCCATCGGGCGACCAATCCATCAAGATACCGCTATCAAGGTTTGTCAGGTACTTTATGGATTTATCTTCAATGTTCATGATCACATTTGAATTTCCAATTGAGAAGAAGATATGTTCTCCGTCGGGCAAATACCTCGGGCAACTCTCTTCTGAATATGTATTGGTTAATTGAATGATCTCTTTACCATCTTTTGAAATCCGATACAGATCAAAGTATCCCTTGTCGGCACTGCTGATAAATATCAAATATTTTCCATCGGCAGACCAATATATTGAGTCACATACTCCTCCATACGTATGTTTTTTGGTATATAAAGTTATTATCTCGGAACCTTCTTTTGTATATAACGACAAATAGCTGCCGTCAAATAAGTATTCAAATACGATCACATCGCCGCTCGGAGACCACTTCGTTTCGACATATGGGGCAGACAGTTCTCCGGGTGCAGTCCAAATATTTCTGATCCTAGTAAAATTTTGATCGTAAAGATCCATGGTTACTAATCCCGCATCATTTTTCTGCAGCAAAACATACTCCCCGGCAAAGCCGCCTGTCATGGTTGGCGTCAAAGTTGGGGTTGCCGTTGGTGTGATCGTGGGAGTTGGGGTATTTGTAAATGTGGGAGTGACTGTAAAGGAAGGAGTTACAGTTGGGCCAAAGATCTGCCCAGGTGTGCAAGATGATGAGAGAACAAAATAGAAACATGCCATAATAATTATCGCTGCATATTCGCTTAATCTTTTCAACTTACCCTCCCAATAAAAAGCTTCGATATTTTTGCTTGATAAGTATACGACTAATTAAGAGAACAGGATTTCATCGTTTAGCTTCACTTGACAGTCAGTGTACCGAGTGGTACACTGGAGCTCATGGACAACCGTGACAAAATCCTCGCCTGCGCCACTCGCCTCTTTTCAGAACGCGGCTACGATGCCGTGGGCGTGCAGGAGGTCGCCGACGCCGCAGGCATCAAGAAGCCGACGCTTTATCACTACTTCGGCAGCAAGGAAGGCCTGCTACGTACCCTGCTCAATGAAGGCTTCGCGCCGCTGTTCGAGCTACTCGACTCGGCGGCGGAATACCACCGCGATGTGATCAGCACCCTACAAAAGATCGCCATCACCTATTTCGACTTCGCCCGCAAGAATCCCCTGCTCTACCGCATGCAATTGATGATGTGGTTCACCCCAAGCGGCAGCGATTCATTCAACGTGGTTGCCACCATCCACGCGCGCCAGCAGGAAGTGATGGAGACCTTTTTCTTGCGCGCCGCGCAGGACCACGGAAACATGAAAGGACGCCAGCGCGCTTACGCTGCCACTTTCCTCGGCATGGTCAACACCTATGCCTCACTTGGGCTTAATGGCATGGTCAACCTGGATGATGATCTGGCTCATTCAGCGGTGCACCAATTCATGCATGGTATCTTCTCGTAATTTTTTTTATCATAATACTGTACCTACCGGTACGTACTTTGGAGAATAACGAATGATAACTTCTATCCCCTGGTGGCAAAATGCCATCTTCTACCACATCTACCCCCTCGGCTTTTGCGGAGCTCTACAGCGCAACGACTTCCAATCCGCGCCTGTGGAACGCCTCGAGAAGGTCAGCGCGTGGATCCCTCACCTGCGCGATCTGGGAGTGAACGCCCTCTATATCGGTCCGCTCTTCGAATCGACCTATCACGGCTATGACACCGCCGATTACACCCAAGTCGACCGCCGGCTGGGCAGCAACCGTGGACTGGCCGACCTGACCTGGACACTGCACGAAAATGGCATCCATGTGATTTTCGATGCCGTTTTCAACCATGTTGGGCGCAACTTCTTCGCCTTCCGCGACGTGCAGCAGCACGGCTCTGCTTCTCAATACTGCGGCTGGTTCGACGGTCTACGCTTCGATGGCCACAGCCCATATGGGGATCCCTTCACCTATCAGGGTTGGAACGGGAACTACGACCTGGTCAAGCTTAACCTCGGCAACCCCGCGGTACGCAAGCACCTGTTCAACGCCGTACGCGGCTGGGTGGACGAGTTTGGCGTGGACGGTCTGCGCCTGGATGCCGCCGACTGCCTGGACGCCGATTTCATCAAGGAGCTGCGCCGCTTCACCACCACGCTCAAGCCGGATTTCTGGTTGATGGGCGAGATCGTAGCCGGAGATTACCGGCGTATGGCCAACCCGGATATGCTTCATTCGGTGACCAACTATGAGTGTTACAAGGGGTTGTGGTCCAGTCTGGTCGACAAGAACTATTTCGAGATCGCCTGGTCGCTCAACCGCCAGTTCGGCGTGGACGGCCTTTACAGGGACCTGCCGCTCTACAACTTTGCCGACAACCACGACGTTGATCGCGTGGCCAGCAGCCTGGGAGACCCCGCCCTCCTCTACCCGCTCTACTGCCTGCTCTTCACCATGCCCGGTGTGCCCTCTGTCTATTACGGCAGCGAATGGGGTCTGCAGGGCAAACGCACCCGAACGGACGACTCAGCTCTCCGTCCCTGCCTGGAGCTCGACGCGCTGGCGCAGTCCGCACCGCAGGCGGAGCTGCCCATGGTGATCCGCCGTCTGGCTGATCTTCGCCAATCCAGTCCGGCGTTGAGCATTGGTGGCTATGCGCAATTATTGGTGTCGCATCAGCAGTTTGCTTTTTTGCGTGAATATCCAGAGGAACGTGTCGTCGTCGCCCTCAATGCGTCAGCGGAAGCGGCTCAGGTCATCATTGACCTGCCCTTCGCGGCGACACGTGCCAGGGATCTACTCAATCCTAGCGCGGAGATATCCGTGGTCAGCAACAAACTCGCCATTGAAGTCCCTCCGCGCTGGGCGCGGGTGATGATATTGAAGTAAGCGCAATTTACTTGAATTCTTCGTCAGTAAGCAAGTTGGGCAAATTGCCGTAAATATTCACATCGGTCGTCGCATAAATCCTTGTTCGAGGTAATGATGTGTACATAACTATTCCTCTGCGTTCTCTGTGTGAGCATGAATTATCTTCCCTTTCGTGTATCACTCTCACCCCCCAATCGAATCCCCTGGATAAGGTATAATTTTCCCGTCCAACATCTACCACCAGGAGCGGGAACTTGAACAGACGAAAATCTGGAGCAATCATCATCGCCACAGCGCTGACCATTTGCACCATCACCAACTTGCGCGACCTTTTCAAGGGACAGGCCTTCCACTTCGGCGCTGCCCAGCTGATGGTCTCCTTCGCCTGTCTGTTCCTTGCCGGGATCGGCGCACTGCTGGCGTTCACCCGCTTTCCACTGCCCAAACTCCCCCACCTTGACTGGCTGCGTCCCATACGATGGCTCGAGCAGGCGCTCACCCAAACCGCGGACTGGCTCCGCCGCGCTAAACGCCCCCGCACCGCCGACGCGCTCATCATCGTCGCCTTCGCCCTCTTCGCCGTCCTCTACACATTGGGTCGCTGGAATGGGGTCAGCCCTTTCATCTACGTCGGCAGCGACGCCTCGTACATCTCGTCTTACGCCGCTGCCCTGGATAATCCAGGCCAGTTTACTGCGGACTACTTCCTCTCCAATCAGGCACATATTTCATCGTACTTCGCTCTTCACATCCCGCTCATCCGCGGGCTGGGGCGACTCACCGGCAGCTACGGCGGTGCCTTCCTGGTTTTGCTGCCCCTGGCCATCTTCTTCAAGCTACTCGGATTCTACCTGGTTGGCAAGCGCTTGCTGCGCTCGCGGGGACTGGCGCTGCTGCTGGCCATTGGCACCTTCCCCATCGTCCTCACCGGCGCCTGGGATAACTGGGGCCTCATCGGTGACGCCCTGCCGCGCAACCTCTTCGAGATCGCGTTCCCCTGGCTCATCTACTGGTCCGTGGCCTGGATCGCTCGCCCCAAACGCTGGTACCTGCTCAGCCTTATTCTGGGGCTGTTGGCTTACGTGCATTCCATCAGCGCCGGTATCACCTTTGCCGTGCTCACACTGGTCTATCTTGTTCTTTCTCCCGCGCCCTTTGGTAAACGCCTCGGACAAACCGCTCTTAGCGCGCTCATCTTCGCCGCAGCGGCTGCGCCCTTCGCGGCCGTTTACGCTATCTCGTTCTCCTCGGCAGCCACCGTTCCGCTCCCTTACGCAGACTCGTTGGCTATCCTGATGTCGGTCTATGGCACCAATCATTTCAACGTCCTCCAGATCGCCGGTGACCTGGTTGTTACTCTCTCCCGTAGCGGTATCCTGCCTTTGGCGCTGATCGCACTTGTGGCATCACTGCTCACACGCAAAAACCTGCTTTCCTCAGCCGCGCGGACAGTAACGGTCTGGATCCTCGGCGTTGCCCTCGTCTCAATCGTTGGACCCTACACCGAACGCCTGCTGGACCCCTGGCTGCACATGGTCTCGGTGCAGATGATGCTGGTGCGCGGACTGCGCTACCTGCCGCCACTACTGCTGCTTTTCGCCTTCCTCGCTTTCTTTGATGGCGAGTGCAAGGTCCATTTGCGCTTCCCTGCCCTCTCCGCCGGTGCCGCCGCGCTGCTCATCGCTGCCTGCCTGGGGCTGACCATCACCACCAACCAGCAGGACCCCTACGTTGGTCGCGAAGTCGCCTGCCTGACCAGCGGACATCTTGTCTGCCCCACTGACACCGAGAAGGACGCAGTCGACATCTTGGCTGCCCTCGATAAGTACACCACTCCAACTGACACCGTGCTCACCGTGCCACCGCTCAACGTGACCTTCAGCAACGCCATCCGCTACCAAGCGCTGCGTCCCATGGGCTACTCCAAGCAGGACGTGACCCGCTTGAACGACGACCCGGCACAGCAGCAGGCGATCTCCGTAGCCATGAAACCCTGGAACGCGCTAGAGCACGCCGACGAAGCCACCCGTTTGCAGGCTTACATCGACCTGGCCAGGGACGTCCACGCTGACTACCTCATCGTCCAGTTGGGCAACTTCAAGAAGAAGGCCCTGCAGGGTCTGGAACCCGTTTACAGCAACGACACCTACGCGCTGGTTCAAATTCCCGAATGAAACGCAAACGCTGGGCATTGGACTATAATTAAGAGTTGAACCCTGGAGCAACCCATGAAATTGATCGTGATTATCCCGGCTTATAACGAAGAGAGGACCATCGCTGAGGTGGTACGGCGCATGCCCAAGATCAAGGGCGTCGACCTCACACCCGTGGTCATCGACGACGGGTCCATCGACCGCACCGCTCAGCTTGCGCGCGAGGCCGGTGCGCAGTTGATCCTGCACGGCACCAACAAGGGACTGGGCCGCTCCTTCCAGGATGGTCTGGCTTATGCCGTAGAGAACGACGCCGACATCATGGTCAACATCGACGCCGACTTGCAGTACGACCCCGCCGACATCGTCAAGCTCATCCAGCCCATCATCGAGAATCGTGCCGATTTCGTCACTGCCGACCGCTTTACCACCGCCACCGGCAAGGCGCCGCGTCCGGAAAATATGCCAGCAATCAAGTTCTGGGGCAACCAGCGCATGAACGCCCTGGTTAATTCGCTGGCCGGGACGAAATTGGGCGACTGTTCCAGCGGTTTCCGCGCCATCGGACGCGAAGCCATCCTCAACCTCAACCTCTCGGGCAAGTACACCTACACCCACGAGACCATCATCGACCTGGCTTATAAAGGGCTGCGTTTGGTCTCCGTGCCCATCCCGGTTAAGTATTACCCCGAGCGCAAATCGAAGGTAGCTAGCAACCTGTTCAGCTATACCAGCCGCGCCCTGCGCATCATCTTCAAGTCGTTCAAAGATTACAAACCTTTTTACTTCTTCAGCCTGCTGGCGGCACTGCCCGGACTGGTCGGGGTGGCTGCTCTGATCTTTTTACTGGTACACTATATTCTGACCCAAACTTTCACTCCGTACAAATTCGTCGGCTTGACCGGCATTTATCTCGTCTCGCTGGCCATCTTATTGCTTATCGTCGGATTCCTGGCCGACATCCTGGTGGGCATCCGCACCACCGCCGAAAAGCAGCTTTACCTGCAGAAGAAAACCCTCCAGGGCAAGGGCAAGAAACTTGGATAAGAAAAGCCGGGTCCTCAACATCCTCAAGGCGATCTGGGGCGTGGCCGTTGTGGCGGGGGGTATCTACTACGTTGTCAAGAATTACTCGACGGCAATCCAATACCTTTCGAGCATCAACGCGGTCAAACTGCTGCTTTGCGCCCTGCTGATCATTGTGGTGCGCGTACAGAACGTAGAACTGGTGCAGCAGTCACTGGTGCTGGTGGGCTGGAAGCCCAATTTCAAGAACGCATTCTCCTTTGTATCCATCTCGCAGCTCGGTAAGTACATCCCCGGAGGGGTGTGGCAGTTCTTCGCCCGTTTCGAAGCCTACAAAGAAGCCAACATCACCTACAAGAACATGGGTAAGGCATTCATCGTCGAGAATGTTTGGTTGGTAGCCGGGTCCTTCTTCGTCAGTCTGGCTTTTTTGTTGCTCAGCCGGCCCATCGAACTGCTGGCGAAATACGGTTTCTCAATGGATGCGCGCCTGTACCCAGTCCTCGGCGCGTCCGCCCTACTGTTATGGCTTATCACTGTGGCCGTCTCCGAACTCGTGATACGCGGAAAAGGCGCAGCCCTTCCGCTCGGTCGCACGCTTTATATCTTTGCCTCGCAGTCCGTACTGTGGATTTTGTACGGTATCAGCTTCTTCTGCCTGTTCAGCCAAACTGGCACGCTCAATGACCTCTTTTTCACCATCGGCGCCTTCGGACTGAGTTTCCTGGCCGGGTACGTCATTGTCATCGCTCCGGGCGGACTCGGCGTGCGCGAAGCCGTAGCCGTGCTTCTCTTCTCGCTCATGTTCAGTAGCAGCGAGATCGGCATCTACACCATCGTTCACCGCCTGCTCTACACCCTCGTTGAATTCCTGCTGGCCGGCGTCGCCCTGACCCTGACCCCTAAAAAGAAACTCGCTGCGGAGACTCCTGTCTCTGAAGACAAATGATCGGAGAGAACATGAAAAACGCTGAATTCCGTGATCACCGCCGCAAGACCATCCTACGCTTCAAAGAGATCCTGGCCGCCAATGAGCCGGGCCACTGTGACGAGCAAGGATTGCCCTCCTACACCATCGCCAACCCGCTAATGCGCTGGCTCACCTGGACACGGGTGCGCGTGATCCTAGCCGCCATCGCCAAACGCGAGCACATGAAGAACACATTGGATTTCGGTTGTGGCTACGGCGTCTTCACCGAGTACCTGCTGCAGCACTCCGATCACACTCTGGCTTTCGATCTGATGATCGACGAGCTTAAACCCATCGGCGATAAACTGGGTTGGAAAAACATCTCCTACGCCTCGGACCTCAAGGTGCTCGCCGGTAAAAATGGCAGCTTCGACCTCATCCTGGCCACAGAGGTGCTCGAGCACGTCGACGACCTCGAAGGCATGCTGCGCCTCTTCCGCGACCTGCTCGAACCCGGCGGCCGCCTCCTGATCTCAGGCCCTACCGAGAACTTTCTCTACAAGATCGGACGCAAGCTGGCTGGCTTTTCGGGCGAGTATCACGTGCGTAACATCTACACCATCCTCGACGCGGCAAATAAGGTCTTCCGACCGCGCAAGGTAGCCACCATTTTCCCCATACTCACTTTCTACGAAGTTTATGAATGCGTCAAAGAATAATAGATGAAGAGACCGGATGCAGTGTCCGGTCTTTATTTTTGCCTGAGCCTGTTCAACAGACGTTCGGGGTCCTCTTCCACGAAGAACAGCTGCATGTCGCCGGGACGGATGTACTGCTCTTGCGCCGCTCGCTGAACCCAGGTGAGCAGACCGTCGAAGTAACCTTTGATGTTGAGCAGAGCGATGGGTTTATCGTGCAATCCGATCTGGCGCCAGGCCAGCATCTCCGAGAACTCGTCCAGGGTGCCAAAGCCGCCAGGCAGTACCACGATGGCGTCGGCAAGTTCGATCATGCGCGCCTTGCGCTGCTGCAACGTCTCGAGCACCTCCACCCGTTCCAGCCCCTCCTGAAATGACCAGTGGTCCGCCTCGTGCTTATGCGTGACCCCAATCACAACGCCGCACTTTTCGAGCGCTCCATGCGCAAGCGCGCCCATCATCCCCGACTTACCCGCGCCGTAGACCAGCGTGATGCCACGCTCGGCGAGCAGTTCGCCCATGCGCCGCGCTCCGTCAGTAAACGCCGGGTCCGGTGATGCAGATGATCCGCAAAAAACGCAGATGGAAGTGATGGATTTTTTCATGGCTGTCTCGACAGGTTCATTTTATCGCAAATCGAGGCACAGGAAGGTGCGCGCGAAAAATGATAGAATAGGTCAACCTACTTTACGAGTGAATCGTTCTACAGGAGCAGCTTATGTTTTTCTTGGGAATGCTGGCGGTCTTCCAGATCTTGTTCTTCCCGGGCCTCATTTTCCGTGCCCTGTATCACCCCAAGGGGAAATTTTTCTTCCAATTGAGCGTGGTGGTCACCACCAGCATGCTGGTCAACTTTTTGTTGTTCTACCTGCTGGTGTACCTGCATCTCTACACCCGCCTGGCCGTGCTGATCGTCATCGGCCTGGAAGTGTTGGCGTTGCTCTGGCTGTACCGCTCCATTTTCCACATCCGCCTGGACGACATGGCCGAATGGCTACGCTCCGCTGCGGACGAGGTGAAGGAGAGCGGGCTCGCCTGGTTCCGGTCGGATGAAAAGTCGGCGGCAGTGCGATTTTTACGCACACTGGGAATTGCATTAATCCTCACGGTTGCCCTCACCATCGCCTACTGGTTCGTTGCGCACCTGTGGAAGAACATCGGCAGCGTTTTCAATATTTGGGACGCTGTCGTCTCGTGGAACGCCTGGGCTGAGGCTTGGGCACAAAATCGTATACCGCGCGTCCACCTGACCTATCCGCAGTTACTGCCCATCAACCTCTCGCTCACCTACCTGCTTATGGGCAATTTTAAAATCGTCTTCTTTGCCAAGGCGATCATGCCCGTCTTCGCCATTCTCACCGTCCTGACCATCCTCGAATTGGCTGTGACCGAAAAGAAGTATGGCTATCTCATTGCGGTTGCCTTTACATACGTACTTTACAAGCACTTCCTTGGCGAGTACATCAACGAGGGCTACGCCGACATCCCAGTTGCCTTCATGGCATTTGTAGCACTCATTCCATACATCCGTAATGAAGACGTGCTAGCCGATAAAAAGGATTTCATCCTGGGCATGATCCTGGCCACGGCTGCCGGTCTGCTTAAACAGGTCGGGCTGTATGTGCTGGTGCTGCTTCCCGTATTGGCTTTCTTGAATAGCAAGGCGAAGTCAAAAAAGCAGGTCGGCTTCCTGCTCGCGGTGCTGGCTGTCGCTGTGGCCGTGGAACTGACCTGGTATCTGCCACGTGGTATTGAAGTACTGCAAGGCTCCAAGGGCCTTGGCCTGGACCAATACCTAGCTCATTCCGCCGACGTGCAGGAGACTAACAATCTGCTGCTACGTCCGTGGTTGGCGCTGCTGAGTTTGGGCAAATATCTTGCCCTGTTCGTCTTTCCGCTGGCAGCCCTGCCCCTGCTGCCGCGGCGTTGGCGCTGGCTGAATATTTTGGTCATTCTGCCCTTCTCACTACTTTGGGGTGTCGTGGCGAGCTACTCCACCCGCAACCTGTCGCTCGTCTTCCCCACCGTGGCTGTGGTCTGCGGACTGGGCCTTCAGGTCATCCTCGACTGGATCTGCCGCCTGCTCGGGCGTATCAAACTTGGACGTCTGAGCGCGGCCTTCCTGATCCTGCTCGTGCTAGCGCCGATCGTCTATTACGGCATCAAACTGGACGATCAGACGCTCACCGCCAAGTGGGAGAAGAAGCAATCGCAGATCTTTTCGCCCTCTCTGAACGAGCAGCTTTACGCGCTCGAATTCACCAATGGCTGCAACACCGTTGTCACCAATTACCCGATGGATTACCTGCCCGGCCTCGAGGGCCACTGGATCAATTCGTATCTCAACGATTACCCCTCGTACCAGAAATTCATCGCCGACCCGTCCGTGTGCTGGCTGCTGGTGCCCGGTGACTCGGTGACCAAGGACATCAAGCAAGACATCAAAGCCAAATTGGCCGACGGTACGTACACCCTGCTCTACGACACGAAAGAATGGGTACCGTACCAGTTGATCAAGATTCGATGAAAATGCTCTTTCGGAACGCCTGCCAAGTGGTGGCAGGCGTTTTGCTTTCCAAATACAAATTATTTAGACTGATTTTATGAATGATATCCCCTCTTTCATGTAAAATTCACATAATAGCAATTTTCGGATCTTCTTATAATTGAGGAAGGCAACATGAAAGCGACCGCATCGCGCCTGGTAACGGCTGTCACAGTATTTCTGATCTTATTTTCATCATTGAATGCACAACCCATCCCGGCGAAGGCGGTGACTGGCTACGCGCTCGGCCCGCTGAGCGGACAGAACGGCTGGAATGGCGGACTCAGCGGTGGAGCAGTTCTGCCCTTCAATGTGGCAACCGCTGGCGCAGCAGATGTAGTGAGCACTGAAGCTCACACCGGATCACATTCGTGGTACTTTGCCAGGGGATCCAGCACACCGGGGGCTGGAACGCCGTTCTCGCCGGTCGTTACCAGTGCCGGCGCACCCGACCAGGGTGCCAGTGGGGACATGGTGGTAATGAGCTTTGCCTTCAAAGCCGGCAAGTCTGGCGATGGTTCATTGATTTCGATCTATGAAGGTGCGGTCAAACGCGATGATCGTACCGGTTCCAATATTTACCTGGAATCAACTGCTGGATCTGACTACGTGCGTCTGTACATGGTACCCGCCCTCGCGGAGTCTCCCTATTTTTCGAGCACCAACATCGAACTCGGTCATTATTCGGCCGCTGATTGGCATGTCGTCGAAATGACCACGATCTATCCAGATACCAGCATGGACCCAAATAAGATCGCCTCGTGGGGAGTCACCACCTACAAAGTCGATGGAGTGATTGTCGGTACGGGTAGTTCATGGACTCACTGGTGGCGTTACAAAAACGGACTCGATGCAGGTGACGCTTCTCTCTTCCCCTATGCACCAGGCGCAAGCTTCAAGTTTTCGAATTCCAAGAACGACGCCAGCCACTTCGGTTTTTACTTCGACGACGTCAGCTACCGGGTTATCGACAGCACCACCCACACTACTGTTGCTGCCTTCAGCACCAGCTTCGAAAACAGCGAAACCCACCCTTCTGTTACATCTGCGCCTGTGACTGGCGCATACACCGCTTCATTCAACCAGATCATCGTCCCCTTCAATGAAGACATTTACGACCCTGCCGGCAATTATCTTCCCGATGACGTCACCAACCCCGATAACTTTCTACTTTTCCAACCGGGCGAGAATGACATTTACGACACAGTGGAATGCAGCACCGGCATCCAGGGCGACGACGTTTCCATCAAGATCAACAGCGTCAGTTACAGCAACAGCGGTGGGGTTTACCAGGCGCGTCTGAATCTCAATGGTGGCACCAATCTAGCCTCCGGGACTTACCGCCTGCTCGTATGTGGCACCACTTCCATCGTCAACACTGATGGCATTCCGCTCAATGACGAGCCGGGATTCGACTCAAGTTATGACTTCACCATCAGAACCACTTCCAAAACGGGTGACACTGCGGATGACGACGAGGGTCTGCCCATCCCGGAAACCGGATTCGCTCCCAGTACGATTACGACTCTCCCATTGCAAGGCATTGAATACATCGATCTTGGCTCGCTATGGCTTGAGATCCCCGTGTTGGGTGTGAGCGAGAAGATAGTCGGTGTACCGCAAACACCCTCCGGTTGGGACGTTTCGTGGCTTGGTAACGACATCGGCTGGTTAAATGGCACCGCCTGGCCCAGTTGGAGCGGCAACGCTGTACTCACTGCCCACAATTATGGAGCTGATGGGTTGCCCGGTCCTTTCGTCAACCTTGCTTCACTCAAATGGGGTGACGAAGTCATTCTCCATACTTCCGACGATATTTATACGTACGAAGTCCGTGAGGTTCTCAAGGTCACTGCAGATGACCTGGCCACGGTAACGAAGCACGAAGACCTACCTTGGCTTACCCTGGTTACCTGTAGTGGTTATGACGAGAAGAGCGGTGCCTATCTCTACCGTGTAGTGGTCCGTGCTGTATTGGTTAAAAAAGAGTAATCCACAAGTTGAAATTTGCGCGCAGAAAATATACAAAAACTCTATCTCATCTCAGCCCCTCTCCAGTTTTGGAGAGGGGAATTTCTCGTTACCAATAGCACCATGCAAGTGCGACTGCTACATCTGGCGCAGTACCAGTTGATCAAGACTCGATAATTTAGTTGAAATGTCATAAACACGAATGTGCAGATTTTCATTGATATGTGGGTGGGTTTGGAACCCGTCCATTTCATTTCGCAACAATGATTTTCAATCTCTCGTGGTTTTCACATTGTTCGTGGTGACAGGTTTCCCCAATTTTCGTATTCCAGTCATCATTAATTCGGAGTATAATACTCTTAATTAGGATATTATATGACAGGAATTAAACTCAATCCACAAGTGGACGCGTTTATTGCCCGCGAGAAACGCTGGCCGACAGAAGTGATCGAGTTGCGCCGCATCGCCCTGGCCAGCGGTCTGACCGAAGACCTGAAGTGGGGCGTACCCTGCTACACTCTGAACGGGAGCAACGTCGTCATCCTGCATACCTTCAAGGAATACTGCGCTTATCTGTTCTTCAAAGGCGCGTTGATGAAAGACGAAGCGCACCTGCTCATCCAGCAGACGGAGAATGTTCAAGCCACGCGTCAGGTCCGCTTCACCAGCCTGGAGCAGATCATGGAGCTCGAACCGGTGCTTAACGCCTATATCCAGGAGGCCATCGCCATCGAGAAGTCCGGCGCAAAAGTGAACATGAAAGACACCTCCGAGTTCAAGGTCCCCGAAGAGTTCGAGCAAGCCCTGGACGCGGACGCCAAACTCAAAACAGCCTTTCAATCTCTCACCCCCGGACGCCAGCGCGCCTATCTACTCTTTTTTGGCGCGCCGAAGCAGGTCAAAACCCGCCTGGAGCGCATTGAAAAATACCGTCCGGTTATCCTGGCCGGCAAAGGTCTGAACGATTGATTCGTAGGGACATGATATTTCGTGCCCCAATACAAATCATATGACCTCAAATAAACAAAATCCCAAAGTAGACGAATACTTGAGACAGTTGACCAACTGGCAGCCCGAGCTCGCCGAATTACGCCGCGTGCTACTCGAAAGTCCTCTGACCGAAGAGGTCAAGTGGAACGTGCCCTGTTACACCTTTGGGGGCAAGAACATTATCGCCATCAATAGCATGAAAGAGTACGTGGGTTGCGGATTCTTTAAAGGCGCGCTCCTCCCTGATGAACGCGGATTGCTGCATCGGCCCGGCGAGAACACCCAGGAAGGTCGTTTTATGCGCTTCACCTCCGTAAAGGAGATCATCGAGCTCGAACCTGTCATCCAGGAATATATCCTGAAGGCCATCGAGGTCGAAATGGCTGGGATCAAGTTACCGCCCCACCGCACCGAAGATTACCCCGTAGCCGACGAATTCCAAACCCGTCTGGATGAGGACCCGGCGCTGGTGGAAGCCTTTGAGCGTCTCACCCCCGGAAGGCAGCGCGGCTACCTGCTCCATTTCGCCGAAGCGAAGCTCTCAAAAACCCGCGCCGAGCGGGTGGAAAAGGCCATCCCGCGTATCCTCGCCGGTAAAGGACTGCTAGACTGGAAATAAATTTTCCCGTATCTATTTTGAATCGAGTCCGCTGTATGGGCCTAGCTACGCCCATACACCAATACCACCCGTAATAAATCAAATCTCCGACCAAATTGCGAGGACAATTTCCCAAACTTCGTCGTGATATGTTTTTTTGGTAGGGGCACGACGCGCTGTGCCCGTACATAATTTTTTTGCGACGAGGTAGGAAAATCTACGTATATAAAGCGTAATCATTTTTCTTTAAAGGAAAGTTTATGCCCCCTATCCTCCAGGCTTCTCACCTTGTCAAACGCTACGGTGATTTCACCGCCGTGGATGACATCTCCTTCGAAATCCAGGAGGGCGAGATTTTCTCGCTGCTCGGACCCAATGGTGCCGGTAAGACCACCACGATCTCGATGCTCTCGACGCTTTACACCCCCACTGGCGGTGACGCAGAGATCGGCGGCTTTTCGGTCACCAGGTCACCCATGGCTGTGCGCTGCCTCATTGGCGTGGTGCCGCAGGAGCTGGCGCTCTACGACGACTTGAGCGCTCGTGAGAATCTTAACTTCTGGGGCAACATGTACGGGCTCTCGGGCAAGACGCTCCAGACTCGCGTGGACGAGGTGCTGGAACAGATCGGCATGACCGACAGAGCCAATCAACGCGTAAAAACTTATTCCGGCGGGATGAAGCGCCGTGTCAACATCGGCGTGGGCCTGCTGCATAAACCCCGCCTGCTCTTCATGGACGAGCCCACGGTGGGTATCGATCCGCAGTCGCGCCGCGCCATCCTCGACTCGGTCAAGGACCTGAATAAAGGCGGCATGACCGTGCTCTACACCACCCACTACATGGAAGAAGCCCAGGAACTCTCTGACCGCGTGGGCATCATCGATCACGGCAAGTTGATCGCCATCGGTACCCAATCCGAGCTCACCCGCCAGGTGGGCGAGATGGACACACTGCGTCTGCATGTTGGTGAAAATGATCCGGTCGAGGCGCTGGTTCAGGCGCTGCAGGGCATGCCTGGCATCCAGAAAGCTGATCAGAGCGATCACACCATTGACGTGATCACACCAAGCTCCGAAGAGGTACTGGCTCCTGTCATCACCAAAGCCAATGAGATCGGCGTCAAGATACGCTCGGTCGACATCCAGGAACCGGACCTAGAATCCGTTTTCCTGCATCTCACCGGACGCGCTTTGCGTGACTGAGGCTGGGATGAAGAAAATATTTCTCATCGGTTTTAAAGACCTGAAGATCATGTTCCGCGACCGCGCGGCGCTGATCCTGATGCTATTGGCTCCCTTTGTCCTCACCATCGGGCTGGGACTGGCCACCGGCCAGATGAGCAGCGGCACCGATTCGGGCATCAGCGACATTCCCGTGATCATTGTCAATCAGGACGGGGGCCAACTGGGTGACGCGCTTGTCGCCACCTTCCAATCCAACGATCTGGCAAACCTGGTGAACCCAACTATTAGCAGCGATTTTGAAGCCGCCAAAAAAGAGGTGGACAACGATCACGCTGCCGCCGCCATTCTGGTGCCGGCAGGTTTCACCAACAGCATCATCCCACAGGATATCGAAACAATTTCGTCAGACACGATTCAGATCGTTCTTTACACCAACCCCTCCCGCCCCACCTCGGCGGGTGTGATCCGGTCGATTCTGGAAAGCTTCCTCAACCAGGTCGAGACCGGTAAGGTTAGCGGTACGATCGTGATCGGCCAGATGGTAACCTCGGGCCTTATTAGTATCGACCAGGCCCAGGCAGCCGGTGAAGCGTACGGCCAGTCGCTGGCAGATTCTGGAATGGCGACCGGATCGATCAAGATCACATCGGTTGACGGCGAAGAGACCAGCAGCACCAATGTCAACACGCTGGCGTTGCTTGCTCCCGGTATGGCGTTGATGTTCCTGATGTACACCGTCAGCAACGGCGGGCGCTCGCTTCTGGTGGAACGCAATCAGGGCACACTGGCCCGCCTGGCTGTAACCCCCTCACGCGTCGGCGAAGTGCTGGCCGGAAAGATGTTCGGCATCTTTCTCACCGGCGTGGCACAGATGATTATCCTCATCGGAGCCACTTCGCTTCTCTATCACCTGCAATGGGGTGACCCGCTCGGGTTGGCTGTGCTGATCCTGGCAGCCGTGTTCGGCGCCACCGGCTGGGGGCTGCTGCTCTGCGCAATCGCCAAGACACCCGGACAGGTCTCTACAATTGGCTCCGCCGTGATGCTTATATTTGGCATCCTCGGCGGCAGCTTCTTCAGCCTCAGCGCGCTGCCTGACTGGGTGCAGTGGATTTCGCACGTCTCACCTAACGCCTGGGGGATGGACGGATTCACCACCCTGGCATTGGGTGGGCACCTGTCCAACCTGGCGGGTCCCATCCTTGGACTGCTTGTGATGGGCGCACTGCTATTCGTCATTTCTTCCGTGGTCATCAACCGCCGCGGCATCATTCGGGCATAAGGCGGAAAAATGAACAAAATCCTTGCCATCATCTATAAAGAGATCAAAGTCCGTTTCGCCTCGCCCTCCGAGTGGTTGTTCTTCTTCATCCTCCCGGTGATCTTCACCCTCATCCTCTCTGCCTCCACCGGTCCGAGCAACAGTGACAATCGAATTTTGCTGCCGGTCGTCGATCAGGCCAACTCTACACTTTCGGCGCAATTGCTGACAGAGCTGGAACGCTCGGAGTCAGTGAAAGTGCAAATTGTGACGCTGGAACGGGCTCAATCAAAATTCGATTCACGCCGTTATAATGCTGTCCTCATCCTACCGGAAAATTTCACCACTGAGACCACCGATAAATCCGTCCAGTTCATGCAACAGCCAGGCAGCACCGACGCGTTAATCGCCAAACAAGCGGTTCAGAGCGCGCTGCAAAAGGTCAGCAGCATCTCAGACATCGCCGAGAAAAGTGTGGCGGAAGCTGAGAAGGTCAAGCCCTTTGCCTCAGAGGCGGAGCGGCAGGCTTATTACGATCTGGCGTTACGGCAGGCTGAGACCGGACTCAACGAAGCCCCCTCTCGCCTGTCTACCGTAACGGGGAGCCTTGATACCTCGAGCGAAGATGAAATTCTCTACGACCCCAGGGCTAACTCGTCCGCGGGCCAAATGCTCACCTGGGTGTTCATTCCCCTGCTTGGGCTTTCAGGTACATTCGCCTACGAACGACATGCAGGCACGTTGCGGCGTCTGATGACCACACCCACTGAACGGTCGACCTTCCTTTTCGGCACCATCCTGGCGCAGGTACTCACCGCCCTGCTGCAGATGGCGCTGCTAGTGGGATTCGGCGCGTTGGTGATGAAAGTGAACTGGGGGCAATCCCCAGCAGCGTTAATCGTCATGCTGGTGGCTTCCGCGCTGGCGGCTTCCGCCATGGGCACGATGCTGGGCACCTTCGTCAAGACCGAGGGGCAAGCCAACGGGTTGAGTATCATGCTGGGCATGACCATGGCGTTGCTTGGCGGCTGCTGGTATCCACTGGAACTCTTCCCCGCCGCGGTGCAGACAGCGGTCAAGGTGCTGCCCACCACCTGGGCTATGAACGGTCTGATCGAGATTCTGCTGCGCAACGGCGGGTTGGTCGATGTGCTGCCTTTCGCGGGTGTGCTGCTCGGGTTCGCGGTGCTGTTCTTTACCATCGGCATCGCGAGATTCAAGTATGAATAATAATTTACATAAGATCAATCTGTAGGGTCTGTAGGGGCGACCGGCCGGTCGCCCCTACATTGATAAATTAATAATTTCGCGATTTTAGCGTTTTTCGCGGTTAATGACCGTGTGGTCACGCCATGCTTTGCCCAGGCCTGTTTGTTTTAATATTCCATATTGTTATAATTTAGATATTGGCAACTGGTTCGTGTTTTCAAGGGGTCGATATGGACAAGTGGAATTGGCTTTTCAGGGGGGTTCGCGGCACGGGTGTTTAATTTCTGCATTGGTCAAAGCGAACGATCAAACAAATAGCGGGCATTAAGGTTTTCAGCATAACAGGAAACCCTTAATCAATGCTGCCATGCAATCACTGGCAGAAAAGTATTCGTTCAACAGGAGGAATTATGGCAACACCAGAAGAAAAGAACAAAAAGCCAGAAGCTAACACTAAGCCGACCACACCGGAGACCCCAAAACAGGGAAAGAGTACTCTCAAAGACTGGGTATCGATTATCCTGGGAGCGGTTCTTGTCATTCTGTATCTTGTTTTCCTGTTCTTGATGCGGAACCTGGTAGACGCGGACGAGTTGGTCTGGACGCGTTCGGTGTATTTGCTTAGCGGGTTGGAAGCGATCGCGTTTGCTGCCGCCGGTTATTTCTTCGGCAGCGAGGTCAACCGCAAAGCTGCTGAATCTGCCAAAGAAGACGCTGAAACCGCCAAAACAGAGGCGAAGACAGCGAAGGAAGGTCAGATTGATGCAGAAAAGAAATTCGTCGAAGCCCGCACCCAGGGGTTGGCATTAAAACAGGTGATCCTGGCGAAATCGCAATCCAGTAAATTCACAGACCTCGGAAACCTTAGTTTTGGTACCCGAACGAAGGGTGTAAAAGTTCCAGGTGTTACATCGAAGGAACCATCCGACACCGATGATCTGGTAAATTTCGCCAACAGTTTGTTCACGGATTAAAATGATAGGGCACGGCGTGCCGTGCCCCAACCACAATCGGAAATATTGCCTTACAACTGTTCGGTTAGATAATTCTGCAAGCCCATCTGCCCGATCTGGTCAAGTTGCGCCTCGATCCAATCGATATGCGCTTCTTCATCAGCGAGGATGTCTTCGAGCATTTCGCGGGTGCCATTATCGCCCAGGTCGGCGGCGAGTTTGATTGCCTCATTGTACGCGGTAATTGCGCCCTTCTCGGCATTGTGATCGTCCATCATCATCGCGGGGACTTCCGCGCCGATGTGCATCTCATTCAATTTGCTGACGATCGGCTGGCCCTCAAGGAAGAGGATGCGCGCAATATGTTTCTCGGCATGTTTCATCTCCTCGATGGCTCTTTTTTCGATCTTCCCAGCCAGCGTCTCGTAACCCCAGTTGGCGCACATCTCGGAATGGACCATGTACTGCGAGATGGCAGTTAATTCATCTGCGAGAAGAAAATTGAGCTTATCGATTACCTTGTCGTTTCCTTTCATAGAAATACCTCCTTTATGTTTCCTTCAGTATACAAAGGTTTGTATCAATTTTTCATTAGAGCCAGCGCATCGTTTATTCTTTGACCCATAGAAGAACAAAGCGGGTGAATTGTCCACGCTGCCACTTTTTATGAATGATACGATGCCTAGTCAGGAATCACGGTGTAATTGATGTAGCAATCGCCAAAGTCGATCCGATAGGTATAGCTGCTGTTAGTGCCTGTCATATTGAACATGGACAATCCACTATCGAACCATACCACGTACCCTCCATCTTCTCCACCGATCGTGCCGCTGCCAGTGCCGGTCACGCCATAACTCCCGGCAGGTTTGGCTGAAAGAAAAGTGACGGTAACCGGCATCCCAGCAAGGTCACCGGTTGATTGAAATCCTATTCCAATCAGTGTCGCGGTGAAGTTGTCGCCGTCCCAAACCATGTCTGACATAATGTTCCCTAAGTTGGTGATCCCGAAACCGCAGGTCGAAGACATTGAGCCATTTCCAGGCAGGAGTGAGATATCGGCAATCCATGAAAGTAGCGCATATGTGCCATCGCCATAAATGGTGGCGCAGGCGTAAGAGTAATCACTTTCGTCCGGCGTGGTGATGTTGGTGGCAAGCAGCACCCATTTGCTGCCGTTCCACTGTCCCACTTGTCCACCCCAGCCCTTGGTAATTCCCTTGATCGGAAAACACGCTTTTGCCGATCCGTAGGTAAGCCCAGAAATTTCCACCCCCATCCCCTCGAATTGCTTTTCGCCATTCGAAAAGCCTGCGGGATAATACATGCCTTCATTGCCACCGGTTGAACCGGGCAATTTTCCAATAGGCAAGTAAATGACCGAAAAGTTCTGATCACCCGTAACTGGCGTGACCACAGGTTTGGGGCCAGAATTTGCGCTCACTGTGCCAAACGTGAGCATAATCAAAGAAAATACGATCACCAAACTGAAAACTCTTTTCATATATCCCTCTCTACGGTTTTGTTTGAACAAGAAACATTGTAGCATTTCACAACTAAGTAAGCAACCGGTTCTAAAAATCTCCACGATTCTACAAATAAACGGAGCGCAGGTGAAATGATCTGCGCTCCATTTGGACCTCCTGCTTGGTATCATTGGCTATTTGCCCGACCGCGTCAACCTCGGATCCATCGAATCGCGCAGGCCGTCACCGAGCAGGTTGAATCCGAGCACGGTGAGCATGATGGCCAGACCCGGGAAAATCACCAGATGCGGCGCTGAGAAGATGCTGTTCTTTTCCTCGCCCATCATCAGACCCCATTCGGGGCGCGGCTTCTCGGCTCCCAAGCCCAGGAAGGACAGCGCGGCAGCATCGAGGATGGCGGTAGCGATACCCAACGTGCCCTGGACGATGAGCGGAGTGATGGCGTTAGGCAGGATGCGCTGGAAGAGGATGTGCATGGGCGAACCACCCAAGGCGCGCGACGCCTGTACGTATTCCAACTCCTTCACCGAAAGCACGGTGGACCGCACCAGCCTGGCAAAACGTGGAATCGACACAATACCGATGGCCAGCATGGCGTTGATGAGTCCAATACCCAATACTGAGACGATAGCGATGGCGAGCAGCAGGCTGGGGAACGCCATCAGCACATCCATGAGGCGCATGAGAATATTGTCAATCGCGCCCCCCGCGAAACCAGCTACGGCTCCAATGATTGTGCCGATGAGGATAGCAAACCCCATTGTGATAATACCCACCTGTAATGACAGACGGCTGCCGTAGATAATACGTGAATACAGATCGCGGCTGTTGCCATCAATGCCGAAAATGTGCTCCGGTTGATCAGCAGGGCATCCCAAAATGTGGATACAGGGTGGATCACGGCGGTCAACATCCCTCAGGATGGCGATCGGGTCGTAGGGGGCGATCCAGGGCGCGAAAATTGCGATAAGGATGAGGATCGAAAGAATGATGATCCCCGCCCGCCCGGAACTGTGTTTGAACAGGTGGCGGATGACCTCCTGCGACGGAGTTCGGCTCTTTTGTTTTACTTCTTCGGTTACTTCTGCAAGTGTATCGGCCATATCAGCACCACCTATTCCAGACGTATGCGCGGGTCGAGATACGCATACGAAAGATCAACGAGTAAATTGACGAGCACAAAGATTACAGCGATCACCATCACGAACCCCTGTACTACCGGGTAATCGCGAGCCAGGATGGCTCCAACCATGGCAGTACCCATGCCAGGAAGGGAAAATACCGTCTCGGTTAATACCGCTCCCGATAACAGCTCACCCGTTTCGATGCCAATGATGGTGACAATGGGGATAAGCGCGTTGCGCATGGCATGTTTAGAGATCACCTTTGGTTCGATGAGACCTTTAGCACGCGCGGTGCGGATGTAATCGAGGCCAAGGACCTCGAGCAAGCTGGAACGTGTCATACGGGCAATGATCGCCATCGGAATTGTCCCCACCGCCACGGCGGGGAGGATGAGATGCTTGAGCGAATCCCAAAAGATCTTCCAGTTACCCGTGAATATGCAATTGATAAAGACCGTGTTCGACATTAGATCAATGATAAATTTTTTAAACCCGGTCACGTTGGTCATCCCCCAAAATTTCGCCAGGTTCTGCAACGCCATTCCAGCGGAGAATCGACCCGACGGGGGAAGGACAAAAGGTGTTCCTTTTAATAACAAAGCAAACACATAGGCCAGCAATAGGCCCAGCCAAAATACAGGCATGGAAATACCTATGTTGGCGATGATCATCGTAATAGTGTCGATGACCGTGTTACGTTTCAGCGCTGAAACCACACCGAGCAGAATGCCTACCACAGTAGAAAACAGCATGGCAAGTAAAGTCAGTTCCAGCGTCATTGGTAATCGTTCAGCGATGATATCAACCACAGGGCGCGACCACTTGATGGATGTGCCAAAATCACCCTTACCGATATTCAAGAGGTAGCGGCCAAATTGGACGAAGATATTGTCGTTCAACCCGTAGCGGTCGAGAAATGCCTCGCACTTGGCAGGCGTGGCGCGTTCACCCAACATGGTAACGCACGGGTCGCCGGGGATCAGGCGCACAATGATAAATGTGATAAGAATCACCCCGATCATCACGGGAAGGAGCAAAAGCAAGCGGCGGCCGAGAAATTGTGACATGGCATTACTTTCTTTTACAGAGGTTGTGGGTGGGGTCGGTTGCCCAACCCCACCCGGAAAATCTAAGCGCGAATTACTGGGCAGGCGCGTTGAGGAACGCGCCAAAGAAGGCACCGAAATACTCGAAGGTACCGGTGCGGCCAACATGGTTCGGGCTGGCTGCATCCCACTGGGCGGCAAATGAAGCCACGACATCATTGGCATCAAGCATGGCGCCATTGTGGAATTTGACACCCTTTCGCAGGGTGAATGTGTATTCGGTCAGATCAGCATTGACTGTGTAGCTCTCGGCCAGCGAAGGAACAACTACAGTTCCGCCAACCTCGAAGGCCAACAGAGATTCGTAGACCTGCTCGCAAGCGCGCAGGGTCTCGCCATCGGTCTCGTCTGAGCACCACAATGAAGCAGGTTCACCGTTCTGCATCCAGACGAAGGTATCGGTACCGTTGCTCATCACGCTGAAGAGTTCATTGCCGAGCGGGCTGGCGTGGGCGCCTTCAACATTCGCCTGGTAGGCAACACCAGAACCACCGTGGGCAACCGGGATCATCATGACATAGTCTTTCAAGAGCTGGTTGATCATGTCATAGTGAGCCTGGCGGGCGGCAGAATCAGACAGTTTGGCGGCTGCTCCGATCTCTGCGACCATATCGGGGTAGAGATTACCGAACTGTTTGTTGGCATCATTGCCAAAGTGATAATCGTAGAAGTTGGTGGCATCAGGATAGTCAGCGTTCCAACCCAAGAGGTAGAACCCTTCCTGTCCGGCAGAGGTGGCATCGATGAAGGCTGCTGATTCCATTTGCTTGAGGGTGACTTTGACGCCGACCTCAGCCAACTGAGCCTGGATTTCCTGGGCCACTTTATCGGGGCTGGGCAAGTAAGCGCGGTCGACCACACGGAATGAAAGGGTGATCTCAAGCGGGTTGGCATCGTCGTAGCCGGCTGCGGCCAGTGCTGCCTTGGCGGCTTCGGGATCATAGTCGTACCACTTGACATCAGGGCTGGCACCGGGGAGAACGAAATCGGGGACGAAGCTGTTGGCTACGCTCGAGCCAGCTGGATAGAACTGATCCACGATGCGCTGGCGATCGATGGCGAGGGCAATGCCCTTGCGGACGTCGAGGTTATCGAAGGGCGCGATGGTGTTGTTGAAACCAATGTAGAAGATGTTGAAGCCTGCGCGCTCAACAAACTTAAGGTTGGAATCGGACTTGATGGCGGGAATATCATCGGGACCGGGATTGTCGATACCATTGACTGTTCCAGCCTGGAGCTCAAGCAAACGCTGAGCAGATTGTTCGGACCAACGGAAGATGAGGTTCTGGGTCAAAGCTTTGGTGCCCCAGTAATCTTCGTTCGCGATGTAGACGACGCTGTCACCGCGGTTCCATGAGACCACTTTGTAGGGGCCAGTACCATTCGGGGCTTCGCTCATCTTTACTGAATCGCCGCTGTTGGCATCCAGGTAATCCTTATCCTGAATAGCGAAAACCGAGAAAGCGACCTTCGAGGGGAAAGCCGGGTCGGGATTGCACAGGGTGAATTTCACCGTGTACTCATCGACGGCTTCGATCGACTTGAACTCGCCACCGTAGTCGCAGCTTTCGGCTGAAACGACCATGGGCTGGAAGTTCGGGTCGGCGGTGATGACCGCTTCGGTGGGTGCGGCGGTCGCGGGTGCTTCAGTGGTTGCTGCGGGCGCGGTGGTGGCGGGTGCTTTACCGCAGGCAGCCAGAAGCATGGCCATAATGACCAAAAAACTAAATGCTACTGCTAAATTTCGACGTTTCATTTCTAACTCCTCCTATTGAGTTGAACGAAAACTGGGATCATTTATCTCCCGGCTCTACAATGCGATAAGATCGATCGTGATACCACCTCCTTTATTGAACTCAGATTCTCTATCAAAATAGGCTTGACAATCAAGCAAGCCAACAGGCTACAGAATGGTCTTTGCCTTTCTCGAGGAATTTCGGTTCTTCTTCAGAACATTGCGCCACCGCGATCGGGCAGCGCGGATGAAAGCGGCAGCCCTTGGGGGGATTGAGCGGGCTGGGCACATCGCCCTTGAGGATGGTGCGTTCGCGCTTTAGGGTGGGGTCTGGGATGGGAATGGCAGACATGAGCGCTTTGGTGTAGGGGTGCAGCGGGTTGCGGAACAACTCGTCACGGTTCGCCAACTCCACCATCTTGCCCAGGTACATCACACCCACACGGTCGGAGATGTGCTCCACCACGCCCAGGTTGTGCGCGATGAACAGGTAGGTCAAACCAAACTCGCTCTGCAGGTCTTTGAGGATGTTGAGCACCTGCGACTGGATCGAGACGTCCAACGCGGAAACCGGCTCGTCGCAAACAATGAAACGCGGTTTGAGCGTGAGCGCGCGGGCGATGCCGATGCGCTGGCGTTGTCCACCCGAGAATTCGTGCGGAAAGCGGCGGGCGTGGTACTCTTCCAGCCCAACCTTCTTGAGCATGTCCACGGCCATGCCGTAGCGGTCTTTCTTGTCGCCAATGTTATGGATCTGCAAGCCTTCCATTACCGATTGGCCAATAGGTACGCGCGGATCGAGCGAGGCGTATGGATCCTGGAAAATGATCTGCATATCGCGGCGGGCTTTCTTGAGCGCGTCGCCTTCCAGTTTCATCACGTCCTGATCGTTAAAGAAAACCGAGCCCTCCGTGGCATCAATCAGACGCAGTACGGTGCGTCCGATGGTGGTCTTGCCGCAGCCTGACTCACCCACCAGGCCAAATGTCTCACCTTTGCGGATCGTGAAGCTGACATCATCCACAGCCTGCACGTATGCACAAACTCGCTGTAATACACCACGGCGGACCGGGAAGTATTTCTTGAGGTTCTTTACAACCATCAGGTCAGTGGTTTTTTGGGTGCTCTTAACAGACAAATCGCTCATAAATCCTCTTTGGACATTAAATAGAGTGAAAGGTATCGGCTGTGGAATTTAATTATTTCTTTAAGGGAGCTTGATAACCATCCGCGTCGGTATATAACCAACAGCGCACGGTATGCCCGGTCTCGATTTCAGCGAGGTCGGGTTTACGTTCGGTGCAGATCTTGAGGCCGAATTTTTCACGAAGGCGGCAGCGGGGGGCAAAGCGGCAGCCTGCCGGCAGGTCGATGAGATTCGGCACCAGACCGGGGATGACCTCAAGGCGATCAACCACTTTTCCTAAAATGGGGATCGAACCGATCAAGCCCTGGGTATAAGGGTGCAGCGGTTTGGCAAAGATCGGAGCCACCTCGGCGTATTCCACGATCTCGCCGGCGTACATCACTGCCACCTGGTCAGCCATCTCAGCAATAACGCCAAGATCGTGAGTGATGAGGATGACGGCGGTATCGAGCTTTTCGCGCAGCCCGCGGATAAGATCGAGGATCTGTGCCTGGATGGTCACATCAAGAGCGGTGGTGGGTTCATCGGCAATGAGCAACTTCGGAGAGAGTGCCAGCGCCATGGCGATCATCACGCGCTGCGCCTGCCCACCCGACATTTCATGGGGATAAGCTTCCACTTTACGTGCCGGGTCTGGGATACCCACCAGGTTGAGAAGTTCAACCGCTTTGGCCCAGGCTTCTTTTTTCTTCATACCCTTGTGGATCTCGAGGACCTCGGCCACCTGGTCGCCCACGCGGTATACCGGGTTGAGGCTCGACTGCGGTTGTTGAAAGATCATGGAAATTCGATCACCGCGCATTTTCACCATCTCAGACTCTGAAAGCTTGAGCAGGTCCTTGCCCTCGAAGAAGATCTCCCCGTCGGTGATCTTGCCGGGCACGCCGACAAGCCGCAGGATGGAAAACGAGGTCACGCTCTTGCCGCAGCCTGATTCACCGACCAGACCGAGCACCTGCCCGGCCTTGACGGAAAAATCCACTCCGTCGACAGCCTTGACCACACCGTCTTCAGTGTAAAAGTAGGTTTTTAGATCGCGTACATCCAGTATTGTTTCCCCCCTGGGTGTTGATTGAGGATTACCCATACTACTCTCCGTCGAAATGGACTTTTCCAGCGGATTCGGCCATGTTATCCTGAATAATCAGGCTGCCAGGGTATAAATAATCTTAATCGCCTTCTAATTATAGATTACTTTCCCGTTGTCAAGCGCCAAAATCGGACTGAATATTCATATTTATAAGAAACTACAAACAGATGTACCGGGTACATCGGTTTTCTTTCAGGTCAGTCCAGAGCCTGGTGAGTGCTCTGGACTGAATATTTAGTTACTTGGTTGCATCAAAAAAGTCGAATTGTGCGAATTTGCTTCGTAAACCAGGCAGACCGCCTGAAGAAATTGATCAGGTTAATAAAGAGTATTATACAAATGGAAAAATGTGATTTCAATAGGTAAATCCCAAATTTTAAATATTTTAAGATAAATTTGGGACGGCGAAAAAGTACGTTCCAATGATCTCAGAGATCACGGTCAATGCCCCCGCCCAACTTTTCGATCAGGGGGATATCTGCCCAATGATTGTCCGCGAAGATCGTTCACGAATCACCCTAAGTATGCCCTTCATTTTCGTTTGTGACAGGAGTTTCGTATCATGATGAGAATTTTATTTATTACCCCAAGCCAATACACAGTAGATACTTTAGCATCGCATGCAAATTTATGCAAATCGGATGACCCTCTCTGCTATGATCTTCATACCTTTTGACGCGCAGGAGGGAACTTGGATCCGATCTTTTCGTTAAGCGAAAACTTCATCAAACACGAGGGACTGGGGATCGCGGTCGCCGTCTATGTCACCAATCAACAGACCCAGGGAGTAGCGGGTTCATAACCCACCCAGGGCAGGTCTGGGACCTGCCCCTACAGATATGCACCATCATTTTGCCATTCTAAATCCACTTTCCCACTTGACAAACACCTTCATTGCGCGCTAAAATGTAACCGGTTTCAGTAACCGGTTACATTCCTATGACAAAACCTACCCAATCCCCCACCATCCGTGATGTGGCCCGCCTGGCCGGCGTCTCCGTTGCCACGGTCAGCCGCTACCTCAACAACTCCGCTCCGCTTGCCGAAGAGACTAGCAAACGCGTCCGACAGGCCATGGACGAACTGCGCTTCACCCCCCACCCCATCGCCCGCAACCTGGCCACTAAACGCACCAACACCATCGGTCTGCTCCTGCTCGATATCGGCGGCGCGTTCTATACCCCGCTGTTGCGTGGCATCGAGGCGGTTTCAAGCGAGGCTGGCTTTGACCTGCTCATCCACTCCACCCGCGGAGTGCACCCAGCTAACCCTAAGCGCCGCGCTCTCACCGAGCACAACACCGACGGGCTGCTCATCTTTATCGACGCGCTCGATAACGCCGAGCTGACCCGGCTCAACGAGATTGGCTTCCCGGTGGTCTTGATGCACCAATCACCACCCAAGGGCCTCGATATACCGGTGGTCACCATTGAGAACCAGACCGGCGCACTGCAAGTGGTGGACCACCTCATCCAAACACACGGACGCAAACGTATCGCCTTCCTGCGCGGACCCGAGGGCAACGAAGACTCCGAAGGTCGCGAAAAAGGCTACATTCAAGCGCTGAAAAAGCATGGAATTCCCCTCGACCCGGCTCTCATCTTCCGCGGCGGCTTCGACGCCGACAGCGCCTTCTCTGCCACCAAAGAACTGCTCGCCAGCGGCGTCAAGTTTGACTCCATTTTCACCGGCGACGACGACAGCGCCATTGGTGTGATCGAAGCGCTCAAAGGCGCCGGCCTCTCCGTCCCTGCGGACATCCCCATCGTCGGCTTCGACGACTCCATCTTTGCCCGTCTCCTGACCCCAGCGCTGACCACGGTGCGCGCTCCCATCGAACAGGTGGGCCGCGAGGCTGTGGCGCAGTTGATTCACCAGATCCGCGGCGAACCGACCCATCCGCGGACAGTTTTGCCCACCGAGATGATCGTCCGCGATTCCTGCGGCTGCGACCATTGATCGCGAAGGAGGTGCACCGCTACCCTTGCAATTGCTGAGTCTCGCACGACCATTCTTTCTCAAATCTACTGGAGGGAAGTATGAAAATAAGAAAGTCCTGGCTGGTCATCAGCCTAATTATCATCGCCTGTATGCTGCTCTCAGCCTGCGGCACAAAGGCCAGTTCCAAGGGTGAAGGTATTTACCTGACCCTCAATTACGAACAGGTCTCCACCTGGGTGCGCAACTTCAACCCGTTCTCAGCCAACGCCCTGGGTTCCACCTTCACCGCAATCTACGAACCCATGATGATCTACAACAAGGCCACCGGCGAACTGGTGCCCTGGCTGGCCACGAAATATCAGTGGAGTGAGGACAACCTGACGCTCACCTTCACCATCCGCCAGAACGTCAAGTGGTCTGACGGTGAACCCTTCACTGCAAAGGATGTGGTCTACACCTATAACCTGCTCCAGAACAACGAAGCCCTGACCGGTACCGCCGCCAGCGTTTTGAACGAGTACATCGACAGCTTCAGCGCTCCCGATGACTTCACCGTGGTCTTCAAATTCAAATCGGTCTACACCCCCGCCCTTTACGACATTGCCAACCAGATCATCGTCCCCGAACACATCTGGAAGGACGTCTCCGATCCCCTGACCTGGACAAACGACAACCCGGTCGCCACCGGACCATTCACCGAGGTCACCAAGTTCGAGAGCCAGATTTACGTGGTCGAGAAGAACCCCTACTACTGGCAGGAAGGCAAACCAACCTTCCAGGGCCTGCGTTACCCCGCCTACGCCGATAACGACGCTGCCAACCTGGCGCTCGTCAGCGGCGATCTCGATTGGGCCGGCAATTTCGTTCCTGATATCGAGAACACCTACGTTGCCAAGAACTCGGAAAACAACCACTACTATTTCGTTGGCGGTGACGGCATCTCCCTGCTCATCAATACCACCATCAAACCGTTCGACAGCGCCGACGTGCGCAAAGCCATTAGCATGGGCATCGACCGCGCCATGATCATCAAGACAGCCATGTATGATTACATCCCCGTGGCTGACGCCACCGGGTTGGGCGATACCTACAAGGTCTGGAAGGACCAGGCGGCTATCGACGCCGGTAAAGCGTGGATGACCTACGACGTTGAAGCTGCCAACGCTGCTCTTGACGCCGCCGGTCTCACCCGCGGTAACGACGGCATCCGCGTGGACCAGGACGGCAAGAAGATGGAATACGAACTGATCGTCCCCTCCGGTTGGACTGACTGGATCTCCGCCTCGCAGATCATCTGCCAGAACATGAGCGACCTCGGCATCACCGTTACCCTCACCACCCCCGAAGAAACCACCTGGACCGATTCGGTCACCAAGGGTGAGTTCCAATGGGCGCTTGGCTGGGGTTCGGGAGGACCTACGCCCTACAACTACTACCGTGGGCAGATGAGCGCCCTCACCTCCATGCCCGTTGGTCAATCAGCCAATGAGAATTGGGGTCGCTATGTGAGCCCTGACGCCGATAAATTGCTCGACGAATTCGCCAAGACCTCCGACATCACCGAACAGAAGAAGTTGATGGGTCAGATCGAAATGCTCTTCGTTGAAGAAGCTCCCGTTCTGCCTCTCTTCCCCGGACCCGATTGGTACGAATACAGCACCGCCCGCTTCGTTGGCTGGCCAAGTGCCGATAACAACTATGCTCCCGGCGTTCCTTATGCTTACGCGCCGTACAACGCCACGCTGATCGTTCTGACTACCATCACCCCCAAGTAAACTCTTTTTGGAAGCCCGGGGTTGCCTCCTCCCGATGGAGCAACCCCGGGGCATAGAACCTCCACTGCCGGAGCTGCTATTATGAAGTATCTTCTGAAACAAATCAGTCTTTACCTGCTGGCGGCCTGGGCTTCGCTAACCCTGAACTTTTTCCTGCCGCGCATGATGCCCGGCGACCCGGTCACGGCGCTCATCGGCCGCTTGCATGGACGCTTCACCGCGGGTCAGATCGAGGCCATCAAACAGGCGTACGGGTTCATCGACGGCCCGTTGATCCAGCAATATATCCAATACCTCAGCCATGCCCTGCGCGGCGATTTCGGCGTCTCCATCTCGGCCTACCCAGCCACCGTTTCATCGATCATCGCCACAGGCTTCATGTGGACGCTGCTGCTCGGCGCTGTCACCCTGCTCATCAGTTTCTTCCTCGGCACCGCCCTTGGTGTTGTCATTGCCTGGAAGCGCAACGGCTTTCTCGATTCCACCCTGCCCGGCCTCACCGGATTCGTCGGATCCTTCCCGTACTTCTGGCTGGCCATGGTGTGCCTGTATTATCTCGGCTTTGAACTGGGCTGGTTCCCCATGAGCCACGCCTATTCAGATTTCATCTCTCCTGGCTTTACCTGGGAATACATCGGAAGCGTGTTGTACCACATGGTGCTTCCCGCCCTCACCATCATCCTCGTCTCAGTTGGCGGTTGGATGATGGGTATGCGCAGCACGATGATCGCTGTACTTAACGAAGACTATATCACCATGGCCGAAGCGAAGGGTCTTTCGCAGCGGACCGTGATGTTCAAATATGCCATGCGCAACGCCATTTTGCCGAATATCACCCAACTCGGCATGTCCATTGGTTTCATCCTGGCCGGGCAGTTGCTCACCGAGATGGTCTTTTCGTATCCCGGCTTGGGTTTTTACCTGGTGCGCTCGGTGACCACGCTCGACTATCCGCTCATGCAGGCGCTTTTCCTCATGATCACGCTGGCAGTGCTGGTCGCCAATTTCCTGGTCGACATCCTCTATGTGCAGCTTGATCCGCGCGTGCGGGTGAGTTAAAGGGAGAAGACAATGACCGTAAACATCGATTGCAAATCCGCTTCTTCCAGCCGCTTTGGCAAATCCGTCTCCGCCCAATGGGATTTTTTTCGAAGGGTGTTGAACCAGCCCAAGGCCATCATTGGGCTCGTCATCCTCGTTCTCTTCATGTTAATGGCCATCTTCGCGCCTTTACTCGCCCCCTATGACCCCAGCGAATATGTCGGTCTGGCAAACCAGCCTCCCTCGGCTGAACACTGGCTGGGAACGACCGGTCAGGGACAGGACGTGTTCAGCCAGATGATCTACGGATCACGTATTTCACTCTTTATCGGCTTCACGGTGGGTATCATGAGCACGCTCATCGGCCTGATCGTGGGCATGATCGCCGGATATCTGCCCGGCGTGGTGGACGGCGTGCTCAACGTGTTCACCAATGTTTTCCTGCTCATCCCCGGTCTGCCGCTCCTGATCACGCTGGCGTCATTCCTGCCGCAGGGCATGGTGACGGTGATCCTGGTGCTCTCGTTCACCGAGTGGGCCTGGCCGGCGCGTGTTTTCCGTTCGCAGATGCTGTGCCTGCGCGAGAAAGACTTCGTCTCAGCCTCGGTGGTGAGCGGGGAACGCATGCCGCGTATCGTATTCGCAGAGATCATGCCGAACATGCTCTCGCTGGTGATTTCCTCGCTATTCGGATCAGTGGTCTACGCCATCGCCTCCGACGCCAGCCTGGCCTTCCTCGGCTTCGAGAACGTCAACATCGTCTCGTGGGGCACCATGCTCTACTGGGCTTCCAACAGTTCCGCCCTGCTGCAGCAGGCCTGGTGGACCTTCCTGCCGCCCGGTCTGTGCATCGCCCTGGTTTCATTCTCGACCACCATGCTCATCTATGCCATGGACGAGGTAACCAATCCACGCTTACGCAGTGAGAAAGAGATCACCCGTGTCCTCAACAAATATCACATCGGATCCAAACGATCCACCCCGGTGCTCCATGAACCCATCGAATGAACCCTTGCTTGACGTACGCGACTTATCTGTCCGCTACCTGACAGCGCGTGGGCAGGTGCGGGCAGTGGACAAGGTCTCCTTCAACGTCCAGCCCGGTGAAGTGGTGGGGCTGGCTGGCGAATCGGGCAGCGGAAAATCGACCATCGCCCACGCCCTGCTGCGCATCCTGCATCCCCCCGCGGTGATCACCGGCGGGCAGGCACTCTTCGAAGGCCGCGACATCATGGCCATGGATGACCCTGAACTGGAAGCCTTCCGTTGGTCGAAGATTTCGATCGTATTCCAGAGCGCCATGAACGCGCTCAACCCGGTGATGAAGATCCGCGACCAGATCACCGATGTGATGCTGCACCACGGCGTGGACAAATCCGAAGCCGCGCAGCGCGCGGTGGACCTTTTCGACCTGGTGGGCATCGAACCCGCCCGCCTGGACGCCTATCCTCACCAGCTTTCGGGTGGCATGCGCCAACGCGCCGTCATTGCCATCGCCCTGGCACTCAAACCGCCCATGCTCATCATGGATGAACCCACCACCGCCCTCGACGTGGTGGTTCAAAAAGACATCCTGGAGCAGATCACCGAACTGCGCAAGAAACTGGGCTTTTCAATTTTGTTCATCACCCACGACCTGTCGCTGCTGGTGGAGATCTCTACTCACATTTCGATCATGTACGCTGGCGACATCGTTGAAAAGGCTCCGGCCCGCGAGTTGTTCGAGAATCCGAAACATCCCTACACTTTGGGATTGATGAACTCTTTTCCATCCATCAGCGGCGCCAAACAGAAGCTGGTGGGCATCCCTGGATCCCCTCCCGATTTAGTAGCCCCACCGTCGGGTTGCAAATTTCATCCGCGCTGCGCTAAAGCCATGCCGGTCTGCTCGCAGATCGCCCCGGTCAACCGCCAGCTTTCGGCAGACCACAGCGTCGCCTGCCATCTTTTCGACAAGTAGAGGGACGCATGGAAACCAATTCTCTTCAAAATAAAAATCTGCTCGAAGTCCGTGGGCTGTGCAAGGAGTTTCCGGTGGGCGTATTCGGCGGCAATAGGCTGGTCCATGCCGTGGAGGACGCCAACTTTTCCGTCAAGCGCGGACAGGTGGTGGCGCTGGTGGGTGAATCGGGCAGCGGCAAGACAACCACACTGCGCATGATCGCCCGGCTGCTGCCGGTGACTCATGGCGAGATCTACTTCAAAGGCATCGACATGTTGCTGGTCGAGCCGCGCCAGGCTTCGCTGGATTACCGCCGCCAGGTGCAGTACATCTTTCAGGACCCGTTCGCCTCTTTGAACGCGGTGCACACCATTGAGCACCATTTGGCGCGCCCATTGCTCATCCACAAGCTCACCCACTCCAACCAGGAGACACGCGAACGCGTCTGTGACCTGCTCGAGACCGTGGAATTAAAACCTGCCGAGATGATCGCCTCGCGCTACCCTCACCAACTTTCGGGAGGTCAACGCCAGCGCGTGGCTATTGCCCGCGCCCTGGCCGTGGACCCAGAGCTGATCCTTGCCGATGAACCCATCTCCATGCTCGATGTGTCCATTCGAATGGGTGTTCTCAACCTCATCCAACGGCTCAAAGAGGAACGGGGCATCTCCTTCGTCTACATCACCCACGACCTTGCCTCTGCCAGATACATCGGTGACGAAATCATGGTGATGTACGCCGGACACATGGTAGAAGGAGGCAACAGCGAAGCCATCATGAAAGAACCCGCGCACCCGTACACGCAACTGCTGCTCTCCGCCGTCCCTGACCCGCGCGCCGGGCTACACACCGACCGCAACGCCAAAGCCCGCGGAGAGGTACCCTCGCTCATTGATCCCCCACCCGGCTGTCCGTTTGCCGCCCGCTGCCCGCGCGTGCTCAAAATCTGCCACCAGGTGATGCCGCGTCCAGCGAGAGTATCAGAAGGGCATTGGGTACGCTGCAACTTGTTCGACCCGAAAGGTTAATTTATCATAAGGAAGTGATCAAGAAAGGAATAATATGAAAGTTACAGTCATTGGAGGCGGTTCAACTTATACCCCCGAACTTGTGAACGGCTTTTTATCCCGCCTGGATGAATTCCCCGTCAGCGAACTGTGGCTGATGGATATCGATGCCCCCCGCCTGGAGATTGTGGGCGGGTTCGCCAAACGCATGGTGGCCAAAAAGGGCGACCCGTTCAAGGTGGTGCTAAGCACCGACCAGCGCGAGGCAATCAAAGGCGCCTCCTACGTCTCGACGCAACTTCGCGTGGGGCAGATGCCCGCCCGCCGTGAAGACGAGTACCTCGGCCTGCGTCACGGATTGGTGGGGCAGGAAACCACCGGAGTCGGCGGCATGGCCAAGGCGCTGCGCACCATACCGGTCATCCTCAAGATCGCTGAAGACATGCGCGAACTGGCTCCCGGCGCGCTGCTGGTCAACTTTACCAACCCCTCAGGGCTCAACACCCAGGCGCTTTCGATGTTCGCGCCAGACGTGCCCACCGCTGGCGTTTGTAACGTAGCCATCCACACCAAAATGGAGATGATGGAAGGGCTTGAGAAAGCGCTCGGGCAGAAAATTGACCCGGCCCGCTGCCAGCTCGACACGCTCGGCCTCAACCACCTCACCTGGCACCGCGGTTTCAAGGTGGACGGCGAGGAGATGTGGCCACAGATCCTCAAAGCCTACGTGGAAGACCTCCGCCAACAGGAGGAACCCGAATACCCACCCGAACTGGTGGAAACCCTTAAGATGATCCCGAACTACTACCTGCAGTACTTCTACAGCACGCATCATAAGCTGGAAATGCAGAAAGAGTGGCCACCCTCCCGCGCAGAAGAGGTGATGGAGATCGAGAAGGACCTGCTGCGCGAATACTCCGACCCAGCCCTGGATGAACCCCCCGCTGATTTGATGAAACGCGGCGGCGCCTACTATTCCACCGCGGCCACGCAGTTGATGAACGCCCACTACAACGACCTGGGCGAGACCCACGTGGTCAACGTGGTACACAACGGCGCGGTTAGCGGCTGGCCCAAAGACTGGGTGCTTGAAATGCCCTGTAAGGTTGACCGCAAGGGTATCCATCCTCTGCCGACCGAGCCCTTGCCCGATGCCTGTTACGGTCTGGTGGCGCAGGTGAAATCGTATGAGATCCTCACCGCCCGCGCAGCCGTCAGTGGCGACCGCAGCCTGCTCTACCAGGCACTGTTGGCGCATCCCCTCGGCCCGGAAATGGACCAGATCGAGGCCGTGATGGAAGATCTGCTGCGAACCAACCGCCGTTACCTGCCCAATTTCTTTAAAGGTTAGAGGGGCGATGACGAGATATTATCTGGGCGCTGACCTGGGTGGGACTAAAACCCGCGTGATGATCGCCGACGAATCCGGTACCGTGATCGGGTTCGGTGAAAGCGGTCCGGGAAACCATGAAGGGGTTGGCTATGAAGTGACCTGCGCCAACCTCAATGCCGCGGCGAACGCTGCTTTCCAGAGCGCCGGAATCCGCCCCGACCAGATCAGCGGATCAGGCTTCGGGGTAGCCGGGTACGACTGGCCGAATGAAAAAGAACCCACCATGGCCGAGATCAACACGCTCGGGCTGAGCGGCAAGGTGGAGCTGGTGAATGACGTGGAACTGGGCATCCTGGCCGGCTCTCCGCGTCTGTGGGGCGTGGCGGTAGTCTCAGGCACCGGTTGCAATTGCCGCGGTTGGGACGAGCGCCGCACCCGCTTCGGCCGCGTCACCGGCGGGGGCACTGAATTCGGCGAAGGCGCTGGCGCGGGTGAATTGATGTTCCGAACCTGCATCGCCCTTGGCCGTGCCTGGACGGGTGCCGCTCCGACTACCGCCCTGGCGGACGCCTTCTGCGAGCGCAAAGGCGTCAAAGACCTGGCGGAACTGCTGCAGGAGTTGATCTGCCGCAACATCGAACTCGACGCCGCGGACGCGCCGCTGGTTTTCGAGGTGGCTAAAACCGGCGACCCGGTGGCGCTGGACGTCATCCGCTGGGCCGGACGCGAGCTGGGCATCATGGCGAACGCCGTCATTCGCCAGCTCCAGTTCGAGGATGTCGATTTCGACCTGGTGCAGATCGGCAGCATGTTCGACGGCTCTCCACTGCTCTCTGAAGTGATGCAGGAGGAAGTTCGTGCCGTAGCTCCAAAAGCTAATTTCATCCGTCTTCAGGAGCCACCGGTGTTGGGCGCTGTGCTGCTGGGTATGGACCTGGCGGGACGCGATGCCATTGCTGCCGTGCGCAGCCGCCTGATCGAAACTTTGCCGGGTTATTTACGAAAACCGAATAATAAATAACGCATGTAAGGGCGGGTTCTGTGCTCTGCCTGCACTTGATATTCGCTCAAGTGTGCACCCCCGAGCGTTTGTTGCGAGAGGGGTTGACCCGCCCAGTTTTTTGTAGGGTGTGACATTGCTATTGAGGTAAGCCCTCCTTCTTTACGCGGCTTTAATTTTAGACGTTGTATAATTAATCTATCCGCCGTGTGGAGACCTCTGCGAAATCGGGAAATCGAAGAAGGCTCGATCACGCGGAGGGAAATTGGTCATTTTGACTTTTATTGATCGGCTAAAACCGGTGCGGTTCATCACCGGTTGGGATGTGGCAAAAATGGTTCGTTTGCCAAAATTCTCCGGTCCATCAAGACAACCACCTCGGTGGTATAACTCTCCGCGTCTTCACTTATCTTTCATCCTCCTCGCAATTCTGAGTCTTTTGCTCAGCGCTTACACTCCTCCCCCCGCCAACCAGGTGGTACGGGTGGGCCTGTACGACAATCCCCCCAAGATTTACATGGATACCAACGGTCAGGTGGCTGGATTCTGGCCCGCCATTGTCAACGCCATCGCGGAAAAGGAAGGCTGGAAGATCGAATGGGTTCCCGGTACCTGGGAGGAAAACCTGGCTAGACTGGAATCGGGCGAAATTGACATGATGCCCGATGTGGGTTGGACCGAAGCCAGAAGTGAACTTTACACATTCTCTGGAGAGACCGTGCTCACCAGTTGGGCACGCCTTTACGTGCCGCGTGGCTCCTCTATCGAATCCATCCTCGATCTAAATGGCAAGAAGGTGGCCGGCCTCGACGGCAGCGTGAACTTCGACGGTCCGGAAGGCATCAAGGCGTTGGCCGCCAAGTTCGGCGTCGAATGTACCTTTGTCAGTATGGATAGTTACACCGAGGTCTTCGAAGCCATCCACAACCATGAAGTCGATGCCGGGGTTACCAATAAAGATTTTGGTGACCAAAATGAGAGCAAATATAATATTGAACGCACTTCGGTGATACTGGCACCGACAAGTCTTCGTTTTGCTTTTACCAAAAACAGCGATCAGACAGCAAATTTATTGCGAAATATCGATGCTGACTTGAAGCAAATGAAAGCGGATAAGTCGTCGGTCTACTATAAGGCGCTTGATTCTTACCTAGCCGAAAGTAGTCAGCAGAATATCATCAAAGTGATTCCCCCCTGGGTATATGTGGTCGGAATAAACGCGGCTTGTATCATAGCCCTGTTGATGTTGATGGTGCTGATCGCTCGCAAGCGTATTCGCGAGCGCACGGCATCGCTCGAAAAAAGCGAAGCCCGTTACCGCACTTTGGTCGAGAACCTACCCGATTTGATATTCAAACTCGATAAAAATTACGTGTTCATTGATCACCATGCATCTCCGGAGAGTATCTTGTACGCCTCTCCCAAAGAATTCCTGGGACAAAGCGTCTTGAAAATGCTCCCGCCTGCCCTGGCGAAGATCACAAAAAAGTATCTTGATCAGGCTGTCAAAACTAAAAAAGTGGTCACTTATGAGTACCAGCTCCCCATGAATGGCGATACCCTGGATTATGAAGCCAGGATTAACGCGATAAATCCGGAAGAAATCATCGTGATCATTCGCGATATCACCGACCGAAAGAAAGCGGAACGCGACCTGCATCATTCTGAAGAACGCTACCATGCTCTGGGTAACCTGGTTCCGGTGGGAATCTTCCGCACCGATGCGGAGGGATTGACTACCTTTGTCAACCCCGCCTGGTGCCAGATAGCCGGCATGACTCCGGACGAAGCTTTGGGAGAGGGATGGCTCAAGGCAGTTCATCCAGATGATCTTGAAGAGGTAAGAAACCGCTGGCATAAATCAACCATATCCAGCACCGGATCGAATGCCGACTATCGTTTTGTGCATTCCGACGGCTCGGTTGTCTGGGTCATTGGCCAGGCAGTGCCTGAAAAAGACGATGATGGACACATCATTGGATACATAGGCACCATCACAGACATCACCGAACGGCGTAAAATGCAAGAGCTAAAAGAAGCCGTCATCAGGGCTGAAAGCGCTGACCGTCTTAAATCGGCCTTTCTGGCCACGATGTCACACGAACTGCGAACTCCATTAAATTCGATCATCGGTTTTACCGGTATCCTGCTGCAGGGAATGGTGGGGCCGCTGAACAACGAACAGCAAAAACAATTACGCATGATCCAGGGAAGTTCGCGCCATCTGCTCGATCTCATCAACGACGTGCTTGACATTTCCAAAATCGAAGCCGGACAAATGACCTTCTCTCCCGAACCCTTCGATTACCTCGATGCCGTCCAGAGTTGCCTGGAAAAGATCAAACCGATGGCCAACAAGAAAAAACTTTCCGTGGTTACAACGCTTCCCTCGGCACCACTCGAGATCGTCAGCGACCGCCGTCGGGTGGAACAGGTGCTATTGAACCTGTTGAACAACGCGGTAAAATTTACTGAACAGGGACAGATCAGCCTGGTTTGTGAAGTAAAAGGAAACTCGCTGATCACCCGGGTGATTGACACCGGTATCGGGATCAAGGAAGAGGACATGGCAATTCTTTTCAAGCCATTTTCCCAGGTCGATACCGGATTAACCCGGCAATACGAAGGGACAGGATTGGGGTTATCCATTTGCAAGCGTCTTGTCGACGAAATGGGTGGAGAACTTTCCGTGAAAAGCGAATGGGGAAAAGGCAGTGAATTTTACTTTACACTTCCGCTGAAGAAAGGGAAGAAATGAAAAAGAAGATACTCGTTATCGAAGATAATGAACAAAATATGTATCTGGTCACATTTATCCTCAAAAAAGCGGGGTTTGAAGTGATCCAGGCGTACAACGGTAATGACGGCGTCTCACTGGCTGAACAATATATCCCCGACCTGATCGTTCTGGACATTCAACTGCCAAAGATGGACGGTTATCTCGTCGCCCGAATCCTACGCAAGAATAAAACGCTGGAAAAGACCCCCATCATCGCGGTAACCTCCTACGCCATGCCCGGCGATTGTGAACACGCTCTTGCCGCTGGGTGTTCAGGATACATCGAGAAACCAATCAACCCCGAAACCTTCGTTTCCCAAATGGAGGGGTTCTTACATCCAATATCGAAAGCGTAATGCCATGAAAAAGATTCTTGTTGTGGATGATAACGAACAAAATCGGTACATGATCGAAATCTTGCTGAAAACCAACGGTTACCAGGTGGATTTAGCAGCAAATGGAATTGAAGCGCTTGAAAAAGCCCGGACTTCAACCCCAGCGTTGATCGTCTCGGATATTCTCATGCCGGGGATGGATGGATTCAGTTTGTGCCGCGCGTGGATGGCCGATGAGACCCTTCGGCAAATCCCGTTCATTTTCTACACCGCCACTTATACCGACCCAAGAGACGAGAAACTGGCTCTCGAACTTGGAGCCGATCGATTTATCGTCAAACCAATGGATCCTGATGAACTTATGGTAGTCATCCGTGAGGTCCTGCAGCAGCACCATGAAGGTAAAACTGTTGGTCAAAAGCCCACCAAAGAAAAGGATGAGGTTTTCCTAAAGGAATACAATTCCGCTTTGGTGCGTAAATTGGAAGACAAGATGGCACAGCTCCAGCGCTCCAACAGGCGTTTGGCCTCACTTTACAAAGCCAGTTTAGACCTGCTCACGATTAAATCTGTAGACGAATTGGTCGCCCTCATCCTGAAAGTGATCGTCGAAAGCGCTGGATATCAGCAAGCCAATTATTTTACCTATGACAAAGAAAACAATTTATTGACCCTCGCTGGTATCGAAGGGTACTCCGATAATTCTTTCGATAGTTTAAAGGAAAAACTTCAGTTTAAATTCGGCTCCGGTCGAGGGGTCGTTGGTAAGGTGGCGTCAAAAGGTCAATTGCTCAACCTGGGCAACGTTAAAGCTGACCCAGATTGGATCGAATATGATCCAGCCATCCACTCAGCTCTTTTTGTCCCGATAATCTACCAGCAGGAATTACTTGGCGTGCTGGCCCTTTTTGCCAGGGAAGAAAATGCCTTTGGCGAAGAAGACTGCAAAGACATCACCGTCCTGGCGAACAGTCTCGCTGTGGCAATCATCAATGATCGCAATGAACGATCTGTTCAAAGACAGCTATCCCGAATCTCTGCCTTGCATTTCATTGATACCGCCATCAATAGCAGCCTGGATATGCACAATATGCTCGACATCTTTCTGAACCAGGTGATCCTGCAAATGAAAGTGGACGCCGCGGATGTTTTGTTGATAAATAAAGGGCAATCGGGCTGCCGGTTGGTGGCAACTCGCGGCTTTTCTGACCATGAGCGCTGGAATTTTCCCCACCAGACGGAATACAACCTCGCGAAGCAGGTCTTGCTGGAAAAGCAGATCGTTCAAGAAAATGGCATCCAGGATTTACGCGTGGACGCGGAATTTGCCAGAACCTGGTCCCGTGAGGGATTTGTCACCTACTTCGGGGCACCGTTGATCGCGAGTGGTGAGGTGCTGGGCGCGCTCGAAGTTTTCTCAAGAAAACCCCTCAAACCGGATGCGGAATGGCTGGATTTCTTCTCTACCCTGGCAGGTCAAGCCGCGATCGCGGTGGACAAGGGCCAGATCTTTGAAGGCCTGCAGCGTACCAACCTGGAGCTCAACATGGCTTACGATGCCACCATCAGTGGTTGGTCGCGTGCCATGGATATGCGCGACCAGGAGACGGAAGGTCACACCCAGCGGGTGACCGAGATGAGCGTTCGTCTGGCCGAGTTAATGGGACTCAACGGCGACGCGATCGTTCAGATTCGTCGCGGCGCGTTGCTGCACGACATCGGTAAATTATGCGTACCCGATTCAATCTTATTTAAACAGTCCGAATTAAACCCGGTTGAAACGGCTGTCATGCGTCAACATTCCCAGACGGCGTATGACCTGCTGAAACCGATCACCTACCTGGGTCCAGCAATTGATATCCCCTACTGCCACCATGAGCGTTGGGACGGCACAGGTTATCCGCGCGGACTAAAGGGAGAGGAGATACCGTTATCGGCACGAATATTCAGCGTGATCGATGTTTACGACGCTCTGCGTTCCGACCGTCCCTACCGAAAAGCAATGTCAGAATCTTCAGTGAAGGACTATATCCGGGAACAATCAGGGGCGCAATTTGATCCCAGGGTTGTTGAAAAATTTTTCGAATTGATCGCATAGGGTTGAACATTATGACGCATAAACTGATCGTCAACGCCGATGATTATGGACATACTTCCGGTGTCTCCGAAGGTATCCGCCAAGCCCACCTGCGGGGCATCGTCACTTCCACCACCGCCATGATGAACCGTCCCGCTGCCGTGGATGAACTGGGCGTGGCACAGGCGCTTTGTCCACGACTTGGCCTCGGCGTGCACCTGGTGCTGACCACCGGGATCCCGGTGCTGCCAGCCGCGAAGGTCTCCACACTGGTGGACGCGGTCGGACGATTCAACCGCCGCGATCAATTGATCGAACGATTGGGACAGATCAACCTTGACCAGGTGGACGCGGAATGGCACGCCCAGGTGGAGTTATTTATCAAGACCACGGGCAAGAACCCCGATCATCTCGATTCACATCATCACAGCTCGTATTTCTCCCCCGCCCTGTTTGAGCGCATGCTGCGCCTGGCTGCGGAACTGCGCTGTTCCATCCGTAATCCGTTTGCCGATGTAAACAACACCGCCACCGATTACCTGCCCGGCGGGCAACCTGACGAGGATCAAAAAGCGGTAGATGCTTTGTTATATAAGTTCGATCCCAAACGCCCGCAACGGTTCTTCGCCAACTTTTACGATGAAGGAGCCACGCTTTCACACCTGGAAGAGATCCTGCGTCAGACGTCTGAAAGCGCGGAGGGGCAGCTTTGCGAACTGATGTGCCACCCGGCCGTGGTGACCGAAGAACTGCGCCAGATCTCCGATTACAGCGACACGCGCGGCGTTGAATTGACGGTGTTGACCGACCCGAAAGTAAAAGCGCTCCTTAAAGACCTTGAGATCGAACTGGTAACATTCTAGATTTAGTCTTTCACCTTTTTTCCGCGAATTACGCGAAAACTGACGAATGACGCGAATTTCTTTATTGGGAAGATTCGCGTCATTCGGGGATAAGCTGCTTGTACACAGGCTCGGCGCGTTGCAGACTTCGTACCCTACTCTTTAGGACCATGCCCATACGATGAGATTAATCATTATCGTGAATTATTGAAAAAAATGTCTCAATGGCATTACTCGAGTAACCTCAAAAATCTATCCTAGGGCATACTGACAAATCCGTAAAAACAACGATAATGAAGCGGTGCAGAACTGCACTGTGGAGGTTTTATTAATGAAAATTGTTACCGATAGTGGAACCAACGTATATCTTTCTGACAAACAATGCGACGAAATGGGCATCCAGGTGGTGCCGCTGAACGTGACCCTCGCGGGCAAGACCTACCGCGAAGGCGTCGATATCCGCGATGATGATTTTTACGACCTGCTCGAATCGAGCAACGCCCTGCCGACCACATCACAGCCATCTGCCGGAGCTTTTGCTGAAATTTACCGCGAGATCGCCAAGTCCGATCCCGATATTCTTTCGATCCACATCTCCTCGGGGTTGAGCGGCACAACCAACGCCGCCCGAGCCGGAGCTGCCATGGTCCCCGAAGCACGCGTGACCGTAGTGGACACCAAGACCCTGGGTGCCCCCGCCGGTTGGCAGGTGGAAGCCGCAGCGCGGGCCGTCAAAGCCGGCTGGCCGCTGCAGCGTGTTTTGGCACACGTTGAAAAGATCGCGGCAGCCACCGACGTGGTCTATACCCTCAAAGAATTGAAGTACCTCATCCACGGCGGACGCATCAGCCACATGAAAGGGCTGATCGCCTCGGTGTTGAACATCAAACCCCTCATTGGCGTGGAAAAGGCCGGCGGCACCTACGTACAGTATGGTCAGGCACGTTCGTTCGAACGGGCCATCGAGAATATTGTCGAGTACATCAGCAAGCACATCAACGGCACCGATCAACTCCGCGTACAGGTGGTGCATTCGCGAAACCCAGAAGGCGCGCAGAAGTTGATTGATCTCGTCTCCAAACGCTTCAAGTGCTCAATCTTGCCGCTGGAACGGCTGTCGCTTGTGCTCGGCGCGCACGTGGGTAAGAGCATGATCGGCATTGCCTTCGCACCGGAAGAGGTCTTTGAGCTGAAGTAAAGGTTCATTCACGCTATCTTCCATAAAACGATGAGAATGAAAGATTCCTATTAGCGACAAATGGGAATTTTTCCTTCATCAATTCTAAACCTCCACACTTCTCCACAATCTACTTTGACATCAGCGCTACAATTGGGGCATGAAATTTAATCTGATACTGTGTTGGCTAAAGAAACACAAAAAACGCCTCCTGCCCTTTTCCCTGATTATCCTTGCCGCGCTCATTACCCTCATCTTTGTCAGCCATTCGTCCAGCCAAGATTCGACACCCAACCTTACCCCCACCCCAACCGTTGAAACTACCGATGAACTGACCGCCAAATACGGCGACGAGGTCTCCGCCATCATCGAGAATTTCGAGATCGACGGACACACCCTCAAGATGTACCGCGATCCTTCGTATCACACCGAGGTTTACGCCGGCCCCTACCTGGAATACATCGATGGCTACTATCTGTCTTTCGATGAAAGCACCCTCTGTCCAATTGTCTCACAGGCCGCGGTCACTAAAATTAAAGTGGTGGAATACAGCGATGAGAAGATCCGCGCGCTGGCTTGCGTGACCGAAGAGAAGCTTGACCTGAATTACGAGGGCAAGCTCATCGTCCAGGAACCACTCAGCACCGTCAATGGCGCCTATGTCTTCCTCAAAGTGGACGGCGTCTGGAAGCTCGCCAATTTCTTCGATATGTCCAACCCAGAAACAGCCAAGCTGGAATACGGCATGATGGAAGATGACCTGCGGCAGATCACCGGCGATTATGCCTCATTGACTGGCATGGATTGCGGTTCCGGTCAATAAACCTCCGTTTGGACGTAAAATTTCTTCTCAGATACTGTAAAGTGGTTTAATGCGTTCTTTACAACTTTTTGTCTGTTGTAACGTCTTAAGTATTAGGTTGTAAGAGCATAACCAAAACATTGAAGCGTGATTTTATTAAATAGAGGTAAATAATGAATAAAAAGTTGATCTTCGTGATTTTGATTGCCATACTGGTCACACTCATGACGGTCACCACCGTTCTGGCCGCGCCCGCGCGCGCCGCCGATGGCGCCAAGAAAACCCCCGCCGCGTCTGAAACTGTCAAACCAGGGGAAGGCAACAGCGATTCAAAGCCCGGCAACAGCGGAAATAACGGCAACAAACCCACCAAGAGCCCCATTTATAAAGTGCTCAATTTCCAGGGCATCGTGATGAACGTCTCTTCTGAATCGATGACCCTGCTGCGAAAAGATGGAACCGCTGTCACCTTGATTTTCACTCCCCAGTCAACCGTCAAGGTGCCGACCAACAGCAAGAATAGCACCATTGCTGACCTGCAAATCAATATGCGCGTCACCGTTCACGCTTACATGGATCTGGACACTGGAGAAATCTACGTCCGTTCGATCAATGTCATTCCAGGCGCGCCCGAGCAGTTCAACCGCGTGGGCACCGTCAGCGACTATCAACCTGGCGTCAGCATCACCATTGCCGATGAGACTGGCGCGACCCAGACTTTCATTGTCACCGTCGACACGCAGATCATCCTGCAGGATCCAACCCTGACGCTTGCCGTGGGCAGCCAGGTGACGATCGTCATACCGCTCAACGATAACGCTGACACTCCCACCGCGGCAGCCATCGTGGTCACCCTTCCCGTGGATGCCACAGCCACTGCTGAACCAACTGAAGTGCCGAGTCTTGAGCCAACAGTAGAGCCATAAACCAATCATTAAGTAAGATTGATACCGGACGCACCTGCGTACAGGCGCGTCCTTTTTTTATGGGGATTGCGCGTCATAAATACTCTGAGTGGTACGCGGACAGTATTCCTTTCTTTCATTACCAGTGATATAGATTAGCGAGTTGTCATACATTAATCGCTTACATTTGTAACTATCTTTTCAACCTAATATCCATTATCCTCTAGTCACCTGCATAAATCCCAAACCTGAAAAAGGATAAAAAATGGACGACAAAGAGTTAAAACCAACCGAGAGACCTGAATTTAAAAGCGCTTTACGCACTGCTATCATCGTACTGGTTGTTGCGACCATAGCCATTCTGGCTACCATACTCTTTGGCAACTAGTAATTCAGCATACAAAAACAACAAAGCGCGATGGAATCGTCGTGCTTTGTTGTTTATAAGAAATACCATAACATTGCTCTGAACTCATTGATCAGTTCGATCAAGAAGAAGTTATCTCAGGTACTATTTAATTCGCTCTCCCGCGCAGCCGCGGACAGAGCATCGGCCAGCTTTTGCGCCTGTTTGCGGGTGAGAAAAATGTGACTCTCCTCGTGTTTGAAAATCTTTTCATCCTCAGGGCAGGATTCATTGACCACGATGCAGATGTTGTCCTCCAGGTCGGCATCCTCGCATGAAAAACTGACCGTAACCTCAAGAGTGTCATCCAGCAAACGTATGACTTTCACTTTAACCTCCGTGAGTCTCTTTACAAGTATAAGAAATTCTCCTCACTGTTTCAACCATTCGAGACATCAAAAAAACAGTAAATGGGGATATAATCGTTCTTCAGAAAAATCTTTGGAGGCAAGATGCATCACATTCTTTTTAATGTCCGTTATCTGGATCCCGGTTCCGGTAGTTTACTGATTCAATTGATTGCTGCAGGCTTTCTGGGAAGTATCGCAATCTTAATGAAGATGTTCTGGGGACGTATCAAAGCATTCTTTAAAGGTGAGAAATATGTTCCCCCGCAGCCCGAAGCTTCAGAGGAAGAAACCATAGATGAGCAACCGAAGTGAGAAACTCGGTTCGTCTTTCCGCGATCCATCCGGGTTCATTTTTAAGAGAGATGGGAAACTCTTCCGCCAGGTAAATCTCAGCTACCAAAAAGAATACGACAGGTTGATGTCGAGCGGCTTGTACAAGCTGCTCACTGAAAAGGGTTGGCTGGTTTCACACGAAGAGACGAAAGAACCTCCTGCCGACACAGCCCTCGCTTATAAAGTCATCCGACCGCAGACGGTACCTTTCATCTCCTATCCGTACGAATGGAGCTTCTCTCAGCTTAAAGACGCGGCCCTGCTGACCCTGGAAGTGGCAAAGCAGGCATTAAGCAAAGGCATGATCCTCAAGGATGCAAGCGCCTACAATATCCAGTTCATCGACGGTAAACCCATCCTCATCGATACCTTGTCCTTCGATACCTACCGCGAAGGCGCCCTTTGGGACGGCTATCGTCAGTTTTGCCAGCATTTTTTGGCTCCGCTGGCATTGGCCTCAATGGTGGATATTCGCCTCACCCAGTTGCTGCGTGTCTACATTGACGGTATTCCCCTCGACCTGGCAGACAAACTTCTGCCGGGCAAGACGAAATTCGGCCTCTCCGGGCTGGCATTACATATTCACATGCACGCCAACCTGCAAAAACAATACGCTGACAAACCCGAGACCGGTTCTTCCACCCTGGCTATGGGCAAAGCTGCTCAGATTAACATGCTCAATGGCCTCACCAAGACCGTTTCCGATCTAAAGTGGGAACCCAAAGGCACCGAATGGGGCGAATATTACAGTGCCACCAATTATTCGTCTGATTCACTTAAACTCAAGGGCGAGATCGTCGGCAAGATGATCGACAGAGTCAAACCCGTTTCATTGTGGGATCTAGGCGCTAATAATGGACTTTTCAGCCGCGAAGGCTCGAAACGCGGCATCTTTACCGTTGCCAGCGATATCGATCCGGTCGCCGTGGAGAAGAACTACCTGGCTATCAAACAAACCGCCGAAAAGAGCATCCTGCCACTGGTGATCGACCTGACCAACCCGAGCGCTGCCATCGGCTGGGCTAACCAGGAACGCGATTCGTTCTTCCAGCGTGGTCCGGTGGACATGGTAATGGCTCTGGCCCTCATCCACCACATTTCCATCTCGAATAACGTGCCGCTGGGCTCGTTCGCAGCCACCCTGGCCTCGGCCGGCAAGTGGGCGATCGTCGAATTCGTGCCCAAGAGCGATAGCCAGGTCAAGCGTCTACTGGCTACCCGCAAGGACATCTTCCCGCAATACACCGAAGAAGGCTTTGAAGCCGCCTTTGGCGAATACTTCAAGATCGAACAAAAGGAAAAAGTCCCAGGCAGCGAACGCACATTGTACCTGTTGAAATCAAAGTAAATCGTAGAAACCTACGGGCAACCAGCTACCAGACAACGTGGCTGGTTGTTTCTTTTCCCCGGTATAATTCATTTACGATACACAGCCATTCAAGTTAGGAGGGAAGTACATTGACGTCATCCTCTATGCCCCATATCATGACATTCAAATGTCCGAACTGCGGTGCCAGCCTCGACCCCGCCAAAAAGAACGTGAGTTCGGTTTGCGAATTTTGCGGCACTCCTTTCATCATCGAAGATAAAAATGTCCAGCCAAGACCTCAATCCGATGGTGAACGCGGATATCAGCTCTTTTGGGATGGCAAACAAACCGGCCACGAACCCAACTGGACCTACGAGCAGGCAGTGGGAAATCTGCTGTGGAACCGCCAGGTTCACCCCGAAAAGCAGGTATCGGGCACATTTAATGGAGACGAGATCGAGCCTGAAGAACGGTTCACGCAATATATCCCCCCGCAGCGGGTGGCTGTACTGCCGTGTTTCTTCGTGCCGCGAGGTGCCAGCCGACCGGATGAAGCACGTATTGATGCCCTGGCGCGCCACCTGGATTGGGCCCGAACGCGTTATGCCGAGCTTCTGCCAGGCCGGGCAACTTTTGCCCTCGCCGCTGAATCGGTGCAGGTGATCGAATCACCTTACGATATCGAATTCTTCCGCCACGCGAAGGATGCCGGGCTTGCCCAGATTGGCGCGGAGATCCTTCATCATCTCGGATATAACCGTTACACTTGCCCGTATATCTGCTTCACCGTTTTCCAGAACGACGATAATGATTTTCCCACCGGCCGTGGAAGTGTGTTCAACGGCGGATATAACACGGGTGGAGGCCTGGTACTGGTTTCTTCCTACGCCCTGACTCACATCCCCAATTTCCAATCAACCGTGCAGCATGAGCTGGCGCATGCCTTTGGGCTACCCCATTCTTCCGTTTATGGATATGACATGAAAACCGACGCTTCCATCATGTCTTATAACCTGGCGCACCATACCCGCAGCTTTGAACCCAGCCGCACTCCGGGGATCTTCACCCCGGAAGATCTCCGCGGTCTGGCCTTGAACAAACGGGGATTAGGTGAGTTGGATTTCAACGCTGAACGGGATGTTCCACCTGGATACACGCTTTACCCGGAAATTGTGCCTCTTCCCCCTATGACCCTCCACGGTCAACCAGGCAGGATCGAGGTTCGTACGCCATCTGGCGAGGATTATTCCAGCCACGCGGGCAATATCGTGCAAAACATCATCCACCCCAGCGTCGATTCAGGCAGCGTCAGCTATGATAGCGAATCCATGTGGCATTCGGCAAAAACGCCCACCGATTGGGTGTCGCTGGAACTTGATTTTCCGGTCAGGGTTGCGCTTACGGCCGTTCGTATTCATAGCCAACACAGCGGGAAGTTCCATGCCGCTGTAGCCATGAAATTGTGGCGTTGGAAAGCTGGTGTGTATGAGCGTGTCGTTGAATCAAAACTGAATACGGTCGATGAAAAGATCGGTTTTGTTTACACCGAGGCGCAGCGTTGGAAATTGGAGTTGAAAGCCGGCACCAGCGGTTACGTCGTCGTCCGCGGACTGCAATTCTACTCGGGAAGCGAGGAAATTTTCCCTCCATTGATCCCGGTCGTCTGAAATGATCCAAAGAATAGCTGCTGAAGAACAATTATGCAGAAATCCAACAAATGACCCCGATTTTTTCGGGGTCTCTCATTTATCATAAGGTGAAACATGTCCTGATCTGACCTACCTCTATATGGCGCCAGTTGTACTGCGGACGCTTGCCAAATTTCTCCAGCGCATTTATCTGCGCTTCATCCAGCGCGCCGAGTTGACGTAGAATTTCCACGGCTACGGTGGTACGAGCGCGCGCTCCAGCCAGATCGCCGTCGCTGATCTTGATGGTGATGCCGTAGGCCGGGCTGCCCTTGCCGCACGCGCCGGGCAGGACCGCCAGCGCCTGGTATCCCTCGGCGCCACCCTTGGCCAGGATCTTCCCATCACCTACCTGCATCAGTACGGTGTCGAAGGCACCTGGTCCGGCGATCATGTCGGGGTTCGCGGTCATGGCACGCAAGATGCGCTGCAGCGAGGAACATCGTGGTTCAGGTAACTTGGAGGGATCAGCTAGTCTGGCAAAAGCCCAGGCTGCCGAGCGCATGGGCACGGCGAAGACAGGCGCCGAACAGCCATCCGTCCCGAAAGCCATCTCTAAAACGGGAATCCCTGTCATTTCGCTGAACGTCTGGAAGATGGTCTGCTGCACCGGGTGCTGCGGGTCCAGGTAATTGTCAATGGGCAGCCCGCGCATGAGGGCGGCTGCCATCATCCCCGTGTGTTTGCCCGAGCAGTTGTGGCGCAGGGGTGAATTCTCTTCGTGATTGATCAGGATGCGTTCAGCGGTAGCCGTGTCACTGGGAGGATGCATCCCGCACTGCAAGTTAGAGGCAGTGATACCCACCTTGGCTTGAGCCCCCTGGATGACCTTCACATGCTCGTCGGTTCCATGGTGTGAAGCGCACATTACCGCCAATTCGCGCTCGGTCAGGCCAAAACGCTCGACTCCGCCGCTTTCCACGAAAGGTAGCACCTGGAAGGGCTTGGCGGAAGAACGCAAATAAGTAAAGGTCTCGGGGTTGCCGGCTGAAGCGATGATCCTGCCAGTGTTATCCGTAACCACGAACGAGCCAAAATGGATCGATTCTACAATAGTTCCGCGGGTGACTTCAACCAACGGCGCTACATCTGAAGAGTTCATTCACAGTCCTCAGCGAGAAGATGTCTCAATTTTACCACCGGCAGGGCAAACAAAAATCCCCGCCTTTTGAATGAGGCAGGGATTGATTGGAAGGATAAACACTTATTCAACACGGGTGAAGGTCAAAGGATCCAGATCCATATTGTCAACGGCGATCACTTTGAGTAAAAGGGTGTTGATGTCGGGGCAGGAGAATTGATAGAGCTGGGTTGTACCCGGCGTACCCAGAACACTGGTATCCAGGTTGGTGACATTGCCCGATAAATTGATCGTGATTACATAATCCCCAAGGTCCTGGTTATCGAGGGTGATCTTATCGCCATCGATGGTGAAGTGAGCGGTCGTTGTGCCGTTTTGCGTAAGGATCACGGGCAAGTCCATGGTGGTATCGCCCGCGCTGAAACTCATGGTGAAATTATTGACGAAATTTTCGGCGGTGAACGACCCACTGCCATCTTCGTTGAAGGTAATGTAAGCTGTTCCAGAGGTTCCAGTATTGGTCACCGTGGCCTCAGTCTGCATGTTGTTGATATTGCTCATCACCGATTGCATATAGGAATCAAAATTGTTCACCTGCCATTTGCCGTATGGGCAGGCGGGAGCAGCGATAACAGGCGCATCAGTGGAGGAACTTGAATCCGGAGCCTGGGTGCCCCCTGCTGAGCTGCCGGTATTGCAGGCACTGAGTAATAGTGTTGTGATGACCAGCAGAGAAAGTATTTTTACGTACCGATGTGAAGCTATCATGTAAACTCCTTGGCAATTTTGAAAAGGATAAATTCTAATGAATGCTATCACGTATGAATGTGGCTGTGAATGAGCGCAAATCCACTGTTTTCTTAAAATTGGTAATAAATCTTCATAAGTTCTTCATTTCTTTCCTTTATCCTAATAAAAACAATACCTTAAAGGTAAGAATTGGAGAAAAAAATGAAAAAGAAAATTACAATGATGTTTGCAAGTGGAATTTTGGTACTCGGGCTCTTGGCTGGGACGATTTCAACCGTATTTGCGTATGGTGGCGGTAATGGAAATTTCGGCAAAGGCGTTGGTGGATCCTGTTATGGCGACCTGTGTTTAAACAATTCAGCCAATGCCGATTCGACCGCTCTGTCTGATAGTGAAACAGCTGGTCTAATGTTCATGGTGGAAGAAGAAAAACTGGCTCGTGATGTTTACCAGTATCTAGCCTCGAGATATAGTCTGGCAGTGTTCTCGAATATCGCCAACAGTGAACAATCACATATGGACGCGCTGCTTTCCATCATTGAGAACCACGGACTAACCAGCCCCTTATCTTCAGAAGCGGGAGTGTTCAGCAATAGCAACTTGCAGGCCCTTTACATAGAATTGACCGCGAAAGGCAGCCAATCATTAGCAGATGCCCTGCTGGTCGGTGGCACCATTGAAGAGATTGATATCCGCGATCTGCAAAGTTACATTGTGGCAACAACAAACACATCACTAGCTCAGGTCTACACCAACCTGCTCAACGGATCAAATAATCATTTAAAAGCTTTCGTGAATGAATACGAATCACAGACCGGAGCTGCTTACGTCCCGCAGTACCTGGACTCTGTTACTTTCCAAACTGCCATCTCTTCAGGCACCACTCATGGTGGGCAAGGAAGAGGAAATGCCCGCCATGGCAGATAAATAGCATAACCAACATCCAACCGTACGGTTGGATGTTGGTCTAATTTTGACTAATCACTCAGAAGATGGAAAACGTTACTGTCTTGCTGCATCCAGCCGCTGTGAGTTTTACAGTGATCGTAAAGCCACCTTTCCATTGGATTGGACTGCTCTCAACAAAATCAGCCCACATAGATTCGCCCTCATAAAGGTAGGCATTCGTAGTTCCGGACATGTCCGCTAATAAGTGATCATCTGACTTCAAAATCGTGTAAGTCACACTGGTGCCCACAGGAATATTCGGAACGTATGCGTCCAGGTAATACCCCTCAAGTTCGGGATAAAGTTCTGGATAATCAGCCGCGTCAAAGTAATTCATATACCAATCCGCGGTGATCTTGCTGCAATTGTCTACTTCATCAGGCTTGGTGTAAAAAGCGAAAAGGGCATAGGTTCCTGGAGCAGTTACATTCGCGCAAGCGGTATATTTTCCCTCCTCATTGGGAATCCAACCTACTTCTGTTGTTAATTTAACCCAATGATCACTGATCAGTTGATAAATACTTCCTGTCCATCCATAACGCCCTTTGTCGAACGGATGGCATAATTTGACAGGTTCTTCGATTATCACAGCCTTGCCAAATTGCTGCCAGCTGGGAGGCGCAGGATAGAGTGAAAGATCAACCGTGATCTCAGTGCCAGTATTCCAATGATCACTTTCTGCGGTTGGTTTTACCAAGTTTACCCCAGCCGCCTGTACACTCTTCGTCGAAGCGATAAGGACAACTACAAAGCAAATCATCACAAATAAGTGCAGAAGTCTTCTTCCCATATATCTCTCCTTTCTAAAATCGCTACAATCATTATATAGACACCAAAGGTAAATATCAATTAACAGTTTTTTTCAAGATAGGCTATCTTTTGCATGATCCATTCCCGGGCAGCCAGATCTGTCGCCAATGATGACAACCCTCCTGCGACTTCAAGATGAGATGGCTCGCCAAAGTGGACGTGTAAACAGCCGTCCGCCTCAAAAACCGCGGCTGGGAGTATGGGCAACCCCATCTCTGAAAGGTGCAGCATAAAGCGCCCTACCCCTGGTGGCGGTAGCATCAACTTGCCGTTCGGTGAGTCCATACCCTCGGGGGTGATACCCAGGACGCAGTTCGGATCCTCGCGTACCCGCTCGATGGCTTCTCTTACACCAATCATCCGCTCTTGTGGGGTGGAATAGCCCTGAACCATGGTGGGCATGGGCACCAGTCCATATGCCAGGGTGATGGAGCGCAGCACAAAGCGCATCAGAGGACGTAACACAAACGCGAAGGGATTGCCTTCGAAAAGCCATTCGTTGGACATGATCCAGGTAACTTCAGCGGGAAGCACTGCGGAAATACCGAGCGCGATCCACGGCGTGGAAAATCCGGGGCGCGCATAATGATTGACCATAACCACATAGGGTTTTTGGAGCCGAATGTGTTCCAACCCTTCGTAACGAATGGGCGGTCGAAGCTGCGCGCTCAGACGCACGGCGTCATCGTGTAAAGAACGCCGTCGTCCGGTAAGCCGGGCAAGGATGCATTTCAATACCGTGAGGTTGATGGAGGGGTAATGGGGAAAAGGCATGGTGTAATTATATGTGGAAAGAGAACCTCAATTTTTAGAAATCCACCACCGAGTCACAGCCCTACAGAACAGGTCGCAAACACCACGAGAACACTGAGAAACCAGAAAGAGGTTTCTCTATGCCCTCCATGTCTCAGTGGTGATAATCACTAAAAGAAATCTCGTTTTTCAGCTACAATAGTGCGGTCATGATCTCACTCTCTGTCAACCACACCACGCTCGTGCTAGGGGCTCACACCATTTTCACTGATCTCAATTTTGAGGTGCAGCACGATCAGCGCATCGGCCTCATCGGACCCAATGGCGCCGGGAAGTCTTCACTCTTCAAGCTGATAAGCGGCGAATACGTGCCTGAGGCGGGCGGTAGTGTCGTCCGCGCCCGTGGCGTGGAGGTGGGCTACCTACCGCAGGAACCCGAGTTCGACTTGCGACGTACCGCCCGGGAGCTGGCACTCGAGGGCAGCCAACGCATGGCGGAAGTCAGAACCAGTCTGGCTGGGGTGGAAACTGACCTGGCTGACCCATTCGTGTATAACAACGATAAGAAACTGTCGGCGGCACTGGAAAGGCAGCAGAAGCTGCTCGAAGAATACCAGTCTCTGGGAGGAGACCAGTATCCGCGGCGAGTGCAAAGCCTGCTCACCGGATTGGGCCTCCCCGAGGAAGACCTCGACAAACCGCTGGCGAATCTGAGCGGCGGACAGAAGAAGCTGGTTGGGTTGGCCCGCTTACTGCTGGCGCAGCCTTCAGTGCTGCTTCTCGACGAACCCGACAACCACCTTGACCTCAATGCCAAGACCTATTTGGAATCGCTCATCCAGACCTACCCAGGCGCGGTGGTGATCGTTTCGCACGACCGTTACCTGCTGGACGCGGTGGTGACTCACATCGCCGAATTGGAAGACGGCCGGCTGACCATGTTCAGCGGCGATTATTCAGCGTACATACTCGACAAGGAAGAGCGCCTGGCGCGCCAGAACGAGCTGTATCACGTACAGCAGCGCCAGATCGCTCGCATCGAAAATGCCATCAAGCGTTACGCCATCTGGGCCAAGACCTACGATAGCGAAAAGTTCGCCAAGCGCGCCAAAGCCATCCAGAACCGGTTGGACAAGATGGACCGCGTGGAACGCCCCGCCGGGGAACGTCGGCGCATGGAATTAAAGCTCAGCGGCTGGCGCGGCTCGAACAAGGTGCTCGAGTTCAAGAAAGTCAGCGAGGCATTCGGTCACCGGGTGCTCCTCAAGGATGCCGATCTCATCCTCTATCACGGCGAGCGGGTGGGCGTGATTGGTGCTAATGGGCAGGGCAAGTCGGTACTGCTCAAGCTGGCGCTCGGCATCCTCACCCCTGACAGCGGTGACGTCGTTATCGGACCCAGCATCGTCAGCGGATACTACGCACAGGAGCACGAGACCCTCGACCCGGAGCAAACGCTGCTTTATTGCGTGCAGCAGACCGGCAACATGGGCGAGAGCGCGGCGGTGGCTTTTCTGGGCAAGTTTCTTTTCAGTTACAGGCAAACAGGGCAGAAGATCCGCGATCTTTCGGGCGGGGAACGCAGCCGCATGCAATTGGCGCTGTTGGTGCTCTCGAAAGCCAACTTCCTGCTTCTGGACGAACCGACAAACAACCTGGATATCGCCTCGGCGGAGGTGCTTGAAGACACGCTGGCAGCCTTCGAGGGCACAGCGCTGATCATCTCGCACGACCGCTACTTCCTCGATCAGGTCGTTGACCGCATCGTCACCATCGAGGATGGCCGTATTGTCAGCCACCCCGGCGGATATTCAGATTATTTGACTTTGAATTCCACAGGAAATAACCGCTAATTACGCGAATTTGAACTAATTTTACTAATTCTTATTCATGTAATTCGCAACCATTCGAGACATTCGCGGAAAATGACTAGTTACCACGAAAGGCACGAATAAGAGTCATTAAGAACGCCCTTTTCGTAGATTTCGTGTTTTTAGTGGTTTATGATTCTTAAGATTGAGGCTTATCAATATCATTATCGCACACACGGTCGCGGCGATTCTTGGCCAGGACGATGAGCACGATGGCGAACACAGGGAAAGCCAGCCAATAGGGGTAATCGATGATCGAGACGCCCACCCAGGTGAACGCACCGGTGAAACCGATGGCCAGCAGCCAGTCAATCCAGTCCATGCGTTTGAAAAATTCACTGATTTTCTTGAACAAGCCAGATCCTTTGGTTGTAATGTGCTTATTATACCCGCTGCCGGCAGCAGGTAGGATTGTTTGATTTCACGTGAATACGCGCTCCACTTAAACACGTGGAGAAAAAATGGAAACTCAAAATATAACACTATCGATCCGAAAAGATCTACTGAAAGCGGCAAAACATATCGCCATAGAGCGCAATACATCTCTTTCGGGTCTGCAAAAACAATTACCTTGAGAACATTATTGCCGAAGACTCAGAGTATCGCAGGGCCATGGAGCATATGATGAAGGAGATGCAAAAGGGTTACAACCTGGGATATGAATAGGGGACATATTCGAGAGATGATCTGCATGAGCGTTGATAAAACCTTGAGTTTCATCGATACGAATATTCTGGTTTACGCGTATGACATTTTCACTTTGAAAAAACATGAATTGGCGTGTGACTTGATTAATGGATTGCAATTGAACAAGACTGGATGCAGCAGTATACAGGTGATGCAAGAATTCCATGTCACAGTCACACAAAAGATCAAATGGCCCATGACAATTGACCAATCACTGGCGATTTTGCTTGACCTTTCAAATTGGAAAATCCATTTCCTGGGGTGTGACGATGTGTTTTCTGCTATTGAAATCCAACAACAGTACAAACTTAGTCATTGGAGCGCAATGATCATCCATTCCGCACGTGCCTGCGGATGCAAAGTGGTCTACTCCGAAGACTTGAACCAAGATCAGGAGATCGAAGGAATAAAAATCGTCAATCCATTCCTTGCACCGGATTGACGATCTTTTTAGTCGCATAGAAAACGCAGAATGTAACCACCGCCAGAGAGGTAGCAGATCAACCAAACCGGTTGACGAATTCGTTATGCTGCCTCAGTTCCGCTTCTTTTTGCTCGATCTGCTGATTGATCTCGTTCTTCTTTTTAGCATTCGTGTTTTTGCTCGAAGCCATGATGATGATTCCAATGGGGACACAAATGGCAGCAACCAGGAATCCAATGCCCACCCGGTACAACCCCATGAAACCACAGAGAACGGCCGCTCCTGCAATCGAAAGGAAAATACCACCTGTCACCAACACGTTGTCGCTTCCCTGTTTACAATTAGCCAGTTCCGCCTGCAACTCGGCAATCTCCCCTTTTAATCGTTTCATGGTCACCTCGGATGCCTGCTTCTCAGTGTTAAAGCTGAGTCGGTTCATTCCGCTGCCGACGTAGTTGATCCCGTTATTGATCTGCCCCATCATCCGCATCACCGGCTCAAGCGAAACCGTGCCACCATTACGGCGCACGATGTGTTCATAACCGCAAAATTGACAGGCAAACCGTTCGATATCCGGAGTGATTTGTAGTTTCCCACCGCAATTGGGGCAAGAAAGGGTAATGAAGTCACCACGGCTCACCTGGGGCTGCTGAGGCTGCGGCGGCATGGCAGGTGAAGCACTCTGAGTTGTCGCCATAACCGGAAACTTGTTGCCACAGCTGACGCAAAAGACGCTTTCCATCAGGTTGGGGGTTCCACACGCGGGACAATACTTTTGGTTAGCAGCCATTGAATCTTCTCCACTCCTGATGGTTAGTTTTTCCAGGGGTTGTTAGAAACAACCTGGTAATGCTGATTCAACTCGATCTCTTTTTGACGAATGCTCTCGATCTGCTTGGCAATGTCTTTCTTATAGAAGCTGCTCGTACTGATCGCCGCGATAAAGATCAACCCCGTGCCAATGATAAAAGTCCATTTAATAAAACCAAACAAAATGCCCAAATTGTAGCCAACATCGGGCATAAAACTAAATATAAAATTGATGAGCAAGCCTGCACCCGCAAAACCGGGGACCAGCCACCACATCGAACTCGTGTTTTTTCGGTCCTCTACGATCTTCTTGTTCGCGGCGGCAATTTCTTCCTTCAACCTGAGGATGGCTGCCTCGGATGCCTGCCGTTCGGCGTTGCCCGAAAGACGATATACCCCCGCTCCAACCGTATTAAGGTTGGTATTGATCTGCCCCATCATCTGCATGACTGGTTCAAGCGAGATAATCCCGCCATCGCGGCGCACGATGTGTTCATGGCCGCAATACTGGCAGGCAAAACGGTTCAGGTCAGAAGTGATCTGAAGCCTGCCACCGCAATTGGGACAAGAAAGGGTGATGAAATCAGACTGCGCCGGCTGGGGAATTGGCGGCATTCCAGAAATAGGTTGTACTGGCGAATTCACTGCCGCAGGATTGATCACTGGTTGTTGACTTTCAAGAATGGGAAATTTCTTTCCGCAAGAGAAACAAAAAAACACTTCCGCTGGATTGGGGGTTCCACAGGATGGACAATATTTCTGATTCCCGGCCATTTGTTCTCTCCAATTTTGGTGTTATTGCATTATAGCAACTCACCCTATCCTGTTCAAGAAAATCTGAATTAAATTAATTGAGTTGCGCTTGCAGTTACTTCACCTTAATAAGTTGCTCCAAATAAGCCTGCTGTTTCTCGACTTCCTTCTTTACTCCACGTGAATTCGCCAGAAGAATACAAAAATCATAGATGAGAAGGGTGATGAAAAGAATTACTACGTTCATATTCGATGATGGCTTAAGGAAGAATGCGATTGCCCCGGGGATTATCACCACCAGACAAACCAACCTGCGCAATATCTGTTGTTTGGTGAATTCCCCCGCATATTCCTTGCCTTTCCATTTCTTGACGATCTTCACTTCGTTCTTGAAGATATTCCACTTTTCCAATTCTGCCAGATACTGCTGGGTGACCTCAATTTCCTTGCCCATGTCTGGTATTTGCGGTGTGGAAAAACTGACTGCTGGTGGTTGTGAAAAACTGGAGTTATGAGCCCCTATCCCCTCAGGTCGCAGAAAGACGGCGCTGCCACCGCGACCAACCTGGTAAAAGCAACCGCAAACCGGGCAGCGCACCTGCTGCGCGTCGAAAGCGATGTTAAGGATATTCCCACAAATATTGCAGCTCAATGAAACCACACCCGTCGGAGTTGCTGTGAAAGGAATCTGCGTATCTCCTGAGATCGCAGGGAGCGGTAGTTGCGCTCCACAGCTCATGCAAAACCGCGCGCCAGCCTCCGAAGGCTTTCCACAAACCGGACAGAACACCTGATTTCCAGTCATACTTCCCTCCCACTGGGTACTGCTAATCGAGTCTTCTATGCTGGCAAGAACTGAATTTTGCCTGTTACGTAGAAGCAATGGTTCCGTTCGTTCACAATTCTTTGGTCATTTCAGAGATATTGTGTATGATTCTATCACGCTCTTGATCTTTGCAAAGCACTTCGTTTCTAGTGTTAAACCAAAGTAGAAATGTCCCCTTTTACCAAAGTTAAAATGTCCCCATACG